>Ga0314774_1000089_pt1 | contig 82675 bp, 96 predicted proteins | sample MetaGCBIA2018_FD_204515 | JGI IMG/M metagenome (GOLD analysis project Ga0314774, IMG submission 204515) | Cryopeg brine microbial communities from Beaufort Sea near Barrow, Alaska, United States - CBIA 2018 | ecosystem: Environmental > Aquatic > Marine > Coastal | place: USA: Alaska | collected... | reverse complement strand
GCAATGAGCCAAGGCCTGATTCCAGACAAACCTGGCATGACCACAGAGCACGCGTAAGCGGGCGCTCTGAGTCTCGCTCGTATCCAGTCTGTATTTGAAGCCTTGGCGAATAATCATAAAACCCAAACGGTGATTTATATAGTCAATATTATAGGTCTCGACATTATAAATGACAATATAAATTAAAAAAAAATTAATACGAGCAGGGCTTTAGCCCTGCCCCGCATTCACCCCACACCTTCGTCGGTGTGGGTGCCCTGCGGATTCTTGATGGCGGGTACGATCGGGCTCGAACCGACGACCTCCGGCGTGACAGGCCGGCGCTCTAACCAACTGAGCTACGCACCCAATTTCCTCATACTTTTTGGCACCCAAAGCCTCGATAAACATGCGAATATCGATGGCCTCGCCCAAAGCCTCGCGGTATGCCGCGGTGCATTCATAAATTCCAGACCTAGTCTCTGGCATTTTTTTCATGACTAGTAGACATGAAATCAGCCATTTGACCGGTCAAGAATTTTCTCTTTGGTCGGTGTGACAGGATTCGAACCTGTGACCCCCTGGTCCCAAACCAGGTGCGCTACCAAGCTGCGCTACACACCGAAAGAAAATCTAAATTGTTAAAGAGCATGAGAAACAAAAAAACCCGAAGGCTAGTGGCCTCCGGGTTTCTCATGCTCTCCACCTTTTAAAAGGGTTTGAGCGCCTCGGGCCAGCTTTTGCTGACCCGGATTTTATCAGGTCAGCAAGTTTTCATATCAATAAACACGTTGCGAGGATTATCGCTCCATGTTTTTTTATGTTCTTGGTAAGTTTGATATGCTTTCATTTTAATTACTTGCCTTCGAATATTGGTTGTTGCAAAACAAAGCTGTCTTGCAATCGTTACAACACAGTATAGAGACAATGACGATATTTGCAAGCACTTTTTGAAAAATAAATGAAGTTATTGCTAATTAATTTAATTAATTGTTTTAAAACAAAGCCTTGAAGTATTGAATTAATACATAATAAGCATGAATCCGAAGGTGGTTTAAATTAAAGCTAAAGTTCTTTAACAAGAGTTTGGTTGATTTATTTTTAGTTATGGTATTGTGTGATAACCAGGGAAAGGAATCTCACTGCCATGGCTACAAATACAATATCAAAGCAATCTTATCACGGTACCTGCTGGGAGCGGCCCATTATACCTTGCGATGCTTCATTGGAAGAGGCCATGATATTTGAACAGCTATCCCCTGAATACAGCAGTCTGGATGCCCTCTACACGACCGACGTGCCAAAAGTGGCTGAGCAATTCTCTTTTGAAAAGGTCAGTGACCCGGAGAACGAAATTCAGGTTGTGGTAGAAGGCCACACCACTCTGGACAAAGCACTGGTCATTGATTTCAAATACGGCCGTGTGGTTGAGTTCGAGGGAAAAGTCTACAGCATTGAACATGCGCACATGGATGAGAGCGAGAACTCTCTTACCCGTGCGCATTTGCATCAGGCTCTTAAGGAGTCTGGCTACGACGGCTTCGTGATGAGAGGGGACTATCAGTATCTGGGTGAGCCAGCGGATGATATCGCCATTTTTAAAGCCGATCGATTTACGGCCACAGCCGTTCGATTGAAGATAAACAATAAATGGACAAATTCGCTAAGCATCGATCAGGCAAAAGAGGTGTTCAAGAAATGGTCGATGAAACCCTACCTGGAGCAGGGTTACGCCTCGAAAGACTTCGCAGTCTGATTCCCGGGTGTAAATGGCATGACCACGCCGTCCGTTCTGACATTAATATTTTTCTTTAAAATGTTATTATTCAGTCAGTTCGGACGTAGTGGTAGAACTTTGCTTTAAGTATTTCCTGCGACAGAACTGTGGTTTTTTGGCGTAAAGATACGTCTGACAACAGCCTCTGCATTATCGACCAGGGCCACGCCGCCTTTCAGATCGAATTCCTCGGCTCTTACCCAGGAACGATCTGCCGAATCAAACACCAGATCACCGCTGCGGATTCTTCCTTCGTCCACGAGGCCATAGCCAGTAGGAACGGATTTAATGGAATCAACCATGGCGACTATACATCACCTCATCCTGATACTGAGATGCGATGTCCCATATTTCTTTGGCGTATGATCCGGTCATCGCTTCTTTCACTTTCAGGAAGATTTCAGGCATCGTCACGTCCGGCTGCCGAGCATCCATAACGGCCGCCGCAATGGCGCCGATGGTGTCGGTGTCTCCACCAACATACAGGCATAGGCGCATAGCGTCTTCAATGTTTTTTGCTGTTAAGCCAATAGCCAGACCAAGTCCTGCGCAATCTTCAGCATTCGTACTGAAGCCGCTTTCCTGGTGAAGCTCTTCCCAATTGTAGGACAGCTTAACGAAATAAAGCCCTTCAATAAAAGAGCGAACCGACTCAACTTCATCTCCCTTGATCAATTTATGAATCGCATGGGTGACAGCTTTCGCACCATTAACCGCTTCAGTACTGTCATGGCTAGCGAGTGCACTGGCCTCTGCCAAGGCCAGAACGGTCTCTTCGCTCTGGGAGCACCAGGCAATCGGCAACGCACGGGATACGGCGCCAGAGCCCAGGGAGTAAATGGGTGACAATGAATCCTTACTCAGCCACGATTTGAATTGAGGGCTGTAACCCACACCCGGGAATCTACGACCCCAATTCTTGTAAGACCGGGCAAAATCCTCGGATGATATCTGTGAGAGATCGGACCCAGAAGCCCTTTTTAAAAGTATGACCTCAGCGGTCGCCGCCATCAATACAGAATCATCGGTGAAATGTGATCCTTTGGGCAACAGAGGAAGACTGAAGCCTTTTAGGTCTCCTCCTTCGTACGTGCTGCCTATTGTGTCAGCAATAATTAAGTTAAACATAGTTTTTCTCTTTGGATTAACGCAACTATAGGGATAATATGAAGTATAGTCAATAGCTATCTAAAGGAAGAAAGCGAGTAAGTAAACTAATAAGTCACCAAAAAAGGGAGGATGGCAGACCCCCTGGAAGCTCCCGCAGAGCGGGCAAGGTTAAAGATTAAACTAAGAATGATGTCTGATCGATTGTGATACTATAGATCTAAATATATCGTGAAGAAATCAAAAGGATAACGCCATGAGTAACCAGATTACCCTTCAGAAAGACCCAGTGAACCAATTCTACCGTGAGCGCTACGTTGAGCTCGAACTTGAACACGAACCTGTGGATGACGCTGTGATCGTCAAACACGATACCGATACCAACGAGCTGGTCGTAGGGTACTTGACTAACGATAGTGACCTTCAGTGGGATTGTTGGGACTTGCCATCCAGCGTTCGATCAGAAATCGGAGACCAGGGTCTTCTCGTAGAGTTCCGGTCAGAAATGGAAAGGGACGAATACATGGAAGAGATGGCCAAGGAAGGGGAAATATGTTTCGTCGTGGATAAATACGAGCATGGTAACGTTCACTACTCCATTGAGGCAACAAGCAGCTACCCTGATCGACGATGGGACGTAGCACCGTGCGGAGTTTATGTCCTCGATGCTGATACGAAAGAAAGGCTCAAATCCGGAGATATTGATGAGGAGAAAGTAAGGGAGATCACAAACTCGCTACTCGATAACTTCTCTGACTTCTGCAATGGCGACGGCTATGGATGTACCGTAGAAAAATTTGAGAAGAATGAGGAAGGTGATTGGGAGCAAAAATCAGAAGACTCCTGTTGGAACTACATTGGACGTAGCCATGCAGAGCAATCTCTAAAAGAAGATCACCTCAGTGGATTTGCTGATTTCCCCCCTTTAAAGACGTTTGAAAATACGAAAAGCTTTAGCATTTGAAGAAAGCTTCAGTGTAAAGGGGAATCCAGAAAATACTGAATTCGGATTCCCCTTTACCTTCCGCTTAATAGCCTCCTAGCTCCTTCATTATCTCCATGTACCTTACGCCATTTGCCTCGATATCGTTCTTCGCGCCACAGTTGATGCAGAACCGGGTGAGTTCCATGAAACCCGGGTGGGGAACAGCACGACGGGTCGTATTGAACTCCTGAATCTGGCGAACGTGCCTTTCAATCTCCGGACTTTTGAGGTCCACAATCTTATAGTCACCGATCGATCCGATAACATGTCGACAGTTATCCTGCGTGTGTTCCTGGACACCCCAGGCAACGTTCTGAAGGGAGTATGCATTTCCATGACGATCAAGGAGTTCATCCAGAGTCATTGATGAAGGGACCATGTCAGACGGCTTGAGCATCCAGCGAGGATCACGGGTTTCCAGGGCATTCAGGATTCTTTGCGGCCCATCAGGGACCCTGGAGTCGATAGGAGGCCCCATCTGTGCAAACTTATCCTCAGATATCTCTTCGATAATGATGTCTGAGTCATAAAAATGAACAGGCTTGCCACTTACTTTAACATGAATAGCAGGACGGTCGAAATATCGAGTCAGCACCGGGTGACCTGATCGCTTCTGGGCAATGAACTCAGCCTCTTCTTTGCCGTCAAAGATTCTCAGCTGTATCGTGATCTTCCAGTAGTCCTGTGCAATCACCATCTCGGCACGCCACATAATTTTTTCCTCATTAAAATTTGAGCATAATTATACCATGAATAATTATATTTGTAAATAAAGTGCGTCCTGCATGTTCGGATATAAAAAATAATGTAAAATGGATTTGGCAACAATCAATTAAAGGAGTTTTAAATGAACAAACCGTCTGAATTCACGGCCTCTTCATCGATCGCAGTCTCCGAAGAGCAGGCCCAGGTGGCCCGCGTCCTAAAGAATACCTATCTTTTACTGGGTATGATGCTGGCGTTTTCCTCTTTCACAGCCTGGTACAGCTTTTCAAACAACCTCCCTCGCCCGGGCATTCTGATCACCCTGGTCGGATTCTACGGACTGATGTTTGGCATACACAAGGCTAAAAACAGTGCGCTCGGCCTCGTATTTGCGTTTGGCCTGACTGGCTTTATGGGTTACACCATCGGGCCGATCATCAGTGCTTACGTGTCGGCAGGCGCCGGCGAGACCGTGAGTCTGGCGCTGGGCATGACTGCCGCGGTATTCGTTGGGATGTCGGCCATTGCCATCATCACAAAAAAGGACTTCAGCTTTCTAGGGTCTTTCCTGTTTGCAGGTGGTCTGGTGCTGATGGCGGTGATGCTCATTTCCTTCATCTTCAGCGTGCCTGGCTTGTCCCTGGCAGTATCGGCCGGCTTCGCGCTGTTCGCATCGCTGTGCATGCTGTATGAGACCAGCAGGATCGTTCGCGGGGGAGAGCGCAACTACATGATTGCGGCTGTTGGCCTGTTTGTGTCGATCTACAACCTTTTCCTCAGTCTACTGCATCTTCTGGGTGCGGGTGGTGGCGATTGATTTATTTAGTTATTAAGTTTTTAGGTTTAAAGTACTCGACGTTTATTTTTCACAAAAATAAAATATATTATAATTTAAAATGAAATCATGATTAAATAGCTTTAGTTAATTCTTTTTCATATTTTATGTTTTAATACTTTATTTTCAAATAGCCTAGGAGATTAAAGATGAATAGTTCCAATATATTTTTTCTCGCAGCTTCATTGTCACTGGTTACAACAAGCATATTAGCTCAGGATTATCATTTTATTGTACGCACAGAAGCTGTTCCAAATGTAGCTAGCGGACCATCTGAATCAGAAAGAAAATCAGCGTGGGCTTCTTACGCGGAGAGTAACGGACTTACATGTCCTAGTGGATGCTCGGATACGGATTGGTCGAGTATAGTTTGGGCCGGTGGCGGAGTCTACTCGGATTTCCCAGTCGAGCTATACCCAAGCAGCAATCCCGAAAGGTTAATTGTTGGAAAGCATGTTGATTACATGGATCCTAATCCTCATGAAATAACAACGCTTGACTCACTTCTTTCAATACAAACTGTTGGCTCGGGTGGATTTTATCTCTATGGTGGGAGTTATCCAGACTTAAATGGGTTATCCAATCTAACACGCGTTGAGGGAACTGTAAGATTTCAAACAGGGGATTTATCCGGACCTGGATTTAATGACATTTCAGGAATTTCAAATTTGATATATGTCGGTGGAGATTTTACTATACAAGAATCCAGCCAAACAGCTACAGGAAATTCTTTTGAAAATCTTGAAGAAGTTGGGGGTGATTTTAATTTTCCATCGGGTGTTGATGTTTTCTCGGAAAATACAAAGCTACATACTATTGGTGGTTCATTTAAAGTAACAGGAACCTCAGATCTTATGGATATATCCGGATTGTCAAAGGTAAAAGGAATTGGAGGGTCTCTATACCTTCACCAGAGAAATATATCAGATCTATCACCACTTTCTTTATTAGAATCAATAGGGGGAGATTTTTCTATTTTTGAAAATCCCATAGATGACTTGAAACCCATTGAAAATATAATTTTATCAGGAGTTCTTTCTCTTGATGATAAAACATATTCCGCTAGCAATAAAATGTCTGGATCCAGTCCAATGTGTATAAAGCTCAATAATGATCCAACCATGTTAATGGACAAAACTACTGGTGGAAATAAAATTCCGGTATCTAAAGTCTGCAACCCTTAATAGTTTTCATTTTGACATCCACCTGACAAAAAAGGCTGACGGATATTTCCGTCAGCCTTTTTTTTGCCTGAGGCGCCTTCTAGGTGTCGGCGAATAAGCAGACTAAGGCGCGGATGCCTCCCTGGGTCGGCGTCACTATTCCCAATTTCAAATACTTCCCTCCACCAAGCGCCTAAGCGGCACTATTGTAAGATCGGTTTCATCGTGTTTTTCGCGGGATACCCCTGCCTTTAGGCATGGGGTAGTTGACCGTTGCGGGTTGGTTACCGCTTTCCCTTGTCAACCAGGATTTTGGAATTTCCCCTTCAATCCCCGTCCTCTAGGGCTGGGTAGTTGACTAATCTTTACCTACGAGAAAGAACAGTGCTTTTCCGTGGTCATAGACCATGGGTGGTACGTGATTGTCATCATATTTTATGAGACGCGTGTATAAGAATACCGTTTCAGGTAGGTTTTTGCTGATTTCAGCGGTGAACTCAACATACTGATCAAGCGAATCGCCGAAGCAGTAGATCTGAGCCCGAGGGTACTTTGCAGGATCTCCTGCATAAACCTGATAGCCTTGAGTGTCTTTAGCCAAGAAGTCTGGCAGAGGTTGTAGTTTGGAGATTATGTCCGAATAAGTCCGGATGTAAGCGCCGCATTCTGTCCCATCTTTATTCATCCCGGTAATTTTTGTTTCATAGTAGGCTGCTGAAAAAGGAACTTTCTTTTCTTTATTGTGGAATTCTACTGCACCCTCAATTTCAAGGGCTTCCATCGCCTTGGTGGTAGCATCTCTCAGCTGATCCCCGAGCCAAAGATGCGCGACCTCTCGACTTTCGACGGAATCTTGAGGTATCCAGGCGACAATCGAGCTTCGCTCACCGTGATCTTTGGGACGACTGATCATCCCGATTAGACCAAGGCCAAGTGCGTTGCCGAAGTCCATGTTGAGCATCTGGCTGTCCATGAAGTACCAGACATCAATGCCTGTATCGAGAGCGCCGAGAATGGCGTTCGGGATTTGGTCGCGAGGAACTGTGGAGTCCTTCAGCTTGGTCATGCCTACGGAGTGAGTTAGATTCCAGGCACGACTGTGATCATCGTGGTATTCCGTGATGCCGGTGGTAGACGCACAGCCACTGAGTAAAATCACTGACAAGAGTGCCCCGGCTACTAAAGCAGATTTAATAGAGTGCATAACGGTCTCCAAAATAAGTGGGTTTACATCCTTCGAAAAATTCAATTTTAAATGCTTTAATTATTCTGTTTTCAGGCAGTGTCCCCGCGCTTTAATCTTAATTGTTATCACGATAAAAAAGATATATCATATCATAGTGCAAAACAACCACTTGGCAAGTGATTTCAGCATTTAAGGACAAAGAAGCGAGACTTTAGACTCGCTCCGTATTCACTCCACATATATTTCGGAGGGGTGAGTGCACATTATTTTATGGTGGCCGCAACTAAGGAGACGCATTATGTTGGTCGACATTCGTATTGCTAGCAGCAAGACCCAAATTCACTTTTTGAAGAGGCCCGATTTCTGCGGAAAGCATTTAAGAAGTATTGGAGTGGCCATGGCCAGTAAGTATGGTTTTGAGCCATCGCCAATCTACTCCGCAGAGTTCGACGCCTTCATTGAGAAAATCTTGGATGACACAATCTACGTGATCGAGATTGGCACGGACATCGGAGGCTCTTACATTGCCTTCGGGCCTCAAGAAGAATTCGAAAAAATGTCATAAATTCACAACGTATTCCTCTAAAAAAGACAAAAAAAACCCACAGACCGAAGGGCTGTGGGTAATCACGAAGCGGGTTTTTAGTTCTTTGCAGACTGACGTCTTAGGAACGAAGGGATGTCCAGGATATCGAGGTCATCGTGTGCTCTTTTTTCATCGGCCGGCTCAGGCTTTTGTTCAGGAGCGGGGTTGCGTCTCATGACCGCTGGACGATCAAGGCGATGGTAGTCATGGATGCCATTGCTGGGGCTTTTCCTGGGAGGCTCAGACCTGACCTCCTCGGCAACTTTTTCAGGCACGACAGCCTTATCCAGGCCGGTAGCGACCACGGTTACTTTTAGCTCCTCGCCCATGTTCGGATCAATAACCGTACCAATAACAACCGTCGCTGAGTCTGAAGAAAACTCGCGAACGATTTCGCCGACCTCAGTAAACTCGCCAAGATTTAAATCAGGACCGGCCGTTATATTAACAAGAATGCCGCGAGCACCATCAAGATTAACGTCTTCAAGGAGGGGGCTTCGAACAGCAGCTTCAGCGGCCTCACGAGCCCTGTTGTCGCCCTTGGCAAAACCGGTACCCATCATGGCCATGCCCATCTCAGACATCACTGTTTTCACGTCAGCAAAGTCGACGTTTATCATGCCGCTTCGGGTAATTAGGTCAGAGATGCCGCGGACAGCACCAAGAAGCACGTTGTTTGCTTCGGCAAAGGCATCGAGCAAGCTGGTTTTCTTGCCCATAACGGCAAGAAGTTTTTCGTTAGGTATAGTGATCAGGGAATCAACACTCTGGGCCAGCTGAAGCAGCCCGGCATCAGCGACATCCATCCGTTTGCGGCCCTCAAAGCTGAAAGGCTTGGTTACAACCGCAACCGTCAGAATGCCTTTTTCACGAGCAACTTCAGCAACAACAGGGGCCGCACCGGTGCCTGTGCCACCGCCCATTCCCGCTGTTATGAAAATCATATCACAGCCATCGATCGCTTCTGCGATACGCTGACGATCTTCCATCGCTGATTGACGACCGGTTTCTGGATTGGCGCCAGCACCAAGACCCTTGGTGATTGACTGTCCCAACTGAATAATCGTGTCGCATTTCAGATCGGCTAGAGCCTGAGAATCAGTATTGGCGCCCACAAACTCGACCCCTTCGATATCTGATTCGATCATGTGGCGGATCGCATTTCCACCGCCACCACCCACGCCAAAAACTTTAATTACAGCATTTCGGTGTTTATGTTCAACTAATTCGTACATGATGGGTTCCCAAAGTCTTCAGGGATCATTAAGATAGATTCCCTGGAAATAGTTAAGATAAATATTTCTTTTTTATCACTATAAATATAACTCAAAACTATCACTCACCACATTTCAAGTCAAAAAATATATCAAAAGGAAGTCAACAAAAAAATAAAAATACTTTTATTGTTCAAAAAACGAGCAAAAAAGCCATTAATAGTGACTTTATTCTTCATGTCAAAATGAGGAATTTTGTTTTTTTTAATGGTTATTAAAAAATCTGTGTTAATGACTAAATTAGCAATCCTACTACAGAGACAGGCCTGCAACCGATCGACTTGTTTCGGGCTTACTGGCCGGTGAAATCCTATTAAGTTCACCTAGTGACTTAAGAGAAGCGTCGTCAGGACTTTCAAGAACAATCTTTTCCTGTCCTTGCCTATACTCAAGTCTGGCAAAATCCACATAATATTGGCGGTGACCACGCATAGAGTTAGAATCCTCCCGGTCCGGCTGGCCGAGAAGGGTCTCATTGGTGACAATGGCCCGTCCTTCTATGCGAAGCCCTTTCTCACCTTTTATTTTCCACTTTACGTTCATGCCCGAATCACTTGTGGCCTCAATACTTACTGGCCCCTTTAAGCTGTCTATTTTTCCATTTATTAGCTCGGCCATTTTTCGAGATCCGGCGCGGACAAAGTCATCGCAGTGATCTTTGGCAAAATGATCAAGCATCGAATCCAGATTGGTCGGAAGGATATCACTTGGGTTGTCGTACGGGAGGCCTATCACAAAAATCTGGTCGATCTCATGAGCCTGGAGAACACGAGCGTTCATTTTTAATTGCACCAGCTGGGATTTGCTAAGCTTTCTGAAATCTCCGTTATCAAATCGTGTAGACAAGAACCCCAGCATTTGACTGACATCCTCCCGGATCTGATCAGCAATGAAAGACTCCCGATCCAGGAGCCCGGGGCGAATGCCCTTGAAAAGCTCTTCGGAAAAATAGGTTTCTCTTGAAGCGATGGGCTTTTTAGAGCTTTTAGTAGCCTCTCGAAAATCGGAAAGCTCTTGGCGAATGCCTGAATAAAATTCTACAGAATCCCTGAATTCGCTGGTGGCCTCTAGTGCAGCACTGTGCGGCCGGCCGGTAATCTGCCGAACCTCATCTGTCAAAACTTCAACCTTTCCAAGCATCCCCCGGATCTTCTCAAGCCCGTGATCGGTCAGTAGCGATCGATGACTGTTAGGGACAAGGTCAGAAATACGGGTAGCCTCGGCCATTACCGGTGGGATATCGTCCAGGACCTGCCAAACCATCGACGTAAAATCCTGAAACAAACTTTCTCCGGCACGACTGATGGTACTGTTAACGTCGTAAAGTTTAGCCCGCTGCTTCTTTTTTAGTGTCGCAACCAGCATTTTTACTTTTTTTCTGTTTCGAGTAATGTCAGACACAGTATATCTCACTTTGATTTTTAACTAATTGTACCACAACCCAAGGCACACGGATTTTGTTTTTTAATGTCATGAAATGTTCATTCTGTGGATATTCAGTTTGACCGCTTTATTTTAGTGTGTATAATTATTTAGCATTCCATATTGAGTAATATATAAGGTTGAGACAGTCATGAGCCTAGCAGAAAAAAAGAGCAATTCACGTCAGGAAGAAGAGCGACTAGACCTCGCTCTAGAAATGGCAGACCGTACAAGAAGGACCCTGGGCATTGCCGGCAAGAATTGCCAGGCCAGAATACAAGACTCGATTGAAAACATGGTAAAAGACACTATTCGAGCGGTTAATTCAAAAAACCATAAAGATCATTTTCATTTTTTCGAGTCTTTTGATAGTCGCAGCGAGTGGCTTTCAGTGGGTGATTTTAGTTTACGTGGAAAATCAGCGAACAGTAACGAAGCTTTATTTGATGTGTCAAACGTCAATATATTAAAGGTGAAAGAAAGGCTTGGTAAAAAAATAACAGAGCTTGGAAAGGCCCGAGTCACAATAAAGCAGGTTACCAATAACACTGGATATAATCGACTGGAATTTGTAGATGCCAGGGCCGTAGCATGGGAGTACGTAAACCTTGAAGATAAATTGACTTCAGAGGGCCTGACGTTTCCAGGATCAGAAGACATTCGCATGACGAGCCCTATGGGTAGGCTGGCCTGGTCCTTGACGGGGAAAAATCATTACAAAGAGCTTTACGACAAGCTACGTCACTATGATGATGTTACTCGTCATATACATGAGTTTGATCATTCATCGATCAAAGAGCCTAAAGACCTAATTTCTGTTTCAAGAAATATATCGACTCAGCTATCCGAAGCTAGAGAGATGGTCAAACTACTTTCTGAAAAAGTAGAAGAAAACGAAGGTATTATTAAAATTCACGATGATATTTTACTCAGCTTGAACCATAACTATTTGCATCCATTAACTGAAGAACATCTTACACAAATCCTAAGTCAATCAATAGACCTTTTGATCTCTATTTCAAGGCATCCAGGCATTGTGTTCAATGAAACACAGTTTCGCCGTACAATTGCAAAATATCAGGCGGCAAAACATCTGAGTAAAAAGCTTCTTGATATTAAAGAGGAAATAAAAGCTCTCGGCGATCAATTTGAAAGTTCATTCCAGATGGTTTCGGAATCTGAGCTTACGAACGATGATGAGGATTTTTTGACTTATTTCAGTGCAAAGATGGAGATTTTTGAAAAGGCAATAAAACTGTGTAAATTAAGTGCCCCTCTTCTTCATCGAAGCCGTGATGATGAGGCTATGGGTTCTACGCTTAAGTCTGTTTCAGATTATCTAATTAAGTCATCGATTCTCGATGAGTGTGGCCAGGTGCGTAACCTCGTTCTAAAAGACCTATTATAATTAGACTTTTGGTTGCCAGATTGTTATTTTAGCACTATAATATAAGATATAGACTTGAAATATTGTAGTTATAAGGTCGCGGTTTGGCAATAAGCCTGAAGGATAATTCAAATGTTATATGATTTGCTTAAGCTTAATCCCGAACAATATGGATTGATCGAAGTAAAAAGTTGTGACAACGGGCGACTTATCGGCATTGCCCCTTTTATTTATACTTGGGCGATCGTAGCCGACTTATCCACTGTCGGCTATGAGGAGCGATGGTGCTATGAAACGCTACTGGACGCCCAGACGGCCATGCTAGATTGGAGCGGGGAAGGTGAGCCCAAAGGATGGCACCGACACCCTTTGAGCGGTCGTCGACGAGATAAAGAAGGCGTGGAATACGTCATTAAATAAGGGGCTTTTATGAACTCGAAAATACTCAGCCGCCTAGCAAAAACCCCTCGGGATATGATGGTTTTTCAGGCATCCAGCCGGCTTCCTAAAGTGAAAGCGCCACAAAAAACGCCTCTTTGGGAACTTCTCAACAGTATGAACCCAAGAGAACGATCAAGATATATCTCCGTCCAGCTGTCTCCAGAACTTGGCTACAATAGCTTTCAAAAGTTCAATACTGGTGAGCATCTTTTCCGATGGCTTGGTGGCAATCAGCAGATTGGAGAATGGGAAAGCAATCCCTCTGAAGGTAGGGTCATCCGAGGTTTTTCGAAGCGACTTTCAAAAGTCGACCTGGAAACGGCGAGTGTTAATCACCCGGCCAAGCTCGCTAAACCCATCATCTCAAACAGCGATCCTGGGCTATAACAGAAGACAGACCTGTCAGATTTTAGAGCTAAATTTCGATTTTCATTACTACTTTTATTGCACAATAAGAAAAACGTCTATATTATTACCCCAAATTCTTGAAAGAATATGGACGCACTAATAAAGAGAGGTGAGGGTAATGGCGAAAATTAACGATTATTATCAGAAAAAAATGTTGATGGAGAAGCTTTCTGAAGAGCTTAATCAACTGGAGTCAGATACCAAACTTCAGCAAGATCTTGAGTTTGAGCGCCAGGTGCGCGACCTCATGAGTAAGTTTAGTAAAGATCCTCGTGATGTTCTTACTATTCTTTCAGTCATTGACCCAAGCATTCAGCCTGGCGCCTCATTCGGCGCGACTTCAAAGCGAAAGCCACGGGATATCGTTACTTACATAAACCCCCACAACGGTGAAATCGTAAAAACCAAAGGCGGAAATCATAAGACGCTTCGTGAGTGGCGTGAGAAGTGGGGGAAAGAAGCAGTTCAGGATTGGATTCAGAGTTAATGTAGGCAGAAGATTGAATAATTCGAAAAGGTCACCATGGGAATCGAAGGATTTCCTGGTGGCCTTTTTTATCTCTACTGAATAATACTATTCTTACTTAAAAAAATAAAATCCATCCTCTGTATAACTGCTTTAAATTCAAAATCCAATTATTATCTAAGATATTCTTCCTAAAGAGAACCTGGCTGACCGTACTTTACTTCTTAAATATAGCCAAACAACCAAAAAAATAAAAACAAGGCCAAATTACGGTGACAATACTACTGTATTAGGAAAGGAGATTATCACTTATGATACATAGCAATACTTCCACAATAAACGAGCAATATCATCAAAGAAAATCTAAAGGAGTGGCTGATTTTGAGAAGCTACGGGGTCAGTTAACATTCAGACAATCCCCAGGGAAAGGCATCATTGCAAACCTGTTGATTAATTATAAAGACCTATCTTCTGAGAAAAGAAATTACCAAAACTCGCGAAAAGCCCCTTCCTTCAGGTAGGGGATGGATAGCGAGGAAGGCGATAGCCTTCCTTCTTTTACTGTCCTTAAGGCTGAATGCATAACTTGTTCATAATAATTATTTATTTTCAATGCTAGTATTGATATTTTAATTGATTTGCACTATAACTAATAATATGAATAAAATACGAGTCATTAAAATCAACATTGGTGAGAACACGCAGCGGCACAGTCATGCGCGTCGTGAATCCGCTCGCCTATGGAATCGACTCGTTAAACTGCACAAATATTGTCGTAAACGGCATTGGCCGTGGCCGAGCAAGTATCAATTACAAAAACACTTCAAGGGCCAATTCGAACTGCACAGCCAATCGATTCAGGCCCTGATTGATAAATTCTCGGCCAATATTGACAGTACGCGCACCAAGCGCAAAAAAGGCGATAAAGCCGCCCGCTATCCCTGGAAAGACCAGAAGCGCTATCAGGTGGTCGCCTGGAAAGGCCAGTGCATTAAGCGTAAAGGCAATTGGCTTACTCTACCCATGGGTCGAGGCCAAACGGCCATTCTTATCAAGGTGCCGGGAGACATTCCTCCTGGCAAGATCGTGGCGGTCGAACTCGGCTTTCGGGAGCTGCGGTTAACTCTGAGCGAGCCTGTTGAGGCCGTCGCCAGTGCCGGAGACAACACCGTTGCCGGTGATCCCGGCATCATTCATCAGATGATGCTCACCGATGGCCAATCCTCTACCGCCATCGTTGGGCGTGGTTTGAGATCTCTGATCCAGGGCAAAAACCGAGCCCTGGCTTACTACAGCTCGGCGTTGTCTAAAACCAAGAAAGGCAGCCGAAAAAACAGAAAGCTGCGTTGCAGCAAAGCTCGTATGCTGGAGAAGTTTGAGCGTCGACAGCGCAATTTGCTGCACCATGCCGCCAATCTGATTTTGGATTTCTGTGTTGAGCGCGAAGCCGGTACGCTGGTGGCGGGCGATATTGCCAATATCGCCAAGAACAAGCGTAAGACAAAAAAAGGCTCACGCCGAAGCAATCAGGAAAACAGCAACAGCCCGATTGGCAAGCTCTACGAATACCTCAGCTACAAAGGCAAACTTCGTGGTGTGGAACTGATCAAGATTAATGAGGCTTACACCTCACAAACCTGTCCGGTGTGCGGCCATCGCCACAAACCCACCGGACGGATCTACCGATGCAAAAGCAAAACCTGCCATTTCGTCGGTATCCGTGATGAAGTTGGCGCAGCCAACATTCTCAATAAACACCTGAACGACGGCACGATCACATCGAATGAGATCTTGCCGACTGGAAAGGTGAAGTATCTCCGACCCGTGAAGCTTTCTTCTCGACCCGGAGTAGCCCGTCTGACTGGCGGCACGTTGCCAAATACGACCCCTTGTCCGGTAGCAGGTGTTTCGACACCAGGTTCTCACGAACCGTTGCCGCTGGACTCTGTGGCATAATTTGGAATCCCCGCGTCTTCAGGGCGGGGAGCAGTCAAGCAAACCCCTATGCTTATGTGGCATCCATGGTATTTCCGGCTTCTATGGAAGCTGAGTATAAAAGATTAGTAGATCAAAATATTACAAGGCATGGCAGAAAAGCCAAAGCTGAGTTTCAGGCGGCCGCGGCAATGATGTCGAAAGATGAAGGCATTTTAGTGTTTTCTGACAAGGCATTTCTTGACGACGCACGGATAATGGATAAACTGAATAAGATCCCGCTTGGTGGATACCTAAAGGAAAAATTGGAAAAAGCACCAGAATTAAATAAGGCTTTGGTTAAAGACCCAGTATTTTTGGCGGCGATTAAGTCTATTGAAGCAGATATTCAGTTTCCCCAGCCGGATCTCAATTCTTCCTTGAAAATTCATAGTGATTGGGCACGTCACTACCAGTCTAGAGTGACCTCTCCCGCGCCAGGGATGTAGTTAAAATCCGGACTGAACCGCTCAGTCCGGATTTTAAAGATGCATCGGTGTCAGCCCAGCTCTTCGAGCTTATCCACCGCTTCCTGGACGGTATTGACTCCATACACCTTCATGCCAGGAATGTCCTTGGTAGCGTTGCTTTTGGGAACAATGGCAGTCTTAAAACCGTGCTTGGCCGCCTCCTTTAGTCGCTCTGGTCCATGCGGTACCGGGCGAAGCTCTCCGGATAGTCCGAGCTCACCAATAACGATCAAGTCCTGAGGGAGAGGCCGGTCACGGAAGCTCGACATGAACGCGCAGATTGTTGCTAGGTCGGTTGACGTCTCGGTGACCTTGAGTCCGCCCACAACGTTAATGTAAACATCAGTGCCGGCCGTAACGACACCCACATGCCGACTCAGAATAGCCAACAGCATCGAAGTTCTGTTTGCATCCATGCCAACTGTCAGACGACGAGAATTTCCGCCACCGCCATCATCAGTCAACACCTGAATCTCGACTAACAATGGTCGAGTACCCTCCCAAAGAACCGCAACCACAGAACCAGAAACCGGAATTTCCGGCCGAGATAGAAAAATGGCCGATGGGTTTTTGACTTCACGCAGACCATCCTCAACCATAGCAAAACAGCCAAGCTCACTGACGGCGCCAAATCTATTCTTGGTCGATCGAAGCATCCGGTAACGGCTGTCACTTGTACCTTCAAGAGAAAGGACTGCGTCAACCATATGCTCCAGAGTTTTTGGCCCTGCGATCGAACTGTCCTTGTTAACATGGCCCACGATCATGACTGCACACCCGGTCTGTTTGGCGAATTGTGTCAACATTCCGGCGCTTTCTCGAACTTGGGTGACACTGCCAGGCATTGAGTCACAATCTGGCGTGTAGACCGCCTGAATACTGTCGATCACAAGCACTTTACAGCAACATTCTTTGGCCTGGTCCAAAATATTATTGACGTTGGTTTCCGTCAGCATTTCAATTTCACCGGCGTTCGGCAATTTCAAACGACTGGACCGCATAGCAATCTGCTGAAGAGACTCTTCACCAGAGGCATAAAGCACCGTTACATTTTTTACCAGCTTGTCCAGGGCCTGAAGGAGAAGGGTGGACTTTCCGGCTCCAGGGTTACCGCTGATGATGACCGCGGAGCCTTCGACAAGACCGCCGCCAAGGACCCGATCGAACTCATCAATTCCCGTCCTTATCCGCGGCTCTTCTGAAACATCGACTTCTTTCAGCTTAACCCGGGTGGCAGAGGTGACACCGGCGTAGCCTTTTAGGCGACTGCTTCGCTGATCGTTTTTGGTATCACCAATATGGAAAACCATTAGGGTGTCCCAGGATTTGCAGGACTTGCACTGCCCCTGCCATTTAGGGTGGTCTTCACCGCACTCGGAGCAGACGTAGGAGGCTTTAGCTTTTGCCATGAAGGTACCTTATTGCTGAATGTAATATTTTTGATTAAAAAGTAAGCATAAAATAGTCGTATACTATATCAATTATTATTATTCTTGACAACACTAATATGCTAATTAATATACGGAAAGTTAAAATTAATGGATAGTTAGTCTGTTATATTATTTATTACTTTGGTATATTGTAGGTCTTAAAAAATGAAAGGAATAGATTTTCCATGTCCAGATTTACTTCGGCAATAAAGCAGACTTCTGAGGCATACCCGGGGCATGGACTGAAGCCAGATTTTAACCGTCTACCGGCAAAGACCTTCACCCGGCCGGACGGGACAGTGACGATGGGCCAAACCGTCGTCAGCCACTGCACTATTGTTGGATTTGTAGCCAAAGAGCTCATCGCAAGGTTTCCAGAAAAATTACGATCGTTGCTTTTCCCTGAAGGCTCATCCCTTGTGGCTGCCGCACACGACATCGGAAAAATCAGCCCCTTTTTCTATGAAAAGTTGAGGCGGGTTATTAATGACCCGAAGTCGTTACTTGAGGCAGCACCCTACGTATCAGATCCCTCGAAAGAAAGAGAGTGGAGCGGTCATGCCGGCGTCAGTCAGATCACCACCAGAGATCTTGGAATTCCTCTTTCCATTCCTGAAATATTGGGTCAGCATCACGGATTTGCTCCTCAGGTTGGTAAATACAAAGCGAATGATGAGCTCTTTGGGAAAAGTCTTTGGAATGATGAGAGGATTCGTTTGCTGGATCATCTTCAAAAAACCCTTGGAGAGACATGGCCTGAAATAGAGTCAGGGTCGACTGCAAGGCTCCTCGCCGGCCTAACTACCGTGTCTGATTGGATAGGATCAGGTGAGTTTTTCGAGGACCCTTCGACGCCATGGCAAGATCTAGTTCCAAAAGCCCTGGACTCAGCTGGTTTCATAACACCCATTTTCCGGAAGGGAATGACCTTCGAAGACGTCTTTGGTTTTCCACCTCGGCAGCCACAATCTGCATTAATAGATTGTACTTCTGGACCTGGAGTTTACGTCCTTGAGGCGCCAATGGGGCTTGGAAAAACAGAGGCCGCGCTTTTTGCTGCTTACAAAGTTGCTGAGTCAGGCCAGGCAACCGGCATTTATTTCGCGCTCCCAACCCAGCTAACATCCAATAAAATCTACGATCGATTCAACGAATTCCTGGAGAGCATACTAGCGCCGGAAACACCCCATGGAGCAATGCTCCTCCATGGAGCAATGCTCCTCCATGGAGCAATGCTCCTCCATGGAGGAGCCCACCTTATCGAAAAAACCGATATGGGCGAGGAAGGGCGTCCTGGGGGATCTTGGTTCGATCAGTCTAAAAGGGGATTGCTTGCACCTTTTGCCGTAGGGACACTGGACCAAGCGCTAATGGCTGCTATGAATGTTAAACATGGCTTTGTACGCGCCTATGGCCTCGCAGGAAAGGTCGTCATCCTTGACGAGATCCACACGTACGATGCATACACCGGTACCATTATCGATTCTGCGATCAAACTTCTTTGTGACCTCAATTGCACTGTCATCATCCTTAGTGCCACGCTCACCAAAGGAAGGCGTTCTGAACTTATCGGAGAGTCTTCAAAGTCTGAAGCCTATCCCCTAATTACGGCCAGACCTAAGGGGGGAGCGGTTACCGAGATCGATATTCCAGAAGGCGAGTCAAAGAAAGTGGCAATCCAATCAGGCAAGACAATAGAGGATTGCTTTGATGAGGCGATTGGAAGGGCCGAACAAGGCCAGCAAATATTGTGGATTGAAAACTCAGTTGCAGAAGCCCAAGAAGTTTACCGAAGTATTGCGGCAAGAGTTGACTCACTGGATATTGATTGCGGCCTTCTGCACTCGCGTTTTATTCCTCAGGAAAGACAGGTCATTGAGAACAAATGGGTAAACCTGTATGGAAAGTCATCCGAAGGGGAGCGTGGTAAGAGAGGACGGATTTTTGTTGGCACTCAAGTCCTGGAGCAATCCATCGATATTGATTCCGATTTTTTGGTGAGTCGTTTTTGTCCTACGGACATGCTTTTGCAAAGACTTGGGAGACTCTGGCGTCATTCAGACACTAAACGCCCTGAGAGTGCACAATGTGAAGCCTGGCTAATGTCTCCCGTATCGGAGATTGCTCAAGAAGATCCCATTAAACATTTCGGAACGTCAGCATTCGTTTACAGTCCCTACGTTTTGTGTCGCAGCCTTGAAGTTTTCGAGTCAATAACGTCGGTGCTCCTGCCGGGTAATATAAGAAGTCTCATTGAGGACACGTATCGAAAGCGGGATGAAAACCCGGTGATGAGTCAGCTTCTCCATGAACTGGAGCACGGTAATCGATTCAGAAAGGGGCGCATTGCTCTTGGTCAGTTGGCTCGGATCACTCTGGCTGAGGCGGGAAATACGCTTCCCGAGTCTAAGGCGCAAACCCGATACAGTGACATGGAGGCCTCCGATGTTTTGGTTCTTAAAAGCCTTGATGTGGACGCTGTCGCCGGAGAGACCAGGGTTATATTATTGGATGGCAGCCACATGACTGTCCCACATAAAAAACATCAAATATCTAAGAAAGCCTGGCGTGCACTGGCTTCGGATTTGAGTAGGCAGGTCGTAAAAATACCTGTTCATCAGGTTCCGAAGGCGGTGAGCCGTGAAAAAGTAATGAAGACAGGCCTTCAGCACTGTTTTTTCATTGGAACGGAAGATCAGGAGGAATCTCTTTTGCGCATCGCCATTCATCAGAATGACCATTCTCTACGAGGACTTTATAGCAATAACGCTAATGAGAAATACCTCCTTGGCTATCGGCCTGGTATTGGATACAACGCAATTAAAAAGGAATAATCTATGACAAACTCGTTCAACCTGGTGCACATTCCCTGGATACCCGTAAGCGATATCGGAAAGGTATCACTGCTCGATATTTTCGAACGTGATGATATTTCGACGCTTATAGGCACGCCCATAGAAAAAATAGCGATATTGAAACTGCTTCTATCGATCGCTCAGGCTGCAAATACGCCGGACAGAGAGCAAGATTGGGTATCCATAGGCAGCGATGGTCTGGCGAACGCCTGTGTTCAATACCTGAAGAAGTGGGAGAACAAGTTCTTTTTGTATGGGGATCAACCCTTCTTGCAAATGCCGGAGGTCATTAAAGGTAAAATAAAGCCCTACGGCTTGCTTCGGCCTGACATCTCAACCGGTAATAATACTGTAGTGAATAAGAGTCAAGTGGAAAGGGATATGGATGATTCCGAGAAGGCCATGCTATTGATATGCCAAATGGGATTCTCTCTTTCTGGTAAAAAAGTTGATAACTCTGTCATCCTTTCGGACGGCTATACGGGGAAAAGCACTTCTGGAAAGGTCGGATCGTCCATGGGCTTTATTGGCTTTCTCCACAACTTTGTTATTGGTCATTCGATTAAAGAAACCGTTTGGATGAACCTCTTTACTAAAGAGGATATTAAGTCGCTTAACCGATTTAAAGAAGGCGTCGGCGTTCCACCGTGGGAGGCAATGCCAAAAGGTGAATCCTGCCCAGTCGCACTGTCACTTATCAACTCGTTCCAAGGAAGATTGGTGCCTATGGGGCGGTTTTGCTTTTTGACGGATGCTGGCGTCCATATAACGGAGGGCATTAATCATCCTGGGTACAAAGATGGCCAATATGATCCATCGATAGCAATTTCTTTCAAAGGAAAGGATCCAAAGGCCTTGTGGTCACGACCAGACAAAAAACCTTGGCGGGAGCTAACCTCCCTATTGAGTTTTATTGATGCCAATTCAGTAAGTGGATTTCAGTGTGATCAGCTATTTGTGTCGGTCGGAAGAATTCGCAATCACATGAATGAATTCGCCATATGGTCAGCTGGAGTGAAGGTTAGCAGCAACGCAGGCGAGCAATATTTGACTGGCGGTGATGATTATGTGGAATCGACGATCTGGCTGGACTCCGAAATTCTGGGTACAACCTGGTTTATGAATCTTAGTAATGAAGTATCCAGCTTGTCGGATGCCGGGAAAAAGCTATACGGATCAGTTATTAAGTACTTCAAGGAAATTAACGCAGATGGGGGCAAACATGCGGAAAAAGCGACTCAAAACTTCTGGCAATACTGCGAGAAAGACTTTCAGAAGCTGCTTTTTAATTTAGGCGAAGATTCTGAGTCGATCGCTTATAGGGATCAACAAAGAATACGATACGCCGGATATGCCAATAAGGCATTTAACCTTTGTTGCCCAAACACAACGGCCCGACAGATTGATGCATGGGCAAAGAGCAGGCCGAATCTTAAAACCTATTTGAACAAAGAGGTTAAGCAATCATGAGTGATGTAAAAATTGAGGCTAAAACCAGAGAGCAATCTTTTGTCGACAGTATTATGAAAAGATGCCAAAACGACAAGGGTCTTGCTTCACGACTTAAAAATGCGGTGAACCCGGCACTCGAATATCAGAGCTGGGAGATCCTTGCCGGCTATGGAATAAACCTTGAGCGCCTGCCGGAGCGACAAAGGTTTGCTCTTATAGCGTCTTCCATTGCCAGCGCAAAGATTAACAAGGAAGGATCCATGACGTTCGGGAAGGCCCTCGCAGATGCGTATCCTGAAGGCCCTAAGAGCAACTCCGCAAAGGCAAAGATGAGGCGACTTCTAGCCTGTCATGACATTGAAGAAGCCTGCAAGGTTCTTCGTCCTATGATTCGACTGATTCAGAGTCGCGTATCCGCGCCCTTTAACCATTCTCGCCTTCTTGGTCAGCTTCGGTCATTTGAGTTCGATAGCCAGAGAATCAAGGCGCAATGGGCCCAGGAATTCTACAGCGTGTCTTTCAACATTAAAGATACAGAAGCGGTGAGCACATGAGTAGGGTGGCCAGTGCACTGACATTGTCGCCGGGCGATATGCGTCGCCTTAAAATCACGGATCCATACTCGATACATCGGGTTGTTTATTCTCTCTTCCAGGATAAGGAAGATCGTATTCTTTACTGTGATCTGGGAGGAGGCCCTCAAGGTCGTCAGTTATTGATTTTATCCGGGGCCCATCCGGAGGATCCTGATGGGAAACTCCAGGTTCTCAGTCGGGCCGTTCCTGATAATTTCACCAGCAAGGATAATTACGGCTTTAAAATAGTAATAAATCCCGTTCGATGCGATAGTAAAACCGGAAAAAGAGTCCCAATAAAGGATCCAGAGGAAATTAAGCAGTGGTTTTTAAATAAAGCCCCATCATGGGGGTTCTCGGTGAGTGAAGATGCTATCGAGATCCTAAGAACCGATGTCCTGCAATTTGATGGGAAGGGTAAAAATCGCATTACGGCCGCTCAGGCCCACGTTCGAGGACTGCTTAGTGTTCTGGACCGTGATCTTTTTAGAAATAGTTTTGAGTTTGGTATTGGTCGATCTAAAGCTTTTGGCTGCGGGCTGCTTCAGCTCCAGGCACTTTAAGTAAAACATAATCACTATAAAACAGGAAAACCCTAATGAAAAAGCGTATTGAATTTCACATTATCCAGTCCTTCCCCGTAACCTGTCTAAACCGAGACGACGTTGGTTCACCGAAGTCAGCAATCGTTGGCGGAACTATGCGTGCCAGGGTTAGCTCGCAGTGCTGGAAGCGCCAGGTCAGGATGTCTCTACAGGACCTTGGTATTAAACTTGGCTACCGGACAAAGTTCGTTTCAGACCGTCTCGTTGTTGCCTTTGAGCAAGCTGGAGCTGGCGAAGAGAAAGCAAAAACATGTGCTGAAAAGCTGGCGAAATTCTTGGTAGACGACACTCTGATGTTTATAAGTGATAACGAAATTGCTTTATTTACAGAGTATGCGGCAAACGTCGATTTTGATCCTGAGAAGATCAAAGACAAAGAAGTTCAGAAGTTAAGCAAGAAGATTACCATCAAGGGTCTTAATGCGCTGGATATCGCCCTTTTCGGAAGAATGGTAGCCAAGGCTCCAACCATGAATGTCGAGGCCGCCAGCTCATTCAGTCATGCAATTTCAACCCATAAAGTGAGTAATGAGATCGACTTCTTCACCGCTCTTGACGACGACGCCAAAGAGCCTGGTTCATCACACATGGGATCAATTGAATTCAATTCAGCTACCTATTACAGATACATCAGCCTGGATCTTGATCAACTGGCGTCCATGGTGCCGGAAGAAGACCTTGGAGACGCGGTCGAGGCGTTTACTAAAGCCTTGTTCATAGCAGTTCCCAACGCTCGTCAGAGCACCCAGTCTGGCGCTTCCCCATGGGACTTTGCCCGGGTTATGGTGCGCCGAGGTCAGCGCCTTCAAGTTCCGTTCGAAACGGCTGTTCGACCCAAGGATGGCGGACACACCAAAGCGAGCATTGATGCACTGAAAGAGTATTTGGAAAAGCAGGAAAAGATGTCGGGTTCACTTTTTGGAAAGGTCGATTCGTTTGACTGGGGTGAGGATGAAAACTATTCGATCGATGATTTGATCAAAGACCTTAAGTCACACACAGCCTGAGGTGACCATGGACAATAAAACGCTACTGATGTGGCTGGAGGCGCCCCTGCAATCGTGGGGGCACGACTCCAAGTTCGGTCGCAGGGGAACGCTTGAGTTCCCTACCAAGTCTGGAGTTATTGGTGTTATTTGCTGTGCAATGGGGCTATCAGATCCCGATCCTGAGATCTTAACGGAACTGGTCGGTTGCGGCATGAAAGTTGACGCCTATGCGAGAAAGAATAGATTCTCGGATGAGGCTGAAAACCAGACTGTTCTTACAGACTTTCACATGGTTGGGTCTGGTTTCGATACCAAGGATCCTTGGCAGGATCTGATGGTACCGAAAACATCGGAAGGGAAACGACCAGCCAGTGGCGGCCCCCGAATGACTTTCCGACATTATATTCAGGATATGGCTTTTGCCGTCACCCTGGAAGTTCCAGAAGAACTGTTAGTCAGGGTGAAGGCTGCCCTTGCGGATCCTGTATGGGATATCTATCTGGGCAGAAAGTCTTGTGCACCAACGGAGTTCATTCTCCAGGGGGTTTTTGATGACGAACAACAGGCCCGAGAAAAAGCACTCAGCCTGGCCCTAGAAAAGTCGAGAATGAAAACATTCTCTGTGGAAGAGGGCGCCAAAAACGGAGAAGTCCTCATGCTAACGGATGTTCCGGTTCGACTGGGGCCAATTAAGGCCTACAGGGATAGAAAAGTCACCATTTTGAGGGAATAAAAATGACCAGGCTGTTTGTCAGGATAACAAGGGATAACTTGCCCAAGGTTAAAGATAGGTATCCTTTTCTTTATCTGGAGAAAGGTCGGCTAAACATCGATGACTCCAGCCTTAAATGGGTAAGCGGAGCTGGAGACGTGATCCGACTCCCCGTTGCTACGATAAGTTGCATCATGCTTGGACCGGGCACATCAGTGACCCATGAGGCCGTAAAAGTTGCGGCCGCATCAAACTGCATGCTCCTTTGGGTTTCTGAGGATAGCTTGGTTTTCCATGCGGCTGGACAATCTCCAACAGCGACGACCAGCAATATTAGGCACCAAGCAAAATTGAGTTCTTTGCCGTCAAAATCAATTGTCATCGCCCGTAAGATGTTTTCAAAGCGATTTCCCGATGTAGATGTTTCAGCAAAAAATCTGAAAGAGCTAATGGGAATGGAGGGCTCCAGGGTTAAAAAACTCTATGAGGAAAAAGCGAATGAGTACGGAGTAGGGTGGCAGGGGCGAAGGCATACCCCTGGGAATTTCAAGATGGGGACCACAACAAACAAACTTCTTACGGCTTACAATCAGTCGCTTTACGGGATTGTTTCGTCGTGCATTCATGCGCTCGGGTATTCTCCGCATCTTGGTTTTGTACACTCAGGCAGCCCTCTTCCTTTCGTTTATGACATTGCAGACCTCTATAAGGGTGACGTCTCTATCGACCTAGCCTTTAAAGTAACGAAAGAGATGGCAGGCATGTATGACAGGGAAATTGCAGTGACCAGATTTAGGGAGAAGATCCTGGAAATGGGACTCTTGAATAAAATACCGAGTGATATTTTGGAACTTTTAGGTGGAAAAGATGCTGGTCGTTATTGCTAATGATTTACCCCCGGCAGTTCGCGGGCGGATGAAACTTTGGTTTATAGAGCCTAGACCACATGTTTTTGTTTCTGGTATAAAGGACCATGTCGCAAAAAATGTGGTTGAATTTCTTCTTGACCATTGCCCGACAGATTCTGGTGCTATGATATTCTGGTCAAAAAGAAATACACCCGGTTTTGATATAATAACTATAGGTGATACAACAAAGAAGCAAGTTGAAGTGTCTGGACTGAAATTAATATTGGAAAAAGAAAATGGACCAGCCTAAAATAACTAGATGTGTACGTTTTTCAATTAATTGACACTAGATGTTGCTACCTTCCCAGCGCCAGCGGGGGTGTTTCCAGCGCCAGTGAGTTCGGCGCCAGATTCGATATGACCTTCCCCGCGCCAGCGGGGGTGTTTCTGGGAAGCATAATTCTACTCCGTCGATGGCTGTACCTTCCCCGCGCCAGCGGGGGTGTTTCCCAGCTCCGATACAGAAACCGGAGCCAGAGCCAACCTTCCCCGCGCCAGCGGGGGTGTTTCCGGTCCTGTTGCACTTCATGCTGCAATAATACAACCTTCCCCGCGCCAGCGGGGGTGTTTCTTGATCAGGGAACGTCTTCGCCCACTTTCTAGCAACCTTCCCCGCGCCAGCGGGGGTGTTTCTCATCAAGTGTCAAAGGATCAAAATGAGCAGTAAAACCTTCCCCGCGCCAGCGGGGGTGTTTCCGTTATATATTGCAGATGCGCCAAAGGCGACGACCTTCCCCGCGCCAGCGGGGGTGTTTCCAGCTGACTCTCTTATGCTTGCCCGGGTGACCAAACTTCCCCGCGCCAGCGGGGGTGTTTCTATCTCAAATACCAATTCTGGTTCAATTGAGTAACCTTCCCCGCGCCAGCGGGGGTGTTTCCTGCATCATTTGTCCAAACCGGCTATACGGTCCACCTTCCCCGCGCCAGCGGGGGTGTTTCCCACCGATTATAGTTATCACGGCCCTGTCGAGCACCTTCCCCGCGCCAGCGGGGGTGTTTCCCACCGATTATAGTTATCACGGCCCTGTCGAGCACCTTCCCCGCGCCAGCGGGGGTGTTTCTCTTTGGTTCGGCGGCGTCGTAGAGCGTGCCAAGACCTTCCCCGCGCCAGCGGGGGTGTTTCCGAGGAAATTAGTCGCATGACTGGAAGTAATTAACCTTCCACGCGCCAGCGGGGGTGTTTCTCTGACTCGTGATGAACATGTGACTAGACGAGTACCTTCCCCGCGCCAGCGGGGGTGTTTCCGACAACAACAGGTGGAGAGAGGTGCAGTATGACGACCTTCCCCGCGCCAGCGGGGGTGTTTCTTTGCTATACTTAAAGCATACCCAAAGGATTATACCTTCCCCGCGCCAGCGGGGGTGTTTCCCCCTACGTACTTACACTATAACAGATCGTGTAACCTTCCCCGCGCCAGCGGGGGTGTTTCTAAAGTAGAAACAGAAAGCCCGGGCACTATCGAACCTTCCCCGCGCCAGCGGGGGTGTTTCTTTCGTAAACCAACGAGACGGATTCACCGAAGAAACCTTCCCCGCGCCAGCGGGGGTGTTTCTCATACCACGTCTTTTAATATCTCAATCAGTAAACCTTCCCCGCGCCAGCGGGGGTGTTTCCGCGGGACCTCAAGTTGCCGAGTTGGCAGCAAAACCTTCCCCGCGCCAGCGGGGGTGTTTCTTTGATCAAGCTTGATGAGGTTATAAGCATGCTACCTTCCCCGCGCCAGCGGGGGTGTTTCCCCGGTGCGGTTTATGACCGGCACTCATCTATGACCTTCCCCGCGCCAGCGGGGGTGTTTCTTACACGCTCGTCAGCGACAAAAGCGACTACAAATCCTTCCCCGCGCCAGCGGGGGTGTTTCCCGGGGCAATCCTGATTTTGCAATTTCAGTAAAACCTTCCCCGCGCCAGCGGGGGTGTTTCTAAAAACATTATCTTATGGCTTTATTGATATGAACCTTCCCCGCGCCAGCGGGGGTGTTTCTGATGACGCTACACAAGGTCCAAGGTGAAAACGGACCTTCCCCGCGCCAGCGGGGGTGTTTCCAGGCTGTCGACCTGCGGAAATTCTCGGCATTGAACCTTCCCCGCGCCAGCGGGGGTGTTTCCTGATGACGCTTTTTCTTGAGCATCCTCAGTTTTGACCTTCCCCGCGCCAGCGGGGGTGTTTCTGCTGAAAATTCAGGTCGAAGACTTGGGCAATCACCTTCCCCGCGCCAGCGGGGGTGTTTCCGAGAAAGTTGACGCGACCCCTTGGCCAGGCCTGACCTTCCCCGCGCCAGCGGGGGTGTTTCCGTGGCCACGCCGCCGAGAATGATTAAGAAAGAACCTTCCCCGCGCTAGCGGGGGTGTTCTCAGGTGTCAGTGCACTACCTCTGGCTCACTGGACCCTACCCACTATCGAGGATCTAGCTAGTCGTATACTTTCCTCAGAAAGCAGTAAAACATAAAAAAATACCTTATTACGAAAGCCCACGCCCAAACTCCGGCCGAAACCGGATCTTTGCATTAAAACGTTAAATTAATACCATGATTATTAATATATTAAAATTCAAATCTTGGATTTGAAGACGAGGCGTAAACACAGATAAAGACCAACCAACGTCACGCAAACGAAAAACAGCGCGCTCCACCCCGGAATGCTCAGCCCCAAAAACCGCCAGACTACCGTCGCGCAGTCACCTGTTCCGCGAGCCGCAGTCGCCAACACATCCATCCACGGCAGCACGTCCAACATATAATCCACCGATGGGCCGCAAGCCGGAACCTGGTCAGCAGGCAAGTTTTGCAACCAGAGCTGGCGACTGGCCAAGCCTAATCCGGTGCCCGCAGTCAGCGCCAAAAACAGACCGTATACTCGTGTGGCAATCGGCCCAGGGCCGTGCAGCCACGCTAACAGGCTCACCAAACCGGCTGCCATGAAAGCAAACCGCTGTAACCAGCACAAAGGACAAGGCTCCAGTCCCATCACATGCTCCATGTAAAATGCCACCGAAAGCAGTGCAGTACATACCAAAAAAATAACAGCAAATACGATTCTACTGGTCAAAATATCACCTCGAAAATAGGATTGGGACTGCATCTAGACTTGCATCCGACTATTGTAGCAACCGTCGTTAAAGTAGCCAAAAAATACCCACAATTTTCAAAAATAATAAAAATAGCAGGGGGAGTTCCCTATCGCTCAGCTTGGATTATTTGGTGGCCCTCCTCGCAGTATCGGAAAAATATAAAAACCGAAATACCTTAGTACGAAAGCCCACTCCCAATCTCCGGCCGCAACCGAATCTTTGCATCCAAACGCCTACCCAACTTAATCAGATCCTCCGAGCAATCAGAAACGACGGATTGCACCGGGATCTGATGGTCGACCAGGGTTTTCTCATGGGCTTTCGAAAACTTGGCTAGGCCTTTGGCGTGAGGAATGTCCATAAGATCCAGACTTTCCGCCAGGTTGTCCCACTCTTCCCTGAGCGTATCTAGCTCCATGCTTCGGATTGTAGATTCTTTCTTTTCCAGAAGTTTCGACTGATTGGATTCGGGGATGTAAATATGCTCAATTCTTGAATGGGCCACGTAAAAGCAGGGGATACCCTGATACAGAGATTTGTGGCAGCTGAGTCCATAATCATTTGAAAATAGTTTTTTGGCGCCAGAATTCGAATCCTGAGCCCACTCTTCATAGCCGAGGCTCTCAAGGATTTCTTCGTCAATACCATGGGCCCGGGCCGTGCGGTAGATGAAATTCTCGGTGGATAGGTCTTCGCAGATATCGACCATCTCACGGATGTCTTCTCCGCTGACGGCGTTGACGCAACTGGTAGCAAAGATGAATTTCTTCATGGTAACCCCGGGAAATGGCTTTCTCTTATTTTAGCATTTCAGTCTTGGATTCGTACCAGGGGAGGGCCGATATATGCCGGCTTCAGTATGGCTTTTTTGAGCCCAGACCGGAGGATAGTTCCTCCATTTCGTATGGAACAGAATCCAAAGAAATTACACCGGAGTCCGAAGGCAGGCTCTCATGCGAATTCGACGAATCTGGGGTAGCGGATTTTGATTCTGAAAACGAACCTGAAGAGTCAGACGAAAAAATAACAAAAAAGACGAACGCAAGAATAACGATCGGCGGCAAGATGGCAACAAGTTCATCTTTAAGGTCTACTGTATCCTCTGATTCAGACATCTAAAAACACCTAATCTAAAATTAATTTATTTGAGCCTAATTTGGCATTTCAAAGCAGGCAATGCACTACTTTTTTCATAAAAAATGTAAGTGAATACCGACAGTTACAGAGTTTTTGATCAGGTAGGTAAAGCTAGAGAATAAGTGATATTAAAGGGTTTGTATTGGCAAAACAATTTATGTTTTGACATTCTATGTCATTTAATATATATTGATGCTTAAATTACTCGCCCTCTGGGCGACAACTAACTCTTAAATGTAGGGTCTTTCATTGATTTTATCCGACATTAGCATTGCGCAGCTGTGTAATCTAAAACACAACTACCAGGCAACGATTCCTAATCAGGGCGGTTATCCCGAAAGACTCACCTCTCCTATCGATGGTCCTATGATCACGCCATACAGGCGTGACTGTGTGCGCCACTTGGACAACGGTGACCGAGTCATTTCTTACGGCCAGTCGTCTTTTGGATACGATGTCTGTTTGGCGGAGAAGTTCCAGCTGTTCACCAACATCAACTCTGGCGTCATTGACCCCAAGAACCCCTGTGAGAAAACGATGGTAGAGTTCGAGGGCGATCATGTCATTATGCCGCCGAACAGCTACATACTTGGTCACACCAAGGAAGTCTTCAACATCCCCAGGGATATAATGGTTGTTTGCGTCGGCAAATCTACATACGCAAGATGCGGGGCCATTGTGAATACAACCCCAATTGAACCGGGGTTCCAAGGACAGGTTGTTATAGAAATATCAAACGCGACGAACTCACCCATGAAGATCTATGCCAACGAAGGTATCGCACAGTTCATGTTCTTTTTGGGCGAACAGCCATGCGATACAAGCTACGCGGATCGGAAGGGTAAGTACCAGGGGCAGCGCGGGGTAACCGTGGCAAGAATGTAGCCCGCCAGCATAGCGCCAAAAGTGATGCCGGAGAAACAAGGTTCAGGAGGACCTTAATTTCTTCGGCGGTTAGTCTGCCCATCTCCTTTCTGAAAAATCACATCACGTCGTAATCTCTCTGAAGATAAGACATATCTTCATCCGACAATCCTTCCGCGTTTACCAGGGTCAGATCGATCTGTACCGGTTTCAGGATGGCCCTCTTGGGCCCTGACCAGCGTGTGCTCCAATGAGCCCTGCGAAAGTGTGGCCTTACCCCGGTGCGGCGTCTAATGCCACTCAACCTATCCTCAAGAGGGATGTAAGGCCGATTTGGGCCAATAATTACCCGATCGTACGACCGGCGAAGCTGACTCAAGACCTTACGAGACTTAGCTGGATTCTTTCCGGCGGCAAGGCGGCGGGCCAAATCACTCTCCTGGCTTTCAACTGCCTGCTCTCTATTGCCAGTAATCAGGTACAACAGCGCTTTTGAAAGTCTACGCATATTGGCTTCAAGAGATTCCTTACTTCCCTGGGAGATGCCATCTCTCTCCATTAAAAGCATAAAATGGCGCTTCAGGGTCTCTTCAATAGTCTGATCTGGGTCCGTCCAGTAGAGGGAGATGTACAAAGCGAGGTCTGCGGCAACTGACTGCTTGTCCTTTTCCATCCCAATAGGAGAACCGGTAAAGTTCAACTCAAGACAATAAATAGGCTTTTCGGGCTCAATACCCAGAGCCTCACGTCCTCGATCACTTAACGTGGAGCCATCGGCATCTGAGTGGTAGGTTATGTAGGCGCCCTCAAGAGGAAGCCAGGTGGTGTCCCCTATGCAAACTTCGTACGGTAAGGCACCGCGATCTTCTGCCGGCCCGAACTCAATGTAACAGACAGGGAAGGGCGGTCTCATGAAACTCATGGGTACCCTGGCCCCGATATCCATATCATCGAGTTTGAGACATAGGCTGTTCCGGTAGGTCAGTATCCGGCCGCCCTGATTCTGGAATCGGCGCATCTGAAGAACCTGCTCCAGACTGACCCTTGAAAACCCACGCTCTCTTAACCAACTCCCGTACGCGGTACTTTCGATCAAAGCCCTGGCAATGCTCGCTGAGGTGTCTCCCTCTGACAGAAGAACATCGATGGTTACCAGGAGGTTCCCTAGCATTACCTTCAGATACTCCTGAGTAACCTCCATCCGGAAACGCCGGGGAAGGGGGAGTTTCATGGAATCCGGCGAGAATTTTTTGGCCTCTCTGCCCAGTTCCTGGAGTCGATTCATATCCTCTGGCGGGATCATGGCGCCTGCAATGTCGGGAAGTTGGTGCGTATTTTTAGTGCGAATAGGCCCGATAGTCAACCAGGACCCGATCAAAAACAAAAATGGGGACCTCTTCACCTAAGGATCTAGGTTTCATATTTTTGTGATTTCTGCTCTATAACACTTCGAAGATCGGAAATCTTAGCCTGGCTCGTCGAAGCCTGATCGCGGAAGTGGGAAGGCACATCGCTAACAAGAAGATGGTCAACCCGGGGAAGGTCTTTTGCATGAATGTCATTAAGGTAAAGTCGCATGGCAATAGCATCAGACACTTTTTCATCCAGCCACTGCTGGGTAATCCGGCCAATAGGCGAGGTACTTACGGTGAAATACTGCTTCTTGCTCTTCCATGGAAAACGAACAATAACCTGAACGCTCCATCGGATGGCATTTCCTTTTTGTTCTTTTGCGTTCACGTTAACACTGACACCTTTAAGGCCCGTTCTAATACGAAATGGATCAGGCTCAATGTGGACATCTGATTTTTGTTTTTTCCTTATGTATTCAAGAATATCCTCAGTTGAAAGGTCATAAATGGGGGCGTCCGGCCAATACGACTCAGGAATAGCCTCTTCCGGGGAAATGAAGCGCACCTCTTTTTTGTCTTCAATATACTGAAGGTAGCTTCTGTACGAGGCGATCGCACTGGCCTTGCGAAGTGCAAAAGACAGCGACTCTCTCTCTAGAGTCCTCTCATTCCAGTACCCAACGGAGAAGGTTCTTAACTGACCACCAGGGCCTCTCTGCATGTGGCGAAGATTTATGGACCACGCCTGACAGCCAGGGTTTAGTTTTGATGCCCTGCCAGAGATGAGGAAGTTGACGCCCTCTACACCGGTATTGATCAGTGGATCTCCGACCTTTTTAATTTTGACCGGGGGCGGTGTAAGAGCGCGATAGGTCGAGACCAGGTATTGCCAGGACTCCTTTAGCGATTCTATGGGATGGGCCTGGCCAGGATCATCAGGAATAGAGTCAGCAAAGACGCCACCTTTATGGGAGACCCTCAGACGCCACTCGCCAGGAGCCCGGTAGAGGCCCGTCGGAAGAAAGACCGGAATATTATCGATGATTGTTCGATTGAATCGGATACTGAATCCATTCAGGCGGGTATTCGCCAATGGCGACAATAGATCGTTTTGCTGAAGCATTACGGCAAGAAGAACGTCAGCCTCATTACTATTATCCGTCTGCGCAGGGTCATAAATGCTGACGTAGGAGGCGAACAGATCATCAAGACGGATCTTCGGCATGGAATAAGGCTGAAGGCGAACAGGGTTAGGGACGTCATCAAAGGTAATAATCTCATCAGGCCTTTCGGAACGGGCAACCAATGATTGGAAGTATCGACGGACAGCGACAGCACGAATGACCATTCGCTCAAATTCCACCTGCCATCTTTCAGGGTCATCGAAAAATCGAACCTCACTTATTCCGCCGACGTAATATTGTCTATGCCTGTTTATTTCATCGTCAGACTCAAGGGATTGCTTGGTGTGGACCTCAATTACTTTTCGATCTTCTATTGTTCTGCGGACAATCTGCACACCCGTTATACCTGGGTCCATTTCCGGGGTGCGACCTGGGCCAGGTACTCTTGTGCGACGGTCCATCCTCAGGATCGACGTACAATTTAGCATCATAGACACCATGGATGACCAGGCTTCACCGAGAGACTCCAGAGGGGTGTGGTCATTATCGTAGACGACGTCTTTCTGAATGCCATTTGCTTCAGAGAAATAAATCCTCCAGGCCTTTACGTCGATCTGTCTTGATATGCCTCTTGGGACGTACAGGGTCTGACCACTTTTTAGGACATATTCACGAAAAAAAATAGGGAATCCATTAATGGAGACCTGACTTAGTGGTTGGGTGAAATCAGGAATCGTGACGTCGTTTATTAGCAATTAACTGAAATCCCGTTGTCGCATTTTCGTCCAAAGAATAGCCCTGGTATCCCTAAGGATCAATGGCCGCCCGGAACTTAGGAAACCCTCTACTTACGAGGGGTCAAAAGCGGACTATAATAAGGCACTAAAAGCGATGAGGCAAACCGATGAAAAGCGAAAGAGATGGACAGTACTTTGGCGCCAAATGCTGGAAAGAAGGCAAGAGCGTCCAGGAGACCTTAGAAAGCGCGGCCCGTGAGTGCGGTATCGAAAATCTGCCGGAGGACTCACTCTCTTGGCCAAAGTTCGTACACGGTGCCGAGGAAGCCTGGCAAGATAAGAACATCGTAAATTTGGACGAGCAAGAAAAACTGATCCTAATTAAAAACAAATTTTCCCAGAAAAGCATTTCCTGATTCACGACCTGGCATGTAAAGAGTCCACCAGGATGGGCTCTTTACATGCCAGGACCGGACGGTAAGTGCCTGGGCCTATCGAACTCACGAAGATTGAAGGGGACACCGTCAAGACCGTAGTCAAAGGTGTATCCGGAATGCTCCACTTTGGCCAGAAACTTTTTACAGACCTCGTAGGCATCCTCCTCGCTAACTTCCAATTTTTCTGTGTATTTCGAGACGATTTTCCGAAGTCCATCCGGGAGCTGTTCGGGAGTTTCAAAAAGATCCACCTGATCGTCGTCGGTGTCGGTGTCGGTGTCGGAAATAATAGTTGCCATCGATTTTTCCTCAAGTTTGCATTACCAACATACTAAAGCCTGCTGACAGAGCTTTTATTAATAATATTAATTTTAGCACAGTCCAATTTATTCCTGCACGATGGACGCCAATAAATACGCCTGTAGCGCCAGGCAAGACTCACCGTCATTGATAACCCCGTCACGTAGCATCTCCGCCAGCTCCGCTTTCGAAACGAGCTGAAAAATACTGACATCCTCATCAGGCTCCATGTCAGGCTCTGAGGTGATTTGGCAGCCATAAGCGAACACCACGCGGCCTCTGGTTGCGCTCAGCGAGGGGAGGGCGTAAGTCTGAATGCTCGTCTCAACCAGATCCTTAGCTGTCATGCCAAGCTCTTCTTTAAGCTCCCGCACAGCCACTTCTGTGGCCGACTCATCTTCTCGGTCACTGGCGCCTTTCACAACGCCAATCACGTATTTGCCTGGGCCGTGTCTGTATTCTCTGACAAGGGCAATGTGGCCGTTTTCCATGACCGGAACCACGATCGCACCTGTCTGCGTCTTGACGCGATCGATGGTGATGATTTCTCGTCCGTTATCCGCCTGTGATTCTACGCGAATGAAATTGTTCTCAAAAACCGTCCGTTTATTGCTCATAAAGCCGCTGTTCCTTAATTATTTTAAGAACGCTTCCAGTGACCATTTCGCCTATAGGATTGTCGAAATAGGCGGCATTCCGAACCATCGTACTTCGAATGCCGGTACGATCCCTGAGTGAGAAGACATGGTGCTGGGAAAGGATGACCTGTGGGCGTTCGAAAAGATGGAGCGCAAGAATATTATCGGGCCCACAGAGAAACGCAAAATCCTTGTCCGGGTTTTGAACCTGGAGCGCCTGAAGCACGTCAACTGTGAAGACGCTACCTTCTCCGTCCCAAAGCTCTTCCTCAATTCTGCAAATCTTGAGGCGACTGTCATTGATATCCGAAACAAAAGCTTCAATCAACGACAGACGCCCTTCGAAAGGAATCATTTGCTTCTGGAAAGCGTGTGCGATGGACGGAACCAGCCAAACCTCTTCACAGACAGAAAGAGCCTGAGTGATTGCATCCAGGTGACCTCTCGTCGGTGGATTAAAAGCACTGCCAAAAACACCGATCATGAAATCACCTCGGAAACCATTTGGCTGTCGTTGGCCATAATGGCGCCCGCTTCCACCATGCTCGTAGTAGCGGAGTCGCTGGCCTTCTTGGACAGCCCTCGGCTGGCCGCCAAATTCAGAATCACTTGGAAGCCGGCATCACACAGCTGGGTCACCGTCTTTGCGACACAGAATTCCAATGCCAGGCCGCCTACAATGACTGTGGTTACGTCATTAGCCTTAAGGTACTCAATGACACCGGTGGTCTTGGTATCACCCAGATCGTGGTAACAAGCACCGTAGGGGTGGCAATCAATATCCAGCCCCTTGCTCACCATGAAGTCATAACCGGTAACAGGGTGCGGTAGACCGTCCAGAAGCTCAAATCCTTTGGTTCCCATCATCGCGTGACTGGGCCATTGGACATCAATGTTCTCGCCCTCTACTGGCGCCAGGATGTCATCAGGGCTCTTTGCAATCCATAACGCGTTACTGGGGTGTGCATCCCTGGATCCAACCCGAATATCCGCCAGCTTCGCATTGGCGTTCAGCTCGCTGACAATTTGATCACCCTCCGGTACAGGGAGCTCATTTGGGCACAATGGAGTAAAGGTCTTTTGCGCGTCCACATCGAAGGATGCTACTTTTCTACGCTGAGTTTTAGTCATGGTTTTCTCTCCTGGTTCACACTGCCGAAGCGGTTCTTCTAACGTATGGGCCCATTGCAACTGGCTGATCCAACCGCTTGTGCTGGGTTTTGAGGTATTGGTACTTTATGCGCTTAAGATAAGCATCTGAGACCGGCTTTCCCTCAAGGAAGTCATCGAGGACGTCATAGGGAATTCCCAGTGCGTCTTCGTCCGATAACTGCGGACGAAGAGATTCCAGGTCTGCTGTCGCCGCCTTTTTGTAGAGTTCTGGCGCTGCACCCATGGCCCGGGCCAAAAGACGAACCTGGCGCTTATTCAGTCCACGCAGGGGAAGCAGGTCACAGGCCCCGTCGCCCCACTTGGTGTAAAAACCGGTTACCGCCTCGGCGTTGTGATCAGTGCCGACGACCAGGCCTCCGTTCAGGGCCGCAATTTCATATTGGACGGTCATTCGCACCCGGGCCTTTACGTTGCCGCGCTCGAAGTCTTGCTGAGATTCGGAAAAGGAATTGTTTTCGGCCGCTGCAATGACCGCGGCGTGTAGCGCATCCACCGACGATTTAATATCAACAGTGTCCGTTCTGTCAGGGCAAATGAACTTGATCGCGGCCTGGGCCGATTCTTCATCAGCCTGAGTGCCATAGGGCAAACGGACAGCTATAAATTGCGCTTCAGGATGCGTTGCCCTCAAGCCCTCCACTGCAATCTGACAAAGGCGACCAGCTACTAGGGAATCAACCCCCCCACTGATACCCAATACGAGTCGGCTTCGGCAGGCTTCAATCATGGTATCCTGAATAAACCGCACGCGATTTATGACTTCTACAGCCCAAAATCTTTCCTCCGTGGGCTGTACCGCCCATTCGCTGAGTATTTGCTGTTTTAAAATGAAATTATTCATGGCTAATTATCCTTACTTTATGTTGAATCGGGCCTTGAGATTGGCTAGGTAAACCGGGTCATTGCACATGCTCTTGCCCGGCTCATCACTGATCTTGGCGACTGGCATACCGTCACACTCGACCATTTTCATAACTATGTTCAGGGGGCGATAAGCTTGACCATCAGGCGTGGTGAAGTCACCCATGTCATTTGAAAGGAAGGTTCCGATACCAAAGCTGTATTGAATCCGTCCTTGAAAGTGCTCAGCAATATCCAAAGCACGATCGAAATTAAGTCCGTCGCTAAAGACCAAGGTCTTTGTCTTTGGATCAATCCCCAGTCCTTCGTAGTGCTTGATGAACTTCTCGCCCCAGACAAAGGGGTCGCCACTGTCATGTCTGACGCCCGAGAAAAGGGTAGCGAACAGATAGTCGAAGTCCGCCAGGAACGCATCTGTGGTGATCGTGTCCGTAAGAGCAACACCCAGCCGGCCGCGGTAGACCTGGTTCCATACTTCAAGGGCCTCCTTCTGAGAATTGGCGACGTTAACGAATGCCTGGTGGGCGCACAAATATTCATGCGCCATTGTGCCAATTGGCGTGAGGCCGTATTCCCGGGCCAGGTGGTAGTTGCTGGTACCAATGAAATTGTTTGGCATGACTTTGGAAAGATATTCTACAACATCCCGCTGTACGTTGTAAGAGAAGCGCCGGCGGGTACCGAAATCGGCGAACTTGAAATTTTTAATACCGCGACGGTCCAGCTCGGACTTCAGGTGCTCAACTTTCTTGTAAAGGACCTCACGGAAAACTTCCTCGTTCACCATTCCGTATCGATTTCGGTTACGAACCTCGCTGACAATGGCAAGGATCGGAATCTCAAAGGGAATGGTGTAGAGCCAGGGCCCTTCTGCAAAAATAACCAGTTCGCTGTCTTCCACGCGAACGGTCACATAACGTTTTGGATCCAACCGGAACTGGCGAAGGAAGTCCACAAAAGCGTTTTTAAGAAAAGGAATCTTTACAAGGTACAGTAACTGGTCTTCGGTGAAGGTAACATCTTCCAATGCGTTAATGGCCTCTCTTATTTCCGCTGCAAACTCCGACAGGTTCTCATCGATGCGGCAACGGAATTCGTAGCGAACCATCTTAGACGCGTATTTCTCGAAAACCACCTGCTGCATGTGCAGTTTATAGGCATCCGTGTCCAGTGCGCTGGTTATTAGAGTGGGTCGGAAAAGTTCTTTGCTGACGGTCTTATTCATCACTGAAAGCCTTTTTGTTAATTCATTTGACTATACTATAGCGGGGCTGGATTTTAATGTCAAACCATTTGACTATTTTATTTTTCACTCTATACTGTAATTTAAATATTAAGGAATTGATTCGACATGATCGTAACACTCGACTTTGTATGCCTTCGGCTGAACCCCGAAACCCAGGCTCCTGAGGTGATGCTTCAGAAGCGCCAGAAAGAACCAGAGATAGGGCAGAACGCCCTGGTCGGCGGATGGGTATGGGAAGAGCCAAAAGAAGTGGGGGGAGACTTTGACAAGGACCTAGACGGAGCTGTTTCAAGGATCCTCTCTCAAAAGGTAGGTATGAAACCATCATATCTTGAGCGGGTTAAGCCTGAAGGCAGCTTTTACCGTGATCCAAACCTGGGATGGTCGGTAACGCTGCCACACCTTTGTCTTTTTAATCGCACAGATACCGCGGATCTTCAGGATCGGCCGGGAATCTCATGGGTTGGTGTCAATGACATCCTGAGTGGTGAATTTCTGCTGCCATACGACCACGAGAAACTGGTCGCAAGTGCCTATGATGTTTTTCTGAACAAACTTAAGTATTCTTCGATAATGCTATACCTTCTTCCTGCACAGGTGACTATTCAGGATATTGTGGATGCTTACCATACCTTGGGAATAAAGGTTGCAAAGCAGACAATATTCAGTCGCTGGGTCAACACTGGATTGCTGACTGAGACGGGCGAGATAAAGAAAACGACAAGCAGGGGCAGGGCGCCTATGCTGTATCGTCTTACTGAGGAATCTTTATCTTACTTCGATAGCGAAATTGGAAAGAGCTACCGAAGCAAGGGATAGTCATGGGGACGGTGAGGGTTCGACGTCTTTCTTGAGGCTTTTGCGCACCACATCCCGCTGGCGAAAGGAATCGCCATCAATATAACCCGGAACTCTTGGGGTACATTGTTCTATCGGATTGATTTTTAGTTTTTCAGAATCATGCGAGCCGATGATGTGTGATGTCATCTTAAAGATCTCGTTCTCGTTGCCGTAAAGCGTCTTTATCACTGGACCGATCCGAGTTGGATCGTAGACGAGCATCAACGGTCAAGTAATCATCAGCGTTCTGCGCCACCGCTGAGTGCTACTTGTCAGAGTCTCCGAATCTCGCCACCAAACCCTAATATTCCCATGAAGGTTGTTTTATAGGGCTTCCCCGCGTTCGGCGTTGGTTTTTCGTGCTACATTGGAATTTGGCACCAAAGACCACAGCAGGAGGCATGAATTGCCAAAACTCAGACCCACTCGCCGATTGCTTTCAGAACCGGAACATGGCCGAGGAAAGGCTCAGGTGGTTGACCGTCCAGGGCAGCTTGCTCACATCCTTTGGGCCGCCTCCAGAGGCGACCTTGGTCACCGAAACGTCGCAGTCATCTGGATGTTGTTCGGGAGCGGAATGAGAGTCAACGAAGTTGCTCACCTGCTGGTTTCAGATGTCTTCTATTCTGATGGCCAACTCAAAGAGGTGTTTTCGATTCGAGGCCCCACGACCAAGACGGATAAGCACCGCCCCGGTTTTATCCTCGCAAAACAGCACAGAGAAGCCCTGGTTGCGTGGCGAGACCAAAGGGTGGCTGAGGGAGCATTCACATCCGAGGATGGCTCTTATGGCGGGCTAAATCCTGACAGCCATCTTTTCCTTGGCAAGCGGGGCAAGACATGGCAACGACTTGCATTTAATGACAAAAAATACAGAACGAGCAACGGCGAAATTGTAACGACGAAAGTGTGTGGATCGCTGGAAAACCTTGTGCGCGAGCTGCTAAAAGGTGCTGGCCTGAACTACGGGTCAAGCCACTCTGGCAGGCGAACTTTAGCAACGTGGTTGGATAGAAAAGGCCATAGCCTTGAACTGATTCAGTTGATATTGGGGCACCGGAACCCTGATATGACGCTGGAGTACATCGACCCTGATCTACCGAGAATCAAAGCAGCGTTCCAGAGCATTTGGACAGGTGTTAAGCCTTCTGCATGATTTTTTTACAAGATCTAACCACCCAAAACTAGACATATCCGTCTAGTATGATAGAGTGAGGTTAACTAGACATATATGGCTGGTAGAAAGATGACAGCTTTTCATCAAATTGCACGAGAGAAAGGCTGGACGCTCGTTGAAATTGGTCAGCGATGGGGTGTCAGCGAACGGCAAATGAGTCGAGTTGCAAACAACCCGAGCCATAAAGATCTTGATGCTGTGCGGGGACTGCCCGCAAAGAACACATAGGAAACCGGCACATGCCACCTAAGCGAATGTCAGCCAGCTCCAAAGGCTTCCACCAAGGCGTTGTCTACTCCGCTGGAATCGTGGTGAGCCAGTTTGACCAACCTACTGATGCCACAGACCTGCTGGTATCCGCAGGGGTAACGAGAGAGCTTGCCGTAAAGGCAGGGTGCGACGAGTTTGATCTTGAAATCATTGACCAGGCCAATGCTTGGCCGAAACCGATTAACGCCTGATTGGAAACCGGGAGTAGTGCCATGAGCGAATTAGCGGACGGGGTTAAAGCATATCAGTCAATTGAGGACTTTGTAGGCGCTCACTCAGCCTCTGATGTGAAGCGACACTATGCGGTAGCGTGCGATAAAGACGATTGGGAAATGGCCATAAAAACTCACATTGCAATTGGTGAGCGCAAGGATCTGGAGAATACGTTTCCCGAGTGGTCTGGGTGCAATCCGGCCAATCACGATTGGTCTTAAATATGGGAATTCGAGGAGATATTATGACTACAACACCATCAGGGTTTGGAAAAGCCAGGTCATTGATCAATCAAATTGAACGTCTGATTGAGATACACGGAGAGCAACTGGAGATAGCGTTTTATCTATCTGATGACGAAGCCCTTCAGATCAACGATTCAGTAATTGGCCCGATAAAATTTGATCGTGTCGAAGAAACGCGAATTCCACGGGCAGACCTGTCCTTTGCTTGATTGGAAACCGGAGAAAGGTTGGACATGAAAAATATTCTGAGTAACAAGAAATTACTGGTGTCACATTCTGCTGTCTTTGTCGCGTTGGGTGTTGTGCTTGCAGGTTTGGGACTGACTTATAGAAGTGAAACCTTGGGTGCAGTCGGGATTGCCATGTTCGCCCCTGCCGTTATTGGTTTTTTCAGGGTTTTGGTTCTCTCGTCCACTCCAAACCATTTAGAAAACGACAACGAATGAATGTGGGAATCCGGAGTTCTGTATGAGCAATCGAGAAACAAAATTTGAAGGTTTGCCAGTGGAGATTTCGGAGGCGCTTCAGGGGTTGCAGGCGCAGGCAGGATTAGTAACGGCGTCTCTTCCGTCGGCCCCCAAACGCGAATCTCTCGCTGATGCTCACCGAATGATGGCCGCCAACAGGCGAGGTGTGCGTCAGGTCTTGGAGTTTGTGAAAGAAACGGATACCCCCGTCCCTGAAGTAAAGCCTGAAGCATTACGGGAATGGCTGAAGGACAAGGACAGTCTATGGTTATCCCATGAAAAGCCGATTCCTGTGATCTATGCCGCCTGTGTTGATGAATGCTCCGATCCGGGTTCAGGCGTTTATTTTCTTACGGCCTACTGGGGAGATGTCGATGGCTGCGCGGGCCACTCTTTTTCGAGAGAAGATGCCTTGAAGCTCATGCACGAAGCGCTGGAGCCTGGCGCGATTACGCTTGTCGAAGAAGACAGTGAAGTTCGTCGAGCCCTACTCTCGAAACTGCGGCGTCCAGATTTGGTTAGTCACGTTGCAACCGCAACGATTTCACACTGATTGGAGTACGGGAGACTCGCGAATGAGTGACGTAGACAAAGAAATAGATCCTGAAGTGCAAGCCGATTGGGATGCAGTGGTAGCCGCCGCGAAAGAATCTCTAGCTGCTTCAGATGGGCCAATAATGATGATGGATGAAATGCCTGGCATCAGTATGGACCCGGATGTAAAGGCCATGGGATGGAATTCTGTCTGGGCTTCTGAGGAAAATCGTACGCGCTGGGTGAACGTGCCCGAAAAATCGGCAAACTAACAATGCTGGAAACCGAGGTAAAAGGAATGACTACAGCAATGTCGAGTAATTCGGCGTCATTGAAGCTTTACATTCAACAAGAAATTGCCACCGCACTGCGGTGGATTGAGCTTGGGTCATTGCGTGAAAACTCCACGTTTCAAGACGGGGATGGCCATCAACCTTTTGAAGGATGCCTTGAGCGGTTGACCGAAAGGAGTCAGGAGTTGGCATCAACCGGTGAGCGTTGGGACAAAGAAGCCTTGGCTCGCTGGTGCAAGGCCGAAGCGGATGTGTGGTTCGATGGGTTTCCAGACGACACACAGAATAATCGGATAGATTTTGTGGCATCGCTTTACAGCCTGACCAAGCGCCAACTTGGGCTTTCTGATAAAGCTCTTTCGCAAGCCAGACACTAATGGGAAACCGGAGAAAGGTTGGACATGAAAAATATTCTGAGTAACAAGAAATTACTGGTGTCACTTTCTGCTGTCTTTGTCGCGTTGGGTGTTGTGCTTGCAGGTTTGGGACTGACTTATAGAAGTGAAACCTTGGGTGCAGTCGGGATTGCCATGTTCGCCCCTGCCGTTATTGGTTTTTTCAGGGTTTTGGTTCTCTCGTCCACTCCAAACCATTTAGAAAACGACAACGAATGAATGTGGGAATCCGGCATGAGCACCCTGACTAGGGTTTTGGTAATTGGAGGTATGTCATCGATTGGCCTGATAGTTGGTGGCACCATCGGCCTCGATCAAGGTATCACCCCTGAATTGAGTGCATGGCTGCAAATCATCATTGGCGCAACTGCCTTAACCGTTATTTTGACAGTTTTCGGCGGGTCATTTCTGAACAAGAAGCGCTCGAACTTAAAACATCGTGACGACACTTAACATGGGAATCCGCCATGGATGCGTTAGTTGAGAAATTGTTGAAGTTTGGTTGCCACCATAGGCTGGCGATGACCTGTTTGCCGCTGATGAACATGGTTGCGTTGTTGGCTACCGGCTCCGACCCGCTAAAAACATTGCTGACATGGCCGGTCTTTTCATTGCCGTGGTGGCTGATTTTCACCGACAAAACACAATCAGACACCCCTAACTAATTATTTTAATCCTAGGTAAAAAGTATGAATGATGATAACCAGAACGCTGAATCTAACGAAAAAGGAAAATGGGTGCCTTACGGCGGCTTCCACTTTTACTCTGTAGCGTTTGGCTTTCTCGCAGGTTGCGCGGTTAGCTTTCTTTTTATAGCCCTTCGTGCATTCGGGTGATGGGAAACCGTGACATGAAGCAGTGGCTTTGGTTTATCAAGATACAGGCAGCATGGAACCTTGTAGTACTGAGTTTCACGATTTGGCTTTTGCCGGAATCACAATCTGTTTGGGTGGCGATAGGCATTAGTGTGGCAGTCGGGCCTGCACTATGGATTATGGGTGGTGTAGCTGGCTATTGGCTGGCGGTAACCTTTGATCGGTTAACTGGACTCGGCTTTCTTCTGCCGGGCAATCCGCTAACTCATCGGCATCCAAAGTCTCAGGCAGTGATGGGAGCCGTACTGCTGGCTGAGGTTTTCCTCACTCTCCCACTAACGTGGTGGTATCGAAAAGAAATGGCACAGTGTGTCCGGCCTCATGGAGCAGGTGCGCCTGGAATTGTTATAAGCGGGAAACCATCTGGACGAAATGATGGGCGGTATCTACTGAAATATGTTGCGGGCACCACGGACTACGAAGAGGCAAGGGCTCGTAAGCAGGAAGCTCATTGGTTGGCGCTGTCGGCCCTTGACGAATTCATTGACCAAGGCTCGGCTTCACTGAGCCACTAATACATGGGAAACCGCCTCCCTATCCGTCCGAAAATACCCGCTCAAGTGGACCTTTAAATTATGGCCAACAAAGTGAGCAAAACTCAAACAAGTTTTTACCGGCGCCTTTATGTCACTCATCTGATAGATCTTGGTATAAATACGGTACCGGCGATCATGTCAGCTACAAAGATGCCCAGGCGAACGGCACAGGACACTCTGGCGGCCATTCCGGACCTGACAATCGAACTAGCGAATGACAACGGGCGTTTCACCGTCATGTCTTGGGGAGCCATTAACAAACAATGGATCGTAAATAATTTACAGCACGTCAAAGACGTGCTATTATATCGTTAAATCATATTGGAATTCGAGTATGTGTATTGAAATTAGCTATCCGTACTTCACAAAAGTTCAACGAGTGGCGAAAGACGCAGCCATGTATTCTGCTTGGAGTGTCAGGAGCGACTTGAAAGTTCTTTGGCAAAATAACAGCAGCGGCGGCAGCAATCTGTTCGTTCTTACCGAAAGAAACCTTGGTAAGCAGGGTGTAAAACCCGTTCCCAAAACAGCTGAAGAGCTTGAGAGGGCGATTACTGAATACAACGAACAATACCCAGATGCTTACATAGTAGGCGTAGAAATCGTACTGAATAGCGCAATATCCGATGCGGTGAAGGCCCGCTATGAGAAAACCACTGGATACGTGGAAAACGAAGAATGCGAATTTTGCACTGGTGCAGCGGATCGCAACCTCTGGCAGCGTTCATGAAGTTCATTGGAATCCGTCTGTGAGACCTACAAGTGAATTAACCAGCGTCGAGATCACCGCCCGCCTGGCTGGGCTGATGCGTGGTGATAGCGGCCCAACTCCGTTTATGGATCATTATGCCGATTGCTTGGAGAAGGCTGCTGAACTTGATGACCTGTCGTTTGTCCGCATGGGGCGTGAAGCTGAAGCCTTTGAAGAAGGCTTTCGCTACTTCGTTGCGGAATTCCCTGGTGCGCCGGCTGTGACGGTCCCGGAAGGCCAGCTTGTTGATCTGGGTGTCTACCTAGCTCGACTCGAACCAGAACTTCGTCGATCGATTCTGAATCGATGGGCCGAGATTATTCGCGCTAAGGCGCGTCAGTAGCAGCATTGGAAACCGATATGACTGACAGAACTAGAACCACCTTGCCTCACCTGTCGAAAAAAGAGCTTGATAGCCACATTGCTTCGCTGGGGACGACCGGCCCGACTGAAGAGGTCCATGCTTATCCGGAGACTATCTGGAAGATCGAGTGTCCGGCTTGTCATGATGAATTTGTGGCTCCGGATGATGACTGCGTTTCTGGTGCTTCCTTCACAGCGGAATGCACTTCCTGCGGCCACAAGTTCCCGGCACGGGCCGGTTAACCAGATTGGAATTCGAACAATGTTGAAGACAGTGACCACAGCACTCCTGATGCTCACATCGATGCACGTCTCCGCCGACTATCCCGACTGTGCTTCAGAAGCGGCGGCTGAATATGGCGTTCCTTACAAGGTTTTCCATGCCATGGTTTTGGAGGCCCAAGAGAATTGGGATGGCAAAGGTAACCACTATGGTCCAATGGGTCTTTATGACTTAATCATCCCCATTGCGGCAGATGGCATCGGTGCACCGGAAGAGTCCGTGCGCAACGAATCTTGCGTCAACTATCAGGCAGCAGCCTGGTGGATCATGAATAAAGCTGGTGGCGCTGAGGGCGATATTTGGGATGCGGTTGCGGTTTATTACCACGGCCATAAGGTACGCGAATCCTACCCCATGAGGGACCGTGTTCGAGCTATCTATAACCAACTTTAATATGGGAAACGGATATGAATGAAGCAGTTAGATACGTTCGTGCTTTAGCACTTGTAGCCATCGCATTGCCATTAAGTGTTGTGGCACAGGACGCTGTTAATCCGTCCCCTACAGCGTCGGAACAAGTAAAAGAAATAGCCTTGGCTGAAAACTGGAGATCCCGCTGGGAGATAAATGAGGACTGGATTATCCCAGAGTTGTCATCTAGGACTGCGGCTGGTCGAATCCGTGAAATTATCTTAAGTAGCCCAATTGCCAATCAGATACAAGGTTATGCCTGTCATGGAAACGAGACTTTTGTGGTCCTCTACCTCGACTATAATTATCCAGTGCCGAACTCTTGTCAGCCTCTTTTGTTGCAATTGGACCGATAATAGAATGAACGCAAAGGTTGCACGATTATAAGCGGCATTGGAATTCGTCTGTGAGACCTACAAGTGAATTAACCAGCGAAGAGATCACCGCCCGCCTGGCTGGGCTGATACGTGGTGATAGCGGCCCAACTCCGTTTATGGATCATTATGCCGATTGCTTGGAGAAGGCTGCTGAACTTGATGACCTGTCGTTTGTCCGCATGGGGCGTGAAGCTGAAGCCTTTGAAGAAGGCTTTCGCTACTTCGTTGCGGAATTCCCTGGTGCGCCGGCTGTGACGGTCCCGGAAGGCCAGCTTGTTGATCTGGGTGTCTACCTGGCTCGACTCGAACCAGAACTTCGTCGATCGATTCTGAATCGATGGGCCGAGATTATCCGCGCTAAAGCGCGTCAGTAGCAGCATGGGAAACTGGAGACTTAGCAATGGTAAAATCAGTGGATAGTACGACCGAGCAAAAATGGAACAATGAATCTTCTAAGCAGAGCAAACTGATCGCGCAAGCCTATGCGCGGGACGCGAACAAACCAGAACTGAACGGATTCAAGCAATCCTGTCGCGAAAGTAGAAAGTTCGGGTTCCCTATCGTCGCTGCCCAGCCGATAAAGGATCATTGTGAGCAACTGGCATGGGCTGCCCGGTTACTGCTCAGCATCGCCCAGTCTTGGCCAGCTACTGACATCCCTGGCGATTTTGAGGTCATTGTAGGTTCTCGACTCCATGATGATGCAAAACAGTTAGTAGCCAACGCTAATGCTAACTCACGTCAACTTGGGCTCTGAGACCCAGATGGGAAATCGGTAATGAAAGTCAGCACTGAGAACACAAACGAAGATCTGCCGCCGCTGAGGGAAATACAGTCGATCTTGAATTTTTGTAGCGATATGCTACAATTTTCACGGTAGATTAACAGAGGAACCAAAAATGGCTAAAGCACATTCCCCTCTTCGCCTTGAAGAAAACCTTGTTAAAAAGGCGACATTGGTTTCAAAGCAGATGCATCGCTCTGTAGCACAGCAGATCGAGTACTGGGCGGATCTTGGCGAACGTTTGTCCAAGGTTGTCACACCCGAGATGCTAATGCAGTTAAGCTCTGGACTGGCACGGATACATGTGGAAGCGGTCAGAGGTGAGCCTGTGGACCCAGAAGCTGTCTTTATGGCCGTGGATCAAGCTCGTGACAGTGGTGAACTGGCTAATCAGGTTACAACATCGAAAGTTAAGTACCGGGCCTCGGCAAATCACCCGGGGATGCTTGAAAGAATCGATGAATTCGGAAATTCCCAGGCAGGACACTTTAAGAACGGAGAATTTGTCCCAGCGGATGATGAGGTCTCCGCTTGACGGGTAAGCAACTATGGGTACTCGTAGGAGGTAACGGCGCCGGAAAGACCACGTTCTACCGGCGCTTTCTTGAAGGCCTCGGAATGCCCTTCATAAATGCTGACGTGTTAGCCAGGGAGCTTTACCCGGATGATACTGAAGGCCATAGCTATGAGGCTGCAAGGCACGTCGACATGATCCGTGAGGACATCATCCAGGTAGGTGGGAGCTTCTGTTTCGAAACAGTGTTCTCGCATGTCTCAAAAATTGACTTCTTGGCCCGTGCTAAAGCTCTTGGCTACGAGATCATTATGGTTCTTATCCATGTGGATTCTGTTGAACTTAACCGGGCTCGAATCTCTCAAAGGGTGGAAGAGGGTGGTCACTTTGTTCCGGATGATAAAGTGGAATCACGCATTCCGAGAACACTGGACAATGTTCGTAAGGCGATTCCACTTTGCGACCAGGTTCGTATCTTCGAAAATTCAGATTCGCAATCCCCCTTCAGGCCGATGGCTACCGTAATTTCCGGAAGCGTCAGCATCAATGCAGAGAATGTGCCTGACTGGCTCCGCGATCTTTTACTTAAAGACTGATCCGCCAGGGGATTCTTATTTTTTCCAGGCATTAACACTAGCCCCCTAGCTACGCTCGGAAGGCAATAATGAGTTCCAGCCGCTTTTATTTACCATTACTGACAAAGAAATGGGAATATCCTGGTCAATGTGATTGGATATCTTTATTACAGCCACGGCTAGCATGATATTCTCATCACACAGTGATTCAGGCGGTGTGTCTATTGATTCCATCTCGTTGTGCTGATTGAACACATCTGAAATCGAGGTATCCTTGTTCATTAAGAATTCATGCCACTGCCCCTCGGTGCAATACATCCCAAAATGGGCGTAATCCTTCCCATCGATCTTTTTAACAATGGGTTGGCCCCAGAAAAGCAAGGCGTCATCACTTGCAAACTCATCGAGTGTGTAAGCCTCGACCCTTGACATAACCTCGTTGGCCATTTTGTCGTCAATATCGTAAGGCGCCCTGACAAGGGATGTAATAAACACCGGTATCTCAGTACCGTCTTTCAGCGCAACGAAGGATTCTTCTCCGTACACGTAGTCGGATCGAAAACTTTCATCGATAAGATCCCAGCCAATACTCATCAGAATGTCGTACCAGGCTCCGGGATCCAACGGCTTGGAAATTCTCATTCGTTCAGCAAAGTTATCAAAACTAAAATCATCAGGAACCGATTCGCCAAGCGCCTTCCTTGCAAATTCCTCCATAGCCTTGTTTATGTCAGCTTCAGACCCCATTCCAAGAGACTTGAACATCTTATGAAGATCGACCTCATCCTCTGACTCATCGTCAAAAAGCGCGTCAGTATTAATTGAAAATCGTTGAGGTTTGCGACCGCCAGAAGGCGAGACCCGATCAATCATGTACTCAGCCAGCGACTCCCTCATTCCGAATTCGCGCATAAGAACATCAGCGTAAAAAAGCTTCCTTGCCTCAAGAATGTCTTTGCTCACCATGTCGTCTGTTGGGGATGGTTTTCCGCGAGTAATTTCCTGCACTGCAAGATCCCAATTATTGAGCTCGCATAGCCGTGCGTACATATCAGCAGCGGTATTTTTTTCGATCTTGAGAGATTTTGAGACGGCTTCAACCCAAGTTCTGGCATGCGTTGTACTCTGGGCAATGTATCGCATTTTCGGTCCCTGGTTAGATTATGAGATATCGAATATTGAAGCTTACTTTCCATATATTTCAGTTTTTTAGGGCTTTTTTTAAACAATGTTTCTCAATTGTATGCTGGATGAGTGCTCCGGACTCGATCAGTGATCTCTCGGAGTATTCACCTGCGCCCAGGGATCGGCTTCCACCCAAGTTGCAGCAGTACGCAATCATGACTGTAAACAAATCCAAGGTGGCGGTTGATAATCTCCATTATCTCATTTTGTGCAGGTTTCATTTTCAAAAGCCGCTCATCGAGAGGAACGTTGATGCCACAGACCGGGGAGTGTCCAAACAAATGTGTGAAATCGCCCTCATAGTCAAAGACCTGCATCAGTTTCCCCTTCATCGATATGAAGAATCCAGCAACAGGTGGAGATTTCTCATAAAGCGTGCAATGCGGATGTAGCGAGTCCCTGTGCTGCGAGATGTTTATCACGCTAGCTCGGTAGTCTTCTGGTACAAGGTTGTTGTATACGTAAGAGACACGCTCGCCAATGGTAGAAGGCCTATTCCATGTCTTTTCTACTGAACCATCGATAATGTTTATGGGCTCATCTCCCACGAACACCTTCATGGACTTGGGAATCTCGTCTGCTATGAGCTCATTAATTTCTTTAGCCAGGCCTTTCCAATCGATTTTGCTGTAATCCACCCATGTGGGCACGCCATTCTCGTTAAGAATAGAATTCTCATCTACCATCTTTAAACTAACGAGATAGTTGAAGTATCCAGTGCCGTAGACATCGACGACAGGCTCGTTCAGCCTATCCAGAACTTCTAATTTCCTTGAGGAATCTTCCATCTGCGCAAACCTTCTATAAATTTTATCCCCGACTCTGTTCGACAACAGCAGCAATGTCAACGGCATAAAATACCCATCGTAATAGCGCTTCTCCAGGTCCGGTCCGAAACCATAGGTTTCGTTCAGAACATTCTCGCCTGTCCGTCTTACAGTAGGAATCACCTTCCGAAAAGCCGGATAAGGCTGTTGTGAGGGAGGATGTCACCCGCGGTAAAAGTTGAGCCTAACCCGGTGCAATCTCGGGTGCTTTAGCCCCGAGTAGTTCACGTCATTGCTGTTCGAAGAGATGATTATAAAACCTTTTAAGGCGTGGTGAAGGGATCCGCTAATTCAGTCCAGTCTGATCGATTATTGGTGTCGCCAAGGCCCAACTGACCATTGGTGTTATATCCCAAAGACCATACGCTGCCGTCATTCTTGAGGGCGTAGCCGTTATAGTGTCCGGAGGTAATTTCGGACACGTCGGACAGGCTTGTATCACCCCAGGTGGAGCGGTTTGTCGTGTCGCCCAAGCCCAGCTGGCCGGAAGAGTTATACCCCAAAGACCATACGCTGCCGTCGGTCTTAAGGGCGTAGCTGTGAACGTTTCCTGCGGCTATCGAGGACACGCCGGACAGGCCGGCATCACCCCAGGTGGACTGGTCTGTTGTGCCGCCCCAGCCCAACTGGCCGTAGTTGTTTTTCCCCACCGACCAGACCGTGCCATCAGTCTTTAGGACGTATGTGTGATCTTCTCCAGCCGCGATGTCTGACGTTCCGGACACGTTGGCGTCACCCCAGGTTGACTGGTTTGTCGTGCCACCCCAGCCCAGCTGGCCATATGAGTTAAGACCCACCGACCAGACCTTGCCATCTGTCTTAAGGGCGTATCCATTATAAGTCCCAGCGGCGATGGCAGACACACCGGACAGGCTTGTGTCACTCCAGCTGGACTGGTTCGTTGTTCCATTCCGGCCCAACTGTCCGTTGTTGTTTCGACCCGTAGACCAAACGCTGCCATCGCTCTTGAGGGCGTAGCCGTGATAGGCTCCAGCGGCGATAGAGGAGACCCCGGACAGGTTGGTGTCACCCCAGGTGGGCTGGTTTGTCGTGCCGCTCCGGCCCAACTGGCCGTAGGCGTTATGCCCCACTGACCATACGCGGCCGTCAGTCTTGAGAGCGTAGCCGTGATAACTCCCAGCGGCGATGGCGGCCACACCGGACAGGCCGGTGTCACCCCAGGTGTACTGGTCTGTGGTGCCGTTCCTGCCCAACAGGCCAAAGTTGTTAGCCCCCACCGACCAGACGCTGCCGCCTACCAGCGCATAACATTGAACGTACCCGCACTCGATCTGCGAGGCCCCAGCAGGCGCGGGCTCAGCAAAAACAAGCCCCTTTATCGGAATCACAAAATGATAGCTTTGCGCCTGAGCAACAGTCGACGCTGCCGACAAAAAGGATAAAGCAACAAATGATAAGAAAGCTGTTCTTATTGCCATAACGAATCCTATTGCTCTCGTAAAATATATTTATATATAATATTATGCAATATGTTAGTGTCAAAAGTAAAGTTTGAGGTCATTTTTAAGACCAGTAATGTCAACTTCCGTGCGGGTTCGGAAGAGTCTTTTAAGGCGTGATGAACGGATCCTTCAGCTCGGTCCAGCTGGATCGACCCGTTGTATCGCCAAGGCCCAGCTGGCCAACGTTGTTTTTCCCCACCGACCAGACGCTTCCGTCGGTCTTGTGGGCGTAGCCGTGGTAGTCCCCGGAGGTTATGGCCGACACGCCGGTCAGGATGGTTTCACCCCAGGGGGACTGGATTGTCGTGCCGTTCAGGCCCAATTGGCCATCGGCATTATACCCCACAGACCAGACGCTGCCGTCGGTCTTAAGGGCGTAGCTGTGAACGTTTCCTGCGGCTATCGAGGACACGCCGGACAGGCCGGCATCACCCCAGGTGGACTGGTCTGTTGTGCCGCCCCAACCCAACTGGCCGTAGTTGTTTTTCCCCACCGACCAGACGGTGCTATCGGTCTTGATGGCGAAGCCGTGACGTAGTCCAGAGGCGATTTCTGATACACCGGACAGGCCTGTGTCACCCCAGGTGGACTGGTCTACTGTGCCTTCCCGGCCCAACTCTCCATAAGCGTTACTACCCACTGACCAGACTCTGCCATCGATTTTTAGGGCGTAGCCGTGATAGAACCCGGCGTTGATATCGGACACGCCGGACAGGCCGGAATCACCCCAAGTGGACTCGCTTTGGTTGCCGCCCCAGCCCAATTGACCGTTATCGTTATACCCAACCGACCAGACGCTGCCGTCTGTCTTAAGAGCGTAGCCGTGATAAGCCCCAGCGGCGATGGCGGACACGCCTGACAGGTTGGCATCACCCCAGGTGGACTGGGTTGTCGTTCCGTTCCGGCCCAACTGTCCGAAGCCGTTAAACCCCACTGACCAGACGCTTCCGTCTGACTTTAGGGCGTAGACGTGAGCGTTTCCAGCGGCTATATCGGACACGTCGGACAGGGTGGTCGCCTCCCAGGTGAGGGTGTCGCCGCTCCGGCCCAACTGGCCGGAACCGTTGTTTCCCACAGACCAGACGCTTCCGTCGACCAGCGCATAGCATTGGGAGGATCCGCACTCGATCTTCGAGGCCCCGGCAGGCGGGGTGTCAGAGGCAATCATCCCTTTAATAGGTATCATAAAAGTATAGGTTTGCGCCTGAGCAAAAGACGACACTGCCGACAGAAAGGATAGGGCGATAAACGATAAGAAAGCTGTTTTAATTGCCATAATTAATCCTATTTCTCGCGTAAAATATATCTATATCTAATATTATGCAATATGTTAGTGTCAAAAGTAAAATTTCAGGCCATTTTTAAGGCCAATAGTGCCCATTGTTTGTTTTAAATCGATTTTTGGTAGTCAGTATTTGTTTTTTATTTTTAAGCTCTAAATATAGTGTGGAAATTATTGAGCCCAAAGTAATGACTTCAGGAGTTATTGTGGCCGTCCAGGGACTATTTGATAGGAACCCACAACCTTATGTCCGGTAATGTTTATTACCGGACATAATGTGTTATAGTCCACACTCCCCGCGCCAAGCGGTCAAGCGGTCAGGCTTAGACTTAAGGAATATCATGAACAGGAAAGAAAGATCCCAAGCAATTTCAAGAATTGATGGAATAATTGAAGCTCTAAGAGCTATATCCATTGTCACAGCCGGATACAATCCTGTCACAGAATTGATTATATCAAATCTAAATCAAAAAAAAGAAAGTATCGACAGAGAGTCGCAGGCTGAATTTGAAGACTTCATTTCGCAATCACTTAATCATTTTAGCAATAAACTAGATGAGATAAAAATAAACCAGTCCATCATAAATGCAAAGAAAATGTTGATATATGAGCTTAATGGATCGAAGCTTTACTCAATAGATATTCCTATTCCAGGCTCAAATTCATCCCACTTCTACTACGTAAATCATTTAATGCTTTCTACAACTAAAGGGTACATGTATATTATTACTCCTCCATGGTCACCTCTTTTTAGCTTTGACCGTTATGAAGGCAGAGGCGCTATTTTAAGCCCATTTGATATTAAAGATGAACTTGGTTATTTAGTTGTCGATACAGTTTCGTCAGTGTCGAGAAACAAAATTGATCGTATTTTTCATATTCAGCCAGAACTAACAAACTACATATTCGATGAGTTAAATGAAACCGGAAATAAATATAAAAATAAATCCATCAATAAGCCATATTCAGTACAATACTTTGACAAGGGGTATTTTGGGTTAAAAACTACATCTGAAGTAGATAGTATTGTAAAAGAAATATCGGAATTTATTGGGCCCTTGGATTATGATTCCATAAAACTACCCATTGAGTGGACGCAGATAATCTACCTTAAAAATATTGCATACAAAACCAATAATATTTTGAAGGCAATAAAAGCCGCAAACGGCTGTGTAGAAAATGCGTGTGAATTCTTAAATCTTCCAATTTCTGAAGTTGACTCTAAACATAAACTCCATATTGTTGGAGATTTCTACTGTAATGATAAGGCTTTTAAGTCGGCTCTAGATTATGTGGGCACAATATCAATTAAGTAATGACTAAACTACGATAAACTAAAATATAAGATATAGGAGTACTAATGAGCCTAACATTTACTACAAATACTTATGTTGCTCATCATCTTGCTGCTGACGCAGCTCTTAATGCCGCATCTGCTATCAGAAAGGGGTCTTTTTATCATCTAATTAATGCGCAAGTAATGTCAGCATTCATGTTCGAGTCATATCTTAATCATGTTATAAATAAAAACCCCAATAGGTTTTTTGACCTAAATCTCGAATCAATAGAAGAAAAATGGCGTGAAAAGTTCAAGAAAGTATCTACTGAGTACGGTTTAAATAGTGACTTGGGATATAAAAATAATAAGTCAATCGGAGACGCATTTAGATTCCGAAACGCTATGGCACATGGGCAAACGGTTACAAACGTAGGCATTACAGATAAAGTTAGCGATAATCCTTTTGGCCTATTAAAACCTGACTGGGAAAAGTCCTGTACAGAGAAAAACGTAAGACGAATATTTAATGATTTAAGCTCGATTATCATATCAATTAACCAAAAAGCTTTTCCAACCACAACAGCAGGGTTCCCATTTTCAATATATGGATCAGGATCAGGCTATGGATAATATTAATTTATTATATTTTTTGAATTACATATTAACATTTGTAAAATTTATATTATCAAAAATCAATAAGTAAGAAATTTATTATAATACATTTCCTGTTTTCGCACCGCTAAAAGAGGGGCACTAAACAGTTCCCGAAAATGCAGGAAAAACCGTCCTGAAAACACAGATGGATTTCAGCGGATATTTCGACATCCATGCTATTGTTAAAGAAGATACAGGTCTATATGAAAAGGCCTCGCATCATTTTTGCGAGATGAACAAAACCCACAGCCATGCCTATCGCATTTAATTACAGGGCGAAAAAAGGAGAATGCATGAAGAACAAACCGGAGTATTTTAAGCGAAAAGAAGTGGTTTCGCAGGCCCTAAAAGACCAGGGATGGGAAGTCGTTGACAGCCTATCCTTTAATGGAACATCCGCAGTTGCAACCAAGGAATTTGAAACGGCTGTCGGCAAGAAGGAGGCCGTTGCCTACCTGGAATCCTGGAAAGATGGTTTCGACATGCTGACGGTCGATTATCAAAGTGAAGGTCGCAATATTGTTCAATCCCAGAGCTTCAGCATCAGGCCTGGTTTTACTGAACCGCAGATTCAGAGCGGGACCACCCGCTTTTGCAATAAGGTGGAAGCGGGGATTGATAAGTCCTTCGCTCGGAAAATACATCTTCCTCAGAGCGTCGAGCCGTGACGGCCGGTCGATAGCAAGATAAATGACGCGTTTGATAAAAAATACGAAAGAGGCGCTTGAGGAACCTGGTTAACTTTTACCAAGAGGCGAAGTTGACCAAATCAAGATTTCCTGTGGCCGCCCAACTAAAATATTTTATGTCCAATATATAACAGTATTGGACATAAAATTTCAAGAATTGAGCCCCTGTTTCCCCCGGCATATTCAAGGTAAAATTTACCGGCTTTTTGTGGAAACAGTCGCTAAAAACTTTCCATACTTGATGCTTGCACGATTTCTTTTACCTGAACCCAAGCTGAGAATAGTTGCCGGGAAAATAAAAAAGAAAACAGCAGACCAAATCATGATCTTACCCGTGTTATCACTGAAAAAAACCTCAAAATTAGAAGCTAAAACCAAAAATGCGCAAACAATGAGTATGGCTCCAAGCAAGTAGGCACCAAAAGTAATCCCGCCTTTTATGCTGCCTAACATTGCGTCCCCAGCTACATCCAATCTTGAGGCGCTGTGCGAGACGGTATTGGTTGTTAGGTTAATCCGGGCGGCATCTCTGAACACTGAACGAGATCCGTCAACACTTATTACGGCAACTTTATGCCCGACTCGGGCTGAAACCCCACCGAGTTTATGGCTTAGCTCTAATTCTTTTCCACCTACATCGATCCACATGCTCCTTTTGATATCGTGTGTTGTCGACACATCCATTCCTCTGCGACTACTTTTCCCGGTCACACTTGATTGATTGAACTCTTGCACACTAAGGACTGTTCCGACCATTGCGGAAAAAGTCACATCCTTTCCTGCTTCAGAATGCTGGGATGTTATCAGGTTTTTTGACATGCCAAATCCCCGCGGGCATGGCCCGCTTAATGTTTATTTTTTATGCTTATTTATCCCAGGTGCCCAACCTTTTTCTCAGCGTCCGAAGGATCAACTTCTCCCAAAATAACCTTCTCTAACGCATGATCTTGAATGGTTTTACCACCGCCGCTCAGAAATAGTTCTCTTGCCTTGAGTGAGTCACCTGCCATTAATGCCTTATAAATTTCAGGCGTTATCGTGAGGATTTCGGCAGCCACCGTTCTGGATTCGGTTCCCTCATAGCATGAGAAACACCCCTTTTTGTTCCGAACTCTGATTGCGCTTAATCCTTTTGATTCCAAGCGATCAAACACCTCGGCATATTCTTCAGGAACAGCCTTTGCTGTAACCATTTTTGAGCATTTGGTGCAGGTTTTTTTGATAAGCGATTGATAGACAATACCATTGATGAGTAAAGTATCATCTCCCATATCCTTTGTGGCCATTTTTTTGAATCGATTAAAGGCTAAAAATGGCGAAGATGAAATGATGCTAGACAGAACAATAATGCCTGAAAGGACTGATCCAAGGATATAATCAGCGACCAATGAATCCTTAACTTCGCTTGTGAAAAGAACATCCGGTTCGCCAGTCATTGCGCTTTTTATGGCCCTCGAATAGGCTCTTCCATCAGTATTGTCAGATGGAACAGGAACCGCTGTGGCGTAAGGGATCGGGTACTCAGGTGGGTCCTCAACGCTCACTGCCTTGATGCCGTCTTGATTGTTTTGACGGACGTTTTCCGCAAATTTGGAAGCAGTGTAACTTTTTCCGCACCCAGCAATCCCGGCAAAAAGCGTGAGGCCAGTTTTTTTACTGGCCAGCTCACAGAGTTCCCGATTTTGATTCTCAGAAAATCCGAACTGGGTGTAATTGTAATTGTTAATTAAAGCCATTCTTACTCTCCATTTTAAATTTACTAAATATTATAACCCAAATATTATTTGAATTAAATGCTTAAATTAAATCGCAAAATATATAAAATTAGATATGAAAATCCCATTCGGGCAACGCGGTTTCTTGACAGGGCACCATCAACCGGGCATCCCATCCAGGACCGCCTGCAAATTGTTGAGCCAGTCCAGTTCAGCTTTATTTAGTGTTTTTTTGATCACAAGCTTCTCTGGTTTCTCGTTCGGAATCCTAATTATTGAGGTACTACAGTCAGGTAAGGTCGCGGGTCATGTAATCGAACAGCAAGTCTTGTTTGGTGCGACTCCAAGCAACATACCCGTCTTTTATGACATTCACCGCAACGGCTTCACCATGCTTCCAGTCAATTTCAGTCGAACACGAGCCGGTCATTGGCCCTTCTACCTCGTTTGAACATCAGGATCAATTTTTCTTCGGTTGTCATTTACGAAAATCCTTAAATAATAGGCCCGGTTATTGCGTTCTTAAAGGCTGTGCCATTAGAGATCTAAGATGATTGATCTCGACAGTTATTTATTGACGGAATGTATTAGGGCTGGCTAAAGGTCTGCATCCCTGCCCTAGAGTGATTTTTTCTTGTTGTTTCAAGCCGATCATCGTGCTTCTTCTTTAGAGACTCAGCGATAGATTTTGCCCTATCTTTTTCCTTCAATTCATTTTTTATAGGCTTGACGCGAATACCAATACCGTTATTAACTGTAATCCCCGCCTCTCTGAATATAGTGTGGAACATGTTCCTGGCGTCTCTTTTGTCTCCCGCCATGACGCCTTTAAAAGCTTTATTCCAATCTCCAGGATTCATTTCATTCCACGCGATGGCGTTACCTGACTCGGCGGTAAGATCGAGAAGAAATTGTCTTATAATAGGCTTGTTGTCGGTTTTGAATGGACGTGTTCTAACAATGTCATAAAAACAATCTGTTAGTTCGCTGACCACCTCATATTGCGAAGCACCTTTGAGCAAATCTTTGTCTTTTAGTCTTTGCTCCATTCCTTTAAGAAATGGGGCCACTCTTTCATCGCGGAATTTGCCAGCGGACGGCTCCACATCTTTGAAAAGTTGGTGATGAGCAGCGGATAGCCAATCTGGTCCGAAAGGGATTCCCTGGACGGCCTTAGCCATCCCTCGCTGGCGAAGTGCGAATATCTGATTTAGTTGTGAATTACTAAGGCTTTCCCGATCGAAATTGCTCATAGTTGACCTTCTTTATGATTATTAAAATTATTCCATGATTTATAATAACACATAAAGGTCATACATAATGAGTCTGGCTCCTGCCTTTCGGTCAGAAGCCATTTCGAAAAGTATTTGCTAAATTACTTGAAATGACAGGATTCTTTCAACGGCCTCGTCAGGGGTCAGCCCTTCACGAGCAAATTTACGCAACTCTTCAGCGTCTTTTTCCGCCATTGGGCTGTCAGAAGTTGCGTTCGCATCATTGATCATGATTTCCATGTCTTTTTCCGTGATAACTTCTTGGTCCGTCTTGCTCATTGATATTCTCCTATTACCTATTAATTAATTATTTAATATTATAGCTCTTCAATCAATTACTGTCAAGTTATTTTTTATTGGATTACAGTAGACGCGATATAAATAAAGTCATATAATGAATTTACGTTCATCGGAAAACAACCAGGAAAAAAATAGTCATGAGAAAAATTATTCCTGCGATTATTATCGCGGGTTCCGCCGTACTATCAACCTCTGCGCATGCTGATTTTATTGGTGCTGGCGGAGCTGTTGCTTCATGGTTCTCCGGTCTTAACGGTAACTTCATTCAAGGTTCGGATACGGCCGACCTGGAAGAAAGCCTTGGTCTTGATCGTGGCTTTGGCATTATGGCTGATGTTCATATTGAGCACCCTGTCCCCCTCATTCCGAATCTTCGTATTGCCTATGTTTCCGTTGAGGAGACTGGGAGTAGTGATTTGAATTCAGGTTTCTACGGATTCCCTGCGAACACCAATGTCGCATCAGAACTTTTTCTTGAACAGATTGATGTTACGGCCTATTACGAAATTCTGGATAACATCGTATCAGTTGATGTCGGCCTGACAGTAAGGGCCCTGGACTCAGAACTTGAAGTCTCATCCGGCGGAATTAGTAAAGTTAACAGGGTAAAGACGATTCTGCCGATGGCCTACGTTGCGGCCAAAGGAAAGCTTCCATTCACAGGTGTTGGGGTGGGTGCTGAACTTAACGCCATATCTTACGGCGGGGACTCTGCCCTGGACGCTATGGTCTATGGTCAGTACGACATGAATGTTTTATCGTTTAAGGCTGGATATCGTCATATGGCGATAGATTTTGAGGATGGCAACTCTTCCCTCGATTTAACTCTTGGTGGTCCCTTTATGAGCATTGGTGCTGATTTTTAAGCCTAAGAATTTTAATCTAAGCCGCTCTTTGGGCGGCTTAGTCGCTTTAACTTCTGGGGTTTTAATACTTAATATATTTATTAAAAATCAAAATTGGTCCTTTAGTGATATAGTATAAAAAAAGGGATTAACAATATGCCAGTTTATTGCTTGAAAGATTTAGATAATAAAGAAAACACACTTTCCAACCAGCTTAAACGCTTGACGGGTGATGATTTTAGCTCGGTTAATTTCCACAGCCACCATGACCCTTCTTCCGTTACGCCTGCCGGTGTTGTAGTTCACAAGAAAACCGGTAAACAAATTTTTGTTCCCTTTACTATAGAGGATCAAAAAGAGCTTCGTGAAGACTATGATTGCCTAAAAGAACTAAGAAACATCATGCTTCTTAAAGGAGGTATTGGTGCCTATTATCTTGGGGATGTTTTCAATCCACTTGTTAGTAATAATGGAAGTATATTAAACAGGCTTGAGATTTTTGGTCTTGCAAAAAGAACAGGAAACCTTATTGCTGGAAGACTTGGGGGGGAATCCCCTGAAGTCAGTGTTACAGAGCTTGGGCAAGAAACCGTTAAGGGATATTTGAGAAAATTGGGCAGAGATATGGGCCCACTTTCATTACTTGAAAATGGCCGAATCCCTAGAAGCGTACTGGTAGCTGCTGAAGCAGTGTGGGACTTGAAATATAATGACATTTGTTTTGAAGATATCCTTAAGAATTCTGGTAAAGCTTGGAATGCTATAAAAAAGACACTGCCTGGACTTGAAACATACGATGACAAAGAGGGCATTGCTCATCTAGAGGATCACCTTGAAAAGTTCCATAAACTCTATGGTGCTTTTGCTATTTCTCCAGTTTGGTTCGAGGAAACAGGCACCCAGGTTCGTGCAATGATCTTTGATAAAATGGGGAACCTGAAGAGTGAAGGAATAGTTAACCTTTACGGTCCAGAGCCAAAAGACAGGGACTCATTTTTAAAAGTATTCAGGGAAAATCAAACAATTATAGAAGATGATTTCTATAAGGATAGAGGATTAAGGGTTGTTATAACAGATTCACCCGCTAATCAATTCGATCCTTTGTACAAGTCAAAATTTACAGGTATTTTTCCATCATCAGATTTTTCTCCAGATGCAAAAATAGGAAAAAATATTAGGTTTAGTAGCTTATCAGCTTAATGAGCCTCCATCGAACCTTGGTTTTCCGCCGTTAGGCGGAAACAGAAGATATTTTAATTAATAGGTAGTTTAAAATGGCGATCAAGCAACACCAGCATTTTGAGAAGAACAGACATGGACGTGATTATCTGATAGGCGATCTTCATGGTCGTCATATAAGGCTTATGAGCCAACTAAAAGCGATGCGCTTTGATTTCAAAAAGGATAGACTTTTTGCCGTTGGGGATCTTGTTGATCGATACGATGAAAATCTAGACTGTGCAAAGTTGTTGGATGAACCCTGGTTTTTTAGCGTTATTGGCAATCACGAGCAGATGTTTCTCAAAGCAACGTCAAAAGAAGCGACTGAGTATGACATCGCTATTCATGTGCAGAACGGTGGCTGGTGGGCTTACGAGTCAACAGACGGAGGCTCTTCTTTCACGCCAACCGCGGATGCCATGACGGCCCGAAAAGCTATTGAAGAAAATTGTTCGCAACTTATGACGATCGAGTCTGACAGTGGATCCGTTGGGGTTGTTCATGCCGACGCACCAGATGTCTGGCCAGGTAATGATACATCCTTCGCATTTAATGATGACTACGTTTGGAACCGTAATCGATTCATTAAAGCGAAGAAATTTGGAGCTCATACTCCAGCACACTGTGTTTCTGGGGTCGATGCCGTTGTTCATGGACATAATCCATCCGTGGAATTCGTTCAAAATGGCAATCATTTATGGATAGACACGGGAAATTACGGTTCATTTTGCATAATGACGACAGACGAGGCAATTGGGCACGCGAAGCGTCAAATGCTAGCTCACAAAAAATTTGAACCATCGAACGCGAGCCCTTGGATGCAATAATGGACCATACAGAAACATTGAACGAAACCGGTTATTGGGGGAAGCGGGCTGCCGGCACGATCCTGTACGATGCCAAAAATCGAAAAATTGGACTCGGAAAACGATCGGACGCTGTTCTTGAGCCCGGCACACTGGGCACGTTCGGTGGCGCTGTTGACGGATCTGATTCAATCGAAGAGACGGTCGCCAATGAGCTGATGGAGGAGATCGGCTATTTCTATCCGACTAAGCTCACTGCCCTGCCCGTTTTTAAGGACGACTCTTTTGAATACCACAACTTCATCTGTCGGGTTAATCCCCAGGTTTGGGACCCGCTCTTGAACTATGAAAATGATGAGATTGTCTGGATGGATTTAAAGGATCTCAAATCAATCCCAAAGGATTCCCTGCACCCTGGCATGCAGTGGCTAATGGATCAGCCCAAGTTCTGGTCTACACTTTCCGCTTTTGAGGCTCGCTATCAATATGAATCTTCTGGCCCAGGGGTCTAAAAGTCCCTGCATTCAACTCTGCAAACTCAACACCGATAAAGTATGCACCGGCTGCGGTCGCAGCCTTTCGAACATTTCAGCCTGGTCAGGTGCGCTTGAACCTGAAAGGCAGGCGATTGTTGCTGAAGCAGCCCTTCGGCTAAATGCGATGGGCTGGAAAAGGCAGTTTTGAGGTTTTATTGCAATTCTGGAATTCAGGTGTTTGATAGTAAGTTTTGTTTATCAAGATAACGGTCTAATATCCCAGTAACTCTTATTTTTGTGTAAAAGCCAATACCAAAATGGTGAAGATCGATTGGCCGATAGCTTTCGGCCTGCTGTCTAATGCCTAAAAACTTTTGACGGTTTATCCATAGAATTAACGAGGCTAGCTCTCGCTAGCCTCGTTAAAGTCAGGGTTTTTCTACTCCGATACACTGATCATTTTCGTTAGCATATGGCCCTTCTTGAGCTTCGCCTGGCTTACCAGCCTAGGTGCCTTTGCTCTTTCGGATACGAGTTCCACCCACTTATCTGGCGTTAGAGTCACCATCTCAGGCTTTTCGTCAGTACCCAGGATAAGCCACTGATCATGGCCCACCACCGCCGCGGTAACCATCAGCTCGTCTTTCTTCCCGCCTGTAAGCTTCACGCCTTTGCCTTTTTCAAGTTCAGGCAACTCTGTCAGAGGGAATATTAAGACTCGCCCAAGGGTGGTCAGAATTGCCAAATGCTCATCTCCCTTAACTGGCACTGGCTTCTCTGGGCGACCGGCCTTGTTCATTACGACCTTCCCCTTTTTGGCCCTGGTTTCAAAAGCTTTTTTGGGGGCAATGAACCCGTACCCTTCGGATCCAATCATCAGCCATTTTTCGCTAGCCTCAGGATCAATCATCGTGATCCATTCGGTACCGGGCTCAGGAAATGCCCAGCCTGTAGCTGGCTCGCCATAACCTCTCGCCGATGGCATCTCCCCTGCCGGAATACTGAAGGCGCGACCGCTTGAATTAATGAGTGCAACGTCGCGGTTACTTTTGGTGTCGCAGTGGTCAAGGTGCTCATCCCCTGTCTTGAAGCTCAGTGTCGCAACATCAAACTGGTGACCCCGTCCAGACCTTAGGTAACCGTTCTTAGACAAAAGCACGCTTACTGGCTCCGACGGCGCCAGCTTTTTTAGATCCATTGGGTTTGTCGTGGCCGGAACATCAGGCTTGATCGGGCACCTTCGGTCGCCGGCAGCGTACTTGTCATCGTAATGCTTCAAAGTGGCCTTAAGTTCTTTGCGTACCTCTTTTTTAAGACTGTCATCGGATTCCAGTATCCCTGCAAAACGGCTTTGTTCAAGCTTAAGTTCTTCGTGCTCTCGTTGAAGCGAGATTTCTTCCAGCTTGGCCAATTTTGCGAGCCGGGTGTTAAGCACAGCGTCAGCCTGAATTTCAGTCAGACCTATGCAGCGGCATAGCGCTTCTTTTGGTCTGTCTTCTTGCCGAACGATCCTGATAACCTCATCAAGATTCAAGAAGGCAGCGATTAAGCCTTCAACGATGTGAAGCCGACTTTCTATCTGGGCCAGCTGGTGCTCCGTTCTTCGTCGAACGGTGTTCACCCGGAAGTGTATCCACTCCTGGAGAAGGCCCATCAGTCCCATAACTTTTGGAGCGCCATCAAGTCCGATGACATTCATGTTAACCCGGTAGTTATTCTCAAGCTGAGTCTTGGCTAGCAAAAATCCTATGACCTGCTCTGCCTGGTCAGCCGCGGACTTTTTCAAAGTGATAACTATATTCGTCGGGTGAAACTGATCAGATTGATCCTGAATGTCCTCGATCATTGGAAGTTTTTTCTTCTCAACGACCAGGTTAGCGATTTCCTCAATCACCTTTTCGCCGGATACCTTAAACGGCAAATCTGTAATTATTATTTTGTTCTTTTCAATATGATAATTGCAGCGCATGCGAATGGTGCCTTTTCCTTTCGCGTAGGCTTCCCGGATCTCAGAGGGTGTTGAAATGATCGCAGCGTTCGTTGGGTAATCGGGCCCGGTGACAATTGACATAATATCGTCAAGATTGGACTTCGGCTTATCAATAATCTGAATAACCGCCCCTACAATCTCACGAAGGTTGTGTGGAGGAACATCCGTGGCCATGCCAACGGCAATCCCTGTCACACCATTAATCAGAAGCATCGGCACCTGTGCAGGAAGAACTTCCGGCTCGTTTAACGTTCCGTCAAAGTTTTTCTTCATTGGAACAGGCTTATTCGGCAGCTCTTCCAGCAGAAGTCCGGCATATGGAGAAAGACGGGCTTCTGTGTATCGCATGGCTGCAAAGGACTGAGGATCGTCTTGTGAACCCCAATTGCCCTGGCCATCGACTAATGGGTAGCGGAAGGAGAAGGGCTGCGCCATCATTGCCATAGCACCATAGCAGGCGCTGTCACCGTGAGGGTGATATTTACCAAGCACATCGCCAATTGTTCGGGCTGATTTCTTGTATTTTGCAGTGTGACTCAGGTTCAGCTCGCTCATTGCGTAAACAATTCGCCTCTGTACAGGCTTCAGGCCGTCACCGACATGTGGCAATGCCCTGTCTTGAATAACGTACATGGAATACTCCAAGTAGGCCTTATCCGCATATTCTTTGAGATCAACAACGCTGTCCATATTGCTACCTTGTCCTTAGAAGAATTATTTTTGGGCTAATATTATCCAAAAGTCTTTCAAGATTAATCGTTGAACTCCGCATCTTTTGCGACCTTGTCACCATTGTCTTGAAGCCACTGTTTTCTGGCGTCGGCGTTCTTTTTCCCAAGAAGCATGTTCATATGCAGCGTGCTTTCCAAGGTGTCTTCCACACCGATCTTAACCAGGTTCCGTGTTTTTGGCTCCATGACGGTCTCTCGAAGCTGGTCCGGGTTCATTTCACCGAGGCCCTTAAATCGCTGGACGTTAATTACGCCCTTCTTGCCCTCCAACTTCTTGACGATCGCATTTTTCTCTTTTACGCCGTGGGCGTAATGAACTGTTTTACCCTGGTCAATCCGGAACAATGGAGGTAGCGCGATATACAGGTGACCTTCTGTCACCAAAGCGGGGAAATGTTTAAAGAAAAGGGCGCAAAGCAATACCGCGATGTGAAGACCGTCTGAGTCAGCGTCCGCAAGAACACAGACTTTGTTGTAGCGAAGTCCTGATAGATCTTCACTGCCCGGGTCCATGCCGATAGCGACTGCAATATCAGATATTTCTTTGGAACCAAAAATATCACTGATATCGACTTCCCAGGTATTCAGTATTTTTCCGCGCAACGGCATTATTGCCTGGAAGTTTCGGTCACGGGCCTGTTTCGCAGACCCGCCGGCTGAATCACCTTCAACCAGGAAGATCTCAGCGTTATCAACGCTTGGATTAAGGCAATCTGCCAGCTTTCCTGGAAGCATAGGGCCCGAAGTCACTTTCTTTCGAACCACTTTTTTCTTCGCTTTGGATCTTTCCATTGCCCGATTTACGGCAATCATCACCACCAGTTCGGCCTTCTCTGGATCTTTATGAAGCCGCTGCTCCAACTGATCCCTTAACTGATTCTGCATATCTTGAACAAAATCGTTATTGGACAGCTTTTCTTTCGTTTGGCCTACGAATTTTGGCTCCTGAATTCGCAAGGAAACAATAAGATTCAAGCCTCCCGATATATCTTCAAGGGTAATTGACAGATTTTTTGGAATCAATCCTCTCTGCTCACCTACCGCCCTTACTGCGGCGGCAATCCCCTGTCTCGCAGCTTTGAGGTGCGATCCGCCCTGAGGCGTAGGAATAAGGTTGGCGAAGCTATCAGACAGTTTGCTGTCTTCAGTTTCGTTGAACGCGAGCATTACATCACACTCACCGGTCCCCCAATTGCAATGAATCATCCATCCGTCTTCAGGGATGTTTCCTTCAGAGTCGCCCAGCTTTTCACGAAAATAATCAGGAAGACCATTATCATATTGCCAAACCGTTTCGGTACCTGAATCTTCTTCGATAAGCGTAATCTTGAGTCCAGAACACAACACTGCTTTCGTTTTTAGCAGATTAGCCAGTGAAGGAACGTGAAATCTCGGACTGTCAAAATATTTTGGGTCAGGCATAAAACGAATTTCAGTGCCATGAAGTTCTTTCTCTACACGAGTTCCTTTTTCCTGAACCTTTGCACCGTCTTCAAAAGCGGCGACAACCTGACGACCACCTCTCTGAACCTTTAGAATAAGGCGCTGGGAAAGCGCGTTAACCACTGAAATTCCCACCCCATGAAGACCACCGCTGAAGGTGTAAGCATCTTTGGAGAATTTGCCGCCAGAATGGAGCTGAGTCAGAATTACTTCATAAGCTGGAATGCCCTCTTCTTTATGCTTGTCGATCGGCATACCCCGGCCGTTATCCCTAACGCCAAGACTGCCGTCATCATACACTTTGACAATAATTTCAGTGGCGTGGCCGGCCATCGCCTCATCAACCGAATTGTCGATGACTTCTTGAGCCAAATGATTCGGTCGATTGGTTTCAGTGTACATGCCTGGCCGCATCTTGACGGGATCAAGGCCCTTTAGAACCTCGATGGAATCAGCGTTATAGCTCATGGTTGGCGTAAGAACCCCTGTAAATGTTGATAGATATTATACCTCATACTATATGACAAGTCCATTTTTAATAAATAATCCAAGTTGTGGCCTACGAGGATGATCAGGCCAAAACCAGGAAGTGACCTTTTTTCCAAAAATATTCCTTATGTACCAGCTGGCATCATTTTCGAAGCTTAACAAAAAATCCGAAACCCGTAAGCAAAGTCCATCCATCTGGAAAAATTCTCTCTCTATGCTATTCTCTCATCAATTTCTATCGGCGGGAGAGTCAAAAGTGAACAAAATCTGGAAAACACCCAGACCTTTGCTTCCCATGTACCCTGGCTTCTCGGACTCGTCTGAAATCAGTCACTGGATCTCTGATATTCCGGCCCCTCTAAGCGCCGATCAACTTTCCTTAATAACGCACAGCATCCAGTTTCTTCAACGAAAAGGTGCCAAGAGCGAATATACCTACCGTGGATTACGCAACGAGGTTGAACGGTTCTTGTTGTATCTCTTTGCCCACGACATGGACCCTACCGATTTTCGCCCGGGTGACATCGGGCAATACCTGAAATTCTGTCAGGCACCTCCTTACAGGTGGGTCATGACCAGTCACTACCATCGCTACCTTCCTGACGGAACGACAGAGCCTCGGTGGCGGCCATTCTATGTTGCTAATGCTGACCCTCGACAAGAAAAGGTCAACCGGTCTCCCGTTTCACAGGCGTCCATGCAGCGGCAGTTCTCATTTTTAAACCAGTGGTACAAGAATCTACTGGATTACGAGGTGGCAAAGCGCAATCCAGTCCCTGTTGCAAAAAGAGAATCCCCCTACCTGACCAACGACACCGACGAGTCTGTTCCAAAGCACTTCTCGAAGGATGAGTGGGTAACCATACTCAAGAGTCTAATAGGCCTGGCTGATGCCGATCCCGAATGGGAGCGGGCCCTATTCATCATCCTCTTAATGAAAACTTGCTACTTACGCATTGCCGACCTGGCAGATCGCCCTTATTACTCACCTACTATGGGAGACTTCTATCGTTATAGAGGCTATCTGTTCCTCAAAGTAATGAGCAAGAGGAAAAAATCCAGGAGTGTAACAGTACCTGAAGCACTGGAGCCTTTCATAATACGTTATCGGGAGACGCGGGCGTTGACTGGCCTGCCATTGGACGGGGAGAAAAAACCCTTGATATCAAAAGGCAGAGGGGACGGTAACGTCGGAGTCCGTCAGCTCAACAGAATCGTAAACGAAGCCTTCCAAAAGATCGTAGAGCAATTGAGAAATACAGATGTACCGCTTTCAGCGAAGTTAGGCCAGGCTAGTTCTCACTGGCTGAGGCATACCGGGGCTTCTATAGACGCTTTGTGGCGCCCCCTTCCCGAGCTTGCCGAGGAACTTGGTCATTCGGACCCCGGGACGACTGGGCGCGTCTATGTTCACTCCTCTCGCGAAGATCGGGCTCGGAATGGCTCTGGACGTGCTATTTCTTGACCTCAAGTATTGTTCTTTTCCTGGTTGACATCCTCCCCTCCCTCAAGTCGCTCCGCGACTACGGAAGAGGATTCCCCTTAAACGTCCTTACTTAAGGGTGAGCCCCAATTGTCCGGTGACTCAGGTTCCTGCTTCATCAAGCGGCCTTCCTTGCAGTATAAGTAAAAAAATCAACGCCTGAGTTAATTGACGTTTTGGTTTTTTTTCACTAGGATATTTAAATATTCGGATAAATAACATTTGCGTTCGATAGAACTGACAGGATTTTAGGGGCAGTTTGGGCCAACCACCATTTATAGGACAAAATAAAATGGAAAGAATTGAGTATGCCCGTGTAATCAAGAATGATAAGAATGAATATCGAATTTCAACGGGTCAAGAGCTGCCTATCCAGGATATAGACTTCATTCGCTGTGACGGGGCTGACATTGTGCTTATATCTTCAAGCTCTTGTGACTACAGCGTTCGGTGCAGGATTGATGACGGCGCCAAGGTGTTTCTGTCCGCACCGGATAAGAACAGTCCTGGCCATATTGCCGAACCAAAGGCTCTTGCCTGGGCTTGACAGAAATTATTCCGGGCTCAAACCTTTGCCTTCTTACAGCATGGTGCGACGTCAGGATCGTCCCTTGCCTGCACTTGTTAGTTTTGAAATTAACCAAGCAATGAGCCATGCGACCACTACCCAAAACATTACAAGCACAACGTAACCGAAGACAGTTGGGCCACACCACCCCCACCCACAGAGACCTTTATTCTGGAGCAATCCGGGGATTCCTATACCACTCAAGATGTAGACGGGTATTGCCTGGGCGAGTCCCAAAACAGCATACGGTGCGTTCAGATAGGCTGGCAAATTGCCTCGCCAAAAGACATAGGGTAGCCAAACCCCCGCATATGCTACAGCGATTGCCAAAAGTACCTTTATTTTCTTGCGTTCAAACATCTACTAAGTATCCGATTTAACTTGAAAAGAACTTTCAGCTCGTTAATGATTTGAGTTAATCTGTCATGGTGAACTACTCGGGGCTAAAGCACCCGAGCTTCTAAAAAGAACTCTAAGCAGAGATCGATTCGGAATTTAGGACATCGTCGACAGTTGCTCGCCCTAGGGCAAGTCTTACATTATCTCCGTCACCTGAAGACGCCAGTTCTTGCGCCTTTTTTTCTTTTCGAATACTCACAGCTCGAACCGTTTTCTCTTTTGAGAACGCGTCGGATCGAATGAGCGTGATGCCTCGTCTTTTGATGTTCAGTGCGGCGTTATCGTCCGCGTTGGCCGTATGGCCGCACTTGGTGCACAGAAACATTGCCTGGCTTTTGCGGTTTTCCTTGTCGACGTTTCCGCAGGAACTGCATTCCAGGCTGGTGTTTTTGGCCGACACCTTAATCATGAGCTTGCCGCGGTCTTTTAGCTTATAAGCGGTGAACTGGCGAATCTGGCCCATGTTCGCGCCGTGGATGGCTCGATTGAGGCCGCGTTTGGCGGCGGCGCCGTTCTTCAGCCACTTGCCGGTATCCGGGCATTGTTTTGCCTTGGGCCGGCGCACCATGTTGTTGATTCGAATATCTTCGAACACCGCGACCAGCGGCGTATCTTCGGCAATGGCCTTGGACTGATGGTGTGAGTTATTGTTCTGGATTCGGGCTTTTTTGGCCGAGTGCTGCGCGGCTTTATCCAGCAGCTTCTTCTCACCCTTGGTTCGTTTGCGTTTCTTTGCTTCGGACGCCCGGTCGTTAGCCCGGGCCACGCGGGCGTATTTCTTCTGATAGCGGGCTTTGCGTTGGTCCAGATTGGCCAGTTTCTTCTGGGCCTCCTCCGGCAGGTGATAAACCGTGCTGTTGGAGCCGGTGACCTGGCGTGTAACGCCAAGATCGTAGCCTTCTACAACCGCGGCCAGCGCCTCTTCGGTCATGCCTTTGAGTCGCAGACGGATCTCGTCTTCGGTGTCGACCAGCAACTCCAGATCGTAGGCCATCGAGAGCCAGAAGCGGGAGCCTTTACGGCTCAGGTACAGAGAGCTTGCGGCATCGTTTGCCGAAAAAGGCATTTTTACCCCGGTCACATAGCCGCCGGCCGCGCCTTTTTTGGCGCTGCGTTTGATATGAACAATGCAATGGTTATGGTCGAGCGGCTGCACGTCGAACAGCTCATTGGTGACGTAGCAGTTTCGTTTTTTATGCCTGGGGGTGACGGTGGGGCGGGATCTAAGTCCCATCTTGGCCGCGTTCAGCGACTCAAAGTATTTGGCGCCCGCATTTCGGCGAATCTGGCTTGGAATGTCTTTTAAAAACGTCAATTCGTTACAAAGATACGCCACGGCGGTGTTGCTGACGGGATAGTCGTCGACAGCTCGACCTTGTTCAATCCAGGCGGCATAGTTTGCGTTGCCCTGAATGACTTTCTGATTTCGAATAACGGTAAAACAACCGATCCACTGCGCCAGAGTTTGCGCTGCGCAAGAGGACAACTGATCGGTGATCTCGATGGCTTTACCGTGCTTCGTTTTCATGCCATTGATTATAGTACGATTTAAACTAAATGTAAACCACGCTTTAATTTTAGAGTAGGTTTACAGGAATCTTTGCTAAAGACCCAGGGCATCAGGCTATCCCCCAGCTAAAGCAAGGGGTTTGCGCCTGACATAGCTTCTGATCAATAAAACAAGGCCAATCTTGAGAACCGACCCATCCGGAATTTTTAATACGCACTTCCGGCTTGTCCTAGATCGTTGCTTCCAGAACAGTTTAAGTCGTGATTTGCAGCATGTGGACAGCGTTTATTGCCACAATTAGGACAGAGGATCATGATAAAGCCATTAAGCTCAACCATGGCCTGAATTTGCTCTGAAGGAGTCTTCCCAGAAAGATCGAGTTCTGCAAGTATTTCGTTCTTGCATTTATGGCAATGGCAGGAAGTGAGAGTCATTCACCGAATCCTTACTTATTAATCTTGAAATTGATTTACTTTTTTCCAGTTCATATTTTTCTTTTGTCAGGCTTATAATAAAAATGCTGTACCCATCTACATTTTTGTCATCGGTCATTTTTTCAACGGTAATCACAGCCCAGTACTTACTTTTACCTTGCTGAATGTCGGTGAACTCCAGGGTTCTATTGATCATTGATTCAGTCAAGTCAGTCAAGGCCTGATCATCATAGGATTCGACAAAGCTTTTCCAAAGTGCTCCACCAGAAACCTCATTTGGAAACTCTGCTGAATAGGTCATCCAGCCATTTACTAGAGGCCGCTCAAGAACATTGACCCCTACCCCGTGTTGGAGCATAGCCGCAAGCGTTTGATCAAAAAACGAAAACGAAGGATTCTTTTTGTGATTATAGAGGTTTAATATTATCGTATTATTGCCTATAACCCTGTCAGGTTTATGAAACAAATGTACTTCCAACAAGTCAAAGTTTTTCATTCGACTCTTTTGTAATTTCACGGTAGCCGATTCTTCATCGAAGGCTTTGTTAAATCGATTATAAATTCTTATAAAGCGGAAACCGAGTTTTTTTTCTTCGATAACTTGGATTCTAAAAAAACCCGGCAGATAGACTCCTCCATGAGAAAGTACTACTGATTCGCCATCCCCATCTATGATTGGAACATCTATGCCTTTCAGATGATAAGCCATGTTTGAAACTATAAATGCGATGACCAGAACGAAGAGTAGAAGTGGTGTTATGTTGAGAATCTTTTTAATTTTATTCATATGTTTTTTTCTTATAAATAAACTAATGGCCATATAATGTTTGAAATAAAATACCCAAAATAGAATGGGATAACAATGACCAAAGGAATTACAGCTATTGTCACACCAATAATTTTAAAAACATTCATTTAACCTCCCGGGCTCCCATGTTAATGGCGTCATTTCTGACGCACGATTAACCGGAAGGCCCGACCTTTAAAATCTGACTATTGAATGATCTACCTGTTATTCAGCGTCAGCTTCTGCACCTGCTTCAACTTTTGCCTTTTTATCGGCCTTTTTATCGGCCTTTTTGTCGGCTTTTTTGTCTGTTTCTTCCTCGTCTTTCGGGGAATAAAACTCACGAATACCCTTCTCGATGGTTGCCGAAATATCGGGATTTTCTTCCAGGAACTTACAGGCATTCGCCTTTCCCTGGCCAATTTTCGAACCCTGATACGCGAACCAAGCACCGGCCTTATCAACCAGCCCGGCTTTAACGCCCATATCAACGATTTCAGCCAGTCGATTGGCACCTTTACCGTACAAGATCTGAAACTCGGCTTGTTTGAACGGAGGCGAGACTTTGTTTTTCACCACTTTTACGCGGGTCTCGTTACCAATTATTTCATCGCCGTCTTTCACCGCACCGATGCGTCGAATATCAATACGCACAGAGCAGTAGAATTTCAGGGCGTTACCACCTGTGGTCGTCTCAGGACTTCCGAACATAACGCCAATTTTCATTCGTATTTGGTTGATGAAAACTAAGAGCACGTTGTTATTTTTAACGGCTCCGTTTAGCTTTCGAAGAGCCTGGGACATCAATCGCGCCTGCACGCCTACAGATGAGGCGCCCATTTCGCCTTCGATTTCGGCTTTGGGTGTCAGCGCCGCCACAGAGTCAATAATGATAACGTCCACCGATGCCGATCGAGTCAGCATGTCAGCAATTTCCAGTGCCTGCTCACCGTTATCCGGTTGGGACATTAGCAATTCGTCAAGATTAACACCGAGCTTTTCCGCGTAAATCGGGTCAAGGGCATGCTCGGCGTCAATAAAGGCGCAGGTCTTTCCTTGCTTTTGAGCTTCTGCAATGACCTGAAGCGTCAGTGTGGTTTTACCTGAACTTTCTGGACCATAAATCTCGCAAATGCGGCCGTACGGAAGACCACCAATGCCGAGCGCAATATCCAATCCTAAGATACCGGTAGACACCGATGGCATTTTCTCCCGCGGAGCATCACCCATCAGCATAATCGAGCCTTTGCCAAACTGGCGCTCAATTGCACCAAGGGCAGTAGCGAGTGCTTTTTTACGGTTTTCGTCGGTAGCCATAGGTTTTTAATTCCATTATTAATTTGTGTTATTATATGTCAATCAGCTGTTTTTGTCTACTTATTTATTCTTTTGGTTTAGTTGAAAATAACTTCAATATTCTCATTAAACTGCTGTCGTAAGCTCAATAGGTTCTTTAAGGGTCCCTTTCATCGCCTGACTCAGGAACTCCCTGAACGGCCGCATGTCTCGGATTCCCACGGCGTATATTTCGTGGCCATCGGCGATAGTGTAATGTTCGTGAACTTTTTCACCGGCTGCGAAATACTCGGCTTTTTGCTTAAATTCTATTTTGTGCATGACACCTTTGATGTGCATTTTCTTTTGCGGGAATTCATAGGAGGCGAAAATCAACCAGGGCGCCGGCGACTCCATGTGTCTTGCCGTTATCTGAGCCTTGTAATACGGTCGAAGCGGCACTTTTCGCTTAACTGTCTTGACCTCAAGCGGCAATCCGCAAAACGTGAAGTCATGATCTCCTGCCGCATGCAACTGGTTGTGCCATATGGTCTCTTTGGGACGACATTGGCGCAAAGCGTAATCAATAACGATCTCGCCAAGGTCACCGACCCATCGAAGATCCGATTCTCGCTCTTTGAAGATGTTCCCGTAGATTTTGTCTCGCTCATTACGCATCCGCTTTGCTTGCTCAATCATAGCGTCGGACACGTCAAAAGTGACAATGTCACTCATTTTGACAGTCATAGGTTTTTCTCTTTTTTAATGCTTTAAATTTTTCTTTAAAATAAAAAGTGAGAGACTATATCTCAACACCCATCATCCGCTTTATTTCTTCTATTCTTTCGTCTTTCTCAAGGACATCCAGGCGGGTTGTTGTTTCAGACTCACCATGGAGTTTTGATACCCTAAAGTGATGGTGCGCCGAGTTCGCAACAGGGGCCTGGTGAGTAATGACAACACACTGGCTGCTTTGACCCAGGCGGGCCAGCATTTCACCCACTTTTCTGGCTGCATCACCGCTGATTCCTACATCAACCTCATCAAAAATGATCGTGGGCATCGCGCCATGCTCTGCTTCAATCACCTGAAATGCCAAAGCCACACGCGAGAGCTCTCCTCCAGATGCCACTTTGGCAAGAGGCTTAGGGGTCTGCCCTACGTTTGCTGAAAACAGCAATTCAACCGTATCGGTTCCTCGTGCAGTCATAGGACCGTCCGTTATTGATACCTGAACCCGGCTTTTATTGAGACCAATAGCCTTAAGCACGGTTTCAACTTCCGACGAAAGCATGTCACCCGAGGCCGCTCGTAGTTTGTGGGCCTCGTCGGCATAGTCCTTATAAATCGCAAAGGCCTCTTCCACAGCTCTTGCAAGCGGATCTAGGTCACCGGCCGTTGGGATGACGTCAAGCGCAATCTGAACCCTCTCCTGGAGGTCAATCAGCTGCTCCGGAGCTACCATGTGCTTGCGCGACAAGCGAAAGTAGTGCTCAACCCGCTTTCCATATTCATCCAGCTTCGAGGGGTTGTCCTCAATGCCATTCGCTTCGGACTCTAAGTCGCTATGAGCCTCCTGTACTTCAATTTTAGCGGCTTTGAGAGCCTCAATGGTCTGAAGGACTCCTTCGCGCTTTAGGTCTCCTGATTCAAGCTGGTTGATAGCGTGGCCAATCATGTCTATCGCGCCGTCCTTTCGATTACCGCCAGCCAGGTAAACAGCGGAGCTTAGGATTACTTCACGGTGCTTGCTGGCGTTGGAAAGTTCGTCGTAGGATTTTGATATTTCCTGATACTCAAAAGGCTGCGGCTGTAGTGCATCCAGCTCCTCAAGCTGATAGGTCAATAGCTGATGCTGACTGATATTGTCTTCAATCTGTTTGCGGGTTTCTTCAAGTTGCTGGTCCGCGGCCCGCCAAGCACGAAAGGCTTTGGCGAGCTCGGCCATAATGCGATGGCCGTCGGAAAAATAGGCACAGGCCAAATTGTCCACCATTTTCATTTGATGGCGGCGGTCAAGCAGCTGTATGTGTGCGTGTTGACTGCAAATCTCAAGCAAAGTCTTTGACAGCTTTTCCATTTCAGCAAGGCTTACAGGATGGCCATTGATGGAGTTTCGGCTTCGTCCTCCTCTCTGAAGTGAGCGCCGAAGGATTATTTCGTCGTCACTGACCTGGCCAATCTCTTCCAGAACCGCACGAGCGCCTGGCAAGCGGGTCACATCGAAAAAAGCGGATATCGTAGACCGATCCTGCCCTTCCCTGATCCAGCCTTCATCTGCCCGTTGTCCTGAGAGTAATTTTAAGGCATCAACCATGATGGATTTGCCAGCTCCGGTTTCCCCGGTAATCGCCGTCATACCCTCGTTCATATGAAGTGTCACATCAGAGGCTATGGTGAAATTCGACAAGTGGATCGATTTAAGCATAATTATCCAGTCCTGATTTTTACAGAACGACTATACCACCTATTTATTTATATTCAAGTGCTAGCTTTTGTTTTGATATATTTTTTTATGATACAATAAAACAACAAGCAGATTTTAAAACGCTTTTTGTCAGACAAGGAGAATAGCGATGAGTCCAAAGGGGCTATTAGTGTTTCATTCAAGCAAAGAAGCGTTCCCAAAAACTATTTTCTTCAATGAGTCACGATCAGAGCAGCTGATTGGTCTTTTTAATGATGGCGAGTTCACCCCTGTTGCCATTCTCCCTCAGGGAGCTACAAAAGACGAAGCTAATGACAGCACTCAGAATACTGAAATACCTTGGACGATTAAGCCTGGGGTTAGAGATATTGATAAGACCGTACAGAAGCGCTCCACATCTGTTGGCGATGTGATAGTTGATATCGCAAACCGCGAAGCCTACGCCGTTATTGGGGACGGGTTTTTACAGCTTGATGCTAAACGCTTGAATCTTGACGGGGAGATTGGCAACGCCAAAAACCTCATTCAGAAAGACATGCGTCGAGAGCATAACCTAGGCAAAAGTCTGAACATGTGAAACCAAATCCGCCTTCAATCCTTAAGTTTGAAGGCGGATTAAGCTTCTACCTTATGGGTTTTTTGCAGGATTTTCTGACAGATTAGCCTCAGGCTCCTTCACAAAACCGTTCAGGTAGTAGCCCGCCGGCATGGCCATTCCAAAAGCAGCCACAGAAACCACGATGAGTCCTATACCACTCCAGATTCCGGATAATGTGAAGCATAATCCGATTGCAGCAATTGACGCAAAAGCCAGCAAAAAAAACAGGATATAAGAACCCGTGGAAATTGTTCCGGAACGGAACCCCTTCTGAAATCCCGCACACATCCAGGCACCAATAGAAAGGCACAGGTAAGTGACTACTATCCTAACGTCACCATCGCCCCCATTACCACTAACGATGTGATCGAAGGGAATCATTAGGAACAATCCAGACATCAGTATTGCCACAAATATACTCAAAACCGGGGTTGGCTTTGTCGGTGCGATGTAGACCACGTTTTCTCCAGGGTTTATTTTATCTAATTTAAAATAGTATCAGCTAAATTATGACTTTTATTCAACGGAATTTTTGCTATTTCTTTTTGATTTTATTTCTTTTTGATCTTTGTGCTTGAAGCACCGCTTCTGGGTAAAGTCGTGCTGCAACAATGCAAGGTATAACGATAGCGAGCATCATTATTGAGCTAACCATGTCCTGTTCCGGAAAATTGGCACTGTCTGCAATCAACCAGATCCATACGTTGCTGCATACTACCCCGGCCCCAAGAACAATTGGCCACATTTTAGACCTATATTCTTTTTTCATAGGGTAGTTGGATACCATGGCTATACCTCGGAAGCACCAGAGCATACACAAAACGCCCAGGCCTGCTGGTACGGTGTCCGCATTTTTTATCATTAACCTGGGTTCGAACACTATATCAAGCGCAAATCCAAACGTCGCTAAGAGCAATAGGTAAAAGAACATTTTGGAACTGGTAAACTTCAACCTTGGCGTCATTCTTCACTGCTCCTGAGATTTAACAAAAGCCCGCCTAAGCGGGCAATACGAAGGTTGCATTACGAGGGGTTGTTCACAATGCGATCTGTTCGGCAGGTCTTTCGTGTCCTTGGCCGACGTCAGAGACCATACCATAGTATATTTTATTGTCAATGTCCTATTGTATTTTATGCGTGAGCGACGGTGTCGCAGTGAGGCCAGGGGCACTTCCTTGACATCACTAGCCAGGGGCACTTCCTTGACATCACTATAATATCTTGTATGCTATGCATCATTCACTACGGATTGGGCAGGGTTATGGCGAGAGCAAAGTTTTATACAGTCTGGGTTGGCCGGTCGCCTGGCGTTTATGGTTCCTGGGATGAATGCAAAGCTCAGGTAGACCATTTCCCTGGCAGTCGCTTCCAGTCGTTCCCTACGCATGGCATAGCGTCTGAGGAATACGCAAAGGGGGCTTCCCCTATCATCTCTAAAAAGAAAGCCCCATCAAAAACAGTAGGGGCTCTGACGGCCGATGGCAAAAAGCCCTCCATAAAGACGCTTCTTAACGAATCCGACTACGTGATTTACTGTGACGGAGGCAGCGATCCTAACCCGGGCCCATCTGGCACCGGCATGGCGGTTTTTCATAAAGAGGAGCTACTTGAAGCCTGGTACGGGCACCATGATGCAAGCGGAACGAACAATACCGCCGAGCTAAAAGGTCTCATAAACTCTCTTAAGTACTGCTCCCATCTTGCTGATCGTGGTGAAATTACCACGATGCGACCGGCCATCATCTTTTGTGATTCCCAGTACGCGATTAAGAGCACCACATCGTGGTCCCACGGATGGAAAAGGAACGGATGGGTCAAGGCGGACGGTTCTGACATACAAAACCTGAGCCTTGTTCAGGAGGCCTTTGGTCTTTATACGTCTCTGTCAGGCTTCCTTGGCATTCAAAAGGTAAAAGCGCATTCCGGCATCCTCGGGAATGAATACGCCGATCGGCTTGCCTCGCTGGCGGTGCGCTCTCGGTTCACTGACTGGCGCTTGCTGGCAAACAACGAAACCTTGAAAGTCTTATTATAGCGCTTTTATTGTATAATTATATTTAATTCTGTCATTTTGATTATGGGCTTGAATATGACTATATCTGTTGTTGCGTATCGTGGTGAGCACGGCAAAAAAGAGCTAACAGGGTCTTTCCAGTCCCGTCTTGCCAGTTTTTCATTCGGCTCGCTAAAGACGGCTAAGACGTATGCTACCAGCCCCAACAACCTTAGCGATCGACCCATTGACCCAAGGGTGTACAAGGTACACCTGGCATTAGAGAACCCCGTCATTAACGAGCCCAGTGACCAATTCATTGAATTCGCCGACATACTGAAGGCCTTAGGCCCGGATAAGGCCCTCCAGATTGCACGGGAGCAAGAGGATCACCTATGCAATACGGACAACTATGGTGGACTACTTGATGAGTTCAACAGCAAGGACATCAATGAGCTTCATAAGGCCATGGGAGATTCGTTTTTCGGGAGACTTTACGTTGATGCCTACCCTGTTTTCGATAATAAAAACTATGTGAAGTGGTTTAAAGAAGCTGGGTTTGACGGTGCCGTGCACGGGGGGAGTGGTACCAGTTCAATGGAGGCTGAATATAAGGTTTTTGACACCAAGAACGTCCGTGTTCTTCGTGAGTTTGATCTTGGCGCCAAGCCCAAAATGACGCCTTCTTCAATGGCAATGTAGCTGGACTCTTTTTCGAAGTCTGACAGGCATTAAATATGCAGGTTTCTTTAGATATTTAGGGCACTGCTATTTTCCCTGTACCAAAACGTCCCTCTTGGGCCAGGCAATCTTTGGTCTTTGGGATCAGCGCTTGGGCCGTTTTTTGAACGACCAGTCATCAAACCCTTTGGAATCGCGACGGTCTTTATCGCTTATGGTGACAATCTCCCGATCGTTCAATCCCAGGACGCCGCTGATGTACTGCTCGATGGCCTGAAAGGTCGAGAATGCGTCCATTACCCGAAAGAAACCCACCTTCCTCAGAGATCCGTTGATGACAATAAGCGGATCTTTATCAACTTGATGCCGAGACTTGCTAATGTCGAATATCAAGATTGGGGATTTTGCTTTATGGAACAGCTCATCTGATGGTTTCGGCACCTTGCCTAGGAATCGATCAAATTTATTTACCGCATGATCAAAGGAGTCGTCGCAATTGTAGTACTTGCGAAGATGTGGGTACCCGCTCCCACAATCCCTTGAGTAAAGCCAAAAAACCACTTCGTCCAGGGACTCGCTTGGCAGATCCCCCTGGAATTCAATGCAAGGATAGAAATGGCCACAAAAACCGATGATGTATGGTCGGCTGCGGCCCTTCGGATCTTGCCATCGCCAATGTCGCCGTCGCCATGGTAATTGTCTGTCTCCGTCCTCAATTCCCAGCTTCGATTTCAAGGCATCGTAAAACTCGACGGATCGCACACACGTTTTTTGAGCTGCGCCAATAAAATCTATAGCGCTCTTGTAATCAAGTTTCAACTCATCTCGAACAAACACAACCGACTGGTCCTGGCCATAGGCCTGAACCGAATCGTAGTAATCTCTTTTCCCGATTATCCTCACTAGAATCCCCCATCTGATAATTCTGAGAACAAAAATACCGTTTAATCATTTCTTAGGTGAAATTAATGAACTGTTGCCGTAGCATTATATATTACAAACCATAAATTAACAAAGAAACCCATCATGAGCACCTTAATGACACGAAGTTTTGCCCGGAATTTTCTAGGAAACTCCCCTCTTTGGTATAAAAAAACCATTCTTCTTTTTCTAATCCTGAACCCAATTGCTCTGCATGCGTTTGGTCCCGCCGTTGCCGGCTGGATGCTGGTGGGTGAGTTCATTTTCACCCTGGCGATGGCGCTGAAATGCTACCCACTGTTGCCGGGCGGATTACTTGCCATAGAGGCTTTGGCCATCGGGCTGACCTCTACTGATGCGCTCTACGTTGAAGTCGGTAACAATCTCCCGGTCATCCTGCTTCTCATGTTTATGGTCGCAGGGATCTATTTCATGAAGGATCTGCTGCTGTTGCTGTTTACTCGACTTCTGCTCGGGGTTCGGTCGAAATCCACGCTATCACTGCTGTTTTGCTCCTCTGCTGCCTTGTTGTCGGCTTTTCTTGACGCACTTACTGTTACTGCGGTCATTATTGCGGTGGCAATGGGCTTTTACCGTATCTATCACAAAGCGGCTTCGGCAGAAGGCGTCAAAGAGCACGGCCCCTACTCTCTGACGAACGATCATGCCGCGGAGCAATTGCACCCAAAAGACCTTGAGCAGTTCCGATCTTTTCTCAGAAGCCTAATGATGCACGGTGTGGTCGGCACAGCCCTCGGTGGGGTGATGACAATGGTAGGTGAACCCCAGAACCTGTTGATTGCCAAAACCGTGGGCTGGAGCTTCTCAGAGTTCTTCCTGGTCATGTTACCGATCAGTGCTCCCGTCTTCCTTGCCGGCCTACTAACCTGCCTGGCCCTTGAGAAGACTCGTCGATTTGGGTACGGCGCACGCCTGCCTTCATCGGTTCGCGCCATATTGAAAGCAAAGGATCAGGACAAAAGATCAAATCGCACCAGCGATGATGTTGCTGCCCTTTGGGTCCAAGCCTTCGCCGCGGTCGCCTTGGTATTGGGCCTTGCTTTTCACGTGGCGGAAGTGGGCCTGGTGGGCCTGATGATTATTGTTCTCGTGGCTTCGATGAACGGAATTACCAACGAGCAGCGCATTGGCAAGGCCTTTGATGAGTCCATGCCGTTCGCTTCTTTGTTGGTTGTTTTCTTTGCGGTGGTAGCCGTTATTCACGAGCAGCATCTGTTTCAGCCGATTATTCAGTTCGTACTGTCAAAACCGGAAAGTCAGCAGGCAGGATATTTCTTCGTTGCTAACGGCCTCTTGTCGATGATTAGTGACAATGTCTTTGTGGCAACGGTCTACATTACCGAGATCAAGCAGGCTCTGGATGCTGGCCTTGTCTCCAGGGAACACTTCGAGCTGCTGGCTGTCGCCATAAACAGTGGCACCAATTTACCCAGTGTTGCAACGCCAAATGGCCAGGCTGCCTTCTTGTTCCTCCTCACGTCGGCTATTGCCCCGCTTATCCGTCTGTCCTACGGCCGAATGGTGATGATGGCACTTCCTTATACGGTGGTTATGGGGCTGATCGGATTTTTTTGTGTTAAAACTATGTGAGATGGTTTCTTTTTTTCATTAAGTGGTAGATAATGAGTCTAAATTTCGCTTTCAAGCTGTTTTAAATCGAGTTTAATAGCACTTTGGGGGAATTTTTTGTGAGCTCAGAACATAATGAGCAAGAAATAAAAGATATCCTTTCTGTTAAAGGTCTATCTGATGATTTTGACCTTGAGATAAAGTCGATAGAGATATTGCTTTTTCGCATTAATGACTTGGATCGAGGCCGAGGAAACACTCGCTTTTTAAAGGAAAAACTCGACCGCGCTATATTTCGTCTGATGTTTCAGTATGGGCACAAAAAAATGCCCTGTGATGCGTGCAACGGTTCAGGACACTACGACGATAACGGTTCACCAAATTGCGGTTCTTGTGAAGGAACCGGCAAGGTTAGAACGCCGGGCCCAATCTCCTACCCACTGCTAAAGCGCCTAAAAAATCCTTTAATTCTGAACAAAAAAAATGAGTCAGGTTCTGGTTATGGGCCCAAGGAGTGATACTCCCCTCCCTGTCGGGCGAGGCTTCTAAAACCTACGCGCTGGGCGCGTAGGTTTTGTCGGTTTGGGACATCAACGCCGGTGTCGGACGAATCTGTCTTACCAAAACTCGCGAAAAGCCCCTTCCTTCAGGTAGGGGATGGATAGCGAGGAAGGCGATAGCCTTCCTTCTTTTACTGTCCTTAAGGCTGAATGCATAATTTGATCATAATAATAATTATTTTCAATGCTAGTATTGATATTTTAATTGATTTGCACTATAATTAATAATATGAATAAAATACGAGTCA
>Ga0314774_1000087_pt1 | contig 84209 bp, 103 predicted proteins | sample MetaGCBIA2018_FD_204515 | JGI IMG/M metagenome (GOLD analysis project Ga0314774, IMG submission 204515) | Cryopeg brine microbial communities from Beaufort Sea near Barrow, Alaska, United States - CBIA 2018 | ecosystem: Environmental > Aquatic > Marine > Coastal | place: USA: Alaska | collected... | reverse complement strand
GTTCCAGTTACTACGAATACCGTCAACGGCGGAACCGCGTGGATGTTAAGCGTCTGGCCCTGAAGGCCCAGGTGAGCCGCCTGTTTACTAAGAGCCGAGTTCTGCCGGCAGCCGAACAATTAAAGGCTTGCTCAGCGAAGAAGATGTTGTCGTTGGTCGTTTCAAGGTCCGACGTCTGATGAGTGAGCTGAGACTGATCTGCAAACAACCCGACCCTCACGCATATAAGCAGACCACCGTTGAACGCCCCGATATCCCGAACCATCTGGCTCGTGAATTCGCGGTAAATCGGCCCGACCAGGTCTGGTGTGATGACATCACTTACATTTGGAGCGGCCAGCGGTGGAATTATCTGGCGGTCGCGCTGGATCTGTTCGCACGTCGCGCTGTTGGTTGGGCGATGTCTGCGTACTTCCGCTCAGCGGGAGAAGTCGAGGCGAGGGCCGTGGAGTCCACATACCGCAACCCGGCACTGAAGTCGGTATTCCCGCATGAACGGTACGATGTCCCCGTTGAACAGCAGATTGTCTCTTATATCTCAGCCGTGGCACTTAAGCTTGGCCCCAACGCCATGGGTGCGGACGTCACGTCGATGCGTCACGCAGCGGAAATAGCCGCGGACAAAGCTCTGGGAGTGAAGGAAGCGGCGGACTTTGTGTACCTGGCACTGACCGGTACCAGTCAATCGCCAGAGGCAGATGCGTTAAGAGCCCGCTGCGCCCTGCTGGCGGATGATATCAACCCGAAGCTGAAAGAGCACCGGTTGGACGATTGGGGATACAGGGCACCTGAGATTCGACCTGAGAGCCCCTGACTGCCGGGCACACAAATCCGTGAGTGAAGTGATCGCCGAGGACGTGCGTCAATTTGCCGCCGACGTGAAGAATCGCAAATTGGCCGTGACAGAAATCACCTCTACCTACAATGCTATTACGGCACAGGCCGTACCGCTTACGTCATTGATCGGACAGCACCCAGTACTCGACGCTTACCCAATGCTTGAGGATGTTGGCGTCATTCAATCTCCCGGCCGGCCAGAAACCCGATGGAACGCGCAGCTGGGCCAGATAACGGTGCCCCCACATCTGTCGCGAATGGAGCTTGGCGCTTACCTGACAAAGGGCCTAAATGCGGCTGTTGCCTCCATGGAGCGGCTGGCGGACCCCCAAGTCAGGCATGCACTAAACGTGAATGCAGAGCCAGACCAGTCACACAGGGCGCAAGGCCTTAGTCGTCTGATCAGGCAGTGCGCTGATTGTCGAACCATACCTAAATCGATGGTTGAGCCAGCACCAAGTTGGTTGGATCAAAAAGATGCGGTCGTGCTGGCGGACATGAAAATGGAAGATGCTCAGCTGGTGTCGCAGGCCGCAAAGATGAACATAAAGGGCGTCTGGCTTTCATCCGCCAGGCCTCACGATTTGCTGGTAGCGGAAGCGGCCAATGAACCATCAGCAATGTCGAGGTTGGTGCAGGAGCCATTATTGCGATCACACGCAAAGGGGATTGCTCCGTAGTCCAGGCGCTGAAAAAGCTGCCGCACTGACATTGCAAAATGTGTTGGTTGTCGTAGGCTATGCGTCAAACACAGCGCTGATCAAAACGACCATGGTCAAGTCGGTGCTCGACGACGGCTGTTCAACACTGAAAACTATGTTGTCCTACAAGTGCGAGCCTGAGACGGGATTATCATGGGAGGGTACGAGGTCTACACCACTCAGATTTGCTCGTGTTGCGGGGTTGTTAGCCCGAACAGTTCGAAAGGTAGGGCGGGCCTCGAAATAAGAGAGTGGACCTGAGAGTGCGGTGTCACTCACGACCGCGACTTAAGTGGTGGCCTGGAACATACTTGCGGCTGGGCATAGCCGTCTTACAGGTTTAATCCCCCACCAAAACACGGCTTAGGCGTTTGGTGGGGGAGGATTTCAAATTGAGGGTCTTGGGCTGTGCCGGGGTCCTTCGGGCCCGGCATCAACTGATGGCGCCGGCGCGGGGTCAGGAGTCGCATAACCGTTAGTAATCGCTAAATCTGCGTGCCTGGAGACAACTTGAGCAGCAATGTCGGGCAGGCTGATGCCAAACGCGGGTTCGTAGTCCACAACCGCATCGTGAGAAATGGATTCTTCCCACATCGGCTCGCTGTGAATGATGCTCGAAAAGCGCTGGAGCATTTCCTTCGGCGTCATATCATTGCGGTAATGGGGTTTGTCTATCATTGACACTTCGCCCCGCTCATAAGCCCTAAGCAAATCGCTTTCGTTCATGCCCTCAATGTCAGGCAGCAGTGGATCCATTGCTTTACCAGACTTCGCTTGATGCCAGCTCCCCATCGCCCGGGAAAAAGACAGTTCCTGAGGCGTTTTCACGAATACCGTGTGGGTCCGGATGCTTTCGCGCGCTGCCCAGTTCAACAGAACAGCAGTGGAGCTTGGATCGTAGGTGGCAACGACTGCAACTTTGCCGCTAGAAACCACATTTTCAATATCCTGAGAGCGGAAACCAATAGCTTTGTCTGTGCCAACAGGCCTCACAGCAGCGTGGCCTGGGTGATTTTTGGCGACCAAATCAACCGTGAGTTGAGTTGGTGCACCAGAGTGTCCGGTAATTATAAGAAGCGATCGAGAATACTGCACTGAGACCTCCTAGATTAAGCACCTAGAATAAAACTTATTTTACCTTTAAGCAACGAGTCCCGCCCGAGGCGTTGGCATCTATGCCTATGCGGCACTCATCCCACGGCTTGCAGACTCACGACTATCCGGAATCCGAACTGTACTGCCCGGTCGGCGCCCAGCACTTTACCAATAATCTCATCGGGGTCCTCAGTGTCATACCCATCAGCAATGATCTCCGCTTCCTTGCGCGACCAGATCTGATCCACAGAAACCCCGTAACCCTCGGCAAGCTCCGCCCTGAGGTTCAGGAGCGCTTGAAAAGATTTATTCGTCCGAGCCTCTAGCTTCGCGGTCGCATCACCCCCATTACCCCCCTTGCTGGCATGAACAGCCGCATAGTTCTCCCGTAACAACCGGTATCCAAGATCCGTTAAGGCCAACGCCTGGTACTTGGGCTCCACTGTCAATCGTAGCAACTTCTTACCAAGCATCTGTTGGATCAAGGAACTGGCTTTAGTAGCCGCGTTCTCGCACGCGCCAAAACCAGTATACAAATGCAATTTCGAGGCCAGCACTTTGGGGTCGAGTTCACCGTCCAGTGCCATGCGGATCTTGGCCCGGCCAAAACGCTGCTTGGTTGAATGCACCAGGTGCAGCGCCGACATCTCAAGTGACGAAAGCCCATCCACTGTCCCCTGCGAATCAATGCAATTATCACAAACACCACAGATACCCATCTTCGTTTCGCTGTCGAAGTGTTTAACAAGCTTTACAGCTCGACACTCCACCGCTTCAATGTACTGCTTAATCTGCCTGAGACGCTTATCAGCTTTGGCATACCGCGTCTGCACAACGCCATAGTCGAACTGGGCCTCAGGGTTGTAAGAGGCTATCCCCATCAGCCCCGGGCGAGGCCCGCGTTTTAGGCTCAATACATTTTGCTGCTCGAGGAAGCGAAGGGATTGTTCGATTAGGGATGGAGTGGCCTCATATGGGGAATGCTTTGCCCAGTCCATTAGGGATACCGGCATAGACCGTTTCTCTTCTGGCCGGTTATGGAGCCTGGCAAACGCCCAGGCCATGAGCTCTTGTGACGGGAATCGGTTATCCAGGAGCATGTTCTGGATCAGGGTGTCCTGTTTCGCCCACAGCACGATGCAGTCAGCGTTCAGTCCGTCGCGTCCCGCCCTACCCGCCTCTTGTACATAATCCTCAGGCGATGATGGATAGCCCACATGAACCACCATGCGAACATCGGGCTTGTTGATGCCCATGCCAAAGGCGTTGGTTGCAACGATGATTTTAACTTCACCACTCATCCACTGTTGCTGATAGGCTTCGCGCTCCTTCGCCGACAGCCGGCCGTGATAAATCGTTACCGGGTGCCCCAGCTGGAGGAGTATCCCACGAATTCGCTCCACTTCTTTGATACTGATGCAGTAAACGATCGCTGATCCAGACGATAGGCGCTTAAGGAATCGATCTAGGTGATGGCGTCGCCCTTCATTGCTCGCGCAAAACACAGTCCGGTACCGGAGATTTGGACGGTTAAAGCCTCCCAAATATACCTGGGGGTGAAACAGGTTCAGTTTGTTGCGGATGTCAGTCTGTACCTCCCCGGTGACCGAGGCTGACAAGGCCATTCGCTGAATCTTCTGTTTACGGATGCTGGCCAACCGGTCCAGCGCGTGGCCAATCTGTGCGTAGGAAAATCTAAAATCACTGCCCCACTGCGATACGCAGTGCGCTTCATCAACGACCACCATAGACAGGGGGATTTTACGCAGCCAGAAAAGGAATTTGTCCTGGGTCAGGCGCTCCGGCGCCAGGTACACAATCTTGTATTTGCCCTGTTCAATTTCCCTTATTCTCTGGGCGTATTCATGAGTGGAGATTTGAGAATTCAGAAGCGTGGCTAAAACCTCCGTGCCGGCCACCTCATCCACCTGGTCCTGCATCAGTGAAATCAGAGGGCTCACTACGAATGTGACACCCTTCATCAGCATCGCCGGAAGTTGAAAGCAGAGAGTTTTACCCGACCCAGTTGGGCGAACAGCAAGCACATCTCTACCATCGAGCACGGCACTGATAATTTCAGCTTGCCCGTCGCGGAATTCCTCGTAACCAAAATATTGTTTGAGGGCCGCTTTTGGTGTCATCGCTCATACTGTCGGATAGACAGTCTCCGTTGTCGTTTGGTGCCGGGGTTTACATGCCTAGAGTTCGGGTCGGCGGTGCTGGTCTGTCATCATATTCGTCCATAATTGAATAGCCAGCTGCTGAGTTTCCGGTATTGGGCATGACCGTCACTCCAGCTGGAACCTCCAGGCGCCGACCTTCAAAATCCATCGCCCCGGCAACCCGAGCGTTCTTGACGTCATAAATGATTGCTCCGTCGTGCCCCATTCCCACAAGCAGATTCGTGTCTACGTTGAACGGCGTTTTCATGGGGTCCTCAGCAAAAATCACTGTTGGATTCGAAAAACTGACATACCCGGCAGTAGCACCTGAATCGACCCCTAAATCGCTTATTGAAGGTATGTAGGTCAGCACGTCAACGTTATCAACGTTCGTCTCAACCCGCGGCCTTGACGTGCCATCCGCCCTCACACCATACAAAAAGCTAATGGGTTTCCCAGGCCGCGGTGCCGGGTGCGAGGATCCCGCCAAATCTACCTGGGCCTCCCAGGCGCCATCATTGCCTAAAGCCATCGGGAAATCTGAAAGGTTCGGATTAAGTGTCAACGGCGATGCGGCGATGGCGTCTGCAAACTTAATCATCGAGCGCTGCAGGTGCCGACCATGGGTAGCCGTAAGCTTCATGGCGTCTTGAGGGGTGTCCTGCAGTTCCCGACTTTCTGATACCCAGCTGAACAGCCTGTTCGCGGCCATAATCTGGTCCTGATACGCATTGATCGCTTGTGGTGATAGCTGCTCTGGCCCGAGCCCAGCCATGGCGCTCCGTATCTTGGCGATTTCAACGCACATAGTTTCACGATTTCCGCGAGGGATAGACAGCAGCGTACGACTGCTATCCACAAGATCCAGGGCCGAGATTTCCGGGTCTGTCTGCGGGCTCACCATAAGCATCGCTTTCACCGCTTCGCCCTTGGTAGGCTCATGAGCGATCATGTCCGCCAGGGCTCGGCTAACCCCCGGGATCATCTGTAACGTGCCAAGAGAAGCGTTAGGCTCACTCTCCCAGGTCTGAGATTTCGTGAATCCATCCACTGCGGCCGCGGCATACTCAAATCCGTACCGATCCGACAACTGATTGATAACCGTCAAACGGTGCACGTAATCCCGGGCAGCGGCCATATCCGGCTGCGATAACCGTGCTGATGGGGACAACATATCCGCATCGACCTTTTTAAGAGATGCTCCGTTGAATATAAGATGGTTAAGAATTTTCTCGTGTGCCACCGGATCTCGGGAATAATTTTCAATACTGCTACGCAATGGCGAATAGTTGGCCGCTGGATGGCCGTTCGGATCACCCCCCTGCAGTAATGTTCGGGCCACTAGGCTGGCATCGCCATGATCAACTGCGAACTGTACGGCCGAAGGGGCCATTGAACTGCGTGTCTCGAGCCAGCGCGAATCGATATCTTCGCTCATCAATCGTTTTACGGCCGCATAAGCCAGATCTGTGCGAGCTGAATTGTTTATCGCCTCCGCCAATGGGTTCTTAGTGAGGCCGCCTGCACCATAGTTAACGTCCAGCCCGCGATCCAAGGCTGTGCTCAGTGCATCAACAAAACCTTTCCTCGCCATGATGGACAGTGGCGTCTCGCCGCCGTCGTGGCTCCTCACCTGAAGGTCCCTCGGATTCACCGCGGCCACAATCGCGTTCATTAGCTGCTCGGCGCCCTCACCTTTCATGCTCGAAAGCTGTAAAGCCGGTATCGTCTGTTCCGGTAAAGAAAGGTTTCGCTCCGCAATGCTTAATTCAGGGTTACCCCTCAGAGCATTTACAGGATCATACATCTCAGCATCGACGGTTTTTGATAATTCAAAGTGTGTTGCGAGCGCAAGAGCCGGGTCTCGTGATACCAATCGGTTGAAGAAAGTTTGCCCCCGCTGATCACGTCCCTCCAAAAGCTCCTTTAGATCTGACGGGGGCAGCCCAAGTGACGACTGCAGGTCCGAAAGATAGCCCGCCATGTCGTCTGGAGATAAATCATTGCGTCCGGCGAAGTCGTGCAGCACAGAGCGACCAAACCTATTGAGCCTTTCCGGGAATACGCGGCCAACATCGCTTCCTTTCTCGCGCATTCTGTCAGAGTAGTCGTGTAGTGACGCTACAAGTTGGTAAGGCCCATCCGTGACGGCCATCCGATAAGGCGTCTCGTGCCTGCTGACCCTATTATTCGGCGAGTCGATCTCGATTGGGCGGTCCGCATCAACCAGTTCCAGCAAACTGTTATAGGCAAATTCATCTGTAAGCACGTCAGAGAATCGTTGTCCGTATGAATTCACGGAATTTAGATCCGACATTGGGTCGCGCGTTGCTTCAAGGAGCAGATCGGCCCTCTTAGGCGCTATCTTTGCCAAACGGTGAAGGAAACTATCTCCGACCCTGTTGCCTTGAATCGGGTCTCCAACTTTTTCACCAGACCGCAAAGCCGCATTCAGTGCCGCGGCGAATTCTTTAGCCAGCATGGCAGGGCGATCTATGAGCTCGTCGATAAGTCTGTCTAATTGTTCTGTCATGGCCAACTCCGCTTGTAAAGGCTGTTCAGGAATCCGCAACCAATTAAATTATCGCGCCATCCCCATACCCGACGATGGCGACGATCCCGGGTTAATGGTGGGCGAGGTGCCAGTTTTCACATACTCGGCGAGGCGCTTGTTGTAGTGCTCGGCCGCAGTCAGCGTGTAATTACGAATCTTGGGAGCCATTTCTTTAGCGGCGCCTTGCCCGACGACATCACTAATTGTTCTAGTGACGTTATCAGCAAGATATCGAGCGTTCAGGGCACCCTGACTGCTTTTTAGTTCGTTGGTCACCGACTGGCGGGTAAATAATTCAACGTCACCGCTTGATCTAAGGTTTTCCATGGCGGCCTCATTTCTTTTTTGAAACTGCCTGAACATCGGCGCAGCTGATGCGCTTGGCCCAATCATACCCGGCACCATCGATCCACCCGTGAAGTGATTACCGGGAGGTCTGCTGGGGGTGCTTGATCGAGGCTGCTCGACTGTCGCCGGCACAACGTTAGTTTGAATGGGATCGTACCGATGTGCCGGTTTGGAATCGGCCGCTGACGCCAAGGATGACGAGGATAGGTCTGGGTTTGGCCTGCCTTTTACAGGGTGAGCGGGTGTTACCGTGGCACCTGGGTGTTGCTTTAACATTGCGTCAACCAGACGCTGTTCAGGAAGACCTACAGCCTTTGCTGTCGACGTCAGCATGACCTCCCTATAAACACCGTGGGGCATTTTCGCAATAACTTCGGCCGCGCCATGCGCTATCGCGGCTTTAGACTCAGGACTGTCCGAGCCGTAGCGATTACTTAACTCAGTAATGACAAATTCGGACAGGGGCATAGCCTGTGACAACCGGGCCATGTAGGCGTCGACACCCTCCGCGCGGAGTAATGAATCAGGATCATATCCTTCCGGATAGAACAAAAACTTCATACGCACACCGTCGTTGAGGTGCGGCAGAGACATCATCATACTTTTCCAGCCAGCCTCTCTTCCGGCTCTGTCTCCGTCAAAGCACATTACCGGTTCACTTGTTACTGACAGGATCATTTCAAGCTGCCCTTCAGTAAAAGCCGTTCCAAGTGGCGCAACCGTGTCGTCAATCCCAAACTGACCGTGGGAAGTTACATCTGTATATCCCTCAACGATGTAGAGTTTGCCGGTTTTTCGTGCTGCATTTTGGGCTTGATAGAAATTGTAGAGTTCTTTGTTTTTCTGAAATACGAGCGTTTCCGGAGAATTGATATACTTAGGAGCTTTTGAGTTGTCATCAAGTCTACGGCCGCCAAAGCCTATAACCCTACCTCGGCGGTCAGAAATCGGGAACATGATTCTGTCCCGAAAAAGATCGAAATGTTTACCGTTTTTTTCAACCAGAAGGCCTGCAGCTTTGAGCGTCTCCGTGCCATGCTTGCGTGACAAACGCTTCATCATGATTGCCCACTCAGCAGGTGCAAATCCAATCGAGAATCGTTGCGCAACCTGCCCAGTCATTCCGCGGCCCTTGAGATAATCGACGGCGGGAGTTTGGTACTTTTCATCTTTAAGGAAGCCTGAATAAAGGTCTTTCGCATCAGACAATGCTTCGAGAATGTCTTTTTTCTTTTGCGCCTTTGGATCTAGGTGCTCATCTTTGTCAAAAGGATGCTCCATCCCTACTTCGTCACAAAGAATCTTGACGGCATCTACAAAATTAACTTGGTTGAATTCCCTGATAAAATTAATAGCATTTGATCCCTTACCTCCGAAACATCCGCCAAAACAGGTGAAAATTTGTTTTACCTCTGAAACGACAAAGGAAGGTGTGTCTTCATCGTGAAACGGGCACGCGCACTCAAAATTTCCACCTTTTTTTTTGAGTTTACCACCCACACGAGAGTCGATAAGCTTGACGATATCAACCCGGTCAAGAAGTTCCAAAAGAAAAGCATCCGAGACAAGTTTTTTTGGAGTACTCATTCTGCTCTCACCATTTAGCGCATAGTATAAAACTTATTTTATGTTCTGATAAAAACAAAAGCAAGTAAGTAGAAAGAATTGACAAGAATAAACCTTAAAATAGACTCGCCTTTCAAGGTTGTTTTTACTAAAATATTGAATTATCTTGATTTATATACTTTAACGTAGGAATGGAAACATGAGCGCAGACGTTGTGTCTTTTGATCAGAGCAAGGAGCAACTTACCTCTGAGCATCTTAAGCTTGATTGGTACACCCGGGTTGAGCAGACGGCAAAGATGGCTGGGATACCGCTCCTTGAAGATCTTCTGTGCAGAAAATCAACATCGATCTGCGTTAAAGAGGGGTCTGGGAATTTGCGGGACCTGACAGCCACAAACGCACTTATCACCCTTGAAGCATTCTTGAGAAATATTTCCGGCTCGGGGGCCGATGCGTACACCTGGGACCGATGGGAAATCGACGCTAAAGCCGCTTCGCTCGCGAAATCATTATCCATATCCACTGAATTTCATCCTCAAGAAATCATCAGCTTTTACGATGATGTATCTCGGCATTTAAGTCGCCGCCCTGCTGATTCTCAAGAATTCTGGCACGTTTTGTTTGTGATCACTAAAAACAGATCTGATTCCAAAATCTTGTCTTCGATTTCAGCGGAAAGAGAACTCGATAAGATATGTAAGGGTTTGAGTCACGATTATAAAGATTCTCTAGCTCGTATTAATGTTCTTGACTCAGCTCTCAACTATAAGGCTGAAGTCTTTGGTGATATCCCCGATAACTTTTCTAGCCGCTTCGGGAGTGCATCTGAAGTCGTTAAACTACACGATCAAGAGTGCGCCAATGCTATTAATCTTAAAAATGAGTTAGTTCGGCTTGGTTCGGATCTTGCGACTAGCGAAGCTATAATAAATGAGCTTCGCTTAGAAGTATCTATGTTGCGACCCTCCGAAAATATACCTCGATCACTTGAACTACGAAAAGCTCAAGATGACGTTGAACTTGCGAAGCAGTTCCTTACTCGTCTAAATCAGTCAAACACTGAGTTAGGACTAACAATAAAGATGAAGGAATCGGCAATTTCGAGTCTCAAGACTTTAAATTGCAGGCTAACCTCTTTTGTTCGAGAAAAAAACGCGCGAGTTCGCCACCTCGAAAGGGCGCAAAAGCTAGCTCGCACACTTAGTAATCGTCTGGCAGGCATGGCTCGTAGATATAAAATTGCAGAAGCTACAGTGAAAATTGAACTGCGAGATCAGCGCTTATTGAATGAAAAACTTAAGGAAAAGACGAGCGGGTTCCGCCGAATAAAAATACTTTGTACTACCGGAATCGTTTTGCTCACATCGTTTTCGCTCGTCATCACGTTTTATATCACAACACTATGAAAATGTTTGTTTTAACTTTTCTGAGAGGCCTATCAATCTCTTTACGGTCGCTCAAGATTTTAGTCGTCATCGGAGTGATTGTAGGCGTCATCGTCACGTACACTGCTTATAAGGCCGCACCGGTTACCAAAGACAGCATATCTAACGTCGTCCGAAATGACTTTTCTGGCGTCAGCATTAAGCAAACTTCGCAGGATGGGCTGAGGATAATTGAACTGTATGACAGGGCAACCAGAATCCCAGACTTAGTTGGTTTGAAATTACTTTACCAGTCTGTCGCTATGGAAGTAGAATCCGGTAGCGGTATTGTAAAGATTAACGGCGATTCGGCGTTTAAAGATGAATCCATAAATGCACGCATGGATTTTTTCAGAATCCAAATAAACTATATAAGCCAGCCGATTATGTCGGGATTTATTCTCGGTTTATCAATATCGTTATTAACTTATCTTCTGATAATAGGTGCTAAAGGATTACAAACGACGGTGAAGTATATTTTCCAACGTCTTATGGAGACAAAAAAGACGATTCACTAGATCTTTCTGCAATGCCCTGACTTTTAATGACCAACTCTCTTTCACCGAATGAACCCCGCAATTCGTAATCTGTACCCTTTATGCACGCGGTATTTACGGCTTGAGTAAGTCCAGTAACACGTAGTACCCTTTGAGTGTCATCAATAGCTGTCTTTAATGTTTCCTTATCGGTTAATGTAAAGACATGCCCTTTTCCTCGTGTAACTCCTGTGTAAAGAAGTTGGCGTGTCCACTTATGACTGTCAGACATGGCAATAATACTTGCTGGATATTCACAGCCCTGACTTTTATGTATCGATAAACAATATGCCAGCTTCACCTGCTTCAGGTATTTAGCAGGTAGCGCTACGTCACCATTGTCAAAACGAACGGTTATGCATGTTTTGCTCTTATCGATAGACTGGATATACCCAATGTCACCATTGACAAGCTTTTTTTCAGGAGTGTTTGAGAGATAGATAATCTTGTCACCCGTCCTGAGTTTGTTGCCACCTCCGCGAAAAAGTTCAACTTTTCCTGGTCCCATGGGATTAACAATTTCCTGAAGCATTTGATTGAGGCTTTCGGTGCCCAGTTCACCTTTATGTTGTGGTGAAAGCACCTGAATATCCTTAGCGGCGTGGCCGTAGTTCTGGGGGATTTCAGTGGATACCAGCCAGCGGATTAGATTTTTCTTCTCTTGGTCAGTCTTGCTGTACCAAACATTCCACGGGGCACCTGCCGATTGGTTGAAGCTTGGTACACCGGCTACCTCTGGAATGTTACCGTTATTAATAGCGTGGGCATTGTGAGCAATTGGACCTGCGTTCCTGAAGACTTTGCTTAATTTTGTTGATGGTATTAATGAGTTTCCGGAATTTATGAGGTCTTCAAGCACGTTTCCAGCACTAACAGAGGGCAGTTGATCTGGGTCGCCCACAAGCAATAGTTTGGCGCCGGTAGGCACGGCCCGTAAAGCGTGGAGGAACAGGTCAGTGTCGAGCATTGAACCCTCATCAATAACTACGACTTCAGCTTCGAGAGGATTTACACTGTTTCTAACCGGATCCTTGCTGCCGGCCATCTGCAGCGTACGATGCATTGTGGTTGCCTGCCTGGACGTAGAGTCGGTCAATCGCTTAGCTGCAAGTCCTGCAGGAGCCGAAAGGGAAAAGCGAACATCAATACCTTGCTGTTGTCCTGCTTCGGACAGCATATTAAGAATGGTGTTCACTGTAGTCGTTTTACCCGTGCCAGGACCACCTGTGAGAATGCACACATTCGACTTAAGTGCCATAACAATTGCTTTGCACTGGTCGCTAGCTTCATCTGACTGATGCTCAGGAGCAGTTATTTCGAAATTGGTGGGTCTGATAATAGGCTTTGCTGTTGCGATTCGCTCAAGTTCGGACGCAATGCTTTTATCTGTTTCAGCCCATCGATATTGCTGAATGACACCTTCTCCACCCATGAAATTGAACTGGAAAATGTAAGAGTGCCGGAGCATTTTTACAACCGACAATATTTCGGCTTTAGTTTGATAATACTTTGCTAGCCCATTCTCCAACGTTTCATAAGTAATAGCCGTTGACCCATGACCGATTTCGCTAACAAATATGGATGACGCAACTGCCAAAGCCCGCTCACCGGTGGATTTCTCAAAGATGCCAAGCTTTTTAGCTGCCTCGTCAGCATCTTCGATAGACAATCCAAAGACAATCGAAGTTTCGTAAGGGTTTGCAGCCAAATAGGCTATTGGGTTTTCCGGGACCTGCTCGACAAAGTGCATTGCCTTATCTCGTGACATTCCAAAGTCCGCGACCAGCACATTTGTATAGGTGATTCGTCTAGACTCTGCCTCTAGCGCATCGCTCATTTTACGAACAACAGATGCTGAGAGTCCCGGGATTTTGAATGAATCGGGATCGTCTAAAAGCTTTTCGAGGGCAGCGCAGTCTTTGTCTGGCGCCTCCCCGCCATTCGCAGCGAATAGAAACGCCACGGCACCTTGTGTTGTGGTTATGTACGGAAGACCTTTAGCTTCCAAAAAAGCGAGAATACCTGATGGCGATCGCGGAAAATGTGATGTAAATGCGCGCACTCGAAACTCTTTCTCGTTTCTGCTGTTTCGTCCAATAAAGCCTTTGCCGCGGACGTACATGCCGGGCTTTAGATCACACATAAACCCGGACACCACTGCCGTATTACCCAGTTCTCGATTGGTGTCTCTGAACTCTTTTAGCCGCACCCCAGCTCGTTTATTGGCCTGGTCAACCCAAAGGATTGACGCGACAGTACCGGCAAATGTCAGCTGTTTCCTGGCCATGATTTACTCGTGATAAATAGGGCGGCGATTGTAGCGAACGTTAGAGAACCCACGATCGTGGATGGTATCCATCAACATTGGGTAGGTCATATCAATGACTTGCTGCTTGTAGATTTTAGGAACGTCGTCAAGATCCCAAATAATGTCCCTCGTAGGTGAGAGCGTTACGACTCCGTTATCGGTGTCAATTTTTGGGACAGTCAGCATGGATATCGTGTAACGATATCGGCGCTCATTCCAGTTCCATGTCTGACCCTGAACCCGGATCCAAATTCCTCCGGTTGAATCGGAATATTCGACCTCAGGGTTATATAGGGTAGTCTTTGTTTGGCCCCAGTCTGATAGTGGGAAAACCATTGAAACCTGCTCGCCCAAGCTCTTAACAAAGATAATGGGCTCGCCCAGCTGGTCGACTTCATGGTGTTTAGTTGCGCAGCCCGACAGGAGAGAAAGCATCAGCAACACAATGCATACGAGACTACTCGGGCGGGTAATTGAGAACATAACTTTAACCTTATGGCAAATTTGTAATAATACTAATGTTACATTAAAAAAATTTTCAGCCAAAGAGTTTTATAGGTAAGAATGCGTTATTGCTGAAGCTGTACAAGGCATCGGACTTGGGCCGAAGCCTTGACATTTCTTCTTCTGAGATTCCCCAAAGACGCTTTATGTCCGAAGCCTTTTCCTTCGCAACAGGGAGCAACAGTATAGTGCCAACACTGGACCGCATCTCCTCGGTAAGCTGTTTGGCGTGCTGAAGTCCACAAAGAGATCCAAGTCCATATTTGCGCCCTTCAGTGAAAAATCTGTTGATGGGGTCAAGCGGGCTGTCCGCTAATGCGGTGAATAGTTTGACCTCATCAAACCCGAACATAAGGTCCGGGATACTCGGGTTCAGATTCGTGCAAGTTCTTACCGCAGAGTGAAAAGTACGCTCAAGTAAAAGGTAAAAAATTGGCTGCTGGTCAATAGCATTGATCGAGGTTAGGTCCAACACGTTTATTACTCCCCTCTTTGGTGCTATGGGAATACCATCAAAAAGCCCAGATATAACGATTCCTTCAATCATGTCATTTATAGCTTCGAGTCTTGCAATTACACCGGTGCTAGAGTTGGACGGACTTGGATTATTAATTTCCTGTTCAAGCAGGCTTCTTAACTCATCGAACAGCGAATCCTTTTCCGTGTTGAGCTCCTCATGCAAGTTTTCCAGCTTCGCTCCTGACGGTCTGGGATCTTTTAACGTTTTTTTAACAATTGCCGCTGACTTCTTTCTTAGCACTTCGATCTTGTCATAAGAATCACTGCCAACTGATAGCCGGTTAGCCTTAATTTCGTCGCAAATAGCTGTAAGAAGGTCCCTCATACTGGGCGGCGGTAGTTGCCATGTACCTGGATGCTCCTGGGTTATGCCTTTTCTTGCGTACGTTGAATTGATCAGACGCCGTAAAAGAGTGCGCTGACGAGAGCCCATTGATGGATTGAATAGCCGGATTGTTTCAAGAACGCCTATGACCGCATGATGGTAACCGCCCTGATCTGAAGACTGGATGACAAACGGATTAAGCCCACAGGTGTCCGGACCATATCCAAAGCGAAGTTCGTTGATACGGACTCCTTTCATGTCATGGTGCGCCAAAAACTCAGGTGATGCATAGTCGCCCTGAGTATCCAGTATGATCTGCGTTACACCCTGCGACGCAAACTCAATTGCCAGGCGCCGAATTGTGAACGTCTTGCCCACTCCAGATGTACCTATCAATGCATGGTGAAAATTAGAGGCATCCATCATGGAGTGATTTATGGAGTTGCGAGCTCCGTCGAGCCTTTTGCCAATAACGAAATTGATATCCTTACTGGAAGGGACGTGCAAAGTAGTAACTCGTTGTGCGCTCATATCTGATCGCTTTGTAAAAGTAGTTTTACAAATAATACAGCAGGAGTGCGTTACGCAGCAAGTTTCGCATAAAAAAAACTACCAACATTGGATGAACACTCCATTGTTACTAGTTCGCAATATGCTTTTAAGGAAAATAATGTACAATTAGTTACAGTAATAAAAAAGCAGTTCATCGAGTAGAATCTGAGGCCGCAGTAAATACGAACCACGCGCATCCACCTATCAGTTTCGAAATTTTATGCCTGCCTACTAAGATTTTTATAAAGAGGAATGGTGATGAAGGCCAAAAAAATAGAATTCATTGAGCCGGTTCTGGGAGAGGAAAGAGGCCAGCGTTCATCTTCAGCGTTGTCGGAAATCAAACTTACGCCCAGAAACGAATTAGGTGCTGCTCGAGTCCACACCCGTTCAAGAAAGAGCAATCCGAAAAAAGAAAAGTGTAAAACCATTAGCGACTACCAAAACCTAGTTGCTGATTTGGAAATCCAGCTTGTGGGCATATCGGAGCAGCTCCGAGCCTCTCACGACGAAAATCGAGAAATGGGTTCAAAGTATAAAAAACTGTTACGTCAAATGGAAAGCATCCACGTCCGAGCTTCAGATGCCCTTGAAATCATTGAATAAGTTAGGTTCAGGATCCGTTGAACGACGATAACTGAATGGATTCATTGGCATTATGGAATCTATAGGAGAGAGATATATTTGACACAGGGTTGCCTGTTATCACTACAAAAGAAAAAAGCTCCTGGACCAAATATTTAACCTGAATGTATTGGAGCTTAATATTTCTAATGAGAGGTTTATGAAGGTCCATTATTCATAGCATGCGCATGATCTTGCTTTGGACCACTTAGCGCTTGAGAAATAATCTGAATAAGGTTGCGGATTGCCTTCATCCCCGCCTCGATACTTTCCTTTATATTATCAAGTGCTTTAACCTCGCCCTTCCCAGGTTTCATTCCGGCCATAGTTTTATCGAACTTATCCTGGAGCGTCTCAAGCCGTTTGCCCATGCCGGGTTGTTTCGCTGCCTTCAGTCCCTGCTTTGACGATAAAGCGTCTGAGAAATTATTCGCTAGGCCAGCGAGATCATTCATCTTTGTTCCCATACGGTCTGCTACTTGTTTACGTTCGAACATATTCGATGCTGATTTCATTTCCGCCCGATCACTAGCTATCGAGTCCAAAGAATTGCTGAGGTGATTAATGCTGGTTTTCATCCCCTGCCCGTAACGTTGCTGTTTAGCTTTGTGCTCACGAACAAAGCCCGAGAGATTCTGCACTCCACCCATGGCACCCTTTCCCAGGCCCTTAGATATTGCCTTAACTGCCCCAGCGGCAGCCAGTCCCATACCGCCCATAAAGTTGAAGCCGGCTCCAGCTGCGCTTGACTCCATTTCCCTAGTCTTAGGGTCATTCTTCTTTTTGTCGAGATCCTTATCATTCTCAAGTTCTTTTTTTGCGGTCTCGATTTTAGGATTGGATGACTGTGCAGGCGCCGAGGGCAGTGCTTTTGTAGTGGGGTTTTCTTCCGCAAAGGCTTTTAGCGAATCAAGATCAAATAGGCCACCATCCCTCATTCGATCAGCCACTAATTTTTGATAAACTGGTTCTTCCTTAGAAACGCCATACTGATCAAATACAGCTTCAACTAGATCAAACCTGACAACCCCCTGATCAGCAATGCTGTCGAGGGATTGGAGTGCCTCCAATGCTTTTGGCTCCATTTTTTTTGTAATTTTGTCTACACTTACATCAACACTTTGGCTTCTTGGATCATTCTCATTATCCAGCTTTACTTCCGATTGATTCTGATCTTGCTTTACCATGCTTGCCTCGTTCTCTTTATCAAAAGCTTCGCGATTTGAGTACAACTCTTCACCCAGCTGTATACCGGAAGTTTCATAGAATTCATCGTCCACAAGCTTTCCAAATACACTAAGGTTGCTAATTGGCGGGCCAACAAACCTCAGTGCACTGATTTCCTTTTTTGACATTGTATGGGCTTCTATTTCCACGCCCTCTGTAGCGTGTAATGCCTGGACCTTAGCAAGTCGCTCACGAACCGTATCAGCATCCAAATACCTGTGTGGCTTTTTGGGTAATTTGTTGAAATCCACGGAATTAGTATTTACTTCGCGCAGTATGTGGCGCCTAATATTGTGCCGTTCGCCGAATTTATCGTTCTCCTCTAATTCATCTGCGTCGTTATCTGGACTGCCTGATGCAAATGATCTTTGGTCACCAAAGTCGGGCATGGATCTCTTCGGGATGGCGGTTTGAGTTGGTGGCGCAAAGTTGTTTCGAACATCAGAGACAGCTTGAATATTACCAAGATCCTGGGAGTTAAAGCTGGGAGGTTGAACATCAAAACCCTGATACTCTTGTTCATAATCTCCATAATCGTTAGCCGCATAGGCACCGCTGAGCATGTCGTCGTACTGAGACAGGTCAGGGTCAAATGATGGTGTCTGGCTGCCTTCGCCAATGGGCTGTCCAGGAGGTGCTAGTGGTCTTTGCGCTGTCGCAACATTTAGATCGAGCGGGATATCACTGATATCGATATCAACCGTTCTTTGAGAGGGTTGTACATCGACAAGTTGTATGAATTCTCTGCCATCGGCAATCAGCGTATTCAATCCGTTACTAAGACTAATGCCCATCTGTGAAGCTAGATCGCGTATCTTCTCAGCTGGAATTGAGGCTGACCCGGGGAAGTTTTGGCTTAGAAACCGCACATCATCGTGAGAAATTGCCATCTTAGCTCGCCGTTAAATAAAACTTGTTTTATATAATAGCGAAGATTAATGCATCAGTCAAAGTGCATGTTTTTCTGCTAATCACCGTGTCGAGCCATGTACATGCTCACAAGCTGCAAGAGTTCTGCTTGTCCACGCCGATATTCTTGTAGCATTGCAACAAGGTTGGCCGACTTGGAGATGGCCATGCTTTGCAACATGGCGTGATCGGTCATCGTTACTGCTGAGTTGACACTCGCATCGGCCAACCTTTCTTGTCGCTGGTATGAAGACATTTCAGCTACTGCGCCCTCAAGGGGCAGGTGATTAGTTTCTATAATGCTGGTTTGAGTGTTCATCATAGATGTTGTAACACCTTGAACGCTTCGGCCAGCCTGGTGCCGGCCCTCCTCAACTTGTTGAAGTGCTTCGAGCGTTGGGTCACTACGATTGGGCACCAATCCCGGATACTGGGGCAACAGGCCCTCACCCAGCAACATGGTTCTGATGAAGTAAGCGCGCTCAGCTGTCGGGATGTCAGGCAGGGTGTACGATAAAATAGCGTTCAAACCACTTGGAGAAGTGCTGTTCATATCAAGAACTGCCTGGCCCAAAGCCGCGCGTCTATTTTGATCCCATTGACGTGTTCGCTCACGGATCTCGTTTCGGATCAATCCAAGTTCGTTTAAATCTTCGGTATCTTTGTAGGCTTGTATCGCCTCCCCGACGTTAGGATTTAGGTCAACACGAGAGAAACGATCTATGCGCCGGGAAATATCTACATTGAAACTGCCAGTTGCCGCTGATGCCGTGGTTGCTCTTGCCACTGAAACAATATCGCAGGCATCCATATAGGGCGCTGAACCAGCGTCGGCTCGACTGTTGCTTGCAGTTTTGATAGCACTGGTGATCCGGTTGACCGTGTTGGCCGCTAAATTCTCGTCAGAACTGCTGCGCTCATCAGATATCTTGATGCTCGTTTCCGCGTCGATGCGTGCAAGGGCCTCATCTCTGACAACACGGACAGCTTTTTGTACAATTTCTTTCATACTCAGTTCTGCTTTAACCCCATCAATAATGGGCATACCTACACCAAGCAATTTTGCCGGGAATAAGCTCAAACAACCGAGCAGTGTGCACGCTAAAGTAAGCCGGCCGTTCATCGCTTTAACTCATAGTCCACGGGCTCATCTCTTCAACCATTGCGTCGGCAGCCTGCACCGTCAACGAAAACTCGCCAACGAAAATAGCATCAAGACTTTCAAGGTCAATGTCGGCATCGTGTGAAAATCCAGTAGATTCCGTATAAACCCGATCAAGCGCTCGGATCAAGGCTGATGTGTCGATTGGAGTGTCTGCGCTCTCAAGCCATTCTAGCGCTTTGTTTTCATCAGCAAGAAGGTCATCTACGTCGGAAATCAAGTTGTTAATGCATAGACGCCAGGCCCGCTGTGAAATGGCTATGAGGTGTTTGGCAATGCCTATGCATACGCCCTGTTGGTCTCGGGCTGACAGGCAGTCGAACCGCTTACTTTCCTTTTCCGCAACTTGGTAAATGTAATCCGCGGTATCATCTATAAGGCCTGAAATCTTCTCGCCAATACCCATGTCGTACGCTTCAAGATAGGTTTTGAAGTCCGACATCTGTCCTTTGACATACGAGAGCGTAAAAACGTGTTCCCCGGGGTTGTAGTAGGTATTACCGAGCCGCCCCCACCCCTCAAGAGCGATATCCGTTACAACAGGAACTGTGGCAATGAAAATATGATACCCGTCGATTTCAGTCAGCCCTTGCGACTTGGATAACGAGTAGTGCTTAGCTTGATCGCAAATGAGCGTCATGACGTATTCGGATGCCACAGAAATATCTTGGCCAAGAGGAAGTTGCTCTATAGCCCGGCGAACCCTGAGTGCCACTTTAAGTATTTCGGCTTCTGACTGAAGAATTAACCTGTCTAAAGTGGGCGAGTCATCATCCAGGCCTGCAAACCCAAAATCACTTTCCGAATGGATTATAACAGTCTCAGCTATGGCAAGTTTCGCTGTTTCCAGCGTTAACTCAGATTGCAAAACAGCCCTGGTGTAATCGGCGATGATGATGGCTGTTTCCATGCGTCCAGATTCGGTGTCGGTAGAATCGATCACCGATGTGTAAAGCTCAAAGAAAATGCCGTAAGCAAGTCCAAACTGTTGTTCAGCTTGTTCGGCCTTAAACTCGACCCCCTGGAGAAGCGATTGAGCTACTCGGAGTGCTGTGGCTATGTTTGTTCTTGACATTAACACCTCTGTTTAAGGCTTCGCTGACGGCTCTGCAGCGTTATGCTGTGGCTCGTTGCTTAGATCGTTACCAAGAGACAAAACAAGATCCCTGTTTGCTACCATCATTTGTCGCCACCCGTAGGCACAGATGTCTGACGCGCTTTCAAAGGGAATCTCATGGGTTTCCTCGGCCGCTTCATAATTAAAGAAGAACCCAGGTACCGGATTGAGCCGAGCAGAACCATCCGGTTCTTTCTCGCACATTTGAAGAACTGCATCACGGGCGAGCATTAATGCCAGGCCAACTTCAGCGCTTGCATCTATAGAGCCTATTGCCCGATATGTTGCGGCTACCTCTCTGTTAGAGAAGTCCTCAACTGCTGAAATGCCGATTCCGTCACCAGTTACATCCGAGCGGGTGTAACCGCAGCCCCACAGGCGAACTCCATATTGCATGACTGCCATTCTATCGCTGGCCATCATCAAACTGGCTAAGCCACCAAGTCTCCCGGCAACGGCCGAGATAAAATCAATGGAAGTTTCAGCATCAACAGCCATATGGCTGCCCGAGAAACCTTCAACTTGGAGGGCTTTCTCGAAAATACTTTCAGCAACTTTTATGTCCCGTTCTTTCATGGGTGACCTTTAAGCTGAATTTAGATAAAATAATAATACCATTTTACCAAGGAGTCACTGTCCATGATAAAACATCTGGTTAGTATTGGGCAAGAAGAGCTCAGAGAAGAGTTGGCATTGCTGGCTCGCATGAGCAGGGCCGTACTCAACTTTTCACCGAGGCACGGTGGTAGCGTCAATGCACGGTACAAAAGGACCTTCTTTCTGGATCAAGCGTTCTGCAATCAACTGGGCTTCCATGTTGATCAAGATAACATGGTTGTCGGTTTGCCCTCACAGGATTACGACCTCGACGTGTTCGACTCATTCTCCAAGATTCAATCCAGTTGCGGGTTTCTTGTTCATCCTCTGGAATACCTTTTTCTTGTTACCAGGGCGGGCGATCTTGATGCGAGAGATTCAAATATAATAGCCATCGCACTACCACTACCAAAGAGTTTTCATGACGACCTGGCGAGAATCGGGAGGATCACATTTGTTAAAATGAATCATCGAAATAAATTCTCCACGGCCGGCACTACCACTGAAACGTCTTTTGTTATTGAAGTTAGAAAAGACAAAAAAATGTTTTGGGAAAATAAAGGCTAATCATTCCCAGCTCTCGCTATCGATTACCCTGGTCAGCCCATACCGCCCGGTCCTCGGCTGGACGGTTCTGGCGTCTTCACTTTGCTGTAATCGATGTTTTCAGCTTGCTCATAATTAACACCATACCCATCCAGTTGCGGCTTCACATCATTCGCGATTAGCCCCGGCATTCGGTCAACCATCGTTAGAACAGACTGCGGATCGGCGGAGCTTCGAGTGAGTACCATGCAGTTATTGTGCGTAGTTGAAAAATCCATATCTGCAAACTTACCTTCTTTCACCAGCGCGACATCCCCTTTCTGCAGAAGAGTTGCTAGCAACCCGTCAGTCGGACCAAATACACGAATATTGGTGAGTCCACCAGGAGACAAGTTCACTTCTACCTTAGTTTCAATGCCAGCCCGCCCCGGGTTAGATGTGATCGCAACAGTGCCAGTATTCTCATCAAGCGAGACGCGGTAAGGGATTTCTTCTGGGCGCGCTTCAAGAGGATCCCCGTCATCCGTAAACCAGTTCTTGTCCTGAAAGCGCATTTTCCCCTCAAGCTTCGTTGTCGGCCCACTCTGCACAGCGGCTACGTCAAGATCGTCAAGACATACATCCATACCTAACTGTTCTTTTAATTGATCCACAACCGCGTGTTTAACCATGTCTTGGAGCTTCGCGTCATCAACGCCCTTCAGCCCAAGCTGCTTGCGAATCTTCTCGAAGTTGATGCTGATATCTGCCGGGTGAAAACCACTCATGGATAGCTCCTAACGCTCATTGTTAGTTGTCAGATCGGGTTGCGACGTTCGTTGTCTGATCGTTTAGTACTTATCTTTAGTGGTTCTGGCACTTCGACTGGATCATTCCCTTTTTTATCAAGCCGCAACTTTTCTCGATTGCTCACAAGCTTGCGAACTTTGCGCTCGATCATCTGGATAACATTCTCCAGAACGCCCATCTTTTCGAGGATTCGAAACAATAGTTCCATATTCATCCCGGCTTTTTCAAAGCTTTTAATTGATGACAAGTCATCAACTGCCAGCTTCTCAACGCCGCGATTGCCATTGGAGTCAGTCTTGAAAACACCGTAAACGGCTCGATCCCAGCTTGGCTGGTTTGACCCGAGGCTTTTGAGCATCTGAACCTTTGAGCGCTTAGGTAGTGCATCCTGGAAATAAAGAAGTGAGTCGGCAATTCGCCACATGGCTTCATTAACGTCTGCCGGCGAATCAAGAGCGCCGCCTTTTCGAAATTCATTATGTAGTTTGGCAGTTATAGCCTGCGAATCTCCTTGCATCTCAACGCCCTCTTCAACTGCTGAGTGCACCGCATCGGCAAAAAAGACTTCACTGACGGACACCATTCCGCTCCCAAGAGCTCGAGTAGTTGCTTCTTCAATGTGCTTTTTGCGCTGGATGGAGGAGCCCGACGCTTCCACAGTCATAGGAATGATTCGGGACTTATTCGCTTTGTCCTTTCCGGTCACGTAAACGAGGTAGGTCTTCTGCATAGCGCTTCCAAATGAGTTATCTATGAAAGTTAGCATAAGATAAAACAAGTTTTATGTAAAGGATGCGAGTACCTAAGGTGATGGTGAAGAGAAGGTGAGCTCTCTAGTTTTTGTGACTGACAACGATAACCCCATCCCTTCCGGAGAGAGCCCGCACAAGCTCAAAGACGTTAACACTTTGCAGGCCGTGGGCTCACTTTGGTTAAGTAGTGTTGATTCGATCTGCCGGGCTATCTCAGGCTCAAGCAATAAAGCTGCCTCTGACTGGTGCTTTCTGTAGAAAGCTGCACCACGACTACTAAGGTGCCCGTTACGGTCTAATAAACATGCGTAATTATTCGAGAGGCCCGCCCAAGAACTCGGATGACCAATACCACAACGTATAAGCGACATTGCAATAGCTAATTCCTTACCGATTGGGAAAGTATTTTCCCTGGCCCGTTCTCTAGGTACTCCGGCCATAACGTCATTACATAGCGCATGAGTTGTCTGTGGGTACGAAAACGTTTGTCCTCTAATACTGTATAGGCGCCCTGACCAGGCAATGCCGTCTCGTGACTGCTTGATGGTTTCAAGACATGAAGGGCCCGCCATTGAGCAAAGCGTCGCGTTTAGGAGATGCTCCAAATAGATTTGCGCGAGTGGTGACCTGTTTGGGGAATGTTCCGTGACTGCTGAGCCACTTGTGACGTAAATCCCGGCGTGAGGGTGAACTATCCTACCCTGCGTATTGATCGCAAGATTCTCAATACCTGTATCTTGTTCAACAATATCCATTGATGCTCTCGCGGATCCGTTGACATCCCCGCTGGATGTACGGAAATACGATATTTCACCATTAGCGTACAGTTCCTGCAAAGCTTTAAAGACATCTTGAGGTGTTACTGATAATTCAGCCCCAAGCTCAAGGCAGTGAGCATATTGAGGCAGAGCACCCTCGCTGATTTTGTCCTCGAAGCTGATGCTTGCTTGATTGGCATTAAAATAAGTGGTGTTAAATTTAGTTTCTTCACCCGAGCCGGGCTTATAGCTCACAACTTTCTTAACAGGTATGGATTGAGATGCCGCCATTTGAAGGACTGCTCCCGCAGTGCGACTTAAGAACATTCCGTCATTACCTGAATAACCAAGCAACCGATCAAAAATACGCCGTGCCAATGCCGGGGGCTCAAAGCTAGAAACAGGCTTTACGTTTTCAAAAGCCTGTTTCACTGCATTAGAAGTTAAGTCAAAAAAACGTAGACGAAATGTCGGCAGTTCGGCCCGGTATTGACTAACCGTCCATGCTATCAGATCACCTTCATCATCTGGATCCGTAGCAACATAGAGGTCCTGGTGACTGGAAAGTTCAGCTTGTATTCGCTCAAAATGTGGTAGATTTACCGGCTCAAAAACCTCAACATCAAGGGAGTCGTTAATACCAATAGTCCGGGTAGGTAAATCAAAAAGACGTCCATAAGACGAAATTATCGTCGCTTTAATGTCGTTCAGTTTGAGAGCTTTCCTTAAAAGCCTCTCCTTATAAGGCGACTCAATAAGAATGACCATCAGTCGAAAATCGACCAGCTGTTATCACTAGTAGCCTTTTCGCTTCCCTGTGAATTAATCCCAGGGGTACCCGTCCCTTGCTGTTGGTTTTGTAAGCTCTCCGTTGATGCGCCTACGGCGCCATCGGTAACCTCCCGCCGAATCGATTCACGTCCACGCTTAGTAGCTAAGGATCCAAGGGTTTCTGTTGCACTTGGATTAAGGGTTTTCTCAAGCCCAAAACCGTCTCGCATGACGCCAGCGTTAATTCCTGCCGCTCCGGCTAGCTGATCCAACTCATCTGCTGAAACCACGTCTCCAATCTCGGCGAGAGCTCCTTGCAAGCGGTCATTGAGAACACCTTCAAGGTTACTGGCAACCCCTCTAATGGTACGACACGCATCGATACCAGTATTGCTGTACCCGCCCGCTGTCTTGGTTGGTAGTCCGTCCAAGCTCAAAGAAATATCACATCCTTCGTTGGGATTTTTGTAGTGATATGGACTGCCCTCTCTTTTTATTGAATAGTCCAAATCGTCACAGTTTTGCATAACGGCCGTACGCACCTCTTGTTGTGCTGACAGCGGGAATGAAGCAATAGTCATCAATACGTAGAAAGAAACGATAAACTTTGATCGGAGAAATTTATACATAACTTGAAACCTCTTCGGCAGATTTCGCAAATGCAGATAGCTGAAATCCAATTTTCACCATATACCGGACACGATCTCGAACAACTCGTGCTGCGCTGACATCACCTTGCCGAGCCAAACACATGCGGTTGGCGATGATAAAACATCCCGTACCTAAACCAACTTGGTTCTCATCCAAGTTTTTCATAAGACTGTCTCTCTCAAGGTACGCCAGGGCTGCCATGCACTCCCTAAAAGGAACTGAAGCCAGAAGGGAGATGAGATCTTGAAATATTTCAGTTTGTTCCTGGGACGGTGGGACAGTAACAACGTCTGGCAACGCGGATTCAATGTTATTGAAAAGCTCTGGAAGCTCATCTCGTGTATAAATCCAAGTTTCACGCTCTTCAGCCCCAGAAAGTACCTCTTGAATCTGAGGGCTAAAGCCATTCCAAAATCTTGATATGTCTGAACTGGAAAGCTTTTGAGTAGCCACTTTTAACCTTGTCTGAAGTCTGAAGTTACTATAATCTTATCTTAACTTAACTAAAAGAGACAAGCCATGTCGTTCACGCACAGCCTCGGTGAAATCCTTTTTGAGAAGGGCTGGTCGCTAGGCGATATTTCAAGTTATGTGGGGCCAATCACAGAAGCTCGGCTAATCCGGGATACCGGCTATGACGACACGCCTCAGAGGTCCGAAATGTGCCTTGAATTTTTGCGAATATCCAATGTGATTACTTCGAGGGAGTATGTGGATGCTTTGGAACAAAGCATGAGGCCTAACATGGAGCATGCGGACCCATTTGTGCAGCCTGCACCAAAGATTGAAGCTGTACTGCCCAACGGTAAAAAAATCGTATTCGGAGGAGGAGACATTGAACCGAATTAATTTGCCATTTAAAAAGGCTGTTCTTATCGGCTTTTTTTGTATCCCTGGGTCAGTGATGGGAACAGGCATACCAGTAATTGACGGGGCCTCTGTAACTATATCTATACAAAAAATCGTAGCCGACGTGAAATCGTGGGCTCGAGATGAAGTTCTTCAAAGAGCCGGCATGGAAACAGATATTAAAATTAGTGAAGACAGGTCAGCTTCAGACGAGAATATCGCCGCGAATACGATTGTTCGAATTACGGGCGCAATCGCCGACGCGCACAATCAGGTAATGGATGCTCAAGCGACGCCATCTTTCATGGCATGCAAAAATATTTCGGTTGCTAGGGCAAAACGGACAGCCAAGGATGCGTCCTTTCAGGCTTCGTATGATTCAATGAGGGGGTACTGGAACAGCGAATTAACTCCTCCAGGAACAAGTCGTGCAGCCTATGTGAGTAGCGTAAACGCCGAGATAGCGAATAAAATGGACGCTATTAACGATGAACTCTCAGGCACAGGTAAAGAGCAAGCATTTTCCAGAGCTGATATCTTCTTAAGGACAGGTCAATACGCTGGCGATCTTGTTTACACGCCGGCAGAGCAACGTGCTTCAGAGGTCTTTATTGATCTATTAATCGGGCCTTATTCAGAACGAGCTCGCTTGTTATTGGGAACAAAATCACTTGATGAGCTAACCGATAATGAAAGGGTAGAGCTTGGCCAGGCAACAGTAAGAAAGGGTGCTTTGCGATCTGTTTTGGAAAGCCTCCGATCTGACTTCATTGGTGATGAAGATGGAAACTCAACGGCACTTGCAAGGCAAGACTTTATCGTGAACAGCCGTTTCGCTAACGATGAATGGCATAAAAAAATGACTTGCACCGGACAGTCAGGAGGGCCTGCTAATTGCGCAACCGATAGCATTGTCCTTAAAGAATTAGCCGTTATGATGGGTCAGGAGCTTGAGTTGGCTAATGAGATATTGACACAACGCAAACTCAGCAATCTATTGCTGAGTTTAATAACCGCTAATGAGGCGCCGTAATTATATGAAAAGGCAGTGTCCTTCAAATGTCTGCCAGTGGGCCTTCTTTGCCCTCCTCAACCCGGCAACTGCTAACGCTCAAGGCTTAAATGAATTTCAGACCGACCTTGCTGCAGGCACGGTGCACGCCGCCGCCCAAATAGGGGGGGCCATGGGATTGTTTCTTATGGTGACCGCCCTCGGTGGGGCACTAATGATAATAAGTACCATCAAGCGATACATGAATGCGGAGTCCAACGAACGGGAGACAATGAACGGAGGGAAACTTCTTGCTGGGCTAGCTCTTGGGACATTGGCTGTGATATTCCCGTTCGTAATTGCTCTTGGTCACAACACTCTGTGGGCAGGCTCCCCCATTACAGCGCAATCATTTGGTGCATTAGCGATTGATGGAAGCCTTGCCAGCCAGTCAGCCAGTGAAATTCAAGAAGGTCAAGGCCCAGGGCGTTATGTGCCAGGAGCCGCGCTGGTAGCGTTCTATGGAATTCTCATACTTATTGGCTGCATTTCAATCTACATGGGGATCAGAGATGCCTGGATCGCCACCATGTACGGCAACGACATGTACGGAACCTCAATGCCGTTTAAATCCAGCAAGGTTCTAGGGCATTTAATATTTGGATTCGGCCTCGTCTTTATCAACAAAACTCAATGCATGGTAATGCTAACCTTTGGTGGAACGGAAAGAATGTGCTGGTGAGGCAGCGAGTAACAGTTGTCGGAGGATATTAAAGTTTGAGAATTCACAATAATGTTTGATAAAAATCGCCAAAACCTTTGTCTCTCAAGGAGCTGGTAAGCTGCTAGGTACTCAGAGCGCCCAAAAAATTATCAAACATTAGGTGGAATTACCGGCTGTTGTCTGCATAGCACTGCCGTGGATTTATCAAACTTTAATGTCATCGGACAGTTGCTTTTGCCAGTGCCGGAAGCTGTCACAGTATTGAGTGTAACTGTAACACCGGATTGGGATACTGGGCGGTGTATTCCTCCCACAGCAACTGCTTGGTCACGCCTTTGCGTATGAGTTCCTGATCAACGTTCGTCCAGTCCGGCAACTGATAGCGAGCGGACGAGGTGGGATCGGAGCCGGGATAGAACATGACTGCCAGGCGGCCATCGTCCAGGTCCTCTGGCAATGGCCAGGTAATCTCTAAGGTATCGGTCCGGGCCAGGAGCTTTTGGATGGCTTCGACACTGGTCTTGGTGCTGGCGCTGATCTGCCGGATCGGGAGCCCGGCTTCCAACCTCAGGCGAAGCAATTCTCTGATTTTGCGCATTGAAATTCTCTTTGCTGCCATGACTCTGGTCCCCAAAAAAAGGAACCAGAGTAGAAAACGGGTTAATAAACAATGCGTTAAGAAAGATTTTGGTTGAACGTGAACACCGATTCCGGGAATGTGAGCGCGGATTCCGGCATGGTGAACACTGATTCCGGAAAATTTCCCGAAAGTGTTCATCTTCGACCAGAATGCCTGTTCACGTTAAACCAGAATAGGTGTTCACGATGGGCCGGAATATGCACTGGGACCACTTAAGCCTACACCGACTAACCCTAGTAACTTCCCATACACCACTCCCTAAGATGAGAATGAAAGTGATGCATCTGCGTTCCTCGGGCTCCAAAAATCAGCAACTATCAGCCAACAGGTTCACCCGAATATAGACAAAGTTCACGATGATTTTTTACAAGTGCAATTAAAGAGCAAACACGTGTGTAGGAGCCATAAAACCCCGGAACACGATTGGCTGAAGGGTCAGATATCGCGCTGGGTACTATCTTTTAAGGCAGGTAGCGTATCTACGATCACCACCACCTGCCTCAAAGTATCCCAAGTCGGATCGGGAATAGCCTGCTGGACAGCTGTAGCGAGGGTTATAGCCCTGACATGACGTGTAAGCTCGCACGCTACCACCTGTCATCATGTATATACCGCACTGAGTACCAGAAGGCATTGACTGCCAACTAGTGGGCCTGTTGTATGCCATGTTAGCAATCATTATTGCTTGGTCGGCTTTCGTCACTGCCTGATTTGCTGTACCGTTCGCGGCCGCTGCTGAATTCATTGCTGCGTCTGCAGAATTTTGGATCGTTTGGTCACTTTGTTCCGAAAACAACCTGTTGTCGACCACCGTAGTTTCCAAGCTGGTGATCTGATCTTTCAGTTGCTGCAAAGAAGGCGCAGTCAGGGTTGCCAAGTCAGAGAAAGAACTGCTGTTGTAGCCAGTTAGACTTCCATCCATGTTTCCTCCGGAAGCGTCAACACCGCCGGATCGATCAACTGAGAAGCGGCTTTCTTGGGCAGCAGCGTCAGCAGTAGCAAGTGCAACAAAACCAGCAAACAAAACAATTTTAATTTTCATATCGAAATCAAACCCAGTCAATTTTAATGGTTATAGATTACTGATTAATGGTGAAAAAAAATATACAATATCAAACTTTTTAAAATATATTCTTTAAGGATAAGCTTACTCAAAAGTCGAGACAAGTTACGAGCATTTTGTGATAGCCATAACTGCTGCCAAATCATCAGGTGGAACAATTAACCCTTCATCTTGGACAATACCCTCAAGTTTGATGCGCCAACTCGAGCCAACGTCGATTGCCAGCGCCTGGAAGGCGGCAATATTGTTAAGCTGCGGGGAAGGACTGTTTCGATCGATACCAGCAAAGCGTGAGACCGCGGTGTAAATTGTCGGAACCAATCCTGTGGGACAACTAGGTTTGGCAATTAATTGGTCGTGGTTTGCCATAAACACGTCAGTGACAGTCTGATTTAATGTCCGCCCCGTCCCTTTGCTGTAAAAATCGTCGGCTGCAATTTGTCCCGCGCCCGAACCACCGATCAAGTCGAGAACAGGGGCATCAACTGTGACGCCCTCAGATGCTTCCAGCAGAAGCTCACCGTCTTGCTGATTGGCAATACGAACGTTGAAGGTAGTTTCAGACCCATCTCTGATAAAGACAATCTCTGAACCAGAACCACCTTTACCGTTTAATTGAATTGCTGAGCTGCCACCACCATTATCAGCAATCAGCCCGGACTGTGTGTTATTGGCTTCTTCGAGAACTGTAGGGGTCCCTCCCCAGAAAACATCGTTCGAATTGATAAGGTCTCTGCTGCCGTCGCCCATATTAAGGTCAGCTTGCATCGAATTTTGACCAGTAATTGAAAGCCAAACGTCTGATCCATCACTTGCGTTATCAACAACAATAACCATCTGACCCGTTATAGGGTCATATTGGTAGTCAATGTAGAGGTCGAGCGTTCCATCACTGAGGGTCCGGGTGTCGCTAACTGCAAACCGTCCTCTCGCAAGACTCATAGCCGCACCAGCCAAGTCCCGCCGTTCTTCACCTTTATAACTAACAGTTCCTCCGGTCAACACGATAGTTGCTACAACCAGGTTATTAGCCACAGAGTCTCTCGTTACCGTCGTTTCATACGCCAGACCATAACGAGGAGCAAGGTTTGGCTGGAAATTACAGCTGACATAACCGTCTCCAGGCGTATTAGTGGCAGGACCACCACAAGTGCTGTCACGAAGCCAATCAATGTTGGCGTATGTAATTGGTCCTGCTGGAATTGTCGGACCTTGATCAAAGACATAGGATGCAACAGCATTTGATACAATCGCGATCTCTCCTGCGAAATCTGACATATCATTCTTCGCACGATAAGATTGCAGCGCCTGGTTGATAATAGAAAAAATGACAGCGCTGACTGCAAGCACAATCAAAAGCTCTATTATAGAAAATCCTGTTTGCCTACGATCATAATCCAACATTGTTAAACCCTGTACAATTAATCAGTTTGAGACAAAGTTGAGAGTAACTGTGGCCGATGCGTTGCAAGCTCTCTGTGCTGCAATAACATCAAGTTCATCGCCGGCAGCGGCTTTAATGTTGTCCTCGCTTGTGTTAGAGCCGATAGTGACTGATTCGCGTGAAAGCGTGCGAACGATTTTCTGGCACTCTTCGGAAGGGATTTCTTCTGACGTAAACAGAAGTAGTCGATCCCCTGCTCCAGTGGGCCCAATATCAATGAGGCCACCAAAGCTATTCCGGATTTGCGCTGGACTTATAACCCATTCAGGCGGAACTTGACGGGTCCCAATAAGGAACTCAGCGCTTGCATCTGTATAGTTTGGGGCAAGACTAAACGCATCTTGAACAGCAAGAATCAGCTGCTGATAAGTAGAAGCCTCCTGTTTTGCATTCACTGCCCCGAAAATCCGATCCCTTGCGAAAAAGATACCAGCTGAAAGAACACCAATTACTGCCAGAACTATGATCAACTCAATAAGCGAGTAGCCTGATGATTTTTTCATTTGCTTCACATTATTCATTTTTCGTTTCATCCTATTGTACACGCAAGTTTTTTGCTTTTTTAAATACTTTTTTCAATGATTGGGGCGATAACTCCACCAAGTGCAAATACAACCCACACAATAATCAAACCAATAACCAGCTTAATTATAATGTTGGCTAAATCGACTATCCGCTTGACCCGCTTTAACGATTGTTCAAGTGATCGTTGAGCTATTAGTTGCATCTTTGATTCAAACTGGTCCGATTTTCCATAAATTCGCAAAAGACGCTTGTTTTCTTTGTCAAATATGTCCACAGCGATGGCACGACCCACTTTAGAACCTGCTGAGAGCAAAACCTGCATTTGCTCAATGTGTCCGCTTAAGTACTTTCCCGACAGAGATTTAATCATCTCAAGTGCTTCCTTAAGACGTATGCCCGACTCCATCATCGTCCCGAGGGTTAGAAGAAAAGAATTAGCGACAAACATCTGGTATATGTTCCATGGCGGTAAAAATCGCGTAAGGAACTTATCCCGTATAGGGCTTGAGAAGTTGGTAAGAAATGCTGTTGATATAGCAAAATACACAGCAAAGAAAGCAAGAACAGGAAGCGTGTAGGTTCCTAAAAAATTTCCCATGGCAATGAGTGAGGTTGTAGCTAAGCCCAATTCTTCTATTGGCAACGTTGCCGCAAACTCAGGAATCACGAAACTAGAAAAGGAGTAAAGTATGCCTAAAGCAAAGGCAGCCATAAATATAGGCTGGCCCAAAGAAAATAAATTCGATTTTAATTCTGATGATTTTTCAGAGAAAAAAATCAAGCGACGGAATCCTTCATCCAAAGATCCAATTTCCTCTGCCGCCTCAAGCACGTAAAGGTCAGACTGAGGCACCGAACCCTTCAGTGCCTGGGAAATTGAGCTGCCTTGAGTAAGCCTTTTCGCAAGGTAGCGGTAAGCTTTACCTCTGGGGTCACTTTGAGAGTCACCGTATTCAATGGCGAGAACTTGCGTCGTGTCGAAAGGTGTAAACCCATCTTCTATAAATGTTGCCAGTTGTCCATAGATTTCAAGTCGAAACTTGCCCGAAATACGAGGCGGCTTTGTCGTAGCGCTAGGTCGAGTCCCTGAAAAACTTGGAAAAATATTAGCCCAATCCATATTGCACCTCAGGCATAAAATACCTCATCATGATTAAGTCGTTTGAATTGACTCTCTATTTCATTGGCGCATAAGTACCCATCTATTAGCCTGCGAATAGCGCCCTCCTGAAGGGTTCGACCTCCAGTTTCTCTCCAGGCCTCATAGGCACCAAGATCGTCGCCTGCCTTGATGGATGTCAATATTTTCATATTGGGGAGGACCATTTCTGGCACTGACATACGCCCCTTGAAACCAGAATTTACATCCACCCTTTTAGTTTCATCCGACTTCGTGCAAGCATCACAACCTCGAATATTTCCAATGTAGACGCTGTGTAGCTTGCCCTTTGTGGCCGTCTCGACGCGCTCATACCTTTCTTTATTGATAAGTCGCTTTTTGAGGCCGTCTTTAATATGAATCCTGCAAACTGGGCAAACTTTTCTGGCGAGTGCCAAGTGGACCATTCCAGAAAGAAATTCTGGCGCTGCCATAGTTAGACGTGAAACGCCAATATCTTCTAATCGACTAATCTGAGCAAGCGCGTTAGAGGCATGAAGAGTGGACCATACATAATGACCAGTTTGAGTCGCTTCAATTGAAACCTTGGCAGAATGTATATCCCTGATTTCGCCAATAAAGATAGCATCTGGGTCGCGACGGAGAGCACTTACAAGATGGACCCCCATAGTTGATGCATCAGAAACTGAAGTTTGTTTGACGTTAAAAATTCGATACTCCACCGGATTCTCTACGCTGAGTATGTTTTTGCCTGGATTTGCATAAGCATATCCACCGATTAGATTTTTTAGGAACGTGGACTTACCGGAGCCAGTGGTGCCTGATACACATAAGAATCCATAAGGCGCCTCAAGCATGCGGTTAACTAGCTCAACCTCATCGTCGTAAAGCCCAAGTTTTTGTAACGCAACAAAGCTGCCCTCTCCAGATTCACTGTTATCGCCTAAGTCGTCGAGCACTCGCAGAACACAATGAAACCCATCTCCGTCCACGTTGTCATGTGCGTAGCGCAACTGGTACCGCTTACCCTTGATGGGATGAACAATTGAAGCATCTTGTGGAACTCTAGGATTCCACGAATCAGCGTTGCCCACTGCGATCGTGTTGTAAATAGATCGAACTAGGCTCGTTGTCTGCTCTACTGATCGAGACCAACCAAATTTATTTATTATTTGGTTCCGGCTGTCAATCCTGTACTCCACCGTTACACCGCCTCTTGATACCGTGATATGTATGTCAGAGACACCCTGCCCAACCGCATCAAGCACAATGCTTTCGAAATGAATGTGTTGGTCGCTAGACGCAAGCGCTTTTTTTTTGTTGTCAAATTCAGAAGCTAATACAACAAATTCTTGGAACAGCGCGGCTGGGCACTTCGCAAAAATATACAGCTCCTCAGATTTGCGAATTTCAGTTCTGGTAGCTGCAAGATCCAAAAGCTCTTCTTGGCCAATGTCGTCGCAAGCAAGAAGCCAAACAGCCCCACCGTTCGTTTTAAAAACGATTGCCTTGCCTTGAACCAACTCACCAAGAATGTAGCGCTTTCCTTCGTTCGAAGACCTAGAAATAGCACCGGAGAGGATGGCGTCGGGCGTCGGGATCTGCGCACCATCTGTAATAAACCTCTGGCGGGAGTTGGTAGCAGTCTGCGTGAAATCTGTTGAAGTCGTTCCTGCTGAGGCGAAATCCTTGTTGATCGAATCTGTTCCAGCTACCAGAGCCAGTCCAGACGACTGCACCCTGCTGGGCTCCTGTTTGTTTTTAAATCTGCTTCTGATTGTTATTTTTTTCCCTCTCCTTCTATCAGGCATACCGATTGCTCCTCGCACGAATCACATTATCCCATCGCTGCCGTAGGTGTGCTGCTGGCCATTTTTAGAGACGATTATTGAATTCGGCGTAATTGAATCCACACTCCATCCCTGCACAGAGCTGCCTTTCTTTAGCTGGAACTCAGCCTGCGTGGAACCATCTTCGGCTAGGACAGCGACCCTTGCTCTCGTGGTTATATTTTCACCACTCAGAATGTTCAATACCTTCATGCTAAGACGTGGAGTTCTCATCGGAGCTTGATTAGACTGAGGCTGTTCGTTTGTGGATCGAGCGCCACTGAGGAGTAGCCGATACCGGTCAAGCTCAGTTTTCATTTGCTCAATCTCGGTCACAGACATGCTGAGTTGTGAATCCAGAGCTTTAGCTTCTATCTTTAGACGTCGAACCTCATTCTCATTACTGATACGTTGCGCACTGACAGCCGCTTTGTCGGAATTAATTGACTCACCGTTTATAAATTCAGCCATGCGGATCTTGTCAGCGACGGACATTGGTTCCGTATTATCTTGGCTCAGTGCGGATGAAGAAAAAGAAATCAAAATCACCGCCAAAACGTGCGATTTAGTTAAAGGCATAATGTCCTCTCAGCGAAAATTCATCATTATTGATAACAATCTCTGTTACGACGACTCCTGGAATAACCAGTTTCTCGCTAGCAACTCTCATTAATCCCATCGGCCCAGATACTGAGAAGGCTCCTTTGGAATACCCAGTTTTGGAACTTCCCGGCCTAAGAAAAGAGAAATTTTGAACCTTAACCACCTCAGGTGCAGTCAACTCGACATCTAGCCCTAATGCTGGTCCTCTAAGAAAGGCCGCGGCATCAAGCAGTTCTACTCTCACCAATTCCGAAGCAGGAACCTCAAAATCATCAGGCACCTCAGTTCGCATATCGATTTCTTTACGGTAAAGGGCCTCTTGTCCGCTGAGGTTTAGCTCTAATGATGTACCGATAACTCTCTCAAGCGTGCTTGGTGTTCCATAACCCGCTGACTGATATCGAAAAAGACAAATTCTTTTGCCTGCCTGACACGATACAGCGTTAAACTTCCAACTATCCGCCTGGGTTGCGACACCTTCGGTTACAGCCATTACGGCTTCGTATGCCTGCCTGGCATTGAGAAAACCGAAATCATTTACTACAGACTGCCTATGAGAAGCGAGCGCTTGCTCCCTTTGTTGTTTTTCAGACGGCCCTGAAGAAGCCGCAGGAGGCTCAACTGCAAATATTTGCATAATCATCCAGCCGGTAAGCCCAAACATGACGACAATGCTGGCCAGTTGAGCAGTCGTAGTGAGTACGGATGACCGCCCTTTCGTGACTCTGCCAATGTTTCGTTGCGGCTTTGCCGTAAAAAATTCGTTTGCCTGCAGTTTGTATACATCCATGTCACCAGCAATTTCTAACGCTTGCTCCTGTATATCAGCGATTTCAGCTTGGAGCTGGTCTTCAATAAACAGTGCGTCGGATGACTCGAAGGGAAGCGGTACTGATTTGCTGATAGCACCAATCCAGAATCGGCCATCTCCAAGGTCGATCTGGAATATGCCGCTAACACCACCCTCAGACGCAATTTCTTTTTCGGCCTGAGCAATAACCCACAGCATGAGGGATGGCAGTCTTAGTAAAGTGGTGACCTCTGGAGCGCCCAGATCTGCGATTTGATCTTCGGAAAGTACATAGCCCCCCGCAAGAATCTTAGTTTTTTTGCTGGCACGGGCCTTTCCACGAAGGTACGCAACAGCATCAAAGCCAAAGGACCGCTCCTTCGCATCAATTCCTTTAACTGTTGCCGACTGGTAATTGATCCACGATAGACCTGCTACCGTTAGCCGGCTTCCAACTTCAACGACTCGTGTCACGATCGTGGCTCCCCAACAGAATTACCCAAAAGAACCGGCGTGATCATTATTACCGCCATTTCTCTTGTGGCTTTGTCGCGCTGACTGCCACCAAATAACTTGAACCAAGACTCGCCCATGCCTGCGTCTTTGTATTCGTCGCTCTGAATGTGTAGGCCTGTAAGTACGAGGGTGCTGCCACTTCGTAAAATTGCCTGGTTGATCACCTTTCGCCGCGTGATGTCCGGTTGTTGAACGAAGGCATCGTTAATCTGCCTTTCGAAAATGGATATGAGATCCTTAATGTTAATGCTGTAATGAATCAAAACCCGGTCGTCAGACAGAATTTTTGGTGTAATTTGCATATTAAGACCGGTCACAACAGTGTCTTGCTCAATCTCCGTATCGACACCTCCGGATAAGTCACTGCGACTGGTTTTTACACTGCTTATGTAATTTGTGATCCTTGCAGATTCGATGGGGACCGTTCGGTTGTTCGTAGTAATGTTGGTAGACCTAGTAACAATCGCAACGTTTTCCCGCAATGCAACGTTATCGTAGTTAACGTTCGAGCCAGCCCAGTTACCCAGGAGATATGCGCCATTAAAATTTATGCCCGAGATGTCACCAATAGGATTAGAAATTTTCTGAACTGCCCCGCTAGATTCCATACCTGTGTAGAGAAGGTCCAACGAAAATTCAAACTCTTCACTATCAACGTCACTAACCGAATAAATTCGGACATTCAACGCTACCTGCCTAGTCAGATCCTCATTGATACGATCGACCTCGCGGGTAACTGCATCGATAACGTCTTTGGTGTCCGTAACCGTGAAACTACTAGTTGAAGGCGATCGTGTGATTATTCCAGCACTGGACATGAGCCCTGCCATTAAGCCCATAACGTCAGTGTATACGTCCCTTGAAATTTCAGAATTAACGTTCTCGCTGCCGCCAGTGTCTTCACCACCCTCGCCTGATGTACTTGTTGTAGCGAGGACTTCATCAATAATATTCAGCTGATAAATGCGAGTCAGATAGCGATGAAATATCAGTGTTTCGTCTTCTACCCGCCAACTGATATTCAGGCGACTAGAAACCAGATTGAGGAGATCCTCAACCGTCCCGTCGGTACTAAACGTGATTCTTTCCCGGCCAGTGCCCATCAGCTCTATATCGTCACTCCAGCGTGAGCCAACTGCACCACCCATTTGTGTCAATGGAGCGCCAGCCACTCCTCCCGGTAACGGTCTTATTACGTCTTCGGCAATCCGAGTTCTCAGCCCGGTCACTTCCGTAACTAACTTCGCAATTTCTTGAATAGACATTGGCGCAAACGTGGAGTAAGTCATTGCGTTCCCAATGCTTTCAGGCAGTGGTTCTTTGATCCGAATGCCTTGTGGGGAGCCTAGCCAATATCGGTCAATTACTCTGAACACTTCCCTGTGACGTACCTCTTCGGATTTGCCCATTACAGTAGTAGCTTCATTGGTTGCTCTTACCGCACCGTCTTCTGCAGTTGGTTTCTGAGGGCCGTTTGAAGCACAGCCAACTAAAAGAATTGAGAACAATAGCGCTGTCAACTTAATCATTTAATACCCCTAATTCGCAGAACACGGTTTTTGCTGTTTACCTCTGCACCAATCGGGTAACCCGCATCGGAGAGTGCATACATAAGATCACGCGCTGCTTCTTTAAAGGTGCCAACAAATTGGGCCGACGCCTGCAGTTTATAGTCAGTTGGATAGTCCCAATCGATATACCAGTCAGTCCGCTCTGACCACGCAATTAGGTTGTCTCGAATGCTAAGATTGGAATCTATGTTCCAAATTCTGTCCCCTTCACTCATTGCCATACTGTTGTTTTGAGCAGCGGGAATGCCTGCTTGGCGAGATGATTGAATTCCTTCAACGTCAGCCCCGGGGGATGACAAGAGCCGCGCATAAGACGCTTCGTCGCTTACTCCTACTACCTTGTCATCTTCATTAACTGCAATGGTTACCCCGTTACGCTTCGAGATGTCTTGCAAAATGTCCTTCCAATCTCCGTTAGACGACCAAACCACTTGCTCAGCTGGGCTAACGCTACCATCGAAATTAACTGTCCAGTCATCACCAGGCAGGACAGCGTGAATCGCTTGCCTTAATGGCACCCCTGCGCCCCGCGAGATGTCACCCGCGACTCCTCGAGACCCTTCAATGTTCAGCCGGTCACTTCCAACCATTGGAATGTTAGGGTCACCAGTTTCTTGACTGGATCTTGGGAGATAGCTTTGGACTCTCTTTGAGTCCACCTCGATATACATCTGTTCTTCGGAGTATTCGATACTGCCATCATCATCAAGCGGTGCGATGTAAACGCCAGCCTGGACCTGAGCAGCGCTACCAAGCATGCAAAACAAGAGAAAGCGAAAGGGGTGTGTCATTAGTCTCACCGATTGAAATGATTTCTGATGAAATGATAAATTAACCTGGGTTAAAAATCAACATTACGAGTGCTTCTCGATCGTGCTGTGTATCCACCTGCATAAGCTCTTAATTTTCTTCGATAAAAACCAAAGAATGAGTAGCCTTTCGAATCTGTATACTTCAGAAAAACAACCCATACAAGCATTGAAATAGGTCCAGGAAAACCGAAAATGAATATAAGTGGGAACATTAAGACAATTGGCAGGGCGGCAGATCCTGGAAGCCCGAACCAAATTCGTTTCTTTTGAGAGTGTGCAACGTAGCTTTCAATTTTCATTTCTGTTCACATGTACGCTTGATAGTGTCGAGCTACCCGCTCGTACTGCCCCGGGGTGATACGCCCTTCTTGCAATCGCTTTCTCGCCGAACTCTCGAAGGTAACTCCCTTCTCCACCAGAATTCTCATCATTTCGGAGGTGATGTTTTTTGCTCCAACCAAGCGTTCACGGATTGCAGACGTCATAATGATGTACTCGCGTATTGCGGTCCTTTTACCATCCACCGTTGGTAGTAAATCTTGCGCGAGAAATAGCTGGCCAAGCTCAAAAAGGTCTCCCTGAATAACAGCCTTCTGGGAGTCATCAAAAGGAGCTATTAGGCGTCGAGCTGCAGTTGCTACATTGTTGGCGTGCAATGTTGTTAGAACGCCTTGTCCGGTATTTGCTGCCATCAGGGCCAGCTCAATTTCTTCTCTTGTACGAACCTCGCCAACCAAGGAATGAGTTGGTGTCATGCGAAGGCTGTCCATCAGTCCCTGAGTAAAACTGTCACACTCCCGCCCAATTTCGCGCTGCAAACATAGGCTGCTGGGATAAGCCATGGGGTAGACAAACTCGATAGGGTTCTCCATCGTCAGCAAGTTCATGTTGGCATCAGGCTGACTGAGTTTATGGTTAAGCAACGCTGCAAGGGTTGTTGATTTTCCAGTGCCAGTAGCGCCGATAACCACGATCAGCCCTTTTTTAAACGCAATGAACTGATCAATAATCTCCGGCTCAATGTCAACATCCTCTACAGATGGGATGTTGCCCGGTATAGTTCGCAGAGTGATTCGATAACCTATAGAGTCGAGAGCTCGGGCTGGAACAGCGCTGCCGCGGAACCTTATGCTTTCACCTCTTTTTAAAGGAACGACATGAGAAAATTCTTTTTTTCTACCCCCCATCAGAACCGCATCAGATCCGCGCCCGGCAATCTCAGTAAGAACTGCATCCATTTCGTGCTGACTTAACGTTCTAGGCAAAATCACCCGCTTCTTACCGTGAAAATCCACCATTGGCTCAACGCCAGTTGTAAAAAAAATGTCACTGGCACCAAGCTCTGTTGCGTGACGCAAAAGGGCGTTTACATGCTCCCTGCTCGTTATATTGGTAAGGCTCTCCGGAATAAATAGCGCTGGGTCAAATCGCGGACCGTCTTCAGTTAGCATTGCGAGATTTCTCCTGCTCAATTTCGTAACCAATTTCCTCGATTGGAATCTCGCGAAACGACTCACGAGGATCCAGCACGTCGGCCCGCCACTTTTTGTGATTTGTGTTAAATTGGGCGGGGCTGGTAATTTGATAAGTTGTTTTATCGATTGCCAAACGATCCCCTCCCCCGCTAACCATTTGGTTCTGAACTGCGATGTAGTCAGGATCAATAAGTTTTTGCTCAAGTAACCGCAAGTATCGGACCATACCTACAAAGTCACGTCTAAATCGGGATACCCTCAACTGAACCTCTTGGTCAGCCTGGCCTAACCCCCGCTCCCAGCCCCTTAAGACATGCATGGCCCATATTTCGCGTTCTTCTTCATTACCACCTTCAGGTAAGATTGCCGTTGCTGGATTATTTGCTTCAAGGTTTGCGCTGGTTAGCAAATAATCTCTCCAAGTCGGAGGAACCGTGGTTAATCGTGTGTTTGTGAGAATGCGGTAGGTGGTGCCAGTGGCAGTCAAAAAAGTATCATCGCCTTCAATGTAGTTTCTCGCCTCTTGAATTACGGCCGGCAAACGGTACAGACGCACCTCGTTGTCATACTTTCCAGGAACCAGTTCCATTAACTGTCGAAAGTCGAAGGACTCGTCGTAGCGCTTTTCTTGACTCATAAGCAATCGTTGGTATTCTTTCATCCGGTACGCATAACCTTTCTGCACGCCCACTGCCTCCGCGGCCTGGCGCATAGCGCGCAAGCGAATTGCAGCCGCAACGTCGCCGGCTCCAGACACTGGCGCTGCGTCAGCGGTTAGGTTCATCAAATCATTGAGATCGCTTGGCGCCTCAACTCGCTCCAAATTGCTCGCCATGCTTATTTGTGCTAACAGGCAGCTCACTATCACGATTAGTAGCTTGCTGAACATTGCTAATTAACCTCACGGTTATAAACACAGCGCACCAACTTTGTGAGCGGGTAAATTTCCATCGTGAATGCCGAGCCAGTCATGCGCCCAAGTTCCATAACGGCTGAGTAGATTGGCTCATCACGAATATTGATTCGAACCCATATCGGCCGGCGTGGGATTGGGCCTTCAACAGTCGATTCGTATTCCACGGATTCAGCAATCAAAGTGCAAACTTCGTGTGCATCCTTGGGAGGGATACTCATAGATGCAAGCTGCTTAAAAGCTAAAGGTACCCGCTCATCATCAGCCTGGATTATTCTTTGTTGTTTTTGCTCTTCCGTGAGACGATTGTTCCTCTCCTCGTCCCTGAGTTTCGCAAGCAAACGGAGCTCATCTATGATCTCAACTTCTACACGCTCCATACTCTCTTGCAAATTTGCAGACGCTATGGGTGCCTGGGCAGTAGGACCGCTTGATGCACAGCCCCCCAAGAATGCTGTCATCAATGCCGTAACCACTTTTAATCGGTAAGCGGAAATCATTCACCGTCCTCCTGGATCTGTAGTCGCCATGTGCTGGGTTCGCTAATCATCTTTTTCGCTAAGCTCTCGTGCCACCGATTTATTTTGTCTTGGATGTCTTCGTGGCGTGCAAAAACCTTTTGTAGGTAGCGCACGTATTTCGGCTGAAACTCTCCGAGACTGCCACCGGGAAACTCCCTGCTTAAAATCGTGCATGCATCCCAAAACCCCACCCTGTCTTCAAGAGCCGTTCGAAGATCAATGTCTTCCCCAGTTGAAGAAAATGCCCAAAGCTCTAAAGGCCCTTTCATATCCCTGCAGACTTGCCATGTGGTTGATTCTTTCTTCTCAGCGAAATGCAGCATTGTTCCCGGCCCAACTTGCTCACGCATCGCAAAGTTAAGGATGTCGTCAGAAAACTTGTAGCGGGACTGTCTATCTAGCATTTTTGCTTTATCGTCGGCAGACATAAAAAAAGTATTTGTAGCGATTGCTCTCTGCTCAGCCGTAACGTGATAGTCAAACTGCGTAGCAAGCGTGATGATCGTGTTGTTCTTCCGCCCTATCCGGCGATACTTTATGATTCGATCGTCCAGGGACGGAACTTGGTTGAATACGTGGTATTCATCCAGAACTAAATGGCGTTTTGTAGCGAAATTGCGGCGGATACGCTCCCGGTGGTAGGACTTGATTGCTGGATCAGAGCTAAAGTCAGGCGAATCAACGACGTCCGGAGTTTGAAAAAACTCACGAGCTCCGGCAATCATCGCCAACAAAAACATCGCAGCAGAGACCTTCCTTCCAGCCGCATCGTCAGTGTTAACAACTTCTTGAAGGTTGAAAATTATTAAATCAGTGTCAGTAGCGTCAAAATTTGTCGGTGCACTAAGCAGCTGGATGTTCGTGACATAAGATTCTGTAAAAAGACGGATGTAATCGAGGATAGGCTGCCCATTAATTGCAACGTCAGCATACTTTCTTTTAATGTCATCATCTTGAGCGATGATAATGTTCAAGTCTCTTAGAAGAGGTACCGCTTGCCGTGTTGCTCTGTTTGCAAGAAGGTACTCTTCCTTATAGAGCAGTTGGTCCGCGACCTCCCACCAATAGGGTGAATCTTCAAGTTTGATGTCACCTAGCTCAAGCCGCTGATCAATTTCAGGAACAACATGCTTCTTATATTGATGAGGGTCACCCTTTCCGTTCCCATGGTCAGTGCGCAGTTCGTAGGCCTTGTTGATCAGGTCCGGAATAAGAAGTTCGATAAACTTTGAATCCGCCCCATCCTCAGTTGAAAAAATAATGGACAACATGGCTGTGATGTCCTGTTTTTCTTGCTGTGTCGGCTTGCGGTTGCATGTCATTGTGTCAAATGGATTAATGAACGTTCGTCCATCATTTCTCAAGGTGAAATGCTGGGCCCTGTGAGCGTTCTCGGGGCCAAAAATGGCCTTAAAAAGCTTTACCAATCCAGTGCCGGCATGTCCGATGTCAAGGAAAACTTGCCGGGGCACTTGCCTATTTTCTTCATTTAAAAGCAGACTTAGGCAGCTCCCGAATATGCCAACAGATTTACCTGATCCTGGGGGCGCAAACCAGTTGTTGTTCCACGTTCTCTGAAAACTTGCTCCCATCCGGAAAGGCATAAACTTATAGTCAGTACTAAACAGGGGCATACTACCTTCTTTAAAAAAAGTAGCCGGCCGATCGATTGGAAGGTAAGTAAATGCATCCTCTAGCCGAATTGCCGAAGGGATGCTCACTGGCTTTCTCGCTAGGCCCGGTATGCATTCGATCCATAACCGAACAGGGTCGTCAAGATACTCCACTGGCCGAACACCACACCACGCAGTGGCAGCCGCAGAAAGCTCTTCTTTGCGTGACAGCGCCAACTCTTTATTGTTTGACCAGGTGAACATCGCCATGTGCCCTAGAACGCCATTGGCAGTATTTGAAACAAGATAGTCTTTCAGCACTTTGGCTGCAGCCGCTTGTTCTTTATTCGATTTATTGAAAATCTCGGCTAGCTTGGCCATACGCCAGCTTTTATTCAAAAACGAGGAAAGCTGATCTTTTCCAGTCTGAAAAGTAAAGGATATTGCAAACGGAAACCTGCGACCCACGCGACTGACCAATTCATTAAATTGCTCAGGCCGATCTGACCAAGTTTCAACTTGAATTGGGGCAATGTACCGATTATGTATGCGGACCAAAGACGGTTCATCTGCAACCTCCTGCGGCCGCTCGGTAAAAAACTGATGGGCAAAAGGCGGCTGCATAGCGCATGAAGGGTCCCCAGGCTTCGCTTCTGAGTCTTGCAGCCGGGGAGGGACCACCCTCTTGCCGTTTTGCGCTAGCTTGAGTCGAAATCCATCGTCGTAGCGACCTGTGATAAACGTATTTATCATCCTTGCTAACTCTTGAACATCAACCTCAGAGACTACGCATGCTGCACCCATCGATTGTTCCAAGGTCCGCACGAAACTCTTGTGCTTTCCTAGCAGCCGTGAATACGCGCGCCCAGGGTCTTGCGCGTAGGATGCGTAAGGAAGTCGCTTTTTCTCTTTAATGGCTTTTTGCTGTTCGCTGCGGCTCAACGACGCGAGCGAGGTCTTAACAACGACTACACAGTTCTCATGAAAGACTTTGCCTTTCCACAGGGCTCTGCGCTCTTCGATAATGGGGTCAATATTGAGGTTCAACCGTTCGGCAGATCCCAACAACTGATTAAGTTGCTTGTCAGATTCATAGTCAGCACCTGCTTCAGGGTCCTGCACATACACAACTTGAATTTGACGCCCAGGCTCTTTCCAGAGGCTCGATAGCCGCTGCGTCATTTTTTCTACAGCTTCGGGATGACTAATATCACCTAGATATTGAAGAGCACCCTCTAGCCTTAAAGCAGAGCAATAAAAGCCATCAGATGTAACAAAGGTTTTTTGGTCATCCTCAACGGCCTGGAGATCACATAGATCGTAAGCCGTTAAAGAGAGAGTTTTTGAAAAAAAATATTGCAACTTTGACATTTAGAAAACCAAGTTGTCTGGTTTGGACCCTCCATGTTCTTCACTTGAGCCTTCACTGGTTTCTGGAAGATCTTCGATATGCTCGTTGGCGAGGCGCTCGAAAAGCTTCAACCGTCTATCTTCAGGCAACTCCAGAAGGGCGTCTAGCTCTTGCTGTATGCTTACCGGGCTTTCGCCTCTGACAGCGAAACTGGTTACAAACATCCTTAACCAGTCAGACTCAAGTTTTTCCACAAAAGAGGTAACATTAATCACTTCATCTAACAGGTTTTTACGATAATATAACTTTGGCTGAAAAACAACCTTTGTTGCTGGTAATGGCTCAGAAAGAAGCGAGAAAGGCGGCATTAGCCCAAGAGATAGAGCCAGCTCACAGGCGGCCTTATGCTCACTAGACCTTAGAAACACATTAATCCGGCCTGCACCAAACGAACCAACACAAAATCCCCTTGTTGCAAATGCGTCCGCCGCCCGGCCTAGAACGATCCTTTCAACTGCCCGGAGGTATGCGGTCCATGGGGAAGGCATGCTGGAGGACCGGTTAGAAGCTACAGCAAGAGAGTAAAGCTCATTTGCAATAGAGCGACCAATACTAAATTCAGGGGGCATATCAGGGGATGGTGGCGCATCCTTAAAACGGTCACAGGCATACCCTCCCCTGACGTCAATGATTGCATATTCCTTTAGCTCGGCAATTTCTTCAATGCACGCCCATCGACGAGAAGTACGATCGCCGACTCCAAAAGTCTTGTATGACGAAAAGCGTCGGTCCATTTCTCTAATGTCAATATCCAGAATGAATTGTTTTTCCTTAGCAATACCAAGCATTTTATCAAAAGAAGCCTCTCCGCCCGCGTCTTGGGCAGATCGACCATTCGCTTTTCCAATCCTTAAAACACCCGAAACAAAAGAAACCGAGGTCCAACTAAATGTAGATGGAAGTCGCAAGCTGCAAAGATACGATGCCAGCGCTGACCTTGGGACAGTAAAGCTGAAAATCTTAGAGCCGCGGGGTATGTTAGACGAAGCAGCGCTACCCTGATTGTACTGAACTGATTGGCGAACCCCTTCGTGCAAAACAGGGTCAGACAGTAGAGCTGTGGTAAGCGACTCCGGCACAAGCTGGGCAGTTAGTTCTTGTCGGATGCCAATTGCACAATCATTGATGTCAACTGACTGGCGGTCCTGAACAACCTGCAGAGCATTAACGAAAACTCTTCGGATATAAACGGCTGCCTCTGCAATATCACCCTCTAATCCGAATTCTCGAATAAGAAAGCCAAGATCAGTTCTAAAAAAATTTGATGATCTTAAATGCCTCAACTGACCATAACCGCCCTGGATAAAATCGTATGGCCGAATGTTGGTTACCCACACGCAGTCGGTCGAAAGCTCATGCACACCTGCAATAGGTTCGGCTTTGGCACCCCTACAAAAAAAACCGTCTTTTGGTTTTTTCTGGTCAGCAAAAAGCGCAACACCGATATCTTTCATTTTTGAAATTCCTTCAAGAAAAATTAATTAAAACCAAGTTTTTATTTTGCTAAATTCGAAAAATTGCTAATTTTATTGCTCAAAAATGCCTTACACCTAATAACTTTTATAAATAATTATATTAATTTATAAATAATTATATAATTTATAAACTTCGTGTCCGATAACCGAAGAGTTTATCGGTGAAACTAAGCTCTGTCAACAGTCATGATGTTAAAAAAGGATAGCTTGTTGGCTGTTGAGATTGTGGAAAATTTAACGGTGAAATTCAGGCTCTTTTCGATCTTGTAATGAAAGTCTTGCAATCACCGCCATGCGTGTACAGAATCGTGACAGGAGGAAATTTATGACCAATAAACCAAAAGTAATTTTGTTTGGCAACAAGAAGGGCGGGGTAGGAAAAACGACCTACACGATTCATACGGCTGGGATACTTGCACATTACGGACACAGGGTGCTTGTTATAGATCAGGACACACAGCAGTCTGTATACCAAAACTACAAGCGTCGTGCTAAAGATGGGAACCAAAAACCAACATTTGATTACCATTACCAGGTGGAGCCACTTTCCCACGACGTTATCGAAAGTCTTGGAACGAACTATGATTTCATCCTGATAGATTCTCCCCCAGGGACAGAAGATGCTTCAACGGGAAAAATTCAGATCCGAAAATCTACACCCCATGGCTTCTTGGTTTCAGACCTTGTAGTAATTCCTTTTGGAATGGGTTCAAGTGACATTGACTCGGGCCTCTCATACGCAAACTATTTTCGAAGGCACCATAAGCGTCAGATTGAATTGTCTGGGAAGGCACCATCCGCAATAGTAGTACCTAATTTGTTAGTGCTTGGTCGCTCATGGTCACCAATTTACTCTGGACTGCAGTCGGTGATTCAAAAGTGGGCCGATTCTGGGGTAAGTTTGTCCGAAATTATTATCTGGAATTATGCCGATTATAATCGACCACAGTTTTCGGGGATGACAGCTGCGGACCTTCCTCGCAGCAAGCCCCGAATGCTTTTTGAAAAACTTGTGTTTGAGAAATTTTGTGTGCCGCTTGGTGTAACTGACCCCAGGCCGAAAGAGGAAAAGATTATGGCAGACGCTATGGTAGCCAAGACTTGGATGGAGGCAAAAGGTAAATATGCAGAGGCTTAACGAGGGTACTGTTATTTCAAACGACTATGATGCAGATGAGGCAACGGACTTTGATGAACTGTCTGAAAACCTAATACTTCGCAGAGAGTACATTGCGCAACAAAGGATTTTCAAGCGAACGCCTGACCAAGTACATCCTGATCCTGATCAACCCAGAAAATCATTTAGCGAAGAAGCACTTAAGCAACTTGCTGAGTCAATGGATGAAACAGGGCAGTCCACACCTATCAAGGTGTACGTGGCCGAAGATTCCAATCACATGGAAATTCTCTACGGCGAGAGTCGATACCGCGCCAAGCGAGACTACTGCGAGAACAAGGTAATCGATTGCGTTCTTGTAGATGAGCCAACAGAAGAAGATAAGTACAATATCCGGGTAGATGAAAATCTTAGGCGCAGCCAGTTCACCGTCGGGGAACTACTGGACATCACAGTTCGTTATCATGGTGTCTTTTCTGGCAAAGGCGTCCCCGACGTTAACCAGCAAGTTGCAGATCGGATCAAAATCCATCCCAGCGAAGTGAGTCGCAGACTAACCGTTCATAGGGCAAGGAAGCATAATGATGAATTGATTGGCTACGCGATGGCTGAGTTAATAGAAACCGGTGCAATTGACAATATCAATACATTGTATTATCTCGGATCTGCGTTACTGGCAGACGCCGCAGAGCGCCGTAAAAATCCCGCACGAGATCTGGTACTAAAGGCTCTCGATCCAGACGCTGGTCCTGTGACCAAAAAACAAGCTGAGGAGGCTAGTAAAAAAGCAACCGGCAAATCTAGGATGCCCCACAAGTGGAAGCCCGAATATCTTAAGCTACCCGAGAAAGACGCGCCAACTGAAGCTGAGATCGGAATATCGCCCGAACTGTCTGACCAAACAGGCGAAGGTGTGGATGACGCTAGCGCCGAAGGTATCCCTCCCAGTGCGGCCTTAAAGCCTTCAGAGGCTGCCAATCCTAAAGCACCTGGTAGAGTTTTGAAGACTCTTTCAGTGACCGTTGGCGATGATCCTAACTATCTAAAAATAACTGCCAACAGCGGTTTTATAACAAAGGAAAAAGCCCTCGAATTTGCCAATGCATTAATTGCAGCTACTGAGGAAATGTAGTCTCAAAATCAGAGGGGATAGTGGTAAACCTTCACTAGCTATCCCCCCTATCCAATTGAACTACAAGACTTACCATCTGTCTTTTACTTGGCCCCGAAAAGATAATATAATTCGGCTTTAGGCAACTTGCTAAACTACCCTTGTTATTTTATTGGTGCTGAGCATGGAAGACGAACAGAGCTGGATAGATTTGGCTGGAACAATGTTTACCCCGGCGCCACAATCAATTGCTGATACGCTACTCGCAAAAGTGTTTGGTAATTGGATCTTCGGAGATGCAGCTGTCAGGGGGGTCGCTGAAGGGCCTACGATTTACAACAACTTCCTGGGGCTCGACGAAGTTACCCTCGTTTCAACAATCCTTGGGTACTCAGGCATTCTTGCCGCAGCGTTCGGCTTAATTATTAGTAGCTATACCTTTCTGATGCAGATGGTAAAAAACTCATGGAACGGTACGTTTGCCTCGGATGGTGTTAACTCAATCTTCTGGCCTCTTCGGTCGGTTGCCGCATTCGCACTCATCATTCCCGTAGTAACGATCGGAAATACCGACACCGCTCGAACGACGCAGATAGCTACATCTCAAGTCTTTATGATGAATATAGCTCGGGCAGGGAGCGCTTTCGCAGATACAGTTAGTGGGATTTATGTAACGAATGCATTTTCCTTTCCGATCTCGAATCACCGGCCTCCAGACACGCCAAGAGCGGTCTTTGAGATGTTGAAAATCGCATCATGCACCGTTGTCGGTGCGCACACGGAGGGTAAGGCCTACCCAGAATTCGCTCAAATCGCAACGACCAGAACGGCGGCCGGTGAAGTTGTTACCTACATTGCCAATGATAGAGTAGAAACCGGCGCATTTAATAAGTGGCGAGGTACGTTTGTTGGATCACGTAAATCCATTCAAGCCGCTAGTGATATTGATTCCGCGCTCATAAGTGCGTTCGCCACTGAGAATTTGGAGTCGATTGCTTTTGGAAACAATGGCGCTTGCGGGAAAATTGACTTTAAATCGACAAAAACCGCTAGCAGGAGCAACACTAATCGTACTGAAGAGAGACCTTCTGCAATTCTAGCCGAGCTCCAGGCTAGAGTCTCATCGACCTATTGGCCGCTTTATCGTGATCTGGCTGTCACCATATTTCGGCGGATTGATTCAGCCTATAAAACCGATGCCATTGATAAAATCATTAATGACGCGCCAAGAATGGACGCAGCCGAGTCTCGAGAGGCTCAATTTTATTATCGTCAGATAGAGCTTTTTAATATTAATCTTTATACCGCTATTCAGGGAGAAATGAACGCCCTACAAAACCAACTCGGCGGATCGATGTTTAAACCTATCATCAACGGCGGTTGGGCAGCGCTTGGGGCTGTCTATTCTGTCATTCCCAGAATCTCTAATATTGCCGTGAACAACATGTCTGATGCCCACAGCCAAATACAGGCCACACCGTCATCGTTCCCCTGTACGGAGGGTGCCTTTTTCGGGGTCTGGGACGAGGACTGTACCGCCAGAGATTTATCGATGGGATACATCGATGCGGCTATAAATCTGACCAAAAAGTATCGCACAACGTACGCAAACGTGAATCGCCCCCAGGTGTCGGTATTGGATTACTGCACTATAGACCAATGTAGCCTGCGTTCAATTAAATCAGGAACTGCTAAGGCCATTAGCACAACATTACTCTCTGTGTTGGCTGAGGCCGGTCAGTGGGGCAATACAACGCGTTCCACTGAATCATCAGGTTACACCAACTCCGAAATTGAGAATCAGGACGGTGGCGCATTAGGCACAAGGGGCCAGGAAAACGCTCAAGACGCCAACCCTGTTGCAACTCTGTCAGCGATAGGCTCGTCCATGACGTTCATCGGTGCAAGCGTTCAGGCATCGGTATTAACAATCAGTTCAGCCCAAAAAGCTGTACAAGCCATGAGCCGCGCTGGTGGCGCATTAGGTACGGCGGCCGGCGTACTTCTATCTCCGATTTTGGCAGCCTTAGAGTTAGGTGCTGGATTTCTTGTGTCTATGAGCCAGGTCCTTCTCGTATCTGGATTCTTTCTCAGTTATATACTTCCAATGCTTCCTTTTATGATCTTTTCTATGCAGGTAATCGGTTGGCTGGCGACTACTGCCGAAGGCATGTTCGCGGTTACATTTGCCGTAGCATTGCTGACCAATTCCGATGGCGATGGAGCTATCAACACCGGGTTTCTAAAAGCGTTGAGTTTAACAGCAGCAATATTCTTGAAACCCTTTTTTATCGTCATCGGAGTGGCTTTGGCGCAAGCTATTGCAGCACCAGCGTTCTCATTCTTCAATGACCAGTATTGGCTTGCCTGGGACATGGACGCAGCTCTTGGCGGAAATGTCAGCAACGTGCTTTTTGAAATGTCGGCTCAATTGATTCTTTATATCGTGGGAGCAGCTGTGCTAGTCAAATTTATATATTCAATACAGCATATCGTACCTGATTCGATGAATAACTGGATCTCTGGTGGGATCGTGAATCCCTTTGGTGTTCAGGGTGTCGCTGACGGTATTCATACAGATCTTAAGGGTAATGTGAAGAGCGTAACCGAATCTGCGGCCGGGGCAGTGGGGGCATCTGCTAAGAAGCAGGCTCAAGGGCGGTAGGCACCAAAGGAATGAGCCGAGTTTTGAAAATAAATTTTGTACTGAAAATCTCTTGGTGGGTTTATGTCTAAAAAAACGGTTGTTAAATCAATCCTTCGGCAAAGTTTCGGGCCAGTCACAATGGTTCGTCAATCCCTTGGGACAAATCTCGGCAAATCTGTAGTCGAGCAACACCGGATATGGCGTGAAACTTCGTATATTGATGTAAATGAAATCGTTCATAAACGTACAACATACGACCTCCATGCAGCTTGTAAAAAGAATGGCAAAACCGAGAATGACGTACGAATGTCTTACCGCAACGTGCGAATCACCATTGCCTTGCTATGGGCTCCAGTGCTTTATTGTGCCATACAGCTAGCGATTGGCGACGTGAACGTACTTTCCGCGGCCCTTCTGATTGTTGGTTTTATGTCTTCATTAGTGTCATTGATGGCGGCCGCGCATCACCAGGTTACGATCCGCGAAAAGGCTTTCCTGTCACCCATGGAGTTTGGTGCATATGTAGCCGCTAACCCGGTCGTACTACTCCCGGTACCGCTTGCAAAAAAGTGGAGGCTTCACGTTGATGTGTTTGAGAAATCGAGGGAAAAGAAGAGGGTGGTGATTAATTCCAAAGATAAGCCGGGCTCGTAGTGGCCCGGCAATGCTTATGCCGGAATCCCGCCAAATGCCATTGCTGAAACAATGTGGGCTATGAAAAAATACTTCAAGTAAACGAACACCATATCAATGCAGAAGTAAAAACCACCGGAAATCATTCCCGTCACTGAATCACCCCAGTCCAGGAACCAAGCGTAAAACCACATCAGTATGGAGTCATAAAAGGAGAATGGGGGCAGGTTGATTAACCAGATTCCATAAATGAAACCCAAGATAATCATACCTGATGTGGTCATACTTGAACGGTTCCGGACGAAATCCATAATTACCTCGAGTCAGAACCCTCTACACGCTTCCAAATGATACTTCAACTAAATGAAATAAACAAGCTACATGCCAGCCGTTTCTGCGAACCCAGCGGCAATTTTAGACCATTGCGATACAGGGTAGCCAGTATAGAGCCCGCGGACATCAGTAATGTGATCTTCAAACTCTTCTCGATTGTATAGCACCTTGATATCCTTCAGGATCGAAAACCTTCTACGGTAAGATTTATCATCGAGGCGTAGTAGATAATCACCAAGAAGTTTCGGGTCCGAAAAACCAAGCAGGCTCTCAGCCCCTTTAGCGCACAGCACCAATGTCCGCAGCAAACTAGAGCATTGATCCTTGATTGAGAGAAGGGCTGACTCTTCCCCGATCCAGAGTGTGCGCAGTAAATTGTTAAGTTCCGATTGCTGCATGCCTGGTAGCCTAATAAGAATCCCAGCTTTGCCCACACCAACATACCCAATATGGTGGGCTAGGTGGCAAAGCCGGCAAGTAGTAATTAAGTTCTCCATATCGTTTTTATCGTGTTCACCACTAATGTGGTGAACTTCCATCTTGCCGGGAATGCGAATCTCACAGAATTGGCAGGTTTGGTTGTCTCGCTTGAGAACAGACGGCCGCACCTCAAGGTAAGCTTTGTCATTTTCCGTAGATCGGGCATCATCCATTCGGAATTTACTTCGCTTAACTGACGGAACGATTGATTTCATAGATTACTGCTGGAAAGCTCCAAGTTGATCAGCGGCAGTTGCTGATGCCGCGCCATCACCACCAACAGTCAATGACAGAATACCGATAAACAACGGAACAACTGTCAGCGCCGCTCCTCCAAGCATGAATTTCATTGATTTCGCACCGGCATCTGGCTCTTGAGGGTTGTCACTTTTCTTCATGTAATACCAAATTCCGTAGGAAACGCTACCTACACCCCCAAGAAACGCCGCAGCTAAGACAAGGGCGCCAACAGCGCTCATTTGCGCAATCCATCCTCCTTCGCCCAGGATGCGAGTTGCGAGGTCTTCTTCAGCGCTAGTAGTGGTTGAAATGGCCATCACAACGCTGCCAACGTAAAGTTTCAGGGCTAAATCTTTCATGGTAATGCTCCAGTTACATGTTGTTTAGTGGGATATAGAACTGTCCAGCAAGCACGCGGTCTTGCTTCACCGCGTGAACTTTGCCAATACCATCTATTTGATAGCCAGAAGTGACGGTAATGCTATCGCCCGCCGGTGTGGTTAAAACGGCCCTCCGGGGAGGGATTAAGGCTGAGGCGACCCACCCCTGCGGCGCCCTCATTATTTCAGGAAAGCGTTCAGCGCTAGTATTCGCTGCAACCATAGCCGGAGAAGGCGATTCTGCAACCCCGGCTGTATTGGGTACGACTGGTTGTAAGTCTGCCACATCCGTGCGCTGCTTACCTTCTGAGGCCGCTGTTGAGCGCTGCTCCCTAAGGGTCTCAGGTGCACGAACGGAGTCAATGAACCACCCCCCTGAAAAGACAACAGCGTCCCCGTCACCGACAATCTCCGTTACCGTCAGGTTGTCGCCTGCCGCGAACACGTTCTGTTCGCCTTCCTCAAGAGTGATAACTCTGCTTGTCGGTGAAAGTGCAACCACACGACCACCGACACCGGCATTGGTCAAGATTGAAAACTCGCCAAGCCTGGTTAAACCGTTGAGGCGCGTCTTCATTAGCTCGTTTGCCTTTTTCTTCTTAGACTGCTGATCTGCAATCATCCGTTCGATATCATCGATTTTGGCCATTTTCTCCTCAAGGCTTCCGATCGATTCACGCATCGACTTTAAGCTGTCACCCATCTCAGTCTTTACAGATTTCTCCAAGGACGAAATGAGCTCACTGACCTCTGTCTTGACTTGCGCCAATGACTCCACTTTACGCACCGGTTCCTGTGTCATCGGAAGAAGTCGGCTCTGGGAGGTCACCGGCGTTCCTTCCTGAATCGGCAAGGGGCTAGTGGGTGGTGGGATTGCAGGTGCACCCCGTGAGACCGGATCGCTCATCTGAGCGACATTGTACGGTTCTGGTTGCGTCGGCCTCATTGACATTGCATCGGTAGGATCTGCCGTCAGTACGGAAGTAGGTTGAGGTATGGGTTTAGGGGAAACCCTTGCAATGGTCTCCACCGTCCGGGTTTTGGCAACTGGTACGCGGTCCTCAGAAAAAACCTGGTAGCCAACAAATCCACCGCCACCGATAACAACAAGAAGTCCGGCGATGGCAGCCGCGATGACCACACCTTTTTTCCCCGCTCTTGTCTGCTTGGACTCAACAATGCGGTCGGCAGTATCTGAGTTTTCAGAGACGTCACTTACGCTTGGTCTTCTTGCAGCATCCAGCACCGGCACTTCAGGTGTTTCATTATCCTCATGCCTGTCTGACTTTGCTTCTTCGTGATTGGTGCCGTCGAAAGCGTTAGTCGATTCATCGTTGTCGTCGGCGCCGCCATCAAGCGCCTGCTGTAACACGTCTACATAGCGCTTGAAATCGCCCTGCACAAACTCATCAAATTGATGTTCGATTTCCTCAGAGGTAGCCCCGGCCTCCAGTGCAGTCTGAATATCGTAAAGAGCCTCTACGTCAAAGTTTAAGGTGACTCCTGATTCCTCATCGTGTACTTCGTAATCTGCGTTCATATCAATTGCGCGGTTAATGATATGAATCCACTCTTGTGAGCTCATCGAATTACCTCAATGTCCGAAAGTATCCAGATGCCCACTTCCTCTCCGGTATTCACGGTTACGGTGACTGGGCGGTTTATTTGATCTTGTAGAATTGGAACTGCTCGCCCCAGACCTGTACCAACGGTAAAGGCGATCTGGTCGTTCGAGTTAGGCGAATTCGTTTGGGTGTTCGTTGCACCCTCGGGGGTCGTCGTCGTGTTCTTGTTGGTTAAGCTTTCTGCATAGGCCCCGCCAAATATTCCAGCCAAGTAGGGCACCCAACGACTCAAATAATGATGATCAACATCGCTGGCAAGTCCTGGTTGGAAGGTTTCTGCATTAACCACTAACGCCTGTACAGCGTAAGACTTTCCTTTATAGATCATCTTTGTGATTTGAGGACTTACAGCTTCACCATTTCGCTCAACGTTTTCAGCCAAAAATACCGCACCGTCTAAAGGTGGCGTAACCGACTCGAAGCTCATCGGGCCACCTATGTCAGAGTCATGTCCAACCGTGGTAACACCAAGTAAGCGGGTGTCAGGCGGTATTTTGAGGGTAGCTGGAGCTTCCCCAAATTGATTTTGATCGAATTCAAGTGACTCTCCAAAACCTCCGGTCACAAAGGGAATATCCTTGTCGACCTCGCTACCGTCTGCCCCTTGGGGGTTTTTCACTATTTGATGAGTGTATTGCTCATAACCGCCGTATTTGCTCTGTGCCTTGGCGACTTTTTGCAGATCAGATGAGACCTGTTCTGCGTAACCTCTGGCCTCGTCAATCTCATCCTTCAGCGTCCATGCCTCAGGCTTACGGCTAGAACCCATTTGATCCCGATTGGCGTTCGGGTTGGAGACGGGGGAGGAAGGGGTTTTAGGCGCGGCCCTGCCAATTGTCTCGAGCATAATGTCGCCAGTATCAAGAGTTGGGTCGGAAGCCTCTTCAATCCTCCGGTCTTCCAAACGTTCTTCATTGCGGAGAGATACCTGTTCGATGTAAGTGTTTCCTTGTGACTTCGCTTCAGTAACTTGTACTTGCCGAGCCTCCTGCTGACGTTGGGCAATAGGTGAATCTTTGTTAACTTCAACTTCTTGGACATCACCACTTCTGGATCTTGAAAGGACCGTTGCAGCGCCTTGATCTTGACCGGCCTTCTCGTCTGATCCAGAGAAAACCGAATAGCCACCGATCAAAACAACGGCACCGACAAGAATGGCAATGTTTCGTCCACCCTTTTTGAAGTTTGCCTTGAAAGCGGCTTTTCGGATTTTCTTATCTTCGGCATCCTGGGATTCACCAGTTTCGTCGAAAAAAGTGTCTTTGCTTGTATCTGCCATAAGGTGTCCGTTATGAACCTATAGTGACACGGACAGACTCACCGTCCGGGGTACGAAGAAAGGCAGTTGCCTGGCTTGGGTCTTCAATTCGATATACATATATGCCAGATACATCCTGCACTTGAGCCCGCGGTGGAGATTCCATCCAGTATCGGCTCCGCACGTAAAGCCGTCCGTTTATAACCCAGGCTCTGCCAGCATTTTGAATGCCCGTTATGTCAATTTCTTTAGCGCCGCTGGGTATGTCATTTACCGCCAGCCGAAACATAACGTCATCATCACCACCACCGTAACCAGCGTCTGACAACATCATTGGGTTCGTATTCGCATTTGGTCCCGGTATAGAAAGTCTCACGTTTAAAACGCAAATGTTTCTTTGCTCTTCGCCAACAAGCCGTACGACTATTGGCTGAGGAAAACCTTTCAATAAAAGATTGTTGGTAGCTGTTGCGTACGGTTCAATTACAGCCACTTCGTAGATGTGCGGCTGCCCCTCAAGAATAGCGCTCGCAAAGGACTCGCTATCGCCCTGGGTGTGACCGCTCAGTGGCCATACCTGGCCCGTGCTGTCCTGAAAAATCAGGTGAGCAGGGGAGTGAGACGCAACGGGTAGGCGAATGGCAGTGGGGTTTGAATGATTATAAGAGATCGTTTCAATCCTACAGTCCGTCTCCCTTAGCGGAACATTGCGAGCCCTGATTTGCTCGTCCTGGCTCCGGCGCTGGTCAATAATTATCCGTGGGGGAATACCTAACTTCTTGTCCGCTTCTCGCTCATAGGTCTTGCGCCGCTCAAGTTCTCTAAGTTCAGATCTAACGGGCTCCAATTCGGTTTCTTGCCAGATATAGCGTCGCATCGCATCTTGCCGCAGATTCACAACTTCTATTTCTCTATCGTTGGGGGAAAAAACGACCACCCCGTTATCGGGGTTACTGCTTTGGCTTGCAGCCGTAGAACAGAAAGCCAGCATTAAGGTTGCACATAGGGCTTTGTGATGAGCGCTGTAGCTAGCCATCAGATGCGCTCCTTCATATAAAACGAGAGAAAACGGAAGCCACTGAAATAAAGCGTATCCGGCGTATCAAAAGTCATCGTCGAGTCAATCAGCCAGCGCCTTGTTGCTGTCCGTCCCGGTGTGAAGAGTGTCGTCATTACTTCGGTTTGATATCGCCAAACAAATAGTCCTGCGCGGCTCCCCTCATAAATTAGGTATGGACCCTTTGTGTTTATTGCTTGCACTTCAGCCGGTATGTTTGGATTATCCAGCATGAATTGCCCAAAGGAAGTCTTGGGCATTACTTTCTGAAAGCTTTTCTGAGCCCGAATATCAAAATAATTTCCCGAACACTCGTCAACTTTCTCGTCCATATCACCTGATGAGAAGGAGAAGCAATTTCGGAGTGTCTTCTTGATCCAAGCATCGCGAGCAATAGGTCCTATGTTAGGAATGGCAAGGAATGGCGCCCTAATAGAGGACTTGGTTGCGGGATTGATATCGATCCGTGGCGAGAAATCGAACATTAGCCGCAAAAATATAACAGCTATAAGAGTGCCTGCCAGAACATAAAGCCAAATAATGCTCTTGTTAGCTATAACGCGGACATTCACTCTCCACCCCCGAGGACTACAGCATCCACTGCAACGCCGGATGATTTGACCAACTGGGACTCACGTACCAAGAAAACCGTTATTGTCAGGTCCGCAAAACTAAAATCACCTGTAGCAATGTTGTGCCATCTCCAACGAACAGGAGCCCTGTAGACCCAGGTATATCGCCCGTCAGTTCTCCGGTAAGAGTCGATGACCGGGACGCTCTGCAGCTCGGCTATGGTGGCAAAGCGCCCGGATAAAAGCGGTTCAAGATCACCATTTCCACTGAGTCCAGACACAAAGTCTTCGCGTCCATTCGACGTGAAGTATTCATCAAGCGCCCGATTCATATTGGCCTTGGGCTGAAGGTGCGAAAGAGAAAGGACCCTGACAATGGCTTCGGCAACGAAATCCCGAGCATCGTCGTCGGTCACATCACCTTTTTCTGACAGTTGACTGAGTTGAATCAACCGGTAATCGTCCGTAGCTGGAATGTTGTAATGATCAGGCGTCCAGAACAGAACCTGAATAAACAAAACGAAACATCCACAAAATAACCCGAGAGCCCACCAAAAATTGGAAAGGTTGCTGTCTACAAACCCCTGCCTCGCCTGATTATTGCTGAATATCCCCGACGCTACAGACGCTCTGACTGGGTCCATCTGTTTCGCGTTCGCGCCAATACTCGCATTTCCAGGTGTTGCTGCACTCAAGTCAGGTTTGCGACTTTTGCTGCCGTCCTTTCGAACCACGACGCGCTTTCTGGTGTTAACTACTCGACTATCAGTCATTTCTTAAGAGTTCCACTGATTTGACAACCCCATCCTGGGTTGATACGCGAAGCACATGATGGGTTTTCGTGGCCCACAACAAAGTTGAGAGGAAAATAAGGACAATTGATGCGATAACAAATCGTCGTGTCCATCGCTTCATTCGTATCGACGCTAACCCAACGGAAGCCGGTGGCAGTCCTTGTGGTGAAAAGCCTGATAGCAATTCACCATTGTGGTTTTTGGCCCAAAGGTCCTTCTCTAATTTTTTAAAGTCCACCGTATCTGACACAACAAAATCTCCACGAATTCATATCGTGAAGATATAATTAAACGCTGCTTCAGTCAAGTAGTTGGCCGGAGTCGAAGAACTGTTCAACGGCTTCATTTATGAAATGGATTCCCTCGCCGTACCTAAGCTGCAACTTCCGCTTTACTTCTGGGCTGAAGGGGATCTTTACGCGCTGAAAAACGTGGGAAGGATCGTCAGGATAACGGAAAAGAGTCTCGGTTTGACACTCGCTTGCAAACCATCGGATATTACTAAAGCAGGCAATCATGCTACCTACAAATAGGTCAGCTGTAGGGAAGCGGACCAGTTTGAGGAACGCGGCAAAATCGTCCTTGGCATCCTCATCGGTCCACTCCCAGTTCAGTGGCTCAAATGGCCCACACTGCGAATCAACCGTTGCCACCGCCCGCATATTCCAAAACAAAGTACATCGAAACTCGAGGACTTCGTTGGTATCGACCGTTGACACATCGCCAATTGTGAAAGGCGAATGGGACTGTATGGGAAACTGGCTCGACATATCGACTCTAATAGGGTGCATATTCCTCCAGTCTAGCTGTCTCTACACCAAAGCACATTGCTCCGGTTGACAACCCGTTCAGTGCACACAAAACGCGCAGCGCTATGGTGCGAGGTGATACGCCCATTTGATAATCCAGGGCAACGCCTCCCAAAAAAACGGAAGGCTTGCCTCTGAAGATAAGTAATCTTATCAATTGAGCTATTTTCATACAAGCAAGGGACTCTATGCTGAAAGCCTCTCATAGACCCCATCACCAAGCGGTATGAAGTCGTCAGCATAACGCCGGATAACTTGCCTGATCTTTGCGTTAAAATTCTTATTCGTTCCGATTCGCTTCGCGTAACCGGAAAGTCGATCATACAAATCACTCAGGTGGACCGTCTCCCCCGGTCTAGTGACGCGTTTTAACGCTGAGCGCCAGGTCATGCGTTGAGCATTTTCTAGACGACGCTCGACCTGAAGCGCAAAGTCGACCGCGCAGACGATGCGCTTGTCACGCTCAAAAACCAGCAATGTTTCATGGGCAATCCGAGCAAATGAAGCACCCCCATAACGACGGCTATCCGACACACAGTTATGCTGCTGCTTGATAATGATGTCCCTAAGCTTCCCTGGCGCAACGCGCTGCAGCATTCCGGTCAAATCATAATACTGCCCAGTCTTTCGCATGTTAGCGATCAGCACGCAGTACGTGCCGCGTCCATCCATTGAAACCGCGTCGTGAATATTCATCAGCGCCAGTTGGCTCTTTTCGATAAAGTCGGCAATGCTTTGGCAGTTACTCAGGTCGTCTGGATGCGGCGTACCGTCCCCCCATACGTTCTTCGAGTATTCGACCATGGAGTGATAGGGCGGGTGCCAGAACACCATGTCAGCTGGGCGCCCGACAGACTCGAGCAGATCATCCCTGAGCAGGTTGAACCCGCTGTGCAGGTCGAGCCCCACATAGTCCACCCCCAGTTCCCGGGCAACGTCCCCGGATGTCCCTGAGCCTTCAGACGGGTCAACGAACAGAGCCTTGGGATTCTTCCAGTTGAAATAGGAGCCAAGTGCTTCCTTGACGATATGACCGGAACAGTTCCCCCGCCAGCGAGCGTTACCCCATTTCCCCCGGTCAGGATATGAAGCAACGGAGCTTGTAAAGCCTTGGGGTTTAGTCATTGCGTCTGCGCTCCTGTAGTGGGGTTTGAGAGTTGCTGGTATATGCGAGAAGGGTATGCGCCATCCGCGCTTGTATCAGGCTGGGCCATGCAGTGCACCTCTTGTCGAACCGTGTAGGAAAAAGAGAAGCACGCAAGGGCAGCTCCAGCGACCGTAATGGTATTGCTCGCCCATACTGAGAGAATCCCCGCCTCCAGGCTTAATACACTGACGGTTACAAGGAGCGCTCCAATGACTGCAAAGAGGACGCTGATTATGAATATGCTATTTCTGATTACTGTTCGCATGAGTCACCTGTTTAGTTGTCCTGACCTAATAATAATAGTATCAAATGACCGTCAACCATGCAAGGTGTATTAAGGCGCTTTTTCCCGGCGCAGCCGGTGCGTAGCAACCGGTTTTAGTGCACCTATAAAGCGCAAAGCGCCGAAGGGAAGGGATGACCAGACATGAATGGCTGCCTGACCATCCCATTGATTAACTCTGGATGTTGTTGATCACGGTGCTGGGTCTGAGGGTTCCATCGAAATCATAAGCCTCGTTCCTGCACGCGAGAGCCTGGTTGCCTGACAGCCACATAGATACAGGTACTGCATGGCCGTTGACGGGAACACTCACCTCAAAGCGACGCGGATCCGCGTTAGCTACTGTCGCTACTATGAGATCTGATGCTGCGTTGCAAAGCTTCAGCGTCATGCCTGCTATTTTAAGGGCGCCCCTGACGTGGTGATGTCATGTTCGACGCTTACCTATTCGTAGCCCTCCATCACTATTGATGCGCTTGCATCGGATCCGGTATAGGCGCTGACGACGGCAACAGCCAGATGCGCTGCTTAGGCTTAGGCTTAGGCTTCGGCGTCCTCGACTGATGGCTCTAATTTCGAGACGAAGGCCACCGCGAACACGGTGGCGGGCACAGCGCTCAGCAGAAGAATGGGTTTTGTAGGGGTGAGTAGCTTTTTGCCACTGTGGTCGTTTCCTGGCGGGCAATCAGGCGGGGTTGGCCTGTTGAGTGAATTGGTTCCAGCTGATTTGGCCGCTGTTGAACTGTTGGATCAAGGCGCCAACTCGTGATCCCTCGCTCCAAAGATCGGTGGTACACAGCTGCTCAAGACGTCCGTTATCAATAATTCGGAACCCCTGATCGATGGCATCTTCGATGGTTTGCTCAATGGTGTCCGAGGTGTAGTGGCCGTTGAACCCGCGGCCGGTAAACGTTTGGTGCCGGAATCGGCCGGGCTCGCTCATGTCTTCCAGAACGATGGTCCACATATCGGCGTTGCGATTGGCCAGAGTCAGTCCGAACCCGTCTGTCTTGAAGCGCTCAAGAGCGGCCTGATACAGGGCGGCGTCATTTCTGATGGAGTCCACAATATCGTGGCAGTTGGCCATGATAGAGGGGCTGTGAGCCAGGCGCCGGAAGGCTTCCAGTCGTCCAATGAATGGGTTGCTTTCGATGCTGCACATAATGTATCTCCTTCTTGCCTTAACCTAGATATTATTATATCATTACTGTAACACCATGCAAGGTGTATTGGTTAGAAAAAACACGGGGAAGTATCAAGGCAAAACACCGCCTGAGGTGTTTAAGGCAAAACCGCCCATACGACGATGAACGAGAGAAGGAACGCATTATGAAATTGGTATATGTAGCTTTGATTGCACTGTTAATGACTGGTTGCGCAACGTCTGGCCGGGATTTCAGCCAGCAAACCGCTGACAGCATCAAGTCCGGCGTGACCACCCGTGCTGAAGTCATTGAAATGATGGGCCAGCCTAGCGGTGTAATCTCCGGGAGCTCCAACGCCTTGACCGGTGAGTCTCGTCTGGGCGACGACTCTGTGAGCGGCATTACTTACGGCTACTCGAGTCTGAAGCTCGACGCCGTCAGCATGATCCCGATTATTGGCCTGTTTGCCGGGGGTAGTGACAGCACGAACAAAATGCTGCAAGTGTATTTCGATAAAAATGATGTGGTGACCGAAACCTTGTACACGACTCAGGACATCGGTACCAACAGCGCTTTTTAGTAAAACGCTAACTGCATGAAGAAAACCTCAGATGTCTGGGGTTTTTTTTCGCCCTGAGGAAAGGGTGGGCTCGTGAGATCGCGGGTTAATTCCTGGTGCGGTGCCGGACCTCGGCCCTACCGGATTCAGCCATAGCCGCCAGCGTGAGCTTGGCAAATGTCCCGCGGAAGGAATCGATCTGCAGCTGGATAGCCATTAGGTCGGCGGGACCTCGGGTTAACATCCTCAGGGCGCCCATGTCATCGGTCAGTGCGTGCTCAACCAGTGTCATGCCCCTCATAGCGAACAGATGGATATCCACCAGCTCCTGATCGCCGAACGCCATAACCACCTTGTTATTGACGCGGTTAGCATTATCAGCGCTACGACATCCTATCGCTTCCGAGACGCCTTGAAGTTCCGCCAGCATACGAATGGACGCTTGAGTGTCATTGCGTTGCCCACGGCTATTGTGGGCCCTCTCACGAAGGGCTCGCTCATGGGTATCGAGGATGGATTGAAGTAGGGCGGTCTGGCGAGGGGTCAGGCTGACCCCTCGGTATCTTAATTGCTGGTTTTATTCACGACCTTCATTCGTGGTGCTCTTTGAGGCTGACTGGAAGGGGTACGGGTTGCGCCGTTCTTTGAGTTCAATGTCCGCTGCGCAGTGCCGGCACAGTCCGTTGTCCCTGGCGCACCCGGGGCAGGTTGTATCAACACTTGTGCTGCCAAACGTCATGGTGGCATCGCACAGTCCGCACTCAGCCGATGTGATGGCCGCACCCCCAATGCGGTCAGGCGTGATGTGAGTGCAGTAACCGCAGTATCCGTTATCGCCGGCCGGGTTAGCCTCGAACGCCAACAGTTTTGCTCTGAGCGTATCAATGTGGCCCTTGGCCCGGGCATTGGCCAGAGCGACCGTGCTCCTGGTGACAACGCGCTTGCGACTGTGCATTAGGCTTTCTCACTCACATCGGGTATCGCTCGGTACCAGACAACCATAGGGCCGTCCTCGGTGTCATGAATACTGAGCATGCACCACTCAGGCCCTGGGGGTGATGGCTCCCACCCTACAGATCCGGTGTTCCCGTCTTCGAAGTGACGGATATACGCAGGGTGTTCCGGTTCCAGGTCGTATTCCATGGCTGAGACCTGAAACTCTATGTTGTGCTCCGCCAGCCAGGCGTTCCATTCATCGTCAGGGACTATCTCTCTGAGCTCACCCCCACTGACCATGAGGTCCATCAGGGCGGGATGAGTCCAATCCCCGTCTTCATCGCGTGTAACCGTTTCTGGTGCCAGCATGTGGCCTCCTGTTGATCAGTAGTTGAATGGTCGAATCGTGGCGGACAAATTACGCATTTGAGTGCCAGCGTGCAGGTAGTGCGTTGTCCTGATCATCTGGCCTGTGTGCTGCAATGGTATTCATGGCCATCCCCTGCAGCGCAGCACTTCCCCGGGTGAGGGCGTTTACAAGGTCCGCCTTCTCACGGAGGTACACCGGTACGAAAGACGGCGGCAGTGTGGTCACGTCAGACAGGTTGTCATCAATGTCCGCAAGTTTTATGGATTGGGCCCATTTGGATCCGGACGCATAGTGGTCCCGGTCAATGGCTTTACGGGTGGCCCGGTTACCGTCTTCGGGCCGGCTTATCTCTGAGACTTGTTCGACCAGTGCAGCCGTTTCACTGCCAAACAGACGGGTAATCTCCTCCTTGGTCAGTGCGGTATCCTCTAGTGTGTCGTGCAGGTAAGCGGCCAGAACGGCCGGCAGTTCACCACCGACATCCCGTATACGTCGTGCAACGCCGGCGCAATGAGTGATATAGGCAGCGCCAGAGCCTTTGCGTACTTGCCCGGCTGCTTTATGAGCCTGGTCAGCAACGGTTCTGGCTGCTCTGATTGTCCGAAAATGCATGGGGTAACCTCGACTGATGATCCCGCAATAGCCTGACCCAAGGTATTAAAGTGTCGGCGTCCTTGCCTGGTGTGAAAGTATGTTGTATCAAAAATAACAGAGAACCAGATTGCCTGCCAGAGCCAAGGACGGAAGGGCCCGGATTACAGGTGGGTCTGGGGGTGATGCCTATATCTGGAACAGGACGCTTTTCCCGCTGGGTCGTGTGCTCAGAACGATCTGCGCCTGGGCGGGTGTCTTGAAATACCCGTTCTGCCAGTTATCGAGTGTGCGGACCTGCTCCGCTTCCACCGGCGATATCCTGCGGACGGCCGCACTGCGGATTTTGGTGATCGCAGCGATTTTGCGATGAAGGCTTTGGGACAGATCGCTGTATCGAATGGGGTGTTTGCTCATGGGTAGTCTCCTTCAACGCGTAGTTTGTCTAACCTAGAGCCTATTCTACCAGAGCCAATACACCGTGCAAGGTGTAAATCACGATTTCTTATCCGGCGCAGCCGGTGCGTAGCAACCGAGCCTGAGTGCACATGAAAAGGACCGCAGGTCCTGGCTGTAAAGATTACAGACGAAAAAAAGCCCACTGCGAACAGTGGGCAAGGCGTCTGCGTAAACGCGAACTGGAAACCGGTGGGTGATCTGAGTCCCGTGTAGAATGAGGCAGGTGGCCGAGTGGCCCTGGGCCTTGAGCTCTACATCAGCCCATCAAGGTAGGGGTAGGCGATAACCTTGTAACATTCGGACATGCTCAGGTTGCCGTGCTCGAACAGCGCATCGGCCTGCTCGATAAACGTGTCGGCCTCGTGATCCTGAAGAAAAACGCCGGCCACGGGTTCGGCGACGTCGGCGATATGAACGGTGGAGTACATACGATCAACGGTGAAATCGACGTTGGACTGATCAAAGTAGCTGATCTGCTGCCGGTGAATAGCCAGTTCGCGCTGCTGCTGACTCATAATCTGAGCCATCGCCGAGAGACTGCCTGGTGCTGAGACGAACACGGAAGTTGCCATAACTATTCTCCTGCCTGCATTTGTTTACCTAACCTGTGAACCATTTTACCAGAAACAATACACCGTGCAAGGTGTAAGTCTTGATTTCTTATCCGGCGCAGCCGGTGCGTAGCAACCGAGCCTTTGTGCACATGAAAAGGGCCGCAGGCCCATGGCTGGCGGAACGCCAGGCAAAAGAAAGCCCGCAAAGCGGGCATGGGACAGAATGTGTAGGTAATTGCAGCCGGTTGACCGTCTGGGTTACTTCATCATCCAGAGGATCTGTGAATCTTCGTTGCGCGTAATGCCGGCGCCGTGGTCAAAGTGGAAGCGCGACCCAATGGGTGAGCCTTCTGGCACAAAGTTGAATCCAATCCGGGTGGAACCGTCGCTCAAGTTTGCTCTGTATACCGCGGGTACCATCCCGTTGATTATCTTGTGGCCGCAAGCCTCCTCAATTTTGGCATTAATGATTTGCGCCTCGGGGTTCATGGCGTCGTAACGATTCAATATGACATTAGCTGCACTCACAATCCGGTCCATGTCCTTTAGCACAGATGTGTTGGTGTAGCCGTTGGGCGTGCAGGTGATGATGTACTCTGCGTAAGTTTCGACTTCATTCACACCGTCTATCAAAAGCAGTTCATAGATGATTTTATCACCGGTCTCTTCGTCTATGTCGGTGTGGGCGAGTGAATCGAGAATAAGGGTGCAATCGATCATTTTTCGTAACATCGTCAGGCCTGCATGAGTCGGGAGTTAAGTTAAGTTCGGTTAGCACGCGACCCAGGGGGCGTTAGTATCGTGTTGACGCTCACGAGCCTGGCAAATCTGCTCGTCCGTAAATTGCTCCGGCCCTACCGCGTAAGCCTTAAGGGTGTCGTTCCTGTCGCTTAATTCTTCGACCCGAAATACATCCGAATCCGGATACACGCACATGTGCCGTCTAACCACCTTGGCCGGCGAATAGTCCTCAGCCTCAAAAGGCATGACGAAGAAAAAGCCGGCGTTCTGGTCCTCAACCTTGCGAACCATGTTTAAGGGTTTTTCGTTCTTTAGCTCGGTCTTGTCGACAATGCGGGTCTTACCATCGAAGTCACCCCAAGACTTCCAGCCCTTGGCTGTAGGCTGGCCGTGCCAGATTCGAACGCGGGCCTTGTCGCCCAGATCTTCGAGGATGGAGACGGTAAAAGCGCCACCCATGCCAGAGGGGATGCTGTATGAGGTAACGGGTTCAAGATGATTCATGGTTGTTTGTCCCTGCCGTGTGTTGTTTGCCTAACCTGTGAACCATTTTACCAGAATATATACACCTTGCAAGGTGTATATTGATTGTTTTCTTTCCGGCGCAGCCGGTGCGTAGCAACCGAGCCTTTGTGCACATGAAAAGGGCGCCCCGCGCCCCTGGCCGGCCGAAATCCAGACGAAAAAAAGCCCACTCAAGAGTGGGCGGCAGCTTCGGAGTTCGTGCTTAAAAGGCGCGCTGGCAGGTCAGGTAATCTACGCCGCCAAAAACCACGTTGAACGGTGAAGTACGGGAACTGTGGTAGTCCTCCATCGCGTTATAGCAACCGGTCTTAAATGCTGATAACGCATCTCTGACCGTGCGCTGATTGACCGTATCGCCGTCGTGCTCGTTGGGCCACGTCACACTCAGGGCATCACACGAACGCTTGCGAACAGAAAACTTAACGCCTGGGAATGTCTGCTTCAGGATCTTGCGGGCATTCTTTGCTGCTATGGCGTCCAACTGGTAACGGCCACCCTCAACGGGGGTTTGCTCCAATCCGGCAAACTCTTTGCTGACCCTATAGCTTTTGACGGCTGTGTCAAAGGCTTCGGCTTTCTCGCGCTTGAGTTTTTCCGCGCGGGCGGTTTCGATTTCAACGTGGGCGAGCGCGTCGGTGATTTGCGCCTGTGTACGGTCCTGCTGGTCAAGAAAGCGCCACTGCACGCCGGTAACGATGCACTCTGGCAGCTTGCGGCCTAACGTGCCGTTGTCCCAAACAACGTCAATATGCGCTTCGGCGCCGCGAACAAAATGTACGGCACCACCCAGAGCGGATTGGGAATTGCCTAGTCCTGGCTCACCGTCAACGTTATAGATCGTGCCATCGCGACCACCGTACAAGATGCAGTGAATGCGACGACCAACGCGCAGATCGGTGGTAGAGGTTGCTTCTGGGAAGTTCTGAATTGAGCCCATTGTGTTTTCCTGCCTTTGATTTGTTTGCCTAACCTGAAACTAATTTTACCAGATTCTGTACACCTTGCAAGGTGTATATAAGATTTTATTATCCGGCGCAGCCGGTGCGTAGCAACCGAGCCTTTGTGCACATGAAAAGGGCCATAGGCCCCTGGCTGGCGGAACGCCAGGCAAAAGAAAGCCCGCAAAGCGGGCAAAGGGCAGGTCACAGATAATAGGGTGGCCGGGGTTAGGTAGGCGCCAGGCAGGCCCCCCGGCCAAAAACGGTTATTTCTCCTTGGCTTTTTCTTCGATGTCGTTGAAGTGTTGCTCAATCTGAGAGATACACCAATCCCAGTATCCCGCAAGCGTGTTCAATTCACTGGCTTCAGCGGCCCAGTCCTGGTGCGTGAACTCCGGGTGTTCGCTCCAGTGGTCACCGGGCTGCAGTTCGTTGTACTTCTCTTTCAATTCGTCGACGGTCATCCCGCATTCGCTAACTTCAAGCATGTCAGATTATCCTGCTAACGGTACATAGACCGGGGTGAGTGTGGGCAACGGGTCATCCGATGCCAGATCCGCCATGAACATTTTTCCAGGTTTAAGCGGCAGTACGGAAGGGGTCTATAACAAACCCGCTGCCATCAAGTGGCTGTTGGTTGTATTCCGTCAGCGCTTCGTCCATGACCTGAAGCTCATACCCGGACCCCATAAAATCCCACCCAACGAACCCCCCAATAGAATCAGAGCGGTTCCACGAACGGCCGCCCCAGTACCAGCTTTGATACAGCCACTGTCCCGAATTGCGAATGCGGGCCTTAAACGCTTTTTCTTCGCGTTTCAGCTGGGCCGGGTCGATGCTGTCGTGCACTTCCGGGGTGAATATGTCGCCTGCCAGTTCTGAGTATGAGCAATCATCTTCGATGCGGGTCAGCTTGATCTTGCCAAGCCGGATTGCCGCTTCAATGCCCCCGGTCAGTTCGGGGTTTCGATCGTGGCCGGTGCTCAGATCTTTTTTGAGAGACTTGATAACTTTCTGATTGGCTGTGCCCAGATCTTGTACGGGTACCATGTTCATCTCCTGCCTGCGTTTGTTTACCTAACCTATAACTAATTTTACCAGATTAAATACACCATGCAAGGTGTATTATGATTGATTTCTTTCCGGCGCAGCCGGTGCGTAGCAACCGAGCCTTAGTGCACAAGAAAAGGGCGCAGCCCTGCTGGCCGAGGGCAAAGGGGCCGGCTGCTATAGAAAACATTAGTGTTGTGAATCTGGAGGTATGTCGGACAAAAGAAGGGAGCGCTTCATGGGCGTGAGCACTGGCCGCTCTAGGAGCGCCTTAAACCATGCGGTCCAGCATCGAAGTGCCAGGCCCGCAGTTCATGACTATCTGATGGTCAATACATTCTGCGCCGGCTATCGGGTCACAATCTCGGCATCTTTCAGTAAAACGAAGTTGGTATAGCCCGCAGGCTCCCGCGTTTTGTACTCATCCGAAAAAACCGCCAGTAGCGGGAACTCCTCTCCAACGTGATCGGCGTACCAACGCATGCCATCGGTGCAGCTTGTAATACGAATGAATTGTTGCTGAGCCATGTGGGTTCTCCTGACATGTGTTGTTTTCCTAACCTGTGAGCCATTTTACCAGAATCAATACACCGTGCAAGGCGTATTAGTATTGATTTCGTGCCGGCGCAGCCGATGGCTACGCCACAACGGCCTGTGTGCACATGAAAGGGCGCCAGCCCAGGTAGTCGTCGCCCAATGATCCCTTGGGGAAAACCGACGGAGAGTGTTTCGTGCGACATTGGCGTTTAAGTGCTGCCAGAGACACCCCCAGAGCGGGCTGCAGATTACCGCGGCAGGCGGTAACCCATATTGAACGATAATCAGGCGATCCGCAGCTTGGCCGCTTTGTTGGCCTGATGCTTCTCCGCATCCGTATAGGTTCGCCACCCCGCAATCTCGTTTAATGACCGCCCGCACCCCACGCAAAACTTTTTCTCATTTATTTTGCAGACTTTAGTGCAGGGCGACTCTGCCATCATTATCCGATCGCCCTTCTGGCGGCTGCTGTATTGCCCAGGAACACGACGTTTCTGACAACTTGAACGTAGGTCACTTCAGGGTCCGCCAGCTCGCCGTTATGTCCCACCCCTACGATCAGAGCAATGCCTGCAAAAACAGAGCTGTGAAAAGGTGAGGAAAAGAAGTGGCAGTTATCGGTATGGGGCGCATCGTCATCGACAACAAAAGAATCAGTGAACCCAAGCCCTGGAACTGGGCTTTCCCCTTCCACCCAGTATCCTTCGCCGTCGAGGTATCCGCCTATGCCCGCATTGATGAACGGGGCGAACTCGCGTGCGGTACTGGCGGTGTAAAACTCAAACTCTTTAAGGGAACCGGAATAAGGGACTTCGATAACGGTCGCGTTATACGGATTGATCAGCAATGCGGTGACTGTTTGCATAAGTGGTGCCCTGCTTTATGAATTGACCTAACCTGCCATCCATTATACCAGAGACAGTTAACCCTTCAAGGTGTATTGCTTGTTTTGGATCTGGCACCAGGCCAGCCAGGCATTGACTATTTGGGGGTGGTGTTTGGTTGCGCCGTTGCTTGGGACGTCCGAGACTTGACGCCACCATCCAAAAACGGGCCTCGTCAGGTGACCGCTAAGGCGGGTTTTTGATGTTGGGCGACACATTGTATGGGTGCGTTATTGCACGCTGCTACAGGCCTCCTCAGAGGCCTTAACGAATAGGTGGCAGAGGCCCAGAAGGTTGCAAAGAAATGGCGGAAGTTGATTGGTGCGATTATCGCACCAAAGGAGCACCAAAAACGCACCAGAATAGCACGAGAACAGTGCTCTTTAAGCACCAGATAGGTACCAAAAGGGTGCCGAAAACGCACTGCACCAATGCCTATAGCTTCGCTTACTCACCGTCTGACTCTGCGCTATCCCTGATCAACATCCGAATAACAGAGAGCTTAGAGCGCCGCTGTTTCTTCGCTAGCCGCTCAAGCAGCCTGTAATCATACTCATTGAAGCCAATGTTAAAGTGCTTGAAGGTTGGCTTGGCGTCCGGATCAATGGCTGACGCAGGAGCCCCATAGGCGCCTGATGAAAAGCGCTCTACAGCCTCTGCCGTGGCAATGCTGTCATATGTTTTATCGCGTCGTTTAACCACCCAATATCTCCTGTACCAGCAACTGCACTTCTGCTTTCGCTTTAGAATTTTTGGACTCAACCACCCCCAGCCCATAGGGCAGAATGTCCCGGTATATTTTGCGTTCCCGGATCACGCTCCTGCACACGGGGAACTCCGGATAATCTGACAGGTATTCTCTGGCTTCGCGCTCTTCGTGAATCGATGGGTTGGTCGGCACCTTAGCCAGGACCGCGGCAACCTTCAGGTCGGGATTGATGAACCGGGCTTCTGTGATCACCTTACCCAGTGATTTGATAGTGTCCAGATCCATGTTGCTGGGAATGAACGGGACCAGTAGCAGGTCCGCGGCGGTCATCCCGCTTCTCAGCTCAGAGCTATCATGCCCGGCAACATCCACGACGACAAACTCATAGCGCTTATCCAGATCCAGTAGGGTGTCCCGAATATTGTCGCGCATCTGCACAATATGGACGGGGGGACGCTTGGGGTCAGCTCTGCGATCCTCGATAAAGCGGGAGCTGGACATCTGGCGATCCGCGTCAACCAGCACCACGTCACGGCCATCGGCCGCCAGGCTTACCGATATGTTGATGGCGACGGTCGATTTTCCGCACCCGCCTTTTTGACTACCAACCAGGATGATCATTCCGTTGTTCCTTTTCGCACCAAAATGGCACCAACACCGCACCATAGCGGCATTCAAATGGTGTGAGAATGGTACTGGAAAGGCCCGTATTGCGGAAGTACAAACTGTTTTACAAATGCAGTGTTGCCGGCGCGTAGCAACCGAGCTTGTGTGCACATGGAAAGGGCGCTAGCGCCCCTGATCCTGTAAAGCCCGGACTGGCCGGGCTAAGGATCTGGGTGGGCAGGTTGTCATTGCGCCGGGTACAGGTGCCCGCGTGCGCACACCCGGAACTGGTCAAAGTCTTCCTGTGTCGCCAGTCGCGCGTGGTCAATGCCCGAAGTAAAAATAACAGGCCCGTTCAACGGATTGGGCCCGCCCTTAAGTATCTGTCCCGCCAGCACGTCAACCATATTATGGGGATGCACAATGCCCAGGGTGTTCCCGTTCATAACAATGTACGTGCCAGGCTCCAAAGCCTGTGGGTGATCGAGGGTGGGGCTGCCAGCACTTCGGAAGGCCTCGGATTGGTTCGGGTGGTCAGTCATTGCGTTCATGGTCTCGCCAGCCTAATAGGATGAGGGAAGAGGAGCCTCGGCTCCTCTGGTTACTAAGCTGCCTGGAGGGCTTCTGCATCGATGATATCGAAGATGGTGTTTATGGCGTGATGCGTCAGCCAGAACAGGTCGTCGTTTTTCTCGTATGACCCCATGCCCTTGCTTTCCAAGCTGCCCATCAGCGCCGCTACCTGGTGCTTATTCCAGCCCATTTCAGAGGTCAGTTCGTCCATGCCGGCGTTGCTAAAATTGTCGGAGTGCTGGCTCACCCGGTCGCTGTAATTCAGGATGAGCTTCAGCGCCCGGATTTCGTTTGCGGTAAGTGATGGCTGATCGTTGGACGTGTTCATGGTGGTTCTCCTGCCTGCATTTGTTTGCCTAACCTGAGAACCATTTTACCAGACTTGGTACACCTTGCAAGGTGTTTTACTGCCGTCGCAGCCGGTGGCTGGCCACCCGGCCTCAGTGCACCTGAAAGGGCCAAAGGCCCCGGGCTGGCGGAACGCCAGGCAAAAGAAAACCCGCGCTTGGCGGGCAGGGCAGGGCAGGGGCAGACAATTTTAGCTTCAATCGGTAGAGCGTGGCCGTCCATGCTGGTGAGACTGGAACCCTCTGAAATACAATCTTTGTGCCCAGCTGGAGTCGGGCGTTGGAAATGCTGGAGGATATCGCCCCTCTTCAGCTGCTTTTTTTCCGCTCTGGAAGGGCGTCATTTCTGGGCACCGGCCCAGAAGATCTCTTAATCGTCCCATGGCTTTGGATCTCCCTTTTTGAGTTAAACGCAACGACGCTCGATCGTGCCATGCTGGCATTGAATCTTATATTTCTTCGCGCCGATTGACGCGGCGTGCGCTGCGATCTGAGGGCGAACTAAATCCTCGGGGACACTGCGGAAGAGGGTGCGCGTATTCTCACCCTGGACCTGACAGATGTCGTACGCAGAGTCGCCGTCAGAGCCTTCTTTATGAACCGGTACAAAAATCGGCACGCTGTGACGAAGATCAAACGGGACCCCATCAAGACCATAATCGAAGGTGTATCCTTCATTGGCCATCTCAATTTTAAAGTCGCGGCACACCGCATAGGAGTCGCATTCGCCTTCTTCAATTTGAGTCATGTGATGGTTGATAATGGCGCGAATCCCCGCGGGTAACTCGTCCTGACTCTCAAACAAATCAACCTTCTGATCGTCGTTGTTATTATTGCTCATTTCCTGCCCGCCCTGCGTGATTTCGATAAATGAATTATAGCATAATACACCTTCAAAGGTGTACTAATTTAAGCCGGCCCAGCCGGTGCGTAGCAACCGAGCCTTTGTGCACCTAAAAGGGCGCGCCGCGCCCACGGTGTAAAAACAACTGAAACAAAAAACCCGCATGAAGCGGGTAAAAGTCGGTGGGCAGTAGCATTTTAGTTCTGCTGTGTCCTCAGGCGAATTGTTCAGTGTTCCGGTAGTCGCGAATAAAACTCTGCACCCGAGCCATGTCAGCGCTGGCGACGGTCCACTTACGAGTGCCGCCGTCCAGGCAGATGCCGGAGTCATTGCCCTCGATATCTGAGATGCGATACCGGCTGACGAATTGGGCATTGAACGGCGGGTAAGGGTGGTCGATATCGTAAAATTCAATTAAAGGTTCGCTCTGGAGATTGATACGAGCAAACGCCTGTTCCTTTTTGCTCCACTGGCCGTAGCCATCCCCAGGCCCGACGATGTGAACCATGAAATTCATTGGGCTGTCGCCAGATGTAAACCTGCGGATCATTGCCATGATGTTTTCCTGCCTGTTGTTTGATTGCCTAACCTGACAACCATTTTACCAGAACAGGTACACCATGCAAGGTGTATTAATGTTTATTCCTGCCGGCGCAGCCGGTGGCTGGCCACCCGGCCTCAGTGCACCTGAAAGGGCCAAAGGCCCCGGACTGGCGGAACGCCAGGCAAAAGAAAACCCGCACTTGGCGGGTCAGAATGTAATGTTGTTTGCCGGTGATATGCTGTGGCGATCCGTTTATCTAGCCGCATTGACCTGAAGGGTCTCAATAATAGCGTTGCTGAGTTCTTCGTCGCTCAGAGTTTTCCCGTTAACCAGAAAACCCGCAATCGTACGTTTGGACGACGCGCATTCAACGGTATTGCCGTCCAATTGCATAGGGGTGCTAGTGATGTGAGTTGCTGCGGGAATGTTCATTCTAGCCGCGCCGTTCCAGCATTCAACGAGGCTTGCAGGCTTTCGTTGGTCAGCGAGGTAATTCTGGCTCCCCAATCGCGTATCAGCACTGCTGCCTCCGATGTAGCCTTTTGCGTAGAGCGCCATGGGGACCATGCAAACCGCCAACAAGATTAGGGTCACTGTGATCACCACTAAGGGGGTGGTCTTTGTTTGAGTCGCCATCGCTAACCTTCCTGTGTGGGTAGCTGGGTGTTAGCCGGCCGTGGAGTGAACGGGGAATGGAAAGCCAAACTTTCCGAGGAGCAAGTCCAGGTCCTCGCACGCCGTACAAAAATCTCTTTTATAGCCGCTTTTTTGCATGTACTCGTCGATTTCGGGCATGCGGGATCCGTCAAAAACAACCACGTCGTGATCGCCAATGGTGAACCCCTGAAGCCGATCGGAAGGGCATTTTTTCAGCAAAGCATTCACTTCTTTGATCCATCGGCGCTCAGCTGCTGTCAGGGGTTTTGTTGTAACCGGCATAGATCTACCTCACTTTGGTTCGCTGCCTATTGCCACTGCACGCCCAAACGCAAAAGGCGAAAGCATCACCGGGCATGGATGTCACACATCGTCTTGTTCCATCTGAGGGTTAAGCGCCCGCTGCAGAGCTTTGGTCAAGTTCAGGTCTGAAGCAATCGTTCTCTCATGCGGTTCCGCCATATGGTGCTGAATAACGTGCCACAACACCTCCGAGTCATCACCCCCAGTCGGCTCGGAGGTGCAGCGCAGATCCCAGCAGTTGTCCTCAATGATGTTGACCCAATCCGTAGCCGCCGATTTACGTTTGTTAGACAGGATTTCATGATAAACCTGCAGCCCGCCATATAGCATGTCCACGTCGTCGCGCACGGGCTCTGTTTCACCGAGTTCAACCAATGTCGCGATCGCATCTTCCCGGGTTGGCTCTGGCATACTCGCTGCCTGGTCACCGGCGTTGCTGGGGGTGATGCAGGTGAGAACGTTGCGCTGCACCGGGCGCGTGGCTCGCGACACATAATCTTCAAAGCCGAGATGTTCGGGGCGTACCTCAGTCCACTTTCCGTCGTCTGCCAGGAAGCGATCGCCAACCATTTTCTTCTCACCAACGTTCAGGTCACGCCACCCCTCAGGGACATTCACATCCTCACCCGGGCCAGTCACATTCTGATTCAGCAATGTGACTGGCCCCAGGTCCGTTACAGCCATAACGCCGCCACCATCTCGCTGCACCAGCACGCCAATTTTTGTACCAACCTGTGCACCTTTGCGTTCGCCAAGGCTAGGGCGTTCAGTGCGAGCTATGTTGCTGTCCCTGGCGCTGAACTCTTTCTTAAGGCGATCAATCTCCCGTGTGAGCTCCAGATTTTCATCCAAAGCGTCCGTCAAATGTTTATTTACATCATTCAGCCGGGTGGTTAATGTTTCCATCGTCATAAGACTGCCTCAGTGCTTTGTTGGAGTTGTGCTGGCGCCGAGCGCTGGTCTACGGCGAAAGAGCATTTCAGGTGGCATCTGCAGTGGGCCCGCCTGTCTATAGCCGCTACGGCCAGAATTCGGTTATTTGCTTGCGACCGAGCCAGTCGAATCAGATCCTCGATATCGTCCTGAGAGCCCGCTACCGTTAGCATATCCCCATCACCACCAAGCTTTTCGATCAGCACTTTTGGGTCGTTCAGGATGCCACGGATATCGTGACGGCTGATCTGGTTGCTGACCTGCATCATGCGCTCGAACTCACCTTCAGAGTCTTTGAACAGAGATACAGCACCCAAACGCAAGAAGTAGTGATCTGGCCTGACACTCGTTTCCTTAACCACCCTGCGGCTATGCCGCATTAAGCAGATCGGATAGCACGCTTTTAGCCTCCTGAAGGGGGCCAGCATCAAAGTGTTCACCGGTGCCAAGTGCGATCCCCTGGGTCTGGTTCAGGCGCCGGCCGCGAATCTCAACTACCGACAACTCCCAGCGGCCTTTATCGAGTCTTTGGAGTAGCGCGCACCACTTACCCCCAGCAAAGCAATCAATTTGATCTTTGTTCGGCTGCCGATAGATTAGCTTCGTCATGAAATGGATCTCCTGGTGCGGCTGGGTGTTCTTGCCAAAGAGGGTGACCGGGTGGCGGTTAGGTAGGTAAACAGGCAGTTACCACCCGGTCATGATCGTCAGGCCTGAGCCTGTTGTGTTTTTACCCCGGGCAACTTCACCGGTTCATTTCTTCCGGACCCAGCCGTTGAGGACGGTCTGTTCCGGATGTAGTGGGCGACCATGCAAACAGCAGGTCGCACTGTTCTTCAGGCTGGAATGTCAGGCCCAATGGGCGCTGGAGTAAATAAGCCTGTTTCATCCAGCTGCCTTGCAATGCGTTCCCCATACTTGATGACTGAGGAAAACCGGTACCACGCAGTACGGTCGTGATTCGAAGTGCCGGACTCGGGCCCATGCTCTTCTAACTCTTTCTGCATAGCAGGGATAACCTGCCAGCGTACAATCTCCATAATCGAGGAGTGATCGATGAACTTCTGAAAATCTGCGGCAATGGAAATCTGGTCTTGCCGATCCCGCTCTACTGGTGAGATCTTTGCGATTAAGTCGCTCATATTTCCGTCCTGCTTTGCCTTTAACCTAAACATGATTATACAGTAATTGATTTACCTTGCAAGGTGTACTTGTGTTGAATCTGTGAAATTTTTGGTCTTTCGGCGCCTCTGTTCCTTGCCGCTCAATATGACTACAGATTTTGGGATAGACCCAGAAGCCCCATTCTGGCTGGTCTGCCTGAAAGCCATATGACTACAGGTTCCGCTATCATATCCCCACAAATTCTCAGTCACTCGTCCGCCAGCTGTGGAATCATAATAAAGTCGGTAACTTTATTAGTGGGTAACTCGCCCGCTGGTTATGTGCACCGGCCTCATGGCCAAACCCAACATTCCCATGAAGCTCCGGTTTATGAGGGTTTAACCCGTTCGGGTTCGTTTTTTCGTGCTACATTGGAATTTGGCACCAATGATCACAGCAGGAGGCATGAATTGCCAAAACTCAGACCCACTCGCCGATTGCTTTCAGAACCGGAACATGGCCGGGGAAAGGCTCAGGTGGTTGACCGCCCAGGGCAGCTTGCTCACATCCTTTGGGCCGCCTCCAGAGGCGACCTTGGTCACCGAAACGTCGCCGTCATCTGGATGTTGTTCGGGAGCGGAATGAGAGTCAACGAAGTTGCTCACCTGCTGGTTTCAGATGTCTTCTATTCTGATGGCCAACTCAAAGAGGTGTTTTCGATTCGAGGCCCCACGACCAAGACGGATAAGCACCGCCCCGGTTTTATCCTCGCAAAACAGCACAGAGAAGCCCTGGTTGCGTGGCGAGACCAAAGGGTGGCTGAGGGAGCATTCACATCCGAGGATGGCTCTTATGGCGGGCTAAATCCTGACAGCCATCTTTTCCTTGGCAAGCGGGGCAAGACATGGCAACGACTTGCATTTAATGACAAAAAATACAGAACGAGCAACGGCGAAATTGTAACGACGAAAGTGTGTGGATCGCTGGAAAACCTTGTGCGCGAGCTGCTAAAAGGTGCTGGCCTGAACTACGGGTCAAGCCACTCTGGCAGGCGAACTTTAGCAACGTGGTTGGATAGAAAAGGCCATAGCCTTGAACTGATTCAGTTGATATTGGGGCACCGGAACCCTGATATGACGCTGGAGTACATCGATCCCGACTTACCGAGGATAAAGGCCGCATTTCAATCTATCTGGAAAGGCGTAAAGCCGACACAAATGTAGATACATCTGTTGACACGTAATGCGAGCGCAAGTAAAGTAGATACATTCGTAGCTACAATTATCAACGTGAGGTTGCCAAATGCAAAGTGAAATCAAGCGCTGGGGAAATAGTGCAGCAGTGCGCCTTTCCAGCAAAATTTTGGCTCAAGCCAAACTGGATGTGTCCAGCCCGATCAGCATTGATGTAAAGGCCGGAAGAATTGTCATCGAGGCTGCCCAAAAAGCTCCCCGCAAGGTGAATCTTCCCTTTTCCGAAGCTGACTTGCTGAAAGGGCTCGATGCCCATGGCGCTCACGCAGATGAGCTTGCGCAGCCGTCTCCAACTGAAATGGGTGTTTGATGGCTCAGTACATCCCTGATCGCAACGACATCATCTGGCTGGACTTCGAGCCCACCAAAGGCAAGGAGATAGGCAAATACCGGCCCGCGTTGGTGCTGTCGTCCAAGCAATACAACAAACAGACCGGGCTCCTGATCTGCTGCCCAATCAGCTCAAGCGTTCGCGGTACCGCGACTGAGGTTGCCGTAGATAACCTGGATAAGCCTTCGGTGGTGGCATCGAGCCTTATCCAAACGCTGTCCTGGAAAGACCGGAAGGCTGATTTCATCACCAAGGCAGAGAGCGGTGTAATGGATCAAGTGTTGGTTCGCATCATCCCCCTAATCGGCGCGGATAGCGTGATCGAAAAATTCATTGAGTAGTGAGAAACCAGAGAAGCGCCATGACAGAAGCAACATCGAGCACTATTAGCCATCCCAGGAACGATGACCTCCGATTTGAGCGTGACCGGTTGAATAGGGTCTTGGATGATACCGACCTTGATCAGAAGGAATATCGAAAAGCGGTCGAGAGCGTCCGAAAGACGGCAGATCTCATTGAAAAGCTAAAATCTAAGTGATTGTAACAGTGGGAATGCTTCTTGAGGGCGAACCTACCAAAGCTCTCATGAGCTTTGTAGCTGCGTGTGTATTTATGGGTGTTATAGCACGAATCGGAAAACACAACGCACGAATGGAGGCCCAAGAGGCCCAAGACCATTAAGTGGGAATGCGGGAGACTCGCGAATGAGTGACGTAGACAAAGAAATAGATCCTGAAGTGCAAGCCGATTGGGATGCAGGGGTAGCCGCCGCGAAAGAATCTCTAGCTGCTTCAGATGGGCCAATAATGATGATGGATGAAATGCCTGGCATCAGTATGGACCCGGATGTAAAGGCCATGGGATGGAATTCTGTCTGGGCTTCTGAGGAAAATCGTACGCGCTGGGTGAACGTGCGCGAAAAATCGGCAAACTAACAATGCTGGAAACCGATAAAGTGTTCAAAGCGATCTATTCGCGGGTCAAGGTCGACTATCAGGGGTAGTTACATGGATGCTCAAACTCAAGAAGCAATCAGGCAGTTTTCAGCCAAGGTAAGCGAGAAGTTCGATGTGTCCCGCTTAGTCTTGTTCGGCAGCAGAGCGCGTGGGGATAACCGTGATGACAGTGATGCAGATGTTGCTGTTTTCCTCCGAGGGGCTTCCGGTGATTTTGTGGAAGTGAAACTGGCCATGGCTGGCATTGCGTTCGATGTGCTTGTAGACACTGGCATAAGAATCCAGCCGCTTCCCGTGTGGGATGGAGAGTGGAAGCGTCCTGAAACCTACTCAAACCCTTATCTGCTTCAAAACATTGCCAAAGATGGAGTTTCTGTATGAGTGCTTTGCTGCATAAAGCTCGGCGAGCCTTGGATTCCGCAAAGCTGCTGCTGTCCGCCGGGGATGTGGATGGTGCCGTCAATCGGGCCTATTACTCAATGTATGACGCGGCCAAGGCTGCATTGACTGAGGGTGATGATCCAATCATTTCTCAGTCTATAAAATCACATAACGGGCTGATAACGCTTTTCTCGCAACACTTGGTTAAAACAGGGTATGTTTCTAATGACCTGGGGAAGCAACTCAACGAAGTGGAAGAGTTGCGCCTGATTGCTGACTACAAAGAACAGGACATGATAACTGGTGAACGAGCCGCTTGGGCGGTAGAGGCGGCCGAGGGCTTTGTCAGTGCGATGGATGATTTGGTTGATGACCTGAGCCCGCCGTCACCAGGTCCGTCTATGTGACGGATGCCAGTATTGAAATTTCAAGAGGAATTCCTTTATGGCCGACAACTTTATGATTGATACAGCGGACGAAGACTGGTTGCGAAGTCTGCTGACCAAATCATGAAGATGGGAAACCGCTAATGACAGTCAGCACTGAGAACACAAACGAAGATCTGCCTGCCGATGAGGGCCACCAGGCATTCCGGGATAGAAAAACACTGGATGACAATCCGTATCAGGAAGACGACTGGCGCTATTCAGAATGGCAGTTCGGATGGGACTGCGAAGAGCAATCCAATCCTGACCTATTTGACTGGCCTTCTTGCAAATTCAAGTAATGGGAAACCGAGAGGAACAGTTAATGCAAGCTTTGGGATTAATGGCTTTTTTATTGATTGGCGGAATGCTAATCAACGCACTTTTGTCGGTGCTGGTTCAGCCAGCGGTTCAGGCCGCAATTGAGGGCTCGATGCCGTTCATTGCTGGCCACCTGACGACCCTCACATTGGTTTCTGGCGTCATCCTGGCGTTTATCGTCGTAGCGATCCCGCCACTCATTTTGAACCGGGAGCGTGAGGATGGAGTGGGAATTAGTGCCTTTGAAATGATTGGCTTCGCTACAGCTATTGCAATGGGTATTGCTTCAGTTGGTTATCTTCTTAGCGTTGGGTGGGTTGCCGCGACAGCGACATTGTAATGCTATATCTACATGGGAATTCGAGGTTTCTGGAGAAAGTAATGAATTATGATGCGTTAAGCCTTCAGGCTATACAGTGGATTACCTGGATATCTATCGGTGTTGGCGGGGGCGTCGCCCTCTGCACATTCATCTTCGGGATGATCAGCACGGCCTCACTTTCAAAGGATTCAACCAACAACCCTATTGAGCGGTTAGCCCTGGGCTTCGTTTCACGTAAGCGATACATGGTACTGGTCACCCTTGTATTGCTTGCGTCTGTTTATGGAGCGGCATCCTCAATGAATTATCGGGCAACCATCATTCATACGATCGTCAACGGTGCTCAAGTCATAGGTATTCCATCCGAGCTCTTATTGTCCGCTGATGGAACACCGCTTCGTGTAATAAAAAATTATGCAATGTTCAAAATCGCATTTAACATCGACTTGCAGCCGATCATTTCTGTGCTTTACGACCGAGGGTACCTTGAAGAACCGAGTCGGGCGAATACATTCGATTTAATTAGGGCATTGAAACAACTAGAGCGCGAAACTTGAGAGCCATAGGAATTCGAAAATTCTGGGGAGATGGAAATTGAGCGAAACCAATAAGAAGCGTATCCGGCGCAGAGTGGATTACATCTTTAAGTGCATGTTCACGTTAGGTTGGACAACGGTGATTATAGGCGGCGCATATCTTATCAAAGCTCAAGAGGCTGGCGGCTTAGCCGCTGCCGTTATGCTGGCATCAATCTTGGCCGTCATATCAACGTTCGATGTTTTTGCAAAACAACCCTCAGAACTGATTACTAAGCTGATATGGCGCAGGCTATATCGAAATTCGTAGGTTAAGAATGTAACTGCAAGGTTGGAATCCGCGAAATGAAGCGAATTAAGAACATAAACAACCCTATGGCGTTTGGCGATCCGGCACTCATAGCATCATTGATACCAGATGCCGCTTCTCGCCAGAGCGTAAGCGAAGCCGAGTATCGCAACGCGACGAAGCTTGCTGATGCACTTGAATCTGGTGATTACGTCCATGCGGAGGAAGTGATTGGTCGTCAAGTTGAGTTGGCCAAAAATTCCTACGGTGACCCCAAAAACTGATATTGGAAATCGGGGCACTGCGAAACAGAGGAAGTGAGAATGGCAATTACAGCTGAAGAATTGGTGGCAATCCTAGAGAAAGACGGCGTAGAAGCAGTAGAAGAAGCGCTTCGCGGTCACACAAGATCGGAGCTCATGCTCCTGTCATCACGCTTCACTGCCCTGGTTGAGTGTATCGAGGACGCCGAAACGGTTGAAGAGCCCGATGATGATGAAGACTGGGAGCCCGAGCCTTCGCCGGGTTGAGCATGGGAAAACGGAGCTATTAACAATGTTGAAAAATAAGCACAACCTGCCCACAAGAGAAGAGGTGCAGGCGATGGACGGGAAAATTTTAGCCATGCTCACTGAGCGTGAAGTCCATGTGCTCGATTTCTTTCGGATGTATGGCCGAAAGCATGGTGTCGCTATCCACGTTAAAAATGAGGCCGACCCGGACGCGCTGGCCCTGGCCAGGAGTAAGGCGCAAGCCGATGAAGTCCTGAAGAGCGCCAACAGCCGCGTTCATGTGACCGTTCAGTAGATGGGAATACGAAATGATTGAAACAACAACTGAGTTTTTTTTCTTCGGTTTGGTAGGCGGCGTTTGGCTGGGACTGGGTGTTGCCCCTGCCATCTCCGTTTGGACTAGCAATCCCATGGTGGGAGTTTTAGGGAAGATGTGGGCCTCAACAACCTGTCTGTACCAAGGCCCGATCGCATATATTCTCTTCCCTGAATGGCTAAATAAAGACCTAACTCCTCTCCACATTCGACAAGACAAGAAATCGCGCACTTCAGCAAAATAGCAACATTGCCTTTAACGAATGATATGGGAATCCGGTTTAGGTAGATATTTTTTTATCTTTTTGATACCTTACTTGGTGTAAGGAATCTCATTAGAGGAAAGGTGCTGCATGGCTACTGCAACGATAACCAGTAAAGGTCAAATAACAATTCCAGTCAGTGTGCGGTCTGAGTTAAAGGTGGGTCCTGGTGATCGCGTAGAGTTTGTGAAGATGTCTGAAGGCCATTGGGAAGTGGTCGCGTCTGTTGAGGATGTTAGTCGACTAAGAGGTATTGTTGCGGCTAAGCGAGTCGTAAGCATCGAGGAAATGGATTCAGCCATCCGGCAAAAGGCGGGGCAATGATTGGCCTTGATACCAATGTTCTGGTGCGCTACTTGACTCAGGACGATCCGAGTCAGTCTGCACAGGCCAATCAGATTATCGAAGAGCAACTAACGCAGCGTAATCCAGGCTTCATCTCATCCACTGTGTTGGTTGAGGTGGTCTGGGTGCTGGAGACTTGCTACGACCAGGGGCACATTGCGATTGAGGCGATAATCGGCGGGCTTCTGACGACACGACAGCTTCTGATTGATGAAGCTGACCTGGTTTATCGAGCACTTAAACGCTTTTCAGATGGAAATGCTGATTTTAGCGATGCGCTTATTGCTATTGTCTGTGAAAACCGTGGGTGCAGCACTACATTGACCTTTGACAAAAAAGCTCGATCTGTCGGGATGACACCTCTCAGTGGACTCGGCAACTAAGTAAAATGGGAGAACGAGGAGTTTAAGGCATGGCCACGAACAAGAGGTGGAACGTCAAATTTGTTGCGGGAAACCCAGACATATTCACCAAGGTCAGGACGGAACCGGACAGCCCCATGATGCGAAGTAAGGCCCTGGAAAAAATAAGCGTGATAGAAAGTCATGATTGGCGTGGTTGGGTCGAAGACGATGCTGGCAATCGAATTTACGAAACCACTGCTGAAAAGAGATTTAAAAGAGCATGGTTTTAATCCAAATCTGGAAGGCCAATACTTTAGATTCCGTCCATCAAAAATGGATCGGACACATACCCCCACAAATTCTCCGTCACTCGTCCGCCAGCTGTCCCTTGCCACTCAATGTAACGACAGATCTTGGGATGATCGCGGTAACACTTACCTCCTTGGCTATCTGGAACCCTCATGGGTACGGATTACGCTGCTATATCCCCACAAATTCTCCGTCATAAACCCACGTATTCTCCGTTATATCCCCACAAAAATTCACTATTTCCCCAACGATTTTTTTGGTATGGGTTTATCGTAAATTTTTAAGCTATATTCTCATATCCCCACAAATTCTCCGCTGCCTTGCGAGCAACGCTCGCCCTAATCACAACCATGAGGCATCGTGGATTCAAGCAATTTTCGAACAGCTGTCTCAAAGGCATGGTTTTGTCTCAGTGCACACTGGAAGGGCGCGTAGCCGCCCCATTAAGGGACGGGGCCGGTTCAGGCTTTGGAGCCTGAACCGCTTGCCGGCGTTGTCACGCTGCGTCCTGGAGCTCATTAGCGGAGTTTAGCAGGCCGGCTTTGTCCGCGGCCTCACTCAGGTAACGTGCGGCCTTCTGAGCATTGCTGAGGGCCTTGTCGAGCGCCTGTTCTGGGTTCTCTGCTTTCTTCGCCCAGCTTGCCAGATACGAAGTGCTGTTCTGCGGAGTGAAGGGCAGACCAAGCTCCAT
>Ga0314774_1000086_pt1 | contig 85267 bp, 66 predicted proteins | sample MetaGCBIA2018_FD_204515 | JGI IMG/M metagenome (GOLD analysis project Ga0314774, IMG submission 204515) | Cryopeg brine microbial communities from Beaufort Sea near Barrow, Alaska, United States - CBIA 2018 | ecosystem: Environmental > Aquatic > Marine > Coastal | place: USA: Alaska | collected... | reverse complement strand
TACATAAGATTTTTTACCTAAATAGAATTTTTGCGTCAAGAAAGCCGAGACGGATATAAGCAATAAGATAATAGCTAATGCTGTTGCTCCACTCATATCTAACGACCCAATCCCTTGCATGTAAATCTGAACCGCCATCGTTGTATAATTCCCACCAATAACCATAGGGTTTCCAAAATCAGCAACTGATTGAATGAATACCAGCAAAGATGCATTCGCAATTCCTGGCGCCATCAATGGCAAGGTGATCGATGTGAAAACCTTCCATCTCGAAGCACCTAGATCTCTTGATGCTTCTTCAACCGATGGATCAATCTGTTGCAATAAACCAACCATAACTAAATATGCAACTGGGAAGAATGTTAGTACTTGGACTAAAACCAATCCTTTAAATCCATATATATTTGCATTGTCCATGCCAAAAATACCTTTTGAAATAAGACCGATTCTACCAAATAATAATATAGCTGAAAGACCAATAACAAAAGGTGGTGAGATAATAGGTAATATAGCTACCGCGTTTAATACTTTTTTATATTTTATTCTCACATAAGCAGATGCATATGCAAATGTAAAACCAATAATAGTAGATAAAACGCTTACCGTAATTCCCAATTTTAATGTATTGAGAATAATATCCAGATTATACTTAAGTCTATATATCTCCGTATAATGATGCACAGAAAATTTATCTTCATAAATAAAACTTTCTTTTAAAATATTACTTAGAGGAAAAACAATAAACATGGTTACTATAGTAAGCACTGTTACAATTGCTCCAAGCAATATTGGATCATGAATAACTTTTTTTAATTGTGCAATTTCAGTTATTAACTTTAGTTTCAAATTACTATTATGTTGAATTCCTTTTTTTTCTTTCATTTTTTCCTCCCTACTATTCATTATCACAAAAGTACCCTTTCGGGTACCTTTGTGGACTTCCTATTCTGTAGGAGGTGTAGTTTTTGTTAGTAACATGAATTTCTCTAAGAATTCTTCTCTATGGTTCGCCGCCCATTCAAAATCGTAATCAATAAGATTCGTATCTTTTAGTGTTAACGCTTGCTCTGGTGGCGTTGCATCAGGATTTGTCAAGAACTGGAAAGAACCAACCGTTTTGCCAAGTTCTTGAGCTTCTTTAGATAAGCACCAATCAATGAATTTTTTAGCTGATTCTTGATCCGGACCACCTTTAATGATTGCCGCTGCACCAACTTCATAACCGGTGCCTTCTTCTGCTGCAGTAAAAATCAAATCTTTATATCCTTCTTCTTGATATTTAATCGCATCATGCAAGAATCCAATAGCGATAGGCGCTTCTCCCATACCCGCCATACGACCTGGTGCACTACCTGATTTAGTATATTGTCTTACTTGTTCATTAAATTTTTGCAAATATTCAAATCCTGCTTCTTCACCTTTTATTTGAACGATTGTTGCTAAAAAGTTATAAGCTGTACTTGATGAACCCGGATGAGCTATAACAATATTTCCTTTAAACTCAGGTTTCAATAATTCATCCCAAGTTTTAGGTAATTCAAGACCATTATCATCTAACCATTTTTTATTTCCTTCTATACCTAAGTAACCAACATAAATACCAGTCCAAGCTCCGTCAGCATCTTTAAATCGTGCTGGAATAGCTTCCGCCATAGGTGACTTGTAGTTTTCAAGCAACCCTTCATTCGCTGCAGCCATAAAAGTCAATGACCCGCCGCCGTACCATACGCTTGCTGAAGGATTTTCTTTTTCTGCTTCAATTCTTGCAAAAATTTCTCCACCACTCATGCGAACCATTTCAGTTTTTATTCCTGTAGCTTTTTCAAATTCTTGAACTGCTAGTAAAGCGTGATCTTCTTGTAATCCAGCATAAACAGTCAGTTTCTTTTCTTCAGCTTTCGAACTACAAGCTCCTAGTGATAATACCATCACTACGATCAATAACATTGATATAATTTTTTTCATTGTGCCCTCCTAATATTTTATCTTTTTTGTTACTATCTAAGTATAGGTTTTGGGGACAATTTATACTATCCGAAAATTCTGTTTTGTTGTCTGAAATTCTGTTCTGCTCTCTTCAGCTTATGTCGCCATAAGGATAGATTCTCAGGTACTACAAACTCGTTCGGCTTATGTCGCCATAGGATAGCTTCTCAGGTACTACAACGCGAGGCCGCTCATCCCAGACCAATTTTCTAGTGAGCCACGAAACGCAGCAAACTCTGTTCGGCTTATGTCGCCATTGGATAGATTCTCAGGTACTTCAACGTAGGCCGCTCATCCCAGACCAATTTTCTAGTGAGCCACGAAACGCAGCAAACGCGTCTCGGCCTCGTAAGAAAATTTGGCCAGTGATTCAAAGTCCTACGTGGCAGCACCTGAGAACTATCCCATACATCGCCATATGCCTCAGCTAGGGGATAAAAAAAGGCAAAGGACTTAGTTGATGGCAACTCAAACGACCGGTTTTTTCTTTATAGCTTCAAGTTATATTGCACTAAGATCTATTGCTACCCAAATAACAAGTCTTTCCAAACCCAGAGTTTATGCCGCTTATCCAGGATAGGTTCTTGTATCGCTATCCCGATGGCGACATGAGCGACCAGTTCGTTCTTCAAATCCCAAGTGTTTGTGCATAAAAATCTATTGCAACCTAAACAACCGAATCTTTTCTCCAAAGTTTATATCGCTATTTTTCCTGATCAACAATGCTAGTATTCCACGGTTCAAAGTGATACACTATATTGAGGATATATACAACTTTCAGGAGGTAGTATAGTGGAATATATAACTTTGACAGTGAATGATCAGAAGATTCGTGTTCAAGAAGGGCTGACATTATTAGAAGTGGCCAAGAAGATGGAGATTGACATACCTACCCTATGTTATTTCAAATACTTAGATCCAAAAGAAGGCTCAAATTGCCGTATGTGCGTTGTTGAGTTGGAAGGAGCTAAGAAATTAGTGACTTCCTGCGGTAGCTATGCTGCTGAGGGTATGGTTGTGTTTACACATAGCGAGCGAGTTATTGAAGCAAGAAAAACTATATTGGAATTAACCTTATCGGATCATCCTTTGGATTGTATGACCTGCCAAGTAGCAGGAGATTGCAAACTTCAGGATTATTGTTATGCTTATGACGTGAAGGATTCGCCTTATGCCGGTGGGATGACTAACGATATGCAGATGGATACATCCAATAGGTTTTATGATTATGATCCCTCAAAATGCATCCTTTGTGGAAGATGTGTTCGAATCTGTTCTGAACTTCAATGTTCTCATGCTATCGGAACTAAAAACAGGGGTTTTCAAACCCATGTTACGGCTCCTTTTGAAGAGGGGCTTGATAAGTCGAAGTGCGTATCTTGTGGCAGTTGCGTTTCATACTGTCCTGTAGGTGCGCTAGTTCCTAAGCAAAAAAACAAATTCAGATATTGGGAAGTAGACAAGGTAAAGACAACTTGTGCTTATTGCGGTGTCGGTTGTCAGATGAATCTTCTCGTTAAAGAGAATAAAATAGTTGAAGTAGAGCCTTTAGACGGACTTGCCAATCGTGGCTTGTTATGTGTTAAAGGTAAGTTTGCCTATAAATTCATTGATCATCCGGATCGTTTAACCCAACCGCTGATTAGGAAAAACGGCGAACTGGTAGAAGCTACTTGGGATGAAGCCATAGAGCTTATTGCGAACAAAGCAAAGACAATCAAAGAGGAATCCGGAGGAGGAGCCTTTGGTGGATTATCTTCAGCTAGATGTACCAATGAAGAAAATTATCTTCAGCTAGATGTACCAATGAAGAAAATTATCTGTTCATGAAAATGATGCGTACTGTCTTTGATAGCAACAGTGTGGACCATTGTGCAAGGCTGTGTCATGCATCAACGGTTGCAGGACTTGCGGCAACCCTAGGCAGCGGTGCAATGACCAATAGTAACAGTGAGGTGCTAGATTCAGATGTTATCCTAGTAACCGGTTCAAACACAACTGAAACCCACCCGGTTATCGGAAGTTTTATGAAACAAGCTAAGGAAAAAGGCGCTAAACTCATCGTTATTGATCCTAGACGTATAGAACTTGCCGATTATGCAGATGTATTTTTGCAGATTTTACCTGGGACAAATGTGGCTATTTTTAATGCATTAATGAATGTTATCGTGGAAGAGAACCTCCAGGATTTAGATTATATAAAAGAGAGAACCGAGAATTATGAGTCTTTTGTTGAGATAATAAAAGGATGTACACCTGAATTAGCTGCATCGGTTTGTGGCGTTGATATAGAAGATATAAGAAAAGCAGCCAGAATATATGCAGGCGGTCAAAAAGCAGCAATCTATTATGCAATGGGAGTGACACAACATAGTACAGGAACTCAAGGGGTTAAGGATTTGGCTGCCTTGGCTATGCTGTGTGGAAATATCGGTATTGAGTCCGGTGGTGTAAATCCTCTAAGAGGCCAGAATAACGTGCAAGGAGCCTGTGACCTTGGAGCCTTACCTAATGTATTAACTGGGTATCAGAAAGTTACAGACTCAGCCGTCATTAAGAAATTCAATCAAGCTTGGGATGCGGATTTACCAACGGATATAGGATTAACGGTGACGGAAATAGTTAATGGTGGCGGAACGGGTGATATTCGGTTTATGTATATCATGGGAGAAAACCCTATGATTTCAGAACCGGACCTAAATCATGTACGAGAGTGCCTTAAAAAAACAGAGTTTTTAGTCGTTCAAGATATTTTTCTGACGGATACGGCACAAATTGCAGACGTTGTATTACCTGCCACTTGTTTTGCTGAAAAAGACGGAACCTTTACCAACACAGAAAGAAGAATTCAAAGGGTTCGAAAAGCGGTGGATGCCCCTGGTAATGCCCTTGCCGATTGGGAGATTATTATGAGGGTTATGAACAAGATGGGTTATGAGAAAACCTATCATCACCCATCTGAAATTATGGAAGAGATAGCAGAGTTGACCCCCATTTATGCCGGCATAAGTTATCATAGGATATCCGGGGAAGGTCTTCAATGGCCATGTACGGATAAACATCATAACGGAACTAAATATCTTCATAAAGATAGTATCAAAAGAGGCAAAGGGCTGTTTGATCCCGCGCCATATAAACATGCTGATGAGATGACAGATGATGAATACCCGATCATATTAACAACAGGTCGTATTCTTTATCATTGGCATACAAGAACAATGACAAAAAGAGTAGAAGCTATCCATGCCATGTATCCTTCATCCTTTATTGAAATCAATCCGATAACAGCTCGTGACCTGGGTATTAAAGACGGAGAGCAAGTGAAAGTATCCTCAAGAAGAGGTGAAGTACTAACGACTGTCAAAGTTAATGACAATGCTCAAGAAGGCGTTGTGTTTATGCCCTTCCATTTCGATGACGGGCCTGCCAATATCCTGACAAATAGTGCACTGGATCCTATTGCAAAAATACCTGAGTTAAAGGTGGCAGCAGTTAAAATCGAAGCTTGTCCGAGTAAACCCTATTACTAAAGGTTATTAATTAAGAAGATTATTCTATAACTGAACAAACTGGAGTGTCAGAATTGACGCTACCATTGATTTAAACGGAGGCAATATATGAAAAAAATTGGAAGCGCTATTATTCTTGCAGGTGGTAAAAGCATACGTATGGGCTTTGACAAACAAAAGGTTCTAATTGGTGGTGTGTCCATGGTTTGTTATATTGCCGAACAATTGGAAAAGCTTTTTGAAGAAATCATTATCGTAACAAACACACCGGATTATTATAAGGAGTTAGGAAGTTGTGAAAAATATAAAATAGTTTGGGATATCTATAAAGAAAAAGGACCTCTGGGTGGATTACACGTGGGACTACTGAATGCATCAAGTGAGTGGGCCTATGTCATCGCATGTGATATGCCGATTGTGAATACGGCTTATATCCTTATGATGAAGCAACTTATCGTGAAAGAAAAGCTAGACGGTCATCATACTTTTGGTTGTGTTACGGAGCTAAAAGGATTTGTTGAGCCCTTTAATGCTTTTTATTCAACAGCTAAACATTCGGACGTTGAAAAAGGTATCCTTATGGGACACTTGAAATTCAGTCGATTTGTCTTGGAACATAATAGCAGAGTCATTGAGGAGGAACAAGCGCTTAAATACTCTAAAGATTTAACCATGTTTATGAATTTAAATACTCTTATGAATCTGAAAAAGAATGACTTGCTTGGCGGTGTTATTAATCTGCCGGCTTAAATTGAGGTGTGCGATGGATTTATCAACGAAATATCCGATTATTAAATATACGAATGGTAAAGAAGAGAAAATCCTTGATCAAGTCGTTGTCGAATATCAATTGACAATTGTCATTGAGGGTAAAAACTTCAAAAGAATTTTATGCAGTCCTGCATCGCTAAAAGAGTTGATTGCAGGGACATTAATAACTGAAAACATCATTCAATCATTTGATGATGTGGAAGAAATCATAATAGAAGAACAAAACAAGACTGGGATAGTGATACTCAGCAACAACAATAATAACAACAACAACAATAATAACAACAACAATAATAACAACAACAATAATAACAACAACAATAATAACAACAACAATAATAACAACAACAATAGCAATAACAACAATGACAATAACAATAATAATAACAACAATGAGATAAGTAAAAATGTGATGGGTTTTAATGCTATAGACAATGAGATGAATTTTAATGATATAGACAATGTGATTGATTTTGACGCGGTAGACAATGAAGTACATGAAAAACTAGATTATGATCAGATTCTTAGCTTGTTTCAAGATTTTGTTTCGTCGTCCAAACTTTTTGCTTCGACGGGCGGTGTTCATAGTTGTGCAATAAGTGACGGCAAAGAAATCCTTTACCATCAAGACGATATAAGCAGGCAAAACGCATTAGATAAAGCCATAGGTTCATGCTTGTTAAACGGAGTGAACTTAATGAACAAAATGTTATTTACCTCAAGTAGGATATCTTCGGAACTTATGACTAAAGTTATCTGTAGCGGTATGAAAATTTTGGTTTCTAAATCAGCTCCAACAGATGTGGCCATAGAGCTTGCCAGGAGAAACCAAGTGACATTAATTGGATTTGTTCGTGGTGATAAAATGAATATTTATTGTGATTGAAACAATGATCATTACAAAGAAAAAGACCTAAATGGATAATGCCTACTAAATCATTAACATTTAATTCATATATACATCACACTATTGACATAATCGAAGTGTATTATAGTATTTGTAAGACGAAGTTACCTCTTACATATTAAATACTCTCCCCCTCATCCTTTATAAACACCTGACGCTGTCAGGTGTTTTCTTTTGTCATTTTTTCTCGAATAGGATAAATAAATTTGTAGTATTCAATTTGGAAAATCTATTTCATAAGTTGATGTTCATATGAATCGAGAAAATGACTTAAATGTGATATGGTATCCTCAAAATTCGAATTGATATCGCATTCCCAAATTGTAATGACTCTGACACCTGAATCTTCAAGGATAAGGGTGTTTTTTGTATCTCGTATAATATTGGTTTCGATCTTGTTCTTCCAATAGTCAATGTTAGACTTTGGCAAAATGAAATTTTTACAGTTTTCATGCCCATGCCAAAAACAACCGTTAATAAAAACTGCAGTCTTGTATTTAGGGAAATATATATCAGGTGTGCCTGGAAGTCTTTTGTCATTTTTTCGGAATCGATATCCCATTCGATGCATAGCACTTCTGACTTTGATTTCTGGCTTCGTATCTTTGCCGCGGATATGGGACATAATCTCACTTCGTTTTTCTTTACTAAATTTATCTACCATAATTATCACCTTCATCTTAATGATAACTTATGTTTAACTGGATATCAAATTGATTTTTTAGTGGGGTACCAAGCGCCACAAACTAACTCATACCAATAACTTAGGGTTTTAAAAGAACGAACTGGTCGCTTATGTCGCCATCGGGATGAGCGATACAAGAACCTACCTCAAGCAGCCGCTCATCCCAGGTTGATTTCCTAGTGGGCTACTGAGCGCAACAAACGCACTCAGACCCCGTAAGGAAATCTAACCAGTGATTCAAAGTCTCATGAGCCAGCTTGTATCCCATCCTGGATAAGCGGCATAAACTCTGGGTTAGGGAAAAAGACTTGTAGTTTGAGTCTCAACAGATTTTGATGCAACTTAACTTGGAGCTTTGGAGATTGAACTAGTCGTTTATAGCGCCATAGGGATAGGATACAAGAACTCTGGGTTTGGAAAAGACTTGGTTGTTTGGGTTGCTTTAGATTTTAGAGCAACCTGATTTGAAGCTTTGAATAATGAACCGGTCGTTTGAGTTGCCATCGTTCTGTCCTTTGCTTTGTTTTTTAATCCCTTAGCTGAGGCGTATGGCAATGTATTGGATAGTTCTCAGGTACTGCCACGTATGACTTTGAATCACTGGCCAAATTTTCTTACGAGGCCGAGACGCGTTTGCTGCGTTTCGTGGCTCATTAGAAAATTGGTCTGGGATGAGCGGCCTACGTTGTAGTACCTGAGAATCTATCCTTATAGCGATATAAGCCGAAGCAAAAGCCCGATTTGAAGGAATGTTAAAACGCTAGGATAAAGAGGAATTTTATTTTACGCAGTGTAGATTTGATAACCGCAATTATTACAGCATCCTTAGAAATATCATAGAATTGTAAGAATCCCAATCTGGATTCTATGTTAACATGATGGAGCAGCAACAAGACACAACAACATGACACAGAAAGATGACACAGAAATTAAACGATTAAGCAAAGGAGATGATGTTTTGAAAATAAAGATTAAAAAATTGCTAATTCTGACATTAACAGTAGTTATGATTTTACCTCAAACAGTATATGCAGGATGGGGTAATGATAACGGTAATGATAACGATAACGATAACGATAACTGTTATGATAATGAAAAAGAAAATGATACCGATTATGATAATGAAAAAGAAAATGACAAAGATTATGATAATGAAAAAGAAAACGAAAATGATAACGGTTATGAAAACGATAAACATAAAGGTTATGAAAACGATAACCATAAAGGCTATAATAAAGGGGACAAAAAGATTCCTTATGGTCAACTTAAAAAAATTGAACGATTCAGTGAAATGGATTCAAAAAGAATACGTGTAGGAAACAAGCATATTAAATTTGATGTACCACCTGTACTTAAAGGCAATCGTACTTTAATACCTGTAAGAGCAGTTACTGAAGCGTTAGGATGCGATGTTGAATGGGCAGAACCAAAAGCTTATATTATTAGCCCAGATGAATCAAAGATTCTTGTATTTGATCTTGAAAGCGGAGCCGTATATATGGCAGAAGATTGGACCTATGAGGAACTATTGGCCATTGATGATCAATTAATATGGGATAGTCTTGAAGTTACGATTGATGTAGCACCTGGACTTGTGAATAATAGAACATTTGTGCCACTTCGATTTATTGCTGAAGCGTTAGGCTTAGAAGTTGGTTATAATGTAGTCACAGGTATGATTGATATTGATGAAACACCTTCGATTACACCAACTGAATTAGTAGTGAACGAAGCTGCTCTTCTTCCAACTACTTTCAAAATTGAAGTTACTCAAAACGATTTTGAATTTAAAGGAATCAAAGACCTTACAGAAGACGTTGATTATACTGTAAACGCGGATGAAGATATTGTTTTGACTAAAAGCTATCTAAATGGAATCACAGAAGTAACAACTGATTTAGTTGTTCTTTTTACAAAAGATACTGTTGAAGTTGAAGAATCATTTGAAATCAAATTGAATTATTTAACAGATACACCAGTTTTAACACCTGACGAAATTACTTTCACAGAAAATGAAACTGACGGGTTATCATATGACGTTGATATGGATCTTAATGGTTTTGAATTGAATGAGGTTACATCTTCATCAGCCCTATTGATAGCTGATACAGATTATGAAATTGATGATGATAAAGTAACTATCAAAGAAGCGTTTTTAAAAGCTTTAAATGTTGGTGTAACAAAATTAAGTTTTCTCTTCTCACGTAACACAGAAGACAAAACAGTAGATGTTAACATTAATGTTGAAGAAGCTGTTGAACAAAGTCCGGTTATCGCTCCTAGTTCAATGTATGTAGAATCAACTGAAGAATTACCTGCTACAAAAGATATTGATATTACGCTAAACGGTTATTCATTGAAAGAAGTCAAAGACTTAGATGAAGATGCTGACTATACTTTGAATGATGATTTAACGCTAACACTTTCAACATCTTATCTAGAAAATCTTGAAGAATCAAAAACTGTAATAAGTCTAGTCTTTGCAAAAGAAAACGAAGATGATATTACTCTAGATTATACAATTGAGTTAGAACACTTATACCTAGAACCAGTTTTATCACCTAAAAATGTTACCTTTAACAAAGCTGACGTAGATGGTTTACAAATTCTCGTTGATATGGAACTATACGGATTTGAATTATCTAAAGTTATCAACCATAATAAGTTCTTAGCTGAAGATACTGACTATGAAATTGATGACGTGAATAATGAACTGGTACTAAAAGAAAGCTACTTAAGCACTTTAGATATAGGAGAACAAACACTAATGTTAATGTTTGTTAGAGATAATGAAGTTGCATTCATTAATTATGAGTTAACAGTTACAGAATAACTACAACAGTACAAAATAAATACAACAATACAAAAAGCCATGGAGTCGACAAAATGTCGATCCATGGCTTTTTTATTTACATATTATGTACACAATACTGTCACATGAAATTTATATACTAAGACTATCAAAAATGGTTAACCAAAACAAACAGGAGTGTCAGACTTGACGCTATCCATGAAATCAGGAGGAAATAAAATGAAAAAATTATTTGTAACAGTAACAGCAATAGCAATCTTAACGTTGAGCTTGGTAGCGGTAGCAGCTTCTGAACCAACACAAGAAACGACAACAGTATCCAATATGGATGCAACAACATACTTAGAACTTAGAACAGCACAACTTGACAAAGCGTTAGCAAATGGTACTATTGATTTAGAACAATACACTTTATTATTAGCGCATATTGAAGAAAATGCGGAATCAGAGTCATTTGGACGTGGACCACAAGGGTATACAACTCGAGATGACAGCACTTGTGTTCTAGGTGAAGACGGTGGTCTAGGAATTTTCAGAAATGAAAACTCTGGAACAAGATCTGGTGTCGGCAATGGTGTTGCACTTAAAGCTAATGATGGTACAGGTTTTGCTAGAGGCAATGGTGGCTCAAGAGGTCATGGTGGTTCAAGAGGAAATGCAGGCAGCAATGGTTTAAGAGTTCAAGATGGCAGTGCTGAAAATGCAGATTGTATACTTGACTAGAACAAGTCAACAGTAATATTCAGCTCGAAAAAGGTTTTTGAATATAAAAACGAGAAAAAGGACGTACCCTGTAAAAGTCTTTTAGATAAGATTTTTATAGGGTACGTCCTTTTTCCCTTAAAGAATATTGCCACATTACATAAAACCCTATATACTTAGAGAAAATACTTAAAGAAAAACTTAGAGAAAATACCTAGAGAAAAACCAAGGAGACCTTAATGATAAAAATTCCTCTTATTATAGACACAGATCCAGGAGTGGATGATACGGCTGCCCTAATTATGAGTATGGCTTGGGACGGTTTTGATATCAAAGCTTTTACAACAGTTGGTGGGAACGTTGAACTTAAATATACAGCTGCAAATACTAAGAATATTGCGATGCTTTGCGGTAAAGATATCCCGGTTGCGATTGGGGCGGAAGGCCCCTTGTATAAGACCTTGACCACAGCTTCTCATATTCATGGCATCAACGGTATGGGGACCCTGATTCTTGAAGAGTCAAAGGTACCTTTTATGAAGAAGTCTGCAATTGACGTTATTTATGAGCAAGCAGTGCTTTGTGATGGTGAACTAAGAGTATTGACTCTCGGACCCATGACGAATCTTGCAGGTGCGCTTCTTAAGTACCCTGATTTAGCAGTACAGATACATTCTGTCGTATCTATGGGTGGTTCTATTGGAGTAGGTAATGTGACCCCTGCAGCTGAGTTTAACATCTATGCTGACCCTGATGCTGTAAAGATTGTCTTTGAGTCAGGCATCCATGTGACAATGGTTGGTCTGAATGTTACGGTGCCGACAGTGGTGACGGTGGCAGACAATGAGCGCATCAAAGCAATTGATAACAAGGTCGCACACGTTGTGGGAGCCCTTAATGATTACGCCCTGTCCAAAGAGACACCGTTTAACGACAAAGGCGCCATCATGCATGACCCTTTGGCAGCAGCAGTTCTAATGGATGCTTCAATTATAGAGACTAAATTCTATCCCGTAGAAGTCGATTGCAGAGATGGACTAACTCGAGGTGCTACTTTGGTGGACATATATGGTGTGACAAACAAAAAGGCCAATGTACACGTAGCGGTATCAGCAGACAATGAGAAGTTTATGAAGTTGTTGTTCGATGCTTTAATTAAATATAATTAGATTGGAAATACATATGAATAAAAAAACAACATTAATTTTGGCAATGATTTCTTGTACATTATGGGCTAGTGTTTTTCCGGTAGTAAAACTTCTGCTTGAAGAGCTTGATATAACTTCGAATACTAGCGGCAAAATGGCATTGGCAGGGATGAGATTTTTTACAGCAGGAATACTGATTTTAATTGCTTCTATTATAATGAATAAGAAATTACCTTTACCGAAAAAGAGAGAATGGACCAATATTATGAGAGTTGGTCTTTTTCAAACAACAGGTTTATATGGACTATACTATACTTCTATTGCATTTGTGCCTGGAGTGAAAGCGTCTATTATCAGCCAAGGTGGAATTTTCTATATGATTATATTAGCATATTTTTTCTTGGGCGAACGAGTCAGACGACAACATATGATAGGTATTGCGTTCGGGATCATAGGAATTATAGTTCTTAATTTAGACAGCTTAACGGATGTATCCACATTGTCGGCCTTTAGCCTAAAAGGTGAAGGACTGTTACTCTTGTCAGGAGTATTTGGATCATTAGGGCAAATAACAGCGAAGAAACGATGTCACAACATACCACCTATGACGCTGAACGGCTGGCAGATGACGCTGGGCGGAGGTGTTCTACTTATTATTGGCAGTACTATGAACAGAGGCTTAGTATCCTTTCCATCCGTGTTTAGCCTGTTTCTCATGTCATACTCAATAATGGTCGCAGCTGTTGGCTTTACTTTATGGTATTTTCTGTTGCTACGAACAAGTGTAAATGACATCGTTCCTTATAGATTGACCATTCCGGTGTTAGGCAGTATTTTTAGTGCCCTGTTTCTACCTGGCGAAAGTTTGACGTTGAATATAATATTAGGTTTGGCAATTGTGGTTTTTGGTATGTATATTATTACCTTTTTCAATGACAAAGATTTAAAGGTGAGAGTAGATACAGATTGATTAGCAATATCAACCTGAAGAATAAAGAGAAAGAATAAGGAAAAAAAATACAGAGAAAGAATAAAGAATAAGAATAAAGAATAAAAACCAATATGAATGGACAGAACTGGAGCAAATATGAAGACAAAGACTAGAATAAATGTCCTTGAAGGCAATATTAAGTCGCTGATGATTCGCCTGGCATTGCCCTCCATGGGAGGAATGTTTGCAATTATCGTATTTAATCTGACGGATACTTTTTTTGTATCTCGCTTAGGCACGGATACCCTCGCTGCTATGGGGTTTACATTTCCCGTCGTGATGATTATCGGTGCTTTTTCAGGTGGAATAAGTTTGGGTGCAGGATCAGTATTGGCAAGAGCCATGGGAAGTGGTGATGAACATAAAATGCATCGCATTGCTACTGATGGAATTCTACTTTCAGTACTGTTTGTCATTATGATATCCGGTGTAGGATTGTTAACGATGCAGAGTCTTTTTGTTTTAATGGGTGCAAAGGGGATATCGCTAGACTTGGTTACGGATTATATGACGATATGGTACGCAGGTGCTTTTGTTGTCGTAATTCCGCCAGTAAGTGACTCAAGTATGAGAGCCATGGGAGATATGGTAAGACCGTTGTTTGTTATGGTTTTGTGCGCTGTGACAAACTTTATACTTGATCCGATTCTCATTTTTGGTATGTTTGGTATGCCTGTGATGGGAATTAAAGGAGCAGCACTTGCTACGGTTATTTCGAGATTTATTGGTATGATATTAACTTTGTCATTTGTGCATTTTCATTATGGTTTACTGGATTTTAAGTATAAGTCGCCTAGAGAGCTAGTTGAATCATGGGGGTTAATACTAAAGATAGGCATACCCAATGTTGTTGTACGGCTTTTACCCCAGTTATTGAGAGCTGTTATGACAAAACTGGCGGCTAGTGTAGCAGGTGTAGTTGCCGTGGCCGCAATAGCAGCAGGTCAAAGAATTGAAAGTTTTGCAACAATAGTAAGTATGGCCGTCGGTGTTGCCATCGTTCCTATTATCGGTCAAAATTATGGAGCCAAAAAATATGACAGAGTGCTTGAAGCCCGTCATCTGATGATTCGGTTTTCCATCGTTTATGGAATTGTACTTCTGATTCTTGTTATTCCATTTGGTCCGATGTTATCAAAGATATTTTCTGAGGATACTGAAGTCATTAAGCTAACGACGACGTATTTGAGAATTATTTTAGTGGGTAGTATCGGTCTTAATCAATATAATTGGTTAAGTGAAAGTTTTAATGCTGTTGGAAAACCTAGCTTTTCCCTATTAATAAATGGGGTGGGAACAGTTGTGATACTAATTCCTGCTATTTATATAGGGGTTAATATTGGAGGCTTTATGGGTATGATTGCACTGTTGGCCATAGGTCAATTGCTTGTTGGTGGTTTTGCGATAATATTAAGCCGCAAGTATTTATTGTAAACACGAATCTTGATGAATTGGGTGTGGTGGCGTGTACACCATAATGGAAGTAAATATAGTTTGACCGGATTATTTACAAAAGGTATAATCAAAGTATAAGATAAATGGACCATTGGGGACGGTTCCCAGTGGTCGGAATATGATATTGGAATATGTGGCATAGAGTTGTTAAGGGTGTGTGAAAAGCTAGAGAAGAAGGTCAGAAGAAGATTGCAAAGTCGATGGATACAAGAATGATTGAGGTGATAATAGTGAGGAAAAAAAGAACAATCATATCTATGGTGGTATTGTTGATTAGTTTGGTTGGATGCAATGGAACCACAGTGTTAGATAATACACCTGTGATAAACGAAGAACAAATCTCATTAATAGAGCATGAAGAACAAATGACAAACCTTAAAAATGAATACGAGAAAACAATAGAAGAATTAGACACAAAAAACATAGAGAAGCTTTTTGACGAATTTAGCGGTGATAGTTCAATTAATGAATTAGTATACAACAGATCAAGAGAACTTGTTGCTTACATTGATGCAGTAGGTTTTGAAACGATTGGAAACGTTATATTACTGAATGTGAAAACAGGCGAGAGGACACAACTTACTAGCTTTGATTACGGAGAAAGTCAGACGACTGTGAAACAGCTTGTTTGGTATAGTGACAATGAGTTGCTATTAATTGTGGGGTATAGCTATGGGACAGTAACCATCGGTGGCTCTGTTCATGTACTTGATTTGGACACCGGTTCGATGAAAGAGATTGTCAAGCCTATGGATAATCAAGAAATCATGACTATTGTGGAGCCTGTGAATAGTCGAAAGGTAACGTTCGTCTGTGCGGAATGGGATGATAATGCTATGAATTATGAGACTTTTATTGTTGATTATGAACATGAGTATATAGATGAACTTATTGATGGTGATGTAATCGAGATAATAAATGTTAATAACTAGGAATGTGAAACACAGCTGGGAATCAGACCGGTGGATGAATTTATAATAGACATTATTTAAAAACGACTTGAATCAGCACCATGTAGCAGGCGGTACCAACTGCTATGCTTAAGAGATTGTTTCTTTTCCAAAGGTGCAAAAGGACAACAACGACTGCGGCAAGAAACTGTGGGACAAAGTGGCTGAATTGCCCAAATGTAACACCTTTTAAACAGTAGACAACCAAAATGGCAATGACAGCAGCAGGCAATAATTTTCCTAAATACTGGATCAATTCTGGTTGTTCCTTATGTCGGCCAAATAGTGCAAAAGGAAATACACGTGTCAAAAAAGTGCAAATTGCAATGGTGAGGATGATCAGGAGTTCGCGAGAATATGGCATTAGGATAATTCCTCCTTTGTTAGAGCAGCATTTTTATGGAAGGTTAAGACACTGACAGTTACGATTAAGGCAGGCAAGATGAAATTACTAGGACCAAACACAATTAATGAAAGAACTCCGCAACTCAACCCGAGAAGAGCAGCAAAGTGAGATTTGGCAGCAAGCCATTGTTCCACAAAAATCACAACAAATAAAGCAGTCATAGCAAAATCAATGCCGGTGGTATTGAAAAGAATCAATTCGCCCAATAAGGCACCGAGGACAGAACCTAAAATCCAATATACCTGATCTAAAAGTGCGATGGAAAACCGCACTTTTTTCACGTCCAAATGAGCTGGTATGGTTGTGCCACATAGAAGTGAATAGGTTTCATCAGTGAGTGAAAAAATCATATACGGATAAGCTTTTCCCATGCTTTTAAACTTTTCAATAAAAGATAGGCCGTAGAAAATGTGTCGACTGTTGACAGATAAAGTGATCAGGGCTACTGATATCAAACTGATGCCACTGCTCAGAAAACTGATAAGGACAAATTGCATAGAACCAGCATATACAAACGTGCTGATAAAAAGTGCCCAAAGTGCATTAAAGCCAGCTTTTTGTAACAACAATCCAAAGGCAATTCCTAGAAATATGTAACCAAAGAATACGGGTAGTGTTTGAATAAAGGCGAATTGAAGTGTTTTTTTCATAGGAACCTCCTTTTGTGAATGGGTAGACAAAGGATGTCTTGATATATTCGGGTAATAAATAATGAACGTTATAGTAATTCAATATGAGTATTATAACATATTTATCTGTGGCGCATTTGGTCTTATTTAATGGATTGGAGTGGTATTGAACAATGACGATGGTGACATAAACGATGCTGAAGGTGATTCTTGTCACCGCAGAATTATTGCATTAACATGCATGTGTTATAATGAGAGCATGTAAAAATAATAAGATACCTTCGTAGAAGATTCTTCGAAGGTTTTTTCGTGCTTGGATGGAGAATTGGGAGTACCTTAATCTTTGTTAAAAATATATAGAAATGCAATGATAAGGTGCGGTGATAACAGTCAATAACTTTTAGATATTTTTGGAAATTCTGATAGTTTTCATTCGGTATTTGATTGAAAGGATGTATGAACATGCAGAAAAATGATATAATTAAGGTTGGAATTGGTTTTGCAACGGGTCGTAAAACATTTCAACGAGTACTTCGAACCAACATTTATAATTGGCAGGAATCCGGTCTTGTGGATAACAATAAATTTAGTTTGAATCTTCTTGTAGCCTATGATCTTGATTATCAGAACACAAGAAAAACAGACTATACACGTATGCATTCAGATTTAGTTGATCAGATAGATAGTAGCGAGTTTATTGGACGAACCGCTATTGATGAAGAAATAGACTATTTATTAGAAGAAAATGTAATTGGTGTAGATGATGTTCCTATGCTTTTTGGTAGGGGATATGCAGCAAAACGTAATGCAGTGTTATATTTTGCAATAAAGAACAAGATAGATTACTTAATTTTTTTGGATGATGACGAATACCCTATGGCGGTTACGAATACCCATAGCTCTACGATTTGGAGTGGTCAATATATTCTATTGAACCACCTTCAACATATTTCAAATGTTGATATAACATACGGACATCATTGCGGTTATATCTCACCTATCCCTTTTTTAGAATTTAATGACGTGTTGTCCGAAAATGATTTTCGTTCATTTATTGAAGCTATAAGTAATGATATCGTAAACTGGGATACCTTAAAATCAGTGATGGCAAATGGTGGTGTTACTTATTCAGATACAGATATACTTACCACATCAGAAGCAGTCGAAGTAAAAGAAATAAACAAATCAAAATTTATTTCTGGCTCTAATCTGTGTATCAACCTTACAAATCCCGAACGCGTTTTCCCGTTTTACAATCCACCTAAAGCAAGAGGTGAAGATACGTTCTTAAGTACTTGTTTAAGTGACAGAAAAGTTTTGAGAGTACCCTGTTACACTTTTCATGATGGTTTTTCAACGTATAACCACCTATTGGCAGGTGTTCTTCCTATTCGTCTTAAGTTCATAAAAGCGGACAACGAGAAAATTATTACTCGCTTCTATAAGGCTTGTATCGGTTGGATTCGTTACAAACCTCTCTTGCTATATATTACACAACCGGAGACTTATGATGAAAATATTAATAAAATACGAGAACAACTTGAATATGTCACGCCAATGATTTGTGAGTATTTTGATAATCAAGATTTTATGAATATCATAAAAGAACTCGAAAAGTACAACAAAAATGTTAAAAAACATCATGCTGAATTTCTTCAAACACAAGGAATTTGGGCAAAGATTATGAACCACTATAGTTCTTAGTTAATGAGATTTACGAGATGTCATAATTAACTACAAAAAGATCCTCTTGCTACATAGAAGAGGGTCTTTTTGTACGAGTTTTAGAAGTTGAATCACTATTGTTAATGATCTATCATGGGATGACTTGACTGAATAAATAATAATTATGCTTGATAAGGATATGGTTTTGTATTAGAGTATTAGATAGAGAAACTAAAAACAAGGAGTCATATATGTCGATAATAAAAATAAGTGATTTAACTTTCTCATATGAAGGTAGTTATGAGAATATATTTGAACATATGAATTTTCAAATAGACACGGATTGGAAACTGGGTTTCGTTGGTAGAAATGGAAAAGGTAAAACCACGTTTCTTAACCTGCTAATGGATAAGTATGAGTATAAAGGTAAGATTGAAACGTCTGTAACCTTTGATTATTTCCCTTTTGAAGTAGAGGATTATTCAATAAAAACCATTGATTACATGAGAGGAATTGTCGGACCTTATTCTGCGTTGGAGCAGGAAATGGAAGCGTGTTTAAACGAAAACTCAGAAACGTCGCTCCATAAGTATTCAGAGGTTTTGGAGGAGTACTTACATTACGAGGGTTATACAATCAATCAGGATATTGAACGTGAACTTAATTTGTTGCAAGTGCCCTTAAATGTTATGGAACGTTCTTTTCAAACATTAAGCAATGGAGAACGTACGAAGGTTATGTTGGCAGCTTTGTTCCTGAAAAAGAATAATTTCCTGTTGATTGATGAACCGACGAATCACCTTGATATGGAAGGAAGAGTGATAGTAGCGAATTATTTGAATTCTAAAAAATCATTTATACTAGTTTCTCATGACAGAGGTTTTCTAGACTTATGTATTGATCATGTGTTGTCCATCAATAAGATAAATATTGAGATTCAGCAAGGGAATTTTTCGTCTTGGTATCAGAATAAAGAGTATCAAGATAACTTTGAGGTTAACAAAAACGATAAATTGAAAAAAGATATATATCATCTTAAGACCGCGGCAACTAGAACCTCAGGTTGGTCTGATAAAATCGAAAAAGGTAAAATTGGTGATCATGAGGCAGACAGAGGTAGGGTCGGACATTTAGCAGCCAAGATGATGAAAAGGTCAAAATCCATTGAAAAGCGTCAAAATGATGCGATTGATGAGAAACAACAGTTAATGAAAAACATTGATTCTTCAAGTAAACTGAAAATGAGCATTCTGGAGCATCATAATAAAAGGTATATTGAAGTATCGGATTTATCAATTAGTTATGATCACGGTGCGATTTTTGAACCCATCAGTTTTGTTGTAAATGAAGGGGATCGAATAGCTATCAAAGGTGGCAATGGTAGTGGTAAAACATCATTATTCAAAGCTTTATTAGGAGAACACATACAGCATATGGGAAGCTATAAACTGGCAAGTGGATTGAAGATATCCTATATGTCACAAGATACATCGGATTTATCGGGATCGTTAAACGATTATGCGGAAGCGAATCATATTGACGAAACCCTTCTGTTTACGGTGCTTCGCCAATTGAATTTTCCAAGAACCCAATTTGATAAAAACATAGAAGACTATAGTGATGGTCAGAAGAAAAAGGTGCTACTAGCTAAAAGCTTAATAGAACCTTCGCATCTGTTTATTTGGGACGAACCATTAAACTATATCGATATTTTATCAAGGATTCAAATTGAAGAAGTTATTGAAGAATTCCAACCAACTCTTATTTTTGTTGAGCATGACAAACGTTTCATGGAAAAAGTGAGTACGAAGATTGTGGAACTTAGGTAATCTTGATAACAGAAGAATCACCATAGATCCATTATCTCTAACAAATCTTGTTTGTTTGTACAATATTTCATTCACTTTTACCAGACGAATTATAGTAAAAACCAACCTTTTATAGTATACTTTATTATGGTTAAGCAATATAAGCTGACAAAAGGAGCTGTAAATGCAAAAGTGAATAAACCGAATCGAAAATTCAGAGATGATTCTCCATCGTTTTTGATTATGTAAAACTGGTAATTTCGATGTTTAGTCATTATATTAACTAAGAAATAAAATCTTCGAAAAGCAGGTGCAACATTGGAAAACAACAAAAAAACTATTGGAATATTGATACCATTTGTGGATCAGTACTATCAAAGAGCGCTCTGGAAAGCAATGTTAGAAGAGGCAAAACGATTAGATTATAACGTTTTGTTTTTTTGTGGTTCCGTTTTAGATTCACCTCATTTAGGAGAAAAGGAAAATAATGTTATTTATAATCTAGTTAATACTGAGAGTATAGATGCTTTAGTCTCTGTTTCAGGAACCTTAGCTAATTATTCGGGAATGGATAGGTTCAAAGATTTTATGGATAGGTTTAAGAACATTCCTGTACTAAATATTTCGGTTGATATGGAGGATGAGAATTGTATATCAATTGATAACTACAAAAGTATGCGTATGTTAGTGGAACATCTTGTGAAGAAGCACACCTATAAAAGGTACGTATTTCTTTCTGGACTGAAAACCAATTTTGAAGCTATTTATAGGGAACAAGCATTTATAGATGTTATGGATGAATGCCAGGTACCACTTTATAATCGAATCCACATAGAAGGTGATTTTTCAAAAGAATCATCTAGAGCAGCTATGGAACATATTCTTGAAGAAAAAGGGTTTAAACCGGATGTTATTGTATGTGCAAACGACGAAATGGCTATTGGGGTGTATGAAGTTTTAATGGAACATGGTATTGATATGCCAGATACATTGGCTTTTACCGGGTTTGATAATATTGATAATGCTACGTCATTTTCTCCTGCATTTACGACAATCGGTCAACCGTTGAAGGATATTGGTAAAGCATCAATCAGGGGTATCCATCGTCTTTTGACGGGTGATGTTCAGCAAGTTAATGAAGTGTATATAGGAGAACTTTTCATTCGAGAATCATGTGGGTGCTATGATTTTATAGAAAGCCACAATGGACTTGAACAACAAGTCCCAAATAGTTCAATAAGAGAGATGCTTGAGAACATAAAAGAGGATTACCTAGAACAGTTTATTAAAGGAAAGAAACCACAGAGCAGTGCTTTTGAAAACCAAGTAGATGATCTTTTTGAGATATTAGAAAATGAATTGGAACAGCAACTACCTAAGGGCTCATTTCTTAAGGCGTTCTTTAAGTATACAAATCAAATGACCGGAGGGTATAGAGACGCGGATAACTTGGCTTATCTGATGCCATGGATGAAAGACCGATTTATTCAACTCGGTATTAAAAAATTACCGGAAGCCTTACATGATATTTTTCACGAGGCAAGAATATTGATTGGAAAGATAGTGCTTCGAAATGAGCGGAAAGAAAACTATGATTTTATGAATATGTATTATTCTTCTTCTGAGTTAGTTAGAGAATTGAACGGAGTATCTACCACAGATGAAATATTTGAAGTCATAATACCTTATTTAGAGACCTTTAATTTTAGTAATTATCATATTTGTCTTTTTGATGAACCAATTAGTATAGATAATAGGATGGATTTTGTTTACCCGAAGGAGATTAATATGAGCTTCGGTTACATTAATGGTGAGCGAATATCACCCTATTCTTTTGAAACGAAGGACATGATACCACCTCATGTTATAAATCAAAGCAATCATATCGAGTATGCTTTTTTCCCGATGTTTTTCAAAGAAAATCATTTTGGATATATAGCTTGTGATGTTTGGATTCCAACAAAATCCATTTTTCGTACAATCAAGGAACAGATAACCAATGCACTTGAGCGCTTAATGGTCCAGAAAAAGATAGAAGACTATAACACACAATTGTTAAAATTAAATGAACAATTATCACAAATGGCTATACGAGATACATTAACAAATCTCCTCAATAGAAGAGGCGTTTATGAGTATTTGGATTTACTTAGAGAGATGTCAACTGATGTGGCACATATTATAGATATTGTTTATGGTGATATTGATGGCTTGAAAATAATCAACGATTTATATGGACATCAAGAAGGAGATTATGCCATTGAACAAGTTGCAAAAATACTGAAATCAGCATTAGGTGATTCAGGCATTGTTGGCAGATTTGGAGGAGATGAATTTGTTTGTGTAATTGAGAAATCCATACAAGAAGATTTTATTGAAATGTTTAGTTTGAAAGTGAGACATTTACTAGAAACTTTCAATAAAACGGAGAAGAAACCTTATAAGTTGGATATAAGTTTAGGATTTTCTGAATGGAATTCCTCTGGAGAAGATACCATAGAACATGTTTTACATCAAGCAGACATTGATTTGTATAGAAAAAAACAAAAAAAGTAGGCAGTGATTAAACTGCTTGTTTAAAAAAATGACTTGACTCAAAGAGGAGTAAGATATGACAAATAGACCGACAAGACTGAGACGTAACATAATAATTCGACAGTTAGTTAAAGAAACAAGATTGAGCATGGACCAGATTATCTATCCTGTATTTCTTGTTGAAGGAACAGGAATTAAAGAAGAAATATCATCCATGAAAGATCAGTACCATTATAGCATCGATAAGCTTGTTGAAGATTTACCTATGTTTTGGGATTTAGGGATTAAAAGCTTACTTCTCTTTGCATCTACTTCAACAAAATCATCTGATGGAAGATCCGGTGGTGATGACAATGGCTTGGTTCAAGAAGGCATACGAGCAATCAAAGATGCAAATCGCGAGATGTACGTTATTGCTGATGTATGTTTGTGTCAATCTAAAGAAGACGGACATTGTTGTATCTATCATGAGAATCACGAAATTGACCGTGAGAATACATTGGAGGTACTTAGTTATATTGCATTAAGTTATGCAAAAGCAGGAGCAGATATGGTTGCACCATCAGATATGATGGACGGAAGAGTTGGAGCTATTCGTGATACGTTGAATTGTAACGGATATGATTATGTTTCCATTATGGCTTATAGTGTGAAGTATGCATCATCCTTTTATGGACCGTTTAGAGAAGCAGCCCATAGTGCACCAAGTTTTGGAGATAGAAAGTCCTATCAAATGGACCCGGCTAATCGAAGTGAAGCTGCTAAAGAGATTGAACTGGATATTGAAGAGGGTGCGGATATTGTTATGATTAAACCTGCAATGGCGTATCTTGATATTATCTCAGATGCAAGTAAGGCTGTTCATGTCCCCGTTGCAGCTTATCAGGTAAGCGGTGAGTATGCGATGCTGAGTAATTCGATTGAACAGGGAATTCTAGATGAACGAGCTATATATGAAAGCCTTATTGCAATTAGGCGAAGCGGGGCAACGATTATTATCAGTTATTTTGCAAAATCTATTCGCAAAATATTGGCTAAGGAAGCCGGTCTTTAATGAATGAAAAATTGATCATAATAAATCATATCGGTACGTTAGTAGTTGAAGCTGTTGAATCTGAACTGATTCAAATGGTGGATTATGTCAGAGCAAAAACGGATATGGATGTTGTGCTTTCCTTTAGTTCACAACGTGCTATTGACAAGATTGAAAGAAAAGGTTATATGATTCCTTCCTTTGAAAAAGCACTGAGTGAAGGGGTGAAGATTTATGCTTCGGTTATAGTTATGCCGATTCATTTGGTCGGAGGCCATGATTATCTGCATCTTCAAGAAATAGTCAATCAATACCAAGACAGAGTAACGTTGCTAAAACCTCTATTAACATCAGTTTTTGACTGTGAATTATTGTCAAAAGCACTCTTTGGTATTTTTAAAGAAAATAGTGGAATTAAGATTTTGTTCGTTGGACATGGAACGAAGGATAAGTCCAATAACTATTATAATCAATTGATGACTGAGTTTTCAAAGTATAACAGTCATTCGAAATTCATGTCATTAGATGATAGGATTTTCGATTATGACCCTAATGATGAGGTGCATCTTTTCCCTCTTTTTACAGTGGGTGGTTATCATTTAAGAGAGGATCTATTTGATTCAGAAGATTCAATAAAGAATAAATTAACTGATCAAGGCGTTCACGTAATAACATATGAAAAGGGACTCCTTGGATATGATGAAATACGTGACGTATATTTAAACCAAGTTAAATAGGTAGGTGGATTATGGAAATTGCAGTTGTTGGTATATCACATAAAGAAGCGGATGTTTTAGTAAGAGGGCGTGCAGCATTTACTACCGCTACTAAAAAGGATGCAACTGAGGCATTTAGAAAATCAGGTCTGACAGAGTTTATGATTATCTCGACCTGTAATCGTAGTGAGATTTATATTGCAACAAAAGACATGAAAAGAGATGTTAATATTGTTAAAGACTACTATCTAAAACTTGCAGGGCCAAGTATTGAACCTTATCTGTTCACAAAAAAGTACGAAGTAGCACTTCAACATATCTATCAAGTAGCGACCGGACTTCATTCGCTAATAATTGGTGAAGATGAAATACTTGGACAAATGAAGCGAGCGCTTGAATTTGCAATTGAGCATGACACAAGTAAAAAATATTTATCAAAAGTTGTCCGAGAAGCCATAACATTTTCTAAGAAAATAAGAAATGCATATAAGCTGTCTGAAAGTCAGTTGTCAGTAGCATCTATTGGAATTAGCCATCTCAAGGATTACTATGGTGATATTAAGGATAAACATATTCTCCTAATTGGAACAGGAGTGATGGGACAACTTATTCTCAGATATCTAGAAGCAGAAAAAAATCCGAATATCTACTTAACTAATCGTACTGTCAATAAGGATAAGATACAGTTTTACCTGGATAAGTCGATTCATGTGATTGAATACGACCAACGATATGACATAATTAACGATATGGATATTGTTATAAGCGCAACGTCTTCACCACATACGATTTTGTTTAAAGATAAACTACCTATACTGACGAAAGAAATAACATTTTTGGACATGGCTGTTCCAAGAGATATTGAACCGGCTATAGACGGGTTAGACAATGCTAATGTGATTACCCTTGATGATTTTGACAAAGTTGCAAGCGAGCATATGAAGAAAAGGCATGAGTTAGCCGTTCAGATTAATCGTTTGATTCTGGAGGAAGTTAAAGAACTTGAACTTTGGATACTCAGTACCAAAGTCGATGGTGTCATTAAAGAATTCCATGCTAAACAGGAAAGAATCTTAAGTGAACATATAGTACAATTAAACAAACTTGAACTACCTAAAGAAAAACAACAAGAAGTGATCGAGCTGCTAAGAAGAAGTACATGGCAGATGATCAAAGAACCTGTTGAGCAACTTAAAAAACTGAAAGAAGTTGAAGACATTGACCATTATAAAATGATTATTGAGAATTTGTTTGACTTTGATAGTGCGGATAAGTAACAGGGATACTTAGATTACTTAATATAAGAGTCTTACTAAATATAAACATAATTTCATTATAAATACAAATACGATAAAAAGCTGATTCCTCTTCAAAACATGGGTCAGCTTTTTGTTTGTGTATTGATCGATAGTCAATTAATCGCTGCTTCAGAAGAAAAGAAATAATGTGAGACTATGAAATGAAAAGTTATGAACAAGATTAGAATATTTTGTTAATAAACAGTTAATTTAATAAAAAATGACATTTTTTCAGTCTTTCTTATGATATAATTGAAAACGAGGATGTATAAATGAACTAGATATTACACAGTCAAACTATTAGCCTGTTCAGTAGCTAAATGAGGTGTTTTAATGGTGGTTGAAAAATTAAGCTTAATACAAAACAAAATAATGGATATTGCAATGGCGTTAACAGCTGAAAAAGATTACAACAAACTATTATATAAAATTGTTGACGAAGCACGAAACATAACCAATGCTGATGGTGGGACATTATATTTACTAACTGATAATAAGTTGCACCATAAGATTATGCAGACAAAGTCTATGGCTTTTTATAAAGGTGGCCTAGGCGAAACAATAGGTATTGAACCACTGGAATTAAATGAAGCAGTGGTTTCATCTTATTGCGCAATTAATCGTGAATTAATCAATATTAAAGATGTCTACGAAACAGATCTATTTGATTTCTCAGGACCAAGAAAATTTGATGAAATGACAGGATATCAGACAAAATCCATGTTGGTTTGTCCATTAATCAGCAGAAAGAAAAAAGTTGTAGGGATTCTACAGCTTATTAATGCTACTGACAAAGATGGAAATGTAATTGAGTTTGATTCAGATTATGAATACATTATTGAATCCTTGGCGTCACAAGCAGGAATTTCAATTGAAAATATGCAGTATCTAGAGGAGATAAGAAAACTTTTCGAATCCTTTGTACAAGTAATTGCAAAAACAATAGATGAACGGACACCATATAACAAGATGCATTCGGAAAATCTAGCCATTCGTATTAAAGATTTTGCCCAGTATTTAAACCAGGTTAAAGAGGGTCCGCTAAAGGATTTGTTTTTTTCTGATGCACATATCTATAAACTGGTCACAGCCGCTTGGCTTCATGATATTGGTAAAATTGTTGTACCATTAGAAATACTAGATAAACCAACGAGACTAGATTATCGTTATGAAATATTGATGGACCGATACACTTTAATACAATTAAAAATGGAAATAAACTATCTAAGAAACGTAGTTGAAAAAGGTTATGTAAAAGAGCAGGAAGAAAAATATGCTGATGATATAAATAAATTAATGGATATAAGAGAATTTGTTACTGAGATAAATACACTTTCAACATATGTTGATGATGAAAAGATTGTAAAGATATATGATATTGCTAAATATCAATTTGAAAACATCCTAGAACCCATATTAACAAAAGAAGAGTTGAAGCATTTGACGATTCGAAAAGGAACTTTAACAACGGATGAAAGAAAACTGATTGAGGAACATATTTCTGCAGGGGCTAGAATTTTGTCAAAACTGGAATTTCCTGATTACCTTGAAAATATATATGACTGGATCATTAATCACCATGAATATTTAGATGGTAGTGGTTATGCAAGAGGTTTAAAAGCAAATGAAATATCCACAGAATCAAGAATGATGACAATTTTGGATATTTTTGATTCATTGGTCCAAAGCAACAGACCATACAAGAAAGCATTTGCGCCAGATAAAGCAATCTCAATTTTAATGAGTATGAGCAATGAAGGTAAACTGGATGAAAATTTAGTTCAAGCATTTATAGATAGTGAGCTCTGGAAAAAGTGACAATCCTAACCTATCAAGGAGGATAATAGCAGGGAGGGTAACATGGGAAAGAAAAAAATAAGTACAATTGCAATGATGATTTTTATTATATTATTTTTTGAATTGTTATATTTGACGGATTCCATGTATTTGTTACAGAATATGATTTATGATTCTGTTTATGAAACGGAAGGAATAGTCAATAAAAAAATTGTTATTGTCGGAATTGACGATCAGGCATATGAGAACATTGGTCGGTGGCCGTTTTCAAGAACTATACAAAGTGAGATTTTCAAGAACATCCTTAAGGATAAACCATTGGTTCTTGGTATTGACATACTGTACGATTCGAGAGTCAGTACAAATGATGATGACAAGCTACTCAAAACCTTAACGGGGGAGCCGGTTGTTATCGCGAAGTCACTTAATGGTTATGATACTTACGGAGCTGAGAAAATGATTGAACCATTTAATGAACTTAATCAATTGGTCATAACAGGATATATAAATTCTGATCCTGATAAAGAGGATGGGATAGTGCGTTCAACTGAAATAGCAAAAATGTATAAAGGTCAACATGTATATAGTTTCGCCTATGAAATTTATCGTCAAGTCGTTAATATAAACAAGAATGATCCTAATGTTGATGGAGCTAAATATATTGATTTTGTTACAACGCCATATGACAATAGAGTCGTTGCAACAAGCAATGGAGATACTATTATTAGTTCAAATCATTATGATGTGATTTCAGCAGATGATGTTTATAGTAACCCGTTTCCTGAAGGATATTTCGAAGATAAAATAGTTTTGTTTGGTCCTTTTTCCGAAGGTATGCAAGACTCTTATGTAACACCATTAGATAAAACAAATAAAATGAATGGTATCGAAATTCATGCTAATATTCTTCAGAATCTAATGGATGATAGTTTTAAAAGTGATAGTCCTGTTTCATTCGAGATGGTACTCATATTCATAGCAGGGATATTAAGTTTTTATTTAGGTAGAAAATTTACGCTAAAAATTGCACTGGTGTTTAATACTCTTCTAATTATTATGACTTTTGGTCTTGGGATTTTGGCATACAACCTTGGACATGTAGTTAATATTGTTTATCCTATGACAATTATCGTTACTATGAGTATAACCGTGATTTTTTTAGAATATTTAGTTCAGCTTTTAGAAAAAAAAAGAATTACAAGTATTTTTGGACGTTATGTTGCACCTGAGATAGTTAATCAGATTCTTGAAGAAGGAGATGAACATCTTAAACTGGGTGGAAATAAAAGAAATATATCAGTTTTATTTGTTGATATCAGAGGCTTTACACCACTATCAGAAGTTGCAGAACCAGAAATGGTTGTTGAGATATTGAACGAATATCTAGAATTATGCTCCAATGCTATATTTAACAATAATGGTACATTGGATAAATTTATAGGTGACGCAACGATGGCAATCTTTAACGCACCTCTTTCTCTTGAGGATCATGAATTTTATGCAGTGAAAACCGCTTGGGAGATGAAAGTAAAAGGAGAAGAACTAGCTGAAGAGTTATATGCTCGGTATACCAAAGATATACGATTTGGGATTGGTATCAATACAGGAGATGCCATTGTAGGAAATATCGGATCAAAATCGAGGATGGACTATACTGCAATTGGTGATGCAGTAAATGTATCTGCTAGACTAGAAAGCAATGCAAAACCAGGTCAAATATTAATCAGTGAAGCAACTTATGAGAAAGTCAAAGAGAGAATTTTGGCTACGTCTCTTGGACTTATTGCGGTAAAGGGAAAACAAATGGAAATAAATGTATTTCAAGTGGATGGTATCATCTAATACAAACGAGAAAGAGGAGGATGAAACATGGAAAAATTAAAAAGAGTACTAGTGTATGTGATTTGCTTATCTTTGATTGTTGGGAATTTCAATGTTTATGCACAAGGTTTAAGAATGGCAGAAGTTGTTTCCTATAAAGGAGAAGTATTACTTAAAAAAGCTGGTGGTGAAAAAGATTTTGAACCATATGAAGGTATGGAACTAGATGAAGGAACAACAATCATTACAGGTAAAAATTCAGAACTTGTACTTCTTATTGATGGTGACAAGGAAGTTAAAGTAGCTGAAAAATCATATGTGACAATAGAAGAATTATCTGTAGAGGATGAGAAAGAAAAAACAGGGATTCGTTTATTTACAGGTAAGATATGGAGCAAAATCAAGAATAAGCTTGGTTTTGGTGATGAATATGAGATTCGCACTCCCAATTCAATCATGGGTGCTAGGGGTACAAAGTATGTTGTATCCTATGAAGTCGAAGATGATTCGGAGAAATCCAAGTCAAAATTAACTGTTATAGAAGGGGTTGTACATGCTGAAGTAGAAGAATTTAAAGTTAACGATGATAAGGACAGTGGGTTTGATACTGATGAGAATAATCCAATGGCATTTGATATAGAAGCAGGAAAAGAAACAATAATTAAACCAAATGAAATACAACAACAAGAAGTGTTGATTAAAGAGTTCACCTATGATTTGTTGGATTTATTTACCATTGATACTGTTCTTGAAGATATTAAGAATAATCCAACTGAATATAAAAACTCGGATGAACTCAAAGCCAAATTGGAAGAAGTAAGACCTTTAGTTGAAGAAAAAGAAAGGGCTAACGAAAAAACTGATTTACTAAATGAGGGAATAGGTGTTATTTATGACAATAAGCCAGTTGTTCCAGTTGAGAAGAAAAAAGTTTCCCTTCGAGGTCTTGAAATTTCAGAAGAATCACTTAACATGAAATTAGGTGATTCGGATATTGAATTATCATTAAGATATATTCCTTCCTCTACGACTGAAAAAAAAGTAGTTTGGTCATCGACCACTTCATCTGCAGTTACTGTGGATTCAAAAGGTGTAATATCTGCAGTAGGAACAGGAACAGCAACCATTAGATGTGATTCCGCTTATGGTGCTTATAGCGCTAGTTGTAATGTGACGGTTCAAGCGGTTTCATCAGGAGCTGTAAAGGTAAGTGGTGTTGATATCGTTGAATCAGATATAGACATGTATAAGAATGAATCCGCTTTTTTGAATGTTAACTTAGTTCCGTCAAATGCATCTGTTCAGAAAGTTTCTTGGAGTTCATCTGATACATCCATTGCAACAGTTGATTCAACAGGAAAAGTAACTGCTGTTGGAAAAGGTAATGTTGTCATAAAAGCAACAAGTGTTGATGGTGGATTTGAAAGTACATGTGATGTTCATGTATTGGAGAAACCAGTTACTGATATCAATATATTACAATCTACCCTTGGTTTAAATGCAACAGAAGTAAAAAGTCTAGCTTATCAACTTATACCTGCAGATGCAGAGAATAAAAATGTTACTTGGTCAAGTTCGAATGAATTAATTGCTACTGTGGATGGGACAGGAAATGTTACAGGAGTATCAGTTGGTCAAACTACAATAGTTATAACCTCTGAAGAGGGTAATTATACGGATATTTGTGCAGTTAATGTTTCAACTACAACTGTTGATGTGACAGGAATTACATTGGCAGAAAGCACTAAAGACCTAAAGGTAGGAGAACAAGTATATCTTACACCTTCCTTTGTGCCTAGTAATGCGTCTAATCAAGGCATAATATGGACAAGTTCTGATGCAAGTAAAGTGACAGTTGATTCAACAGGAAAAATAACGGGTATCAGTATTGGTAAAGCAGACATTACAGTTACTTCTGAAGATGGAGGTTATACATTTACATGTGAAGTTAATGTAGATCCAATATCAGTAAGTGCAGTTAATATTGTAGAAAGCAACATAGGTTTTGATGTATCTGATCAACAAATACTATCTTATCAAGTATTACCTGGCGATGCAACGAATCAAAATGTTACTTGGTCAAGTTCGGATTTAACTGTTGCAACAGTGGACGGGAATGGCGAAGTGACTGCTGTTTCACCTGGAAATGCAATCATCAACCTAACTAGTGAAGATGGAAATAAAACAGATAGTTGTAGTGTTGTTGTTGTTGTTAACACTATCAACCCTGACTTGGTCTCCATAATAACAACATCCATGACTGTAGAAAAAAATGACAACTTGATTCTATCAGCAAATGTAGCTCCAAGCAATACAACGAATAAGACCGTATATTGGAGTTCAAGCAATGACACAATTGCTTCTATTAACTCATCGGGCAGTATATTAGGGAAGAATATAGGGTTAACAACTATAACGGCAACAACCCAAGATGGTGGATTAATAGACACGTTATCAGTATATGTTGTAGAAACCATTGATGATACAAAGTTGAAAAAGGTTGTTGTAAATGATTTGAATAACGATGGATATATTGATCAACTTATCTTTGATATAGATAGGGATATAATATTCTATGATTTTATCTTTCATATTGATAAGGATATAATATTCTATGATTTTATGAAACCTATAACTCAAAGTATACTCGGTACACTAGATATTGATACGAATGCAATCACAATAGCAGATGAAAAAATCAATGTAGGCATTATTAATTCGAGTTATTACGGTACAGGCAGTATTGGCGATATCTCATTGCCTAGACATCTAATTGTGTTTGAAGACTATGAAGCTAGCAGAGCAGAAACAGTTACACTTGTTGATAAAGCATCACCTATTGTTAGAGCTATGTCAGAAACGTATAATGCTTCAGAAAACAGCAGTGCTTTTCTTAGACTGAAATTCAGTGAAGCAGTTGAGTTTGATGAACGAGACAATAAAGGAGCAAAAGTCGAAGTGGGTGAAGGAACTATAACAGCTCCGCCTGAAACGAGTGGTGATACATATACTTTAAGTTTATCTGGTTTCGTAGTAGGGGATCAAATAGAGATACGTGATAAAAACAAAGATTTATCTGATAATAAATTGATAGAAACAATTTTTCAATTAACTAATGACAGTGGTAACTTATATTGGAATAAATTACAATAATATACATGTAAAGTGAGGATAAAAATGAGAAAGAAACTAATTACATTCATATGTTTGTTTAGCTTGTTGTTTTCTGCTATGGCAGTTCAAGGAGAGGAATTTGATCCAATTATTGATTTGGAATTAAATCTAGAAGCTGAAGGACTTAATCAACCACAAGGTCTGTGTAGTGATGCGAATGGCACCATCTATATAGCTGATACTTACAACAACACAATAAATGTTCTTTCAGCGGAAGGTATTGTGAAATTTGCCGGTTTAACAGACAAAAAGGACATATTTGGATTTTATCAAGGTGGTCTAGTAGATGGGAATAAAGAAACGGCAAGGTTTAACAGACCTAGAGATATAGTAGCTGATAGTGAAGGTGTTCTTTATGTTGCAGATACAGAAAACCATGTTATCAGAAAAATAGAAAATGATATAGTTACAACAATAGCAGGCAATGGTATGCCAGGGTATATTAACGGTTTGAACTATAAATCAAAATTTAATATGCCATCTGGTATTACTATAGATGAAAATGGTATTCTCTATGTTGCTGACACGCTTAATAATGCAATTCGAACAATTGACAAAGAAGGTAATGTATCCACGTTGATTCTAAAATCAAAGATAGATGGAGCGCAAGTGCATAGCTTAAATGAACCCAGTGATTTGTGTTTTGATTCTGAGGGAATACTCTATATATTGGATGCAGGAAATCAATTGGTTAAAAAAGTAACTGAAGGATATGTAGAAATTGTGGCAGGTTTGGAAATGGAATCCGGCAACGATGGATATGTAGAAGATGATTATATTGATGGGAATGTGAATGAAGCTAAATTTTCTTTCCCTAAAAGTATAGTTGTTCACGACGGAAATATTTATGTTGCGGACACATGGAATCATACAATTAGAGTAATCAAAAAAGATCAGCAAGTTGTAACAATAGCAGGAAATGGTGAACCGGGTTATGAATCAGACATTAGAGGCTCATCTTTAAATGGGCCAAGTGGATTGATGGTTTATGATGGTAAATTGTTTGTCTCCGATAGGTGGAATGATGAAATTAAGTCGATTCCATTAGAATATGGAGCGCAGATTTTCGATTTAGAATTGGCCATGCCGAAGCTTGATGATTCGGATGAAATCAAAGTTATTATCAATAATGAAGTTATTGTCTATGATAATGCAAAACCATACTCGGTTGATGAGTCTGCCTATTATCCTATTCGAATAATAAGTGAGAGTTTAGGTGCTAAGGTATCCTATGATAAAGAAACTGAAACGGCTACAATTAACTATAAAAACAGAGAATACAGTTATTGGATTTATGCTGATAATATTATGTTGAACAATAGTCGTTCATATATTAATATTAGAGAATTAGCTACGAATCTAGGTTTTTTTGTTACTATTGATAATGAAACGAAAGATGTTCTTATAACTGAGATTCCATAAAGGATAGAGGACTAAACATGACTCGATTCATCTATATTTTACTTCTTGCTCACTTATTGGGTGATTTTGTATTTCAATCGAATAAAATTGCTGCTATGAAAGCGAAATCTATAAAGGGAATTACTATTCATGTAATGATTAGTGGCGCTATTAATGTTATAATGATGGGAGTTTTTTATGGTTTAAGAGGAATGTTCATAGCAGTATGTGTTACTATTATTCATTTTGTAATTGATTATTTGAAATACAAGATTACCAAAAAAATTGCCAACATACAGACTCTCTATTTTCTGTTTGATCAAGGTCTTCATATTTCAGTGTTATTAATAGCAAGCAGTTTATGGTTAAATCCGATTGCGAATTATAATATTGACGTCAGATTATTGCTAATTGGTATACTTATGATCATAAGCTGTTATGTCTTGACAATTCTGGTGAAGGATGTTTTCTTGGATTTTGGTTGGATAATGAACAGTCCGTTTTTTGAAAGAAACGAGAGAAGAATTGATGGAATAACAGCATGGATTTTACTTGTTGGTTTTATATTGAATTTCTGGATTGGAATGACATCATTACTATTTGGGACAGTGGGTTACTATATAGTTCAAAAAAGACTATATAGTTATTCGCTAAGAATGATTGGAATGAAATATATTGTTTTCTCCTTGTTTAGCATTATTGGTTTAATAATCTAATTGAAGGATCTTCATAACGTATATAGGGGGTTATTATGGAAGTGTTTAAGCTAATAGATTTGTCATTATACGCTCAACTCATCCTTATCTATTTGATATTTCATAACATGAGAAATTCGGATACCAAAGAGATATCAACGCGATTTTTCATTGGTATTCTAATTGCTATCTTTGTCAATAATTCATTAGAACTGACTTCGTGGATTCTCAGAGGCATCAATACGCCTTTAGCCTATTATTCCAATTACTTTATTATTTCAGCTCTTCTTGCTTTGAATGCTTTACCAGTAGCCTTGTGGATCAGATATATTGATTACAAGATTCTAGGCAATGCCAATCATGCCAACAAGAGACTACGTTTTTATCTCATTCCATTATATATCTCAACTGCTCTAATTATCATTAATGTGTTTACAGGAATTGTCTTCAATCTGTCAAAAGAGAATATTTATTCGAGAAACTATGGGATGTATGTAATCCCAGCTATGTCAATCCTAATGGTATTCATTGTGTTCGTGCTATCTCGACGATTCAAAAAAGTGATTAACGGACGCATGCTAGAATCCATTTTCTTGTATATGCTTATACCCTTGAGTGCGGGCTTTGTACAAATTATATTCTTTGGAGTACCACTGATATGGCCAGCATTTACCCTTGCAACACTTATTAGCTTCAATCTGGTGGAAGTCGAAACTTTCCTCAAAGATTCGCTCACTAAACTGAGGACTAGAGGTCAATTTGAAAACAGGCTTATATACATGTTAAAGAAAAGGCATTGTTTCTCAATTATTATGATTGACCTCAACGACTTCAAAGCTATTAATGATGAATTCGGTCATGAAGCTGGTGATGAGGCTCTTTTGACCACAGCTTCACTTCTGGAAGAATCCGTCAAAAAGTACGACACAGTTTTTAGATATGGTGGTGATGAGTTTATGATATTGATTGAGTCAACTAAAGTCAATGCGACTGATATTGTCATCCAAAGAATCTCTGATGAAATCGATGCTCATAACATACAATTAGTTAATCCCTTTAAACTCAGCTTCAGCTTTGGTTGTAAGTATATTAATCCAAGTAACAAAGAAACGCCTAAATACATACTTGATAAAGTAGATCAACTTATGTACGAGGACAAAAAGTATAGAAAAAAAACGGCTTAAGCATTTACTTCTTATACCCCATCATCTTATACCCCTTCATCTTGAACTCCTTCCTTTATATAGAATATTATCTGCATGATTTTTTGAATAATCCATAATATCTCCTAAATTATTTTGACGAATGATTTATTTGTTATATGCTAAAGTTAAGTATATTGATAATCTGACATCCCGATTAAAGATTATTATGGGGACTTTCAAAAGAATTTTTGTAGTTTAATTAATGGAGTATAAAAGCATAATATATAGAGTAGTTAGATTGACCTATTTATACCATATTAGGTAATGGTTGTGATAAAATTATAGGTATATATTAATTAAATAGGGTATAAATTACCCATGATTTTCTAACTTAAGAATCTATGTCATTTAGCATAAAATCCATAATGGAACTTATACTTAAGAAGAAACTATAATTATGACTTTGGAGGTAATGAGTATGATTGTTACACTTTTCATTGGAGTTTTTCTTGCATTAGTAGTTGCTCTATTTAATTATAGGGCGGTAAAAAGTTTGGATCCTGGAACAGAGATTATGAAAGAAATTGCTGAAACAATTGAGGAAGGCTCAAAGGCATTCATTCGTCACGAATACAGAATTATTGCCAAAATTGCAGTAATCATCGCATTAATATTGATGATCGTTGTTGAATGGTATGTTGGCGTGTCCTTTATCCTTGGAGCAGTGATGAGCGGGCTCGCAGGTGCCATAGGAATGAGAATTGCGACTATCGCCAATGTAAGAGTTTCGAATAAAGCAAGGGAATCAAAAAGCATTGGTGCAGCTCTAAAAGTTGCGTTTCAAGGTGGTTCAGTCATGGGATTATGTGTTGGTGGCTTTGCTCTTCTTGGACTTGGCCTGATATTTCTTCTGTTTGGTTCAGTTATGGGACAACTTAAAGTTGAAAATTTGGAGATTAGAACTAACTGGATTGGAATTCAGTATATTCCTTTCGTTATGAGTGTTTCGGGATATGCTTTAGGTTGTTCAATTATAGCGATGTTTGATCGTGTTGGCGGAGGTATATTCACTAAAGCTGCTGACATGGGAGCCGATTTGGTTGGTAAAACAGAAGTGGGAATACCTGAAGATGATCCGCGTAATCCAGCAACAATTGCTGACAATGTAGGGGATAATGTAGGGGATGTTGCCGGTCTTGGAGCAGATTTGCTTGAGTCCTATGTGGGTTCGATTATTGCAGCTATTGTACTGGTATCCTATATGTATTATACAACCAGTTCAACAGATTTTGCATTAAGTACAGACTTGGTCAACAATCTAATCAATTATCCTGTTTTATTTGCTTCAGTTGGATTAATAGCTTGTGTTATGGGTATACTTTTCCTTATTGTAAGAAAAGTATCAGAACATCCCCATCGGGAGTTGAATTATTCAGTTTGGCTATCAGCAGGTTTGACGATTATAGGGACAGGAATACTCACCTACTTTATGTTTCGTGATTTTGATACCAAAAGTATTGGTTTTAGAATAGGAGCACTGTCACCATGGGTATCGGCCGTATTTGGCATTATGGCAGGGATAACAATTGGTTTTCTTGCTGATTATTATACTTCATATAGTTATAAACCAACAATAAAAATTGCAAGGGCATCGCTACAAGGAACAGCGATTACTATCACGCAGGGACTTTCAGTAGGAATGAAGTCTACTTTTTATCCAGTAACCCTATTAGCGTTTACCATATTATGTGCTAATTATTTTGCTGGACTATATGGAGTTTCTATGGCGGCTATCGGGATGTTATCTTTTGTTGCTGCAACAGTTTCAGTGGATACCTTTGGTCCGATTGTAGATAATGCAGGGGGAATATGTGAGATGAGTAATCTTGATCCTGAGGTACGCGCTATTACGGATAAGTTAGATGCTGTAGGCAATACAACAGCTGCAATTGGTAAGGGATTTGCAATTGGTTCAGCATCCTTGGCAGCGCTAAGTTTATTAGCCTCTTATCTTTATTCTCAGGCAAATCCAGGTGATACGAATGGATTTGTATTGACTCTTAATATCATGGATACATATACACTCGCTGGCGCTCTTGTTGGAGGGGCTTTACCGTTTTATTTTTCAGGTATGCTTATTGAATCGGTTGCAAATGTTGCAAGGATTATGGTTGATGAAGTTCGACGTCAATTCAAAGCTTTTCCTGGTATTTTGGATGGATCACAAAAACCTGACTATAACAAATGCATTGAGATTTCTTCAGATGGAGCCCTTAAGGAAATGAAAGCACCAGCTCTGATAAGTGTCATAATGCCATTGGCGACAGGTTTTATCTTTGGTGCTCAATTTGTTGGAGGTTTATTAATTGGCACGACTATTTCAGGAATTATGTTAGCTCTTTTCACGGCAAATAGTGGAGGAGCCTGGGACAATGCTAAAAAGCTCGTTGAATCAAAAGGTATCGATGGCTATGGAAAAGGAACTGCAATACATGCATCAGCTGTTATTGGAGATACAGTGGGTGATCCACTTAAGGATACGGTAGGTCCATCGCTTGATATTTTGATTAAAATAATGGCAATTATCTCTTTGATTGCAGTTTCCGTATTTGGACGATATAACCTGCTTGATTTATTTATGAAGTAATAGTAATCTACTCTTCTTGGTTATTAGATATTTAAATAAACGTTACGCATTAAGAACAAGCTGAAGTGTATCCGATTTGGTTCAGCTTGTTCTTTGTTCGCCATAATCAAAGGATGCTATGGCGATATCTAGCTAAATCTGATATAGTAATAATAGCAATGAGCTTAATGAAAGGAATTGTAGATTATGTTGATGAAGCCTATCTATTCATAGAAGGAACAAATGAAAGAACAAATGAAAGAACAAATGAAAGAACAAATGAAAGAACAAATGAAGGAACAAATGAAAGAACAAAAGGAGGAACAAATGGAGGAGAGTATGGAAAAGAACGATAAAATTGAGGCGGATCAAAATGTTGAAGAAGCACTTGAAGATGCAAATAAAGCCATAACAACGATTAATGCTGATCCACAAATGCTATCAAAAAGGAACAATGATCCATTATATTTTCCACATAAGCCTGTTGGGAATCCGTTAGCGATATTAAGCACTGTATTCGGATCTCTTCTAACCTTGGGATTTGGGATAACTGTTTTTGTATTTTCACTTGTCGGTATAAGCGGTCCATTGTTCATAGGTATGTTCATGCCATTTCTAGCGGGACTGCTGCTTGATGCCAATGCTGTACGTTTGTTCAGGCGTTTGAAGAGATATAAACGATACTTGAGTCTTTTTAAAGGAAAGAGTTTCTGCTTTGTTGAAGATCTTGCAGATTATTCGGGTTATAGCAGTAGATTTATTCTTAATGATATGCAAAAGATGATTAACATTGGTATGTACTCACAAGCCAACATCTCTAAAGATCAGTCTTTAATTCTACTGAACATACACAGTTTCGATAAATATATGTCCGAACTACGTAAACATAGATTACAAGAGGAAAAAGATAGCTTAAGAGAATCAGATATGATGGCAATCAGTGAGAATAATGAAGTTGTTTCTGTAGGGCGTGAATTCATCAAACTTCTAGAGACAACCAATAAAAAAATCGAAGATAAGGAAGTTACAGACAAAGTGTTTCGTTTGGAAACTATCATCAATCAGATTGTAACCCATATTGAAACTCATCCGGAACAACTAGGTAATGTCAGGCGTTTGTTTCAGTTCTATCTTCCTTTAACAATAAAAGTACTGACTGCATATAGTGAATTTGAAAAGCAAACAATTCAAGGTGATAACATCACAACAACTAAGAAAGAGATTAAGAATTCATTGGAAACGATTAACCGCGCATTTGAGAAACTGCTTAACAACCTATTTGCAAATATTTCAATGGATATATCCACTGATCTTTCAGTCCTGCATACAATGCTTAATGATGAAGGTTTAACTAAAAAGGATTTTGATATGAAGGATAAATGAAATTTTGTGTATAAAGAGTATAATAGACCTAGAAGCGTCAGCTAGGAAAAAGGAGGTCTTATTATGGCCATATCTTCTATTTCATCTTTAGCGACATCAAGTTACGCAGCAAGCGATACTAGTGGTAAAATCATTCAATTACAACGACAATTAAAATCAATACAAAAGCAGATCACTGCTGAGAATAATAGTACGGATGATAAGGCCACAAAAGCACAGAAGGTTAAACAATATCAAACGATGATGAATAATATTAAAACGAGAATACAGCAAATGCAAACGTCAAGCACAACCAATACTCAACGTGCCAATAATCAAAAGGCAAACGCACAAAGCACAAAGGAAACGAGTGAAAATCGTTTGTCTGAATCACAAACAGTATCAGAGGAATTGCTCGATGCTCAAAACGGTATAGGTCAAGTAATTGATGTTAGCTTGTGACTCATTGACCATAGAATAATTATATTAAGAAGTCTTGAGATAGACTTCTTTTTTGTATTACAGACTAGCTATTGAGTGTCGACTTTACCTTCATTAGTTTTCTTATATTCATTAATTCGCTCATCTAGTAAAGCCAGAATAACAGAAGTAATAGGTACGGTAAAAAGCAAACCAAGAATACCAAATAATCTGCCTCCAACAGTTACAGATAGTAATATCCAAAAAGGTTTTAAACCAACTGAATTTCCAATAACTTTAGGTGATATAAAAATATTATCTATTTGTTGAGCTATTAAGACTATAGCCAGAAGAGCAACAGCAGGAATGAATCCGTTGATTAATACAAAAACAAGGGAAGGTATGGTGCCGATAAACGGGCCAACATACGGAATAATATTAGTTAGTCCGATAATGAAGGCAATAAGTGGTAAGTAAGGGATATCTTTTGGAGAAATCAGGTTGAAAATCAGTCCGAACAAACCAATCATTAGTCCTAATATGATACATGTGTAAAGTTTTCCTATGAGAAAACTCTTCATTGCTTTGTCGGTCATGTGAAAGACTCTAATAAGCGGATTTATCAAATGATCGCCAAAGATGGAACGAAGATGCAGTTCGATATTTTCACCAATTGTTTCATAGTCTCTTAAGGCATAGAACGCCATCAATATAGAGAGTATAAAAATTCCTACAGCGATGAGAGCATCCTTAAAGGAAACAATGATATTAGTTGAGTAGCCAATGATGTTTTCACTAAAAGATACAAGTATGGTGCTGAAATTTTTGAAAAAAGTGTTGATCATTGTCTCATCAGCAAACAGATTAACAAATGGAAAAGATAAGATGATTTCGGTGATCTGTGCAGTACTGTTTGGAAGCTTATGAACAATCGATTCTACTGAACTTAATATACTTGGCAATATAATGGATATAAAAGCGGAGATAACTAAGAATACTGTGAGGAACGTAAACGCAACGGAAAGTGCACGTCTGTTTTTGGAGGCATTTTTATTTAGTCGTCTTTGATAAAACTTAACTAATGGCTCCAAAAGGTAGACTATAACAAGCATGATAGTTATAGGAGTCATTGCAGCACCTAACCACGCTAAAACATTCCCGACGAATATCAATCGAGCGATAATCATTAGTGCGATGGCAAGAAGAAAGTATTTAAAGAGCCCTTTTTCGAAATTATCCATAACGCATCTCCTTTGTATTAAACAAATTTCTATATTCAAATTAAATTGCAATAAATAGGTAATGTCCTATATTTATTTTAGCATATAAATGAACTGAATGGATATATATCCAATACTAATGGTATTGATTTTATGTTAAATTGAATATGAAAATTTATCGTGATATAATTATAAGAGATAAATCAATTGTGGAATAAATAATTATGAAATAAATAAATATGGAAATAATTCAATTATGGAAAAAATCATTAAGGAAAAGCTGTAATTACAGTTGGTGAATAAATAACTACATTGACCATGGCTATAGTTGTATAGCATTTATGAGGTGATTATGATATTAAGTTGTAGTAGGAGGACAGACATACCTGCTTTTTATAGCGACTGGTTTATTAATAGGATAAAATCAGGAACAGTATGTGTTGTAAATCCGTTCAATCCCAATCAAATATCAAGAATACAGATAACGCCGGATGTGGTTGATTGTATCGTCTTTTGGACAAAAAATCCAAAACCGCTGATGCGACATCTTGATTTTATCGATTCACTAGGTTACAACTATTATTTTCAGTTCACAATCACACCTTATTCTGTTGATATTGAACCAGGGATTCAGAATAAATCTGAGATCATTGATACATTTATTGAACTATCAAATAAAATAGGCAAAGAGAAAGTAATACTGAGATATGACCCGATACTTTTAACAACTAAATATGATTTAACATTCCATGAACGTGCGTTTGAGAAATTGTGCAGGAAACTGGCAAGCTATACTGAGAAAGTAGTAATAAGTTATGTTGATGAATACCGTAAAAACAAAAGAAACATGGAAACCGCAAACATGAAGAAACTCAATAACGAACAAATGGTCAAGATCGCTCAGATTTTCAAACGTATTACAGAGAGATATGGTCTAGTGCTTGAAACTTGTGCAGAAGAAATCAATCTGAATGCACTTGGGATTAGCCATGGGAGATGCATAGATGGAGATTTAATAGAAAGTCTTGTAGGGTATAAGATTATTAATAAAGACCAGAGAGATGATAATAGAGATTTTTGTGGATGTATGAAATGCATAGATATCGGTCAATATGACACCTGTAATCATGGTTGTGCATATTGTTATGCCAATGCTAGCAAGCATATCACAATGGATAATGTTATCAGGCATAACCCGAGATCTGAGATATTAATCGGTGAAGTAGATGAAAGTAAGGTTTCAATCAGGAAAGATGTTAAATCTTTTATGGTAACGGTGGAACAAGAGCAGCTAACATTTTTAGATGAGTGACATAACCAATTTTATTGTAAATGTACTTTTGTTGCATTACTTTATATGAAAAAGGAGAGCAATCTATGATTAGGATTCCGAAAGAATGGTGTCGTTACACCCCAATGCCTGACAACCCTTTGGCGTACACAAAAAAGATGAATCGAATGTACACAAGATTCGCTAAGGCCTACGAACGATTTATTGTGATCTATAAACCTTGGAAAAAATGGTTAGAGACAGTTCTTCCATATGTTCATGGAAATCGAATTTTGGAAGTATCGTTTGGTCCAGGTTATTTGTTGACTAAATACCCAGCAGATAAGAAGCTTTACGGGATAGATTATAATTCGCTCATGGTTCATAGAGCAAAAATTAAAATAGTTAAGGCAAGGAGAAAAGCCAAGCTTATAATAGGCAATGTTGAAAAAATGCCATATCCAGACAATTTCTTTGACACAGTCATAAACACGATGGCCTTTTCAGGTTATCCGGACGGTCAAAAAGCGATGTCTGAAATGCTCCGAGTAATCAAACCAAGTGGTCGCTTAATATTGTTGGATTATGATTATCCTATGGACCGAAATGTTTTAGGCTTTGCATTAGTGAGATTCATAGAGATGTGTGGTGACATCATCAAAGACATTCCTAAATTAATTAAAGATAACCATGCAAGCTATGACAAGATTATTGTAGGAGGCTTTGGGAGTATTCAACTTTTCATAATCAAAAAATAATTTTCACAATAAAGGGAACCATTTATTTCCTTATCCGTCATAATAACATAACAACAAATAACATGAAAATGACAGTAAGCGGTATTCTAAAACTGCTTACATAAAGGAGAAGAAAATGAAAAGAATGTTAAGTTTAGTATTAATTGGAATGATGATTATGGGTACAACAGCAATGGCGGCAGAGGAGGATGTGATGGCGGTACCTACACTTTATGAAGCACAGAAAAATTATACTATTGAACAAAATGGTGATGAGTTTACAATAATCGTTAGTGAAAATGCTTCAACCGGATATATGTGGAACAATGAAATTTCGGATAATGCTATAGTTGAATTCGTCAGTGAGGAGAATATAATTAATTCAGAACCATTGCTAGGCGCTTCATATGAAAAACGTATGACTTTTACTGTTTTAGCAAATGGAGTAGCAACAATAGTATTTAGAAATGCAAGACCTTTTGGAGAACACGAGGTTGCTGATACATTTACTTTAGTTGTTTATAAGAATGGTGATACGCTTATTATTGAGGAAGAACAAACTTTTTATGCTCTAGATGCCGATCAGCCAGTTTTATATGCATTAAGCGAAACGGCTACTTATAATGGTGATGAGATTGGTGCTGATGTTTCAGTTCAAGAAGTAAATGGAGTTACAATGGTTCCGCTAAGAGCAACACTTGAAGCAATGGGGTATACAGTTACTTGGAATGGTGAAATAAAAAGTGTTGAGATTCAAAAGGGTCCACAATGGACAACTATTTATATTGGTATGAATTCATATTTTAAAAATAAGATGGCAGCTCATGAATTAAGCAGTGCACCGGTCATTATGAATAATCGTACTCTTGTTCCGATAGAATTTTTCGCTGATATCATTGGAAAAGGTATTGAGGTAAACAACCTAAATATTAATTTTTTGGATATGGAAGCAGTTATTCATTCTGGTTACATTAAATCAATGTCACAAGATGAAACAGGTACAATAACATTAACATTAACTTCTGATATTACTTCGGATTCAATCGAACTGCAAACTATTATTCGTACCGGACCAGCTTTCACTTTTTATAATAGAGAAGTTGCAAAAGGAGATTATATTCAAGTGGTATCATCCATGATTATGACAATGAGTATACCAGGGCAAACGGTAGGTTATGTAGTATATTAGATTAATTAGAATATTAAGACAAAATGGAGCTCTTGCATTCACACAAAAAGATTTGTTGATGCATTGCTCCTTCTTTGTTTGCTAGGAAAGTCCTGCTATTTAAGCAAAACATATAGATACCTACATTTTGCGTCGAGGAAACTTTCCTGCCACGCTATGAAGTTTTGCTTGCGCAAAGCGTGGCGAAGCCACTCTACTTCTTTGCTAATGGTTTGGGGTCTGAGTTGTAACACTTAGGATTTCCAAAGGTAGGGATATAAATCAAATCATGTCATACATTTTATCACGATAGCTTTTAATTCTATTAGTAATGAATATGTGGTAAACTAGAATTCGAAGATAAGTATACTGTGAAGGGGATAAAAGGGTATATAATATGGATTGGAATAGAAGGCTTTGTATTATTGCATATTCACTGGTTTTGATTCAATGTATTATTACGATGGTTGTCACTTATATAAAAGTTAAAAAGTCAGACGAACGTACTATGCTACTTATTATTCAGATTCTGATTAGTATGTGGCTTGTTTTTGGCATGTATGAAGTTCAATCAACGAATGATAGTGAAATGATGTTTGCTGTACGATTAAGTTTGTTTCCAATATGTTTTGGCAGTGCATCATGGTTCATTTTCGCACTCGTCTATGCCAAACTCATTAGCCTTAAGAATATCGGAATCATTTCTCTTATCATTGTGCCAAAAATTTTATTATTCATACCAGTGTTGACTAATAAATACTTTCACTTGATTGTAATAAGTAAATCCTATCAAAATCCTTCCATTACTAATTGGGGAACTTTCAGTGAAATGAATTTTAACTTAGGATATCTATATATTGTGTTAGGAATAAGTATTATTATCTTTAAAGCATTAAAGGATTATAAGGTTTTAAAGTTTAGGATCATTCTTGTTATACTAGGACCAACAATAACTCTAGCTACTAATATCTTGTCTCGGAACAAAATTCTCCCAGATATTGGTATAGATCCTACACCCATAACATTTTCCATATTTGCACTTTTGTTGTCATTGGGAATCTTACGATTTAAAGCATTTGATATTATTCAAAGCGCTACAATGGATGTTTTTATGGATAATGATGAAGTTATAATGATTCTTGATGATAAAAACCGAATAATTGAGTATAATTCTGCTACGGTAGATGAATTTGGCGACTTAATCAAGTTAGAGAGCATTGATTATGTTGAATCGTTTATACTTGAATTAAAAAGATATAGTCGAAATGTATGCCAGCTAAACCTCATCTTAGATGCTTTGAATAAAAATGAAGAAATAATCGACCAGTATTTTGTCATTGATAATCCCTATGGGAAGAAATATTATTCATTAATTTTACGATATGTTAAAGAGGCAGAGAGTGGGAAACTTGGTTCTATGATGAAAATTTCCAATAGGACGGGACATACTGAAGGAATGATTAAAGAGGAAAGAAATCGTATTTCAGGAGATATCCATGATAACTTAAGTAATATGGTTAATGTTATATCTATGAATCTTGATTATTCTATGAAGAATATTGACGATAAGAAAAATGTATTGAAGTGTATAGGGACTGCTTATGAAGCGTCAAATCAGATTAGATTACACCTGAGAAGGATTCTTAATGAATTGACACCTGTTGATATGAAGGAAGTAGGCGTTATTAATGCCGTTAAATCTTTGTTTAGGAGAGTTGAAGGAATTGGAGTGAAAATTGATTTTTCTTATACTGACTTAAGTGATGCCATAAATTATCATGAAGATTATGGAATGTTGATTTATAAAACATGTATGGAAGGAATCAATAATGCGTTATTTAACGGTCGTGCAACAAAGATTAGTGTGTTACTTAGTTGTGATGATGAGGTGATTAAACTTCATATATCAGATAATGGTGTAGGTTGTGAAGAAATCATTAAAGGTAGAGGGTTGACGTCTATGGAACATCGTATTCAGTCAATTGAAGGCAATGTAGTCTTTGAATCAGTCGAGGGTGAAGGCTTTTGGATTAAGGCAGAGGTACCTATTAGGTTGATAAGTTTTGTTCCGATACCTGAAAGTATAGAGTAATAATAATGATTTCAACAGAGAAAAGGGCAATAATAATGATTTCAATATAGTAAAGAGGGAATATTTCCCATTTTATAATTGATAGCACTATTGTATACTCGAGTAGGTAATAAAATCAATCAAATAAATGAAAAAAGAGGATAGAATATAAATGAAAATTAATAGATTATTAGGTGTTCTTGCTATTACAGCGTGCCCTTTTTTGGTTGCGTGTTCAAATCAACCCAATGCAGATACGTTAACAAATGGTTCGCAATATGAAGACAGTAGTACCATAGATGAAGTGGATATAAATAGTGAAAGTGGAGTGGAAGAAGATTCGACACAAGAGACGGAAAATCCGTTGTTAACAGAACCCGTTAAGGAAGTTGTACCTTTAACATTCCAAGAACGAGTTGAGTTAAGAGATGAGCTTGATAAGACGAATAAAGTTGAAGACGGTGAATTTTACGTACCATTACCTGTTGTGACAGAAGAAGTCGAGAGAAGCAAGGTTCTTGCGAAAACTCTCTATGTAACGAATAATATTGCTGGGTTTAGATTTAATGAAGAAGATATTGATTATTATGCTGATTATGTATTGCATATTAACGGACAAAGTTCTGAACCTTTTGACAAGAGTAGATTGGGCGATGTTAATCGTCTTGAAGAAATACTAGGTTTGTGTAAAGCAACAGAAATCAATGCTCTAGTTATTGATGTTAAAACGGATGAAGGAGTAGTCGCTTGGGAGAGTGATATTGAAATTGTCAATCGAATCAACTCCAACGAAAAAAGAACGATTAAAGACTATGATAAACTATTGTCATACTTAAAGGATAATGATATATATACGATTGCCAGAATTGTTGCGTTTAAAGATCCTTTCTTCGCTCAAATGGAACCAGATCATGCGATTCAACTCGTTGAAGGGGGAGTATATAAAGATGGTAACGGTGAAGCTTGGGTTAGTTCTTTTGATTCATATGTATGGAAATATGTAGTAGCAGTTTCTAAGGAAGCAGCTCTTCGAGGTTTTGAAGAAATCCAATTTGATTATATTCGTTTCCCGGATAATGCCAAAAAATACAATCCGATAACGGTATTTCCCGGACGTGAGGGACGAGACAAAGACGAAGGAATTGAAGAGTTTCTTCAATATGCCAATGAAGAATTAGATGATTATGATGTGCTTATTTCAGCAGATGTATTTGGTCAATTAACAAGATCATGGGATGATCATCCGGAGGATATCGGACAAACATGGAGAAAAATGGCAAATGAAGTTGATTATATATGCCCTATGTTGTATCCAAGTCATTACGGTAAAAACATATATGGATTTTCAGTTCCAGATCAGTTTCCCTACGAAGTACTTAAGTATTCTTTGGAAGAAGCAATTGAAAGAAATGCAGCTCAAGAAAATCCGGGTTTAATTCGACCTTGGATTCAAGGATTTACTGCTTCATGGGTGAATGGTCATATTTCATATGGTCCATTTGAAATATCAGAACAAATGCGTGCAGCATATGAACTAGGTATTGAAGAGTATATCATTTGGGATTCTAGTAATACATATGATCCGTTGATTTTTTTCTACCATGATCGAATTGGTGAACTACTGCCGATTGAAGGTAGGGATTATATGGAAAGAACGCCTGATGATGCGATAACAAGATTTTTAAAAGCAGAAAAGTATAATCGTTATAACCAACTATATTTGTTGACGCCTAAAGCTAACAGAAACGAACAGTATGATACGTTTGAATCAGAACTTACAAATAGTGAATTTATACTAGAGGATTATGAAATCCATGATATTGTTAAGGAGAATGAGGATAAGTATATTGCTACAGTATCAGGGAAATATACTTCAGTAAGTGGATATGTGGACATAGATCATCAACAATATGAAATCATTCGTGAAAAGGGTATCTTTAAGGTTGTGAGACCTGACTTAGAATGGATTAACCCAGATGATCTTCCTATTGGCCTGTCACCTAATGAACAAGGCAGGATAATGGTTTTGATGTATCATAATATTGGCGAGACAGAAGCTACATGGGTTCGAACACCAGAAAACTTCATTAAAGATATGACAACATTATATGAAAAAGGATATCGACCCCTTAGTTTGACGGATTATGTCACTGGTAATATTACAACAGAAATGGGTTACACACCAGTTGTAATAACAGTAGATGATGCTAATCTGAATAATTTTGAGTATTTAGAAGATGGTTCAATTGATCCTGAATGTATGGTTGGATTGCTATTAGCCTTTAATAAAGAACATCCGGATTTTCCACTTGAAGTAACTTTTTTTGCTGATGGTCAAGTACCGTTTTCCCAAAGGGGATTAGAAAGTCAAAAAGTTGAATTTCTCATTGAAAAAGGAATGGATATTGGTAACCACACTAAAAATCATGATAGTATGAAGTTGGCGTCCAAAGAAGAGATTCAAGAATATATCGGAGAACAAGCTAAGTACTTGCTTACCCTTACAAATAAAGCGAATTATGAAGTCAATACATTATCGTTGCCTTATGGTGAACGACCTAAAGATGAAACTTTATATCAATATCTTGCATCTGGAACATATGAAGAGGTTAAGTATGAGAATATTGCCATACTTAACGTGGGGTGGAATCCAGCATATTCGCCGTATGACACAGAAAAATTTAACCCTCTAAGTATTCCCAGAATACGAGCATCAGAAATGGATGTAGATAATGTTGGTATGTATAATTATATCGAGTATTTTGACAATCATCCAGAAAACCGATTTATAAGTGATGGAGAGTAAAGATAATGAACTAATATCTCCCATTAGCATTAGTTCGAACGATGATGTCGGAATCAGCAAATAATAATTGAATGAAAGAAAAAACGAATATTGGTTTAAAGGAAGAATTGGTGCCAAGGATGAAGAAGTGGTTACTGATAACTAATTTATATGAATTGGACCAAGTGGTAGAAAAGCTAAAGATAGCAAGAGTGATGGCTATAGATACTGAGACAACTGGACTAGATCCATACAGAGCTAAACTTCGCTTAATACAAATCGCTGTTGAGAATGAAACTACAGTTATTCTCGATTGCTTCAAATTATTACCTGAAGGTCTAGAACAACTACGTGAAATAATGCAATCAAAAGCTATTAAGGTATTTCAAAATGCTAAGTTTGATATTCAATTTTTGGAAACATCAGGGATTGTGGTTTCAGGAAACCTATTTGATACAATGATAGCGGCACAATTACTCCGAACTTCCGGTGGACCTAAAAAAGTTGGACTTGGTCAATTAGCAGAACATTTTCTTGGAGAAACCATGTCCAAAGAAGAGCAAACTAGCGATTTTTCAGGAGAACTTAGTATAACTCAGCTAGATTACGCTGCTAAAGATGCTGAAGTTTTGTTAAGACTGAGAGAAGAAATGCTTATAGAGTTTAAACGAAACAAGTTGCTAGAAGTTGCTAGATTAGAATTTGTTTGTGTTTATGCTGTAGCTAGTATGGAATATTCAGGAATCTACGTTGATCTCAATAAAGTGAAAAAGCTCACCAGTGAAATAGAAAAAGATAGAGATAAAGCACTTGAAGAGCTTTATCCGTATATCGGTTATCCTACGGAACAAATGGGTATGTTTGAATCAAAAACAAGCAATCATTTCAATTTAAACAGCAATAAACAAGTACTGAAGTTATTAAGTGATTTTGGTATAAATGTTGAAAATGCATCTAGGCATACTTTAGCAAGTTACGAAAACCATCAGATGGTTAGTTCCCTTCTTAAATATAGACACGCAACCAAGGCGTTAACTACTTTTCTCTATACTATTCCAGAACAAATAAATCCGATTACTAACAGATTACATCCTCGCTATGGACAAAATGGTGCGTGGAGTGGACGTATGAGTTGTGTGGGGCCCAATATTCAAGCAATACCCAGAGAAAAGGCTTTCAGGGATTGTTTTATTGCTCCCAAAGGTAGAAAACTGGTTATTGCTGATTATTCTCAAATTGAACTAAGAGTTATTGCTGAGTTTTCAGGTGATAAGAGGATGATTGAAGCTTACAAGAACAAAGAGGATTTACATAAATTGACAGCTTCATTAATCTTGCAAAAAGAGCAGAATATGATAACAAAAGCTGAAAGACAAGCTGCTAAGGCCGTTAACTTTGGTTTGGTATTTGGCATGGGAGCTAAGGGCTTAAAAACATATGCATCTGAAACGTATGGAACGAATATGACAATGGAAGAAGCAGAATTGTTCAAAAAAAGATTTTTTAGCGCATATAAAGGTGTTGACCTATGGCATCAACATATACGTAAGACAATGCCAACGAGTTCAAGAACATTATCTGGACGTAAACATAACTATAGCAGTGATTCTGGTATCTCAGGCAGATACAATACCCCCATACAGGGGAGTGCAGCAGATATTCTTAAAAATGCTTTAGGTATGCTATACATAAGTCTCAAAGACACAGACACGAAGATTGTTGCTGTAGTCCATGATGAAATTGTGTTGGAATGTGATGAAAACAGAGCTCAAGAAACAGCTGAACTGTTGACTGAAATCATGGAATCAGCAGGTAGAAGATATATGAAGGATGTCCCAGTGGTTGCTGAAGCTGGAATCGCTGATAGTTGGGCTGATAAATAAAAATGGATTAGCATTTGATGAATATCAAGTAGTTAACAAGAATATATATTTGATGATTAATTAACAAGAGTATAGATTTGATGATTAATTAACAAGAGTTTAGCTTTGACGATTAGTCTTAATACAATACCTATGATTGAGGGTATCAAAGTTTAAATCATATTCAGAAGAATCGTTAAATCAACTTGATTACAAAGAATGAGTAGACAAGATATCAATATAACCATCCTCGGAAATAACGGCAATCAAACATGGTTCTTGGGCATTTTTCTGGGTATTAAGATAACGTAAGGCTGAATTATATCTCGCACCTCTTGAAGAATCACCATTATCAGTAGCAAAACCGTCTAGAATTGAACCGATAACATGGCAGTATCCGTTAATGTCGATAATGACAGCGCCATCAATACCTGTGACCATTTTTATTTGCTTTTTGGTCAGTTGAATTGGTTGAATCTTTATGGATGAAGTTTTTAACCTTTCAGCTTCTTCCTTTGCTTTTTGAGTGACAACAATCATCGTTCCTTTTCGTTGCTTTTTAGCTTCGTTAATAATTTGAATAATCTGTTTTTCGTTGTATGGCAAATGTTTAAACGTTAAGAATAATTGTTCTTGGAGTTTTAGCATATCTCTTCCGGTATTAGGTAATAGCGGTAAAAGGTTAGAACATGAAAGAAATTCAGACTCTCCGTAGTATAATTTCCAACTTAAATGATCAAGAAAATCGACTCGATATATCGGTTCGCTAGATGAAATGAATCCGAATCCGATAGCCATGTAATTGGAATTTATGATTAAATTATATTGAGAATGGCTCATTTGTAATAGTTTTCTTATTTGGCGATAATGTGAAATTGAGACAGGGGCCTCTAAAGATAAAAGCAAAGTTGGAGTACATTCACCGGTAAACATGATGCTACCAATGTTTTGACTACCTTCATATTTTAAGGTTGACAATATGTTAATATGATCCCAGATTCCACCTAATAAATCATTCATGCTAGCAGCAGCTTTTCTAAAGGTATTATCATATGAGGGTTCTTTAAACTGAGAAATCCAAGTATAGTTTAATTTTTCTATAAAAGGGTGGATTTTATTATCAAAAAAAAGATTTTGTTTATAAGTTGCTGCACTAAATTTGATCAAAGTGAAATAATATGTGTTTGCCTCTTCAATTATGTCATAGCTAATCTGCGGATATGAGCACCAATATATATATCTATCATCAAAATTGTTTAATACAAACTCAAAATATGTCATTAAATTAAAGCCATCTTCACTAATAATAGAAGCTTCTGAATAAAATTTATTCATTTGACCAGATAAATATTTGACTAGTGAATCGTCAAAATCAGGAGCAGATAGAATAGTAGACAAAGGTGCGCTTTCCTTATCAAAAAGTATAACGTTATAGACCTCAACAATAGCCTCGTTAAACAAACCCTCTTTAGATATTTTTTTGAACTGAGTAAAAATCTTTGATTTCATGTCTTGTTGATGTTGTTCCAATTTATTCAGACCAGAGGTTTTCCAGGATTTTATATAGTTTGATAATGAGGAATCATTAATCATGATGTACTCCTTTGCATAAAAATTACATGTTTCTTCTATTGTACCAAGAATTAAGCATTTAATAAATAGAAAAGATTTAGAATGGCTTTAAAAGAACAAACTGGTCGCTTATGTCGCTATCGGGATAGCGATACAAGAACCTACCTCAAGCAGCCGCTCATCCCAGGTTGATTTCCTAGTGGGCTACTAAGCGTAAAACGCACTCAGACCCCGTAAGGAAATCTAACCAGTGATTCAAAGTCTCATGAGATAGGTCTTGTATCCTATCCTGGATGAGCGGCCTACGTTGTAGTACCTGAGAATCTATCCTTATGGCGACATAAGCCGAACGTGTTTGTAGTACCTGAGAATCTATCCTATAGCGAAATAAGCCAAAGTACTATATACTTATCCTATAGCGATAAGCCGAAGTGTAAAACTCTTTCAACAGACAACCTAATAACAAGTGATGATAAAGAGGAGAGTAGAATATGAGAACTAAATTGAAATCAGTTATATTAAGTATGGTTTTGCTAATCACATTAACGGCATGTCAAAATTCAGATGGGTTTGAACAATATCAAACACAGATTGACAAATTAAATAATGAATTAGAGAATCAGAAAACTGATTATGAAGCTCAGTTGGAAGAACTGGAAGCTGAGAGAGCAGCGACCGAAGAACAGTTGATAAGTATTCAGGATGAAAAAGATGAGATGTCAGCAGAGCTAAATGAAATAAAAGATATTAAGGAAGAAACGGACACAATTGCCAAAATCAATCTTTTTGATCAAGAAAAAATAGGACAGGCAAGTTCATCTCAAACAGGGGAACTTTCAGTTATTACCATTACCGAAGGTGAGAATTACGGAACATATGTATATATGAATAAAATAGGAGAACCGATAAGAATAAGTGATTATGTATTTGAACCTATATGGTCACCAAATAAGATGAATGTGTTCATAGACGAAGGTACATCTAGTTTGAGGAATGCATTATTCGTAAATGAGAATACTGGAAAAGTGGATTTTTCACTAGATTATGCATCAGCCATATTCTGGATAAATGATGAAGAGGTGGTTTACGGACTGTTGAATTTAGAAATTGATTTAGAACCTATCACTGATCTGCCAAAAACCGTTGACGTAGCGGTGTATAATCTTGTGACACAGGAAGAACGAGTACTTATAGAAGGTAAACATGAATATATTATTGTTCCAAATAGGTTATTGCCTGATGGCAAACTAGAATGCATAAAATCCTATATCAGTAGTGAACCACTTGATGTAACTGAAGAAATAGTAGTCATTGATATTAATCGCTGATCATATCGATGTATGTGAAAACTTAAAAAGTCGTATACGATATAATTCGTATACGACTTTTCTATGCTGTAGGGCAAAGCATCATGATTGCTATTGAGTTAAGGTAGTCCATCTACAAATTGGATGTTTTCCATTAAATTTGCGTGACTATACAACGTTTTAAGTGTATAATTATAAAAACAATTATTTAGTGGATGTTATCAAACGGTGGTAAATGTGAGGTTATTATGAAAAGATTAAAATTAATTAAAGTTCGTAAAGATTTTTCGTTAGGTGAAGAGAGAGCTAATTCTATTACGCATGGTATTGGAATGGCACTTGGAATCGTTGCACTCGTGTTATTAAGCATAAAAGGAGCTAAATCAAATAATGCCCTATACCTATTTAGTATGATTATATATTCGTTTACATTAATCATCTTATATGCTAATTCTATGATATACCATGGATTTCCTAATGGTAGAGTTAAAGATATATTTGAACGGTTAGACCATTCTTCTGTTTACTTACTGATTGCAGGCACTTATACTCCTTTTTGTTTGTTGGCAATTGGTGGTTTCTGGGGTTATATCATGTGTGTGTCACAATGGTTGTTAGCCATTATTGGTGTTGTATTTAAAACTATATGGATTGATAAATTTGTTAAATTACACGTGGTTATCTACTTAACTATGGGTTGGATGATTATAATTTTTAGTCAGGCAATTCTGGATAGTATGGATATAACTGGATTTGCTCTGCTTTTTGCAGGTGGTCTGAGTTACAGTATTGGAACAATATTCTATACATTCAATTTGTTTAAATACCATCATTTAGTATGGCACCTGTTTGTATTAGCAGCAAGCATTTGTCATTTCATAGCAATATATATATATATATATAGTTAATCAGTGTGGAGTAGATTTTGAAAATCAGATCCAGTAGGCATCTGATAAATCTGAAGACCAAACTCCGGGACAATTGCCAATAAATGATCAAATATATCAGATTGAATGCCTTCATAACTTACCCATGCTGTAGTATTCGTGAAACAATAGATTTCTAGAGGTAACCCACTAATTGTTGGCTCTAATTGGCGAACCATTAGAGTATAATCTTGATGAACATTAGGATGAGTCTTAAGGTATAATTCTATATAAGCTCTAAAAGTTCCAATGTTTGTAAGTTTTCTACTATTCAAGTTTTCTTTGACGTTATTGCTATAATTGGAGTTGGAGAGTTCTTTTTGTTTTTCTTCTAGATAAGGTTTTAAGAGGTTGACTTCTTTAAGTTCCTCGATTTCTGTTTGTGATAAAAATCCAATAGTTGTCATATCGATTTTTATTGAGCGCATAATTCTTCTTCCGCCAGACTTGGACATACCTTCCCAGTTCTTAAATGAATCTTCAATGAATTTGTAAGCAGGAATGGATGTGTAGGTTTTATCCCAATTTCTTACCGTTATTTTGGATAGTGAAATATCCACAACTTCACCATCTGCGTTGTATTTAGGCATCTCTAACCAATCGCCAAGATTTAGTAACTTTTCAGAAGATAACTGAAATCCTGCAACTAGGCCAAGTATTGAATCTTTAAAAATTAACATAAGAATCGCAGACATTCCACCGATACCACTAAAGATTGCCCATGCAGTCGAATTGCCCATGAAATTAACAATAACCAATAAAGTGGAAAAAACAATCAGAGTAATCTTAAAAACTTGAATGATGCCTTTTAAAGGACCCCCTTTAGTAGGACTTCGAAAACGTGTGTATTCTACAATTGAATCGAGTGCATTGAAGGTGGAAATCACAACAATAATAATCATAAAAGTCATAGTGAATTTTTGAATAATGGATGTATATAAACTGAGTTGATTAGCCAGAACATAAACGGTTGCAGCAGGTGCTAAATGCGCCAAGTTATGAAATACCTTCTTTTCAATAAATAGATCATCAAGGGTAGTGCTGGTTTTTAAAGCTAATTTTTTAACATACTTGAGAATCAGATTTCTAGCAATGAAATTGACAATGAATCCTATTAATAGTATAACAGTGATTATTATAAGATTAGCGACGAGTTGTATCAGATTTTCATTTATTGTTGTATTGTTTAATTGTTCAATAATTATCTTTACCATAGATCTCCTTACTGATGCTGTGATTGTGTTTGAATACAATATAATGGCGGTTTTTATCATAGAATAATTTGACTAAGTTACCTATCAAGCTGGATTTATGCGTATTAGTTTGTTTTCTTTTTTAGAAAAAAGTAAACAATTTCAGAGACTAAAGCAATAATAAAACCGAGGATAACAATGAAAAGATAACCTATGATACTGGTTAAATCTCCCCATCCTGGTGATGTGTTCATGGTAACCACATAAAACATGTAGAATAAAGCAGCTATGTTAATACAAGTGAAAACAGAATAAAAAACACGTCGACCCCAAAAACCTGCAATCGATGGTATTAAACCAGAAATGAGAGCTAGTATAATTGAACCGAGTACTAGTTGAAAGGATAGTTGAGTGTTTACAATTATTCGTGTCACAATAATACCTATAAAGACGATTATAGTATAACAAAACAAAATGAAGTACCAATATTTGGATTTTTTTTCAGGAATCATTTTTTCTCCTTGCATTATTGATTTTGTGATAACGAGCTGAAACATCTTAATAGCGATGCAACTAAATATAATTATAACAGAAATAGGAGATGAATATCTGATTTTTACTATTTACAACGGAACTATATCATTATTGAATCCTCAATAATGATATAATTGAATTCAAGTGGTACTGAATTCAAGTTATAACTGAGCTATATGAAGGGATTAAGATAATAGACATGAGAGATAATATAATAAAGCTATGGAATGAATTGTACTTAGATGATGAAATGGATGATAACTCAATAAATATTCTAGAACAGTTTTTAGATTTTTTGGACAATACGAGATTAGAATTTTTTTCAAGTGACAAAGATACAAATATAGATTGGTACAAAGATGCAGTTATTTATTCGACTTATGCAGATTTATTTAATAAAGACTTGATAGGTCTTAAAGATAAATTACAGTATTTAAAAGAACTTGGTATTAACTGCATTTGGTTATTGCCAATACTTGAATCACCCATGAAAGATGCAGGATTTGATATATCTAACTATGAAAGTATTCGACATGAGTTGCTTGGATTACCAGAAAGTGCATCGATTGATGAGAAGAATGAAGTGTTTGAAGAGTTTGTTCAAGCAGCACATGATTTAGACATACGTATAATATTTGACATAGCTATGAATCATTGCTCGATTGAACATCCCTGGTTTGTGGAAGGTAGAAAATCTAAAGAATCACCCTATAGAGATTATTTCATTTGGAGTGATGATAAAGATAAATATAAAGAAGCCCGAATCATTTTTAAAGGTCTATGTGAAAGTAACTGGGAGTACGATGAGTTGGCTGGGCAATATTTTTTGCATCGATTTTTTGAGATACAACCTGATCTTAATTACCGTAATCCACAAGTTCTTGTTGAAATGATGAAGGTATTGATTGGGTGGAAGATAAAAGGTGTCGATGGTTTTAGAGCTGATGCTGTTCCATATATATGGAAAGAAGAGGGAACAATTTGTGAGAATTTACCTAAAACGCATACCGTTGTTAAGTTTTTCAGAGCAGTACTTGATTATCTTCAACCAGGTTCATTATTATTAGCCGAAGCTTGCCAACCACCGAAGGAAGTTGTTGAATACTTTGGAAATGGTGACGAATGTAATGCTGCTTATCACTTTCCAGTGATGCCTCAAGTATATAAAGCGATGGCTGAGCAAGATGGAACTTCGATAATGGATGCACTTGATCCTGGGTTTACACCTGAAATCCCTCCAAGTTGTCAATGGTTTATGTTCTTAAGATGTCATGATGAATTAACACTTGAGATGGTAACCCCTCATGAGCGCGAAGTCATATACAATCATTATGTGACAAATCCTTTATGGGACTTTAGACAAGGTGAAGGTATTGCATCAAGGCTTTCTGAACTTTTCAACTTTGACCATGAAAAGATTTTATTGGCAAACTCGATTATGATGACTTTAATTGGTACACCCATTATTTTTTACGGAGATGAGTTTGCAAAAGGAAATGATCTGGATTACTATAATAAAATTGCTAAAGAAACAGGTTATGCGGATACTAGATATCTCTGTCGTGGACCCATCGATTGGGACGCTGTTGACGCTATATTAGAGAACGAAGATTCGATAGGAGCAAGAGTATTCAATGGCCTTAAAGAAATGACAAAAGCACGCCGTTTGACAAAAGCTTTTTCAAGAGGTGGACTAGAGTTTCTTGAGGTAGAGGATCTTAGTATTAATCCATTACCTCAACTCCTTGCGTATAAAAGAAAGTACATGGATGATGAGGTTATAGTTATTCAAAACTTATCTCCTCATAAAGTCGTATTTAAAGTTAAGGTTACTGAAGGTAAAACTTTTGAAAACTTATTAAACTCTAATATAATTGTAAACAACATAGATGGAGAAGAAGCATATGAAATTGAAGGAAATAGTTATCATTGGTTGTTTTTAAATCACTAGATCATTAGATTGCTAAATCATTAAATCATTAGATCACTAGATCATTAGATTACTAGATAATATACCAATGTTAAGTTCACAGTTTCAATAATGAATTTTTGTAACTCCAACTTGTTCGCTAATAAGTTGGAGTTATTTACGTACACAAACAAATTATGGCTTGACAAATAAGATAAAGGTGATATAATTGGGTTAAACGTTTAACGAGGCTGGTGGAGAGATCATATGAAGAAAACACTCAAAGATATCGCAAAACTTGCAGGTGTATCAATAGCTACAGTTTCTATGGTAGTTAATAATAAAGATGACAGGATATCAGCAGCAACGCGTGCTAGAGTCTTGGAAATCATAAAAACATCTGATTACGTTCCGAATAGAGTTGCAAGTTCAATGGTTACAAAGAAGACAAAAACGATTGGATTGATTATTCCGGATATTGCTAACCCGTTTTTTCCTGAAATCGCCAGAGGCGTTGAGGATAAAGCAAACGCTGAGGGATATACAGTGATACTTTGCAACTCAGACAATAAGTTATCTAAAGAAGACGCATATATTGAAATGCTTCAAGAGAAAATGGTTGAGGGCATTATCTTTACGGCTTCAAGTAGAAGAACAACAGTTAGTCAAGCGTTACTAAAAGTGAGAGTACCTGTAATTACTGTAGATAGAGATATACCTGACTTAAAGCAACAAGGGAAAATCACTGTTGATAATGAGCATGGTGCATATGAAGCTGTTACACATATGCTTGACAGCGGATACAGGCAGATATATCATTTGTCAGGACCATTAACAAGTAGAACGGCTCAAGAACGTTACAACGGTTATAAAAGAGCGCTCGTCAGTAAGGGGATTACACCTTCCTCGGATTATATGATTGAAGGATTATTTACTAGCGATTGGGGACATGAAACTATTAATGGGATAATTAAGAGTAAAAAGCCATTTGACGGTGTTTTTTGTGGGAATGATATGATTGCTCTTGGTGTGCTAAAAGGATTGCAAGAGAATAATGTTTCGGTACCGATGGATATTGGAATCGTAGGGTTTGATGATATTGAGATGGCAAAAATGGTTACACCGGAATTGACGACAGTTAGACAACCTAAATATGAAATGGGATATCGTGCAGCAGAATTGCTACTTAAAATGATTCAAGGTGAACATACAGATCAAAACGAATATATATTAAAGACAGAATTTATTCAAAGAAGTTCGACAAAATAAGATTTTTAAGTAGTTAAACGTTTAACGGAGGAATGCAATGAAAAAAGTATTGGTATTAGGCAGTTTAAACATGGATTTAGTAACTAAAGTGAAAAGAACACCCAAAATCGGAGAAACGCTTTTAGGAAGTGGTTTTAACGAAATTCCGGGAGGAAAAGGTGCAAATCAAGCCGTTGCATTAGGTCGTCTAGGAGGAAATGTGGCGATGATTGGTATGGTAGGTAAAGATGGATATGGTGATTCATTGCTTGAAAATCTATCAATAAATCATGTCAACAGTGATTACATAAAAAAATCCACTAACAGTTCAACAGGTTTAGCGTTGATAATGGTGAATGAGAATGGAGATAATTCCATTGTAGTTATTCCGGGAGCAAATTTTGATCTTCTTCCAGAGGATATCATCACCGATTATTTTAAAGATGTGGATTATTTGTTAGCTCAATTAGAGACACCGATTGAAACAATTGAAAAGGCATTTATTATAGCTAAAGAGAATAATATTATGACAATTTTAAATCCGGCACCAGCTAGAGAATTATCACCACGGCTTATTGCTAATATAGATTTAATCATACCAAACGAAACAGAGTTTGAAGAGCTGACAGGTATAATACCTGATTCGGAAGACAAAATTCATGAAGGTGCTAAGATCATGTTTAGTCAAGGTACTAAAGCGATTTTATTAACGCTTGGTAAAAATGGAGCTTACTATATTGACAATACGTTTAAGGTATACTCGACAAATAGTTACCACGTTGATTCTGTTGATACAACGGCTGCCGGAGACAGCTTTATTGGAGGTTTACTAACGAAACTATCTCAGGGAGAATCAATTGAAGATTCAATCGAGTTTGCAATGAAAGTAGGTGCAATAACGGTCAGTAGTCATGGAGCTCAAAGTTCCTTACCTACAGCAGAAGATATTAGTAAATTCAAAGGAGAAAAACGGCAATGAAAAAAGGAAAAATGTTAAATAGTGATATTATTGAAATAATCAGTCGAATGGGTCATACTGATGAAATTGTAATCGCTGATGCAGGACTACCTATTCCAGATCATATACCGCGAATAGATTTAGCATTAGTACCTGGAATACCAGGGTTTTTAGATGTTTTAGATGCTTTATTAGAAACTTATGAGTGTGAATCTTATATAATTGCTAATGAAATAACTGAGTTTAATGCTGAGTTGGAAACTGAGATTAAGGAAAGAATGTCTGGAATAACCAGTGCTTATTTATCTCACGAAGAATTGAAGGAAAGATGTCATAACGTAAAAGCAGTAATCCGTACAGGAGAATGTAGCCCATATGCGAATATTATCTTAAAATCTGGCGTGATCTTTTAGGAAGGTGACCAACAATGAATAATAAAATTTTAGAAATGAAAGGTGTTACGAAAATTTTCCCTGGTGTTAAAGCTTTGGATAATGTGCACTTAAATGTTTATGAAGGTAAAGTTATGGCTCTTCTTGGAGAAAATGGAGCGGGTAAGTCAACATTAATGAAGATACTTTCTGGGATTTTCCAAAAAAATGAAGGTGCGATGATCTACAAAGGCAAGCATTTAGAAGTTAAAGGACCGAAAGATGCTCAGAAACAAGGTATATCAATTATACATCAAGAGCTGAATCTTGTTGATGACTTATCCATAGGAGAGAATATTTTTTTGGGAAGAGAACCTAAGAAAAAGATAGGTACTATCGATTGGCGATTATTGTTTGATGAGTCATCAAAACTATTAGAACCATTAAATATTGGCATAAGTCCTAAAGTTAAAGTTAAAAATCTTTCGATTGGTCAAAAGCAAATGGTTGAAATCGCAAAGGCGCTTTCATTTGACTCGGAGCTGATTATTATGGATGAGCCCACAGATGCATTAACGGATCAGGAGACAATAAGGCTTTTTGCTGTAATAGCAAAACTTAGAGCAGACGGGAAAAGCATAGTGTATATATCACATAGGTTGAAAGAGATATTTGAAATCTGTGATGATGTCACAATTATACGAGACGGTCAGTTTGTTGCAGAAAAACCGGTCAGTGATATTAATGAAGACCAACTCATCGAAATGATGGTAGGACGTAAACTTGAAGACCAATACCCTTACCTTCAAAAAGAATTAGGGGATACCGTTTTAGAGGTGGATCATATAAGCAATAAATATGTGAAAAACATTACATTTGGTTTGAAAAAGGGTGAAATACTTGGTGTTGCTGGTTTAATGGGATCGGGAAGAACCGAATTGGCAAAAACAATATTTGGACACTATAAGATGAATGAAGGACAAATAAAAATTGAAGGTAAAATTTTAACGATTAAATCAGAGGAAGATGCAATAAATGCTGGAATTGCCTATGTATCTGAAGATCGTAAAAAAGATGGATTGGTTCTAGGTATGTCAGTAAAAGATAATATCTCTTTGTCAGCACTTAGAGATCTTGCTAAAGGTATACTAATTGACCTTAAAAAGGAAGCAAGGATAGCAGAAGATTATATTGAAAAGTTATCCATAAAAACACCTTCAGTTACTCAGCTGGTGAAAAACTTATCGGGTGGGAATCAACAAAAGATTAGTATTTCCAAAAATCTTCTCACTGATCCTAAGGTGTTGATACTAGATGAACCGACTCGAGGCATCGATGTTGGTGCTAAGAAGGAGATTTATGAACTGATGAATAGATTCAAATCAGATGGTATGAGTGTCTTAATGATTTCGTCTGAAATACCTGAATTATTAGGTATGTGCGACAGAATTATGGTTATGAACGAAGGCAAGCTAAAGGGAATAATATCTAGAGAAGAAGCCAGTCAAGAAAGTATCATGAGAATGGCAGTAGGAATAAGGAGTGATAATGATGAATCCTAAGGTAAAGGCTAATTTAGCCAAATTTCAATCAATAATTGGTCTGGTTATATTTTCGATTATTATTTCGTTTTTAAGTGATCGATTTATGACAGGTTCAAATATGTTTAATGTTTTACGTCAAACTTCTATCAATGCAATCATGGCGGTAGGGATGACATTTGTTATATTAACAGGTGGAATTGACTTATCTGTAGGGGCAACATTTGCTTTTAGTGGAGCTGTCGCAGCATATTTAGTAGGTACGGGACAAAATCCTATTGTTGCACTTGTTATTGCTTTATTAGTAGGAATGTCAATTGGTATAGCAAATGGAGTTATTATATCAAAAGGTAGGCTACAACCATTTATCGTAACATTAGCAACGATGACAATATTTAGAGGTGCAACATTAGTTTTTACTGATGGAAAACCAATAAGTACAGGATATGAAGCAAATGCTGAATTTTTTTCTAGCATAGGAAATGGGTATTTGTTCGGAATTCCGAATCCGATTTTGATTATGATTGTTGTTGTTGGACTTGCTTATATCATATTAAAGCACACAACTATTGGACGTTATGTTTTTGCAACAGGTGGAAATGAAGATGCAACAAAATTATCTGGAGTTAATGTTCATCGTGTGAAACTATTTGTTTATGGTGTGAGCGGCATGATGGCTGCGTTAGCCGGAATCATTATCACAGCAAGATTATCATCTGCCCAACCTACGGCAGGTACTGGTTATGAACTAGATGCAATAGCAGCTGTTGTTCTGGGAGGAACATCTCTGTCAGGTGGTATCGGTTCAGTCTTGGGTACAATTGTAGGAGCACTTATTATTGGGATACTAAACAATGCTTTGAATTTACTAAATGTTTCGCCATATTTTCAATTGCTGGCAAAAGGTTTTGTTATTCTAATTGCAGTGTTATTAGATCGAAAAGAAAAATAGATAATAAAAGGAGAAAAATTATGAAAAAATTTATTACATTATCAATGGTTTTAATCATGGTATCAATTTCAGCATTAGGGTGTTCGAAAGCTGAAGAGAAAGAAACAGGTATGAATAAAGTAGGACTGATAGTATCAACGCTGAACAATCCCTTTTTTGTTAATCTAAAAGAAGGAGCAGAAGAAGAAGCGGCTAAAAACAACATAGAAATCATTGTCTTGGATTCACAAAATGATCCGGCAAAAGAATTGGCTAATATGGAAGATCTATTAACACAAAATGTTGATGTGATTCTTATTAATCCTGCTGATTCCGATGCAGTCGGCAATGCAATTAAAATGGCAAATGATAAGAAGGTTCCAGTTGTCACATTGGATCGTGGTGCTAGCGCAGGCGATGTTGTTGCTCATATTGCGTCAGACAATGTTGCAGGTGGAGTTATGGCAGGAGAGTATATAGCAGAGTTACTTGGAAGTGATGCTAAAGTTGTTGAATTAGAAGGTATTGCTGGAACAAGTGCAGCAAGAGCTCGTGGTGAAGGATTTAATACGGCAATGGATAATGCTGGCATCGAAGTTGTTGCTAGACAAGTTGCTGATTTTGATCGAACCAAAGGATTAGAGGTTATGGAGAACATTCTTCAAGCACAACCAGAAATCGATGCGGTTTTCGCTCATAATGATGAGATGGCTTTAGGAGCACTTCAAGCAATCAAATCATCAGGTAAAGATATTATTGTTGTTGGTTTCGATGCGACAGCAGATGCAGTAAAAGCTGTAGAAGCAGGTGAAATGGCAGCAACAGTGGCACAACAACCAAAATTGATTGGTGGGTTAGGTTTATTGACAGCTGTAGATATCATTGCTGGTAAAAGTGTAGAAAGTAATATTCCGGTAGAATTAATGTTGATAACTTCTGATACTAAAAAGACAGTTGAAGAACCTATGGAAACTGGGACTATTGGATTAGTTGTTTCTACTCTTAACAATCCATTCTTTGTAACGTTAAAAGAAGGTGCACAAGCGAAAGCAGATGAACTTGGTTTAGAGCTTATCATTCTGGATTCACAAAATGATCCGGCAAAAGAATTGGCAAATGTGGAAGATCTTCTTGTACAACAGGTTGATGTAATATTAATAAACCCTACAGATTCTGATGCAGTTGTTAATGCGGTTCGTATGGCTAATGATAAAGGAATTCCTGTTATCACATTAGATCGTGGAGCAAATTCAGGTGATGTAGTTACACATATTGCTTCTGATAATATTGCTGGTGGAGTAATGGCAGGCGAATATGTAGCTGAACTCCTTGGTGGCAAAGGAAATGTTGTTGAACTTGAAGGCATTGCTGGAACAAGTGCAGCGAGAGACCGTGGCGAAGGATTCAACAAAGCTATTGATCAAACAGATATTGTAGTTGTAGCTAAACAAGTAGCAGATTTTGACCGTACTAAAGGATTAGAGGTTATGGAAAACATTATTCAAGCACAACCAGAAATTGATGCGGTTTTTGCTCATAATGATGAAATGGCGTTAGGTGCTCTTACGGCAATACAATCCGCAGGCTTAGATATATTAGTTGTTGGATTTGATGCAACAGAGGATGCAGTAAAAGCTGTAGAAGCTGGAGAAATGGCAGCAACAGTAGCTCAACAACCTGCTCTTATTGGTAGCCTAGGTGTTGAAAGTGCAATGAAAGTATTAAATGGCGAAACCCTTGAAAGCTCCGTGCCAGTTGATTTAATGCTTGTGAAATAACGTTTATTAAATAACATAAGATAATAATCTGGATGAATAATATGGGGCTATTGTACTAAGTCGTTGATAATCTTCCCTTATGGTAGACATTTGAACTAATTAAATGTTTGTCATAAGTGGAAGCCTATCTGAATTAGTATAATAGCCCTATTATTATGTCTTTTTTAATGAATTGTTTGTTGAATTTAGAAATTTGAGCAACTGATACGTGATATATATATGACGAAAGATTCCCAAAATGATTGAATGACCTGTAATGTTCGCCCGATTCATAATTGGTTTATATAAATATTCTATTGTTAGTGTTATAATATTCATTAACAGAATAAGTGCTATTAGAATTAAACGGTAAAACATGTATTCTTATAGTGAAAAAATCAACATACAAAGGATAAGGAGAACAACTATGAAAAAAATCAAAATTGGTGTTATTGGAGTTTCGGGGCATTTGCAATCACGTATATTACTTCCTATGACGAAAAGTGATAAGGTTGAAGTTGTTGCTCTCGCATCTAGAGATATTGAAAAAGCAAAAGGAGTTGCAAAAACGTGGGGGATTCAAAAGGCTTATGGAGATTACAATGAATTATTAGAGGATCCTGATATTGACGCAGTTTATATACCGCTGCCTAATCATCTACATCTTGAATGGATTAAGAAGGCAGTAAAAGCAAATAAACATGTTCTATGTGAGAAGCCATTAACTCTGAACAGTATAGAGACTAAAGAAGTAATGGATTTAGCTAAAAATAATAATGTTAAAATAATGGAAGCTTTTATGTATCGATTTCACCCGAAATGGAAAATGGTGAATGAATTAATGAAGGTCAATGGCATTGGTGAAGTTCAATCAATACATACTGTTTTTACATACTCAAATAATGATCCTAAAAATATTAGAAATATTAAGGATTACGGGGGTGGAGCACTTATGGATATTGGTTGTTATGCCATATCTTCGGCTAGATATATACTAGGGAATGAGCCAAGTAGAGTTTTAGGATTATCCAGTTATTCTGAATCAACAGAAACAGACGTTTTATCATCAGGAATCATGGACTTTGGGAAAAGCAGAGCTTTATTCACGGTAAGTACAAGTCTGTTTCCAGCCCAAGAAGTCAAAGTATATGGAACCGGTGGAACACTTGAAGTTATCATACCTTTTAATGATAACTATGATATGAAAGGTCAAGTGAAAATCGTAACAGGACTGGGAGAGCGTATAGTTGAGTTTGAACCGGTCAATCAGTACGGGGAAATGCTAAATGCTTTTGCTGATTCAATCAATGGAGATACCCCGGTGCCAGTCAGTCTTAAAGACAGTTATATGAATATGCAGATAATGGATCAATTGATCAAGTCATCCGAGAACAATCTGTGGGAGCCGATAGAAGAATAAAAATTTACTTGTCAAACTATAGAGCATTAACTCCTTCTTCGCCTGTTCTAACTTTTATTACATTTTGAACTGGATAAACAAAGAGTTTTCCATCACCGATTTCACCTGTTCGAAGCACTTCAATCGCGGTATTTATAACAGATTCGACAGGAACATCTGATACAACAATTTCAAATTTAATTTTAGGCAAAAGATTTATTTCATAAGGGACGCCTCGATACATATGTGTGCGTCCTTTTTGAATACCGCATCCCAATACATGACTTACCGTCATTCCGGTGATTCCAAGTTCGTTCATTGCACTTTTAAGATTTTCCAATTGTTCTGGTCTCGTAATAATGTCGATTTTTGTTATTTGATCCATGTTAAATCCTCCTAAAACTTCCAAAAATAAAGTTGAACACTGCACTTATATATCTTACGATTCACATAATATCACAGATACAGTATAATTATCTTTTGTTATTGATGTAAGTTGTTATTCATCAATACAACTCGCTAAAGCTCCATATAAGCTGAAATTCCATGTTCAATAGCATCCAATCCGTTGATTTCCATATGTTCATTAACACGAAGGCCCATAAACTTTTTAATTAGGCTAAACGTGATGAAAGCTAAGCCGGTAACAGTGATACCAACAATAACAATCCCAATAAATTGAGATATAAGTTGCCCAAAACCACCACCATAGAATAATCCATTATCTGTGCTAAAGAAACCAATCATAAGTGTACCAAAGATCCCACACACACCATGAACACTTATCGCTCCTACAGGATCATCAATTTTAACTTTTTGATCGAAAAACTCGACTGCAAAAATCATCAGAATACCACTAAGTGCGCCAATGGTAATTGCACCTAAAAATGAAATCTCATTAGCTCCAGCTGTAATTCCAACAAGACCCGCTAATGCGCCGTTAAGAGTTAAACCGGCATCAGGTTTTCCATAACGGAATTCACTGAAAAACAAGGATGCGACTGTTGCTGCAGAACCACTTAGAAGTGTTGTAATTGCAGCATGAATGGTTATTGGTGATGTAATATCAAGAGTTGAACCTGGATTGAATCCAAACCAGCCAAACCAAAGAATTAGAACACCAAGTGCACCCAGTGGAATGTTATGACCAGGAATCGCATAAGCTTTTCCCTTACGGTACTTACCTTTTCTAGCTCCGACCATTTTAGCACCTATAAGAGCACAAAAACCACCAACAGCATGAACAGCAGTTCCACCTGCAAAATCTTTGAATCCAACAACGGTTGATAAGAAACCACCACCCCAGATCCAATGACCAATGAGTGGATAGATTAATACAGTTGCAACTACTACAAATATCACATAGGACATGAATTTAGTTCTCTCTGCCATAGCCCCTGAAACAATTGTTGCGCAAGTTGCAGCGAAAATTGCTTGGAAAAAGAAAAAAGCGTTAAATGATATTCCTGCAAATACTTCGGTTGCGCCACCAAGTGCAAAATGTGTTGTGCCTATAACGCCACCAAAGTCGTCCCCATACATAAGTGCGAAACCAATAAAGAAATAGCAAAGCACACCAATTGACACAGTTACAAAGTTTTTCATAATTATGTTAACTGCATTTTTAGATTGTGTGAATCCTACCTCTACCATTGCAAAGCCAGCATGCATCAAAAAAACAAGTACACTTGCAATAAATACCCACATAGAATTTAAAATGAAATTTTCCACGAGATTACCTCCAAATAAGTTGATATAATTTCCTTGAATAGATTGCCCACGATTAAAAGGTGAATTTTATGAAACAAATATTAATAACCTGAAAATTGAAAAAGAAATGCATAAAAAAAGCCCATAAACGTAAGATATAACGTCTATAGACCCCTTTGTCTAGTTGCACATGAATGGATTGCATTCATAAAATTCACCCTTGAATTTATCTTAATTATAGCGAAAAGGCATAGCCTTGTCAATCTTTTTTTGCAACTCGTAACTTGCTTCCTTGCATTTCATAGCATTGCAATAGTTCGCACAGGATAATCCGACAGTATATTATCTTGTTAGAACATGTAATTACAGTAACAGATTCAAAGATTTTCACTAATTGATAATGCATTCTCAATGTCTTTATTCGTAATCAATGTCATCTCTTCTAGTGAGATACTATCAAAATTTGTAAGGCGATTAGATTGTATACGAACAACAAGCTCGAATAAGTTTCGAACAGCTCTACCATTTCCATAGTTGATAGGAGATGTTCCAATTAAATCTTCGAAGTATTGGCGTAATGAAGCAGATGCATCTTCTGACAAGGTATATTTTTGTTTAGTAGCAAGTAACATGAAGATATCAAACAACTCAGTTGCACTAAAATCTTTAAATACAAAATGCTGTGTAAAACGGTCTCTTAATCCAGGGTTCGTATCAACAAACTCATCCATTTCCTTCGTGTAACCGGCTGCGATGACAATGAGACGCTGGCGGTCGTCATCCATTCTTTTTAATACTGTATCAATAGCAATTTTCCCGTAGTCATTGGTGTCCCCTATGAGTGAATAAGCTTCATCAATAAAAAGAATGCCGTCAATGGCTTGATCAACCACATCGTTGGTCTTGACTTCTGTTTGTCCAATATAAGAACCAACAAGACCTGAACGGTCAACTTCAACTAAATGTCCTTTTTTAAGGATGCCTAATGAGCGATAGATATTACCTAGAATCCTTGCAATACTTGTCTTGCCGGTTCCGGGAGAACCACTAAAAATGGCGTGATATGTCATTTGTTTAACAGGTAGTCCTAATTCATCCCGCTTTTTATTTGTTTTTACTAGGTTTATTAGGTTTTGTATATGTTCTTTAATATTATCAAGTCCAACATAACGGTTCAGTTCCTCAAGACATGAAGCAATATCATCGTCGTCAACAATAATGTCGCTGACTCTAATTGCCTTTTCTACATCGAAAGCAGTAAGAGCCATTAAAGTGGCTTTATCAACATTTTCCAAATCAGCAATACGGTCGGCTTGGCTTTTGATCAGCTTTTCAAAGGTGTTTCGAACTTCACGACCATTTCCAAAGTTATGATCCCTGATGAAATAGATATAGTCGAAATAGGCTTTAACTAAGTCGGAACCTTCTTCATCCAGTTGGTATTGTTGTTTGTCGCTAATAAGTTTGAAAATCTGAAATAGTTCATTCCCATCATAATCGCTAAAATAGAACTTTCTTGTAACTCTAGAGGAAAGCCCTGAATTACTAGCAAAGAATGCGTTCATTTCTTCGTCATAACCTGCAAAGAATATGGCTAGTCGACCACGTTCTTTTTCCATCCGATCAACAATGATATGGATAGCTTCTTTCCCAAAATCGCTATCGGATCCGGCAGATAGGCTATAAGCTTCGTCGATAAAAAGAATTCCGTCAAGGGCACTATCTATGACTTTATTGGTTTTTTCGGCAGTACCACCGACATGTGAAGCTACTAAATCAGCTCTGGAAACTTCGACTAAATGACCTTTTTTGAGAATGCCTATGGCTTTGAAATATTTACCCATAAGTCTTGCAATCGTAGTTTTACCTGTTCCTGGATTACCGATAAAGGCAGTATGCAATGAGATAGAACTATCGGGTAAGTTATTGCGTTTCCGCATTTCCTGCACTTTAATGAAATCCATAAGGGCATCAATATCTTCCTTGATATTGGATAGACCTATAAGCTGTTCGATTTCTTTTTTGATATCTTCCGGTTTTAGAATTTCTTCAGGGGAGTCGGAATCAAACTCAGAAGAGGTGTCATCAGAACCCTTATTTATCTTATTTGTGGTTTTAGAAGTGGAAAAAAATGAATTACAAAAGTTATTGATGTCATCTAGAGCTTTTTGAGTTCCTGCATCAATTTCGATATCCTTTATAGGTTCTTTCTTTTTATCAGTCATAATGATCTCCTTTTCCCACGATATTAATGAATACTTTACCCACGATATTAATGAATACTATTCCCACAATATTAAATGAATACTTTACCCAAAAAGATAAATCATTCAAGGTTTTGCTACTCATAGTATAAAGGTTTTTGATGTTTTATTCCATAGTTAATTCATCAATAATTATAGTAATAAGACAAAAACAATTCTAAATTCCACAGATAAATTGAGTTTTGAGGGAGGGGAGAATCTTCGGCGTTATCACTACATAAATCGTGTTTTAATTGTAAGCTCTGTTGAAATCTTGATTAATGTAGAATCCATATCATATAAAATATTAAGCAGCTATAATAAAATCCATATCATATAAAATATTAAGCAGCTATGATATAATTAATATTATAAACTTTGAAAAAGAGGAGTATTTATGGCATATATTAAAGAACCTCATATAATCAAACCAATTGAGTTAATCATATCTCTTGCAGAAAAAAAGTTAGGTAAGAAAATGTTGCCTGCAAGATTGCTGTTATGGGCACCTAAAGCTTTTGTAAGCTCCATGATTTTAGAAGGACTGATTTCCCATAAAAAGGGAAGTGTATCAGAACGAATGCTGAAGCTAATAAGGATGCGAGTCTCCTTATTAATTACATGTCCATTTTGTATTGATATGAATAGCGCAGGCTTTAGAAAGCACAATATAACAAATGAGGAAGTAATGGCAATGCAAGGTTTAGTTTCTATTAGAGGAGTAACGACGTTTTCATATAAAGAAAGACTTGTACTATATTTTGCTGCTGGATTAGTAAGAACTCCAATCAAACAAAATCCCAGGTTGATAAAGGCAATGACAAGGGGATTTAGTGAAAAAGAATACGCTACCATTGTAACAACTATTGCTCAAGTTGATTATTGGACAAGAGTAATTCAAGGGTTTGGGATAAAACCAGCAGGATTTCTTGAATCATGTGATGTTAACCTATTTACTAAATTAAGTGAGTAATCATGATATTCTAATTAAGAAACAAAACTAATGCGTATAATCACATATGTGTATAATTTGAACATTATATCTTGTTTTTTGCCAGGTTGAGAGTATTATACTCAATATAGGAAGTAAGTAACTGGAGGTGAAAATATGAGTGCACGAGTAACTGGATCACAATTAATCATTATTGTTTCATTGGTATTTATCGGTTTAGGATTGTTTACACCATTACCTTATTTTGTTTTTTCAACTGTTGGTGTTTTTGGAGTTCTCGTTGGTTGGTTGATGGATATTAAATTAGGAAGAAGAGAGAGTGACGAAGACAATTCTGATGTAAATATTAATGTTACAGAAACACATCCCATAAATTTTGACGAACGATTGAGAAAACTAGAACTGCTAAAAAAAGAGAATATGATTTCAGAAGAAGAATATAATACAAAGAGGCAGCAAATCATGGAGGACAAGTGGTAAAAGGATAAGTTGTTTCTAAGGGACTTGCAATACATTTCGTGTATGATATAATTTAATGAGCAGACAAATAAACGGCTAGATTCATAAATCAACTTCAAGTGGAGGTAATTATGGAATTAAAAGGTAAGGTGCTTATCGCACAGGGGGGCGGCCCCACTGCTGTCATTAATCAGAGTCTTGTAGGTGCAGTTCTTGAATCAAGAAAGTTCCAACAAATCACAAAGGTGTATGGTGCCATTAACGGAGTTGAGGGTATTATGAACGAACGTTTCATGGATTTGACACGTGAAACCACACACAACTTGGAACAGGTAGGAACTACGCCGGCTTCAGCATTGCTTTCAACACGAATAAAACCAGACATAGCTTATTGCAAGGAAATGTTTAGAGTATTAAAGGCGCATGATGTTCGGTATTTTTTCTATATTGGAGGTAATGATTCTGCTGAAACAGTTAGGATTGTTAACGAAAATGCTAAGAGTTCTGACTATGAGTTTAGAGCTATTCATATTCCAAAGACAATTGATAATGATTTGGTTCTGAACGATCATACACCAGGTTATGGTTCTGCAGCACGATATGTTGGAGAAGCGTTTATGGGACTTAATCTTGACAACTTATCATTATCAGGTGTCTATATTGCTATTATTATGGGACGAAATGCAGGATTTTTAACGGCGGCTTCGGCACTTGCTCATAAATATCCGGATGATGGACCTCATTTGATATATTTACCTGAACGCGTTTTTGATGTTGATCAATTTTTACTTGATGTCAAAGATGCTTATGCTAAATATGGTAGGTGTATCGTAGCTGTCAGCGAAGGTATCAAAGACAAATATGGGAGACCTTTTGTTGCTGGGCTTACTGATCATATTGAAAAAGATGCACACGGTAACCTACAACTTTCGGGGTCAGGATCATTAGGTGATATGCTAGCTACTTTAGTTAAAGAGAAATTACATATTGAACGTGTTCGTTCTGATACACTCGGTTATATACAAAGAAATTTCATAGGTGCAATCTCAGATGTAGATGCGCATGAAGCACGTGAAGTTGGAGAAAAAGCAGCTCAGTTTGCTATCTGGGACAATGTAGATGGTTCGATAGTACTTGACAGAACAGGTGACTATAGCATTAATTATCGCTTAGTATCACTTGAAGAAATTGCTGGTAAAACCAAATATATGCCTGACAATTTTATAAATATAGCTGGTAATGGTGTAACACCTGAATTTACTCGTTATGCAAGACCCCTTATTGGTTCAGGGTTCCCGCAACCTCATCGATTAAGGGCTCCTATGGCAAGAAAACTTCTACACGAAGAATAAATGTCTTGTAGAATCACACGAAAATAAATATATTTAACTAGAGAACCCTGACAGGTATATGTCAGGGTTCTCTAGTTATTATGTTGATAACAGACATACATATCATACCGTGTACAGGCTATAAAGTACCAGCACATATACATGATATGTTTAGAGATACTTTTTATATCACAAGTATCAAAAAAATGGATTACGAAGTTGTTGAACTTCTTGAAAGAGAAAATGCGGACTTAAGTAGAATCCTTTTGTCACAAGACTACGAAATCTATACTAAAGAATAAGCAGATTTCAAATATAATTGCATCATTTGAAATCTGCTTATTCTTTTTCTTTATTTGCTGTCTTTTGAAATCTCTATTATCCTTTTTGATATATGTTCTGCATCATTTGGAAACCTCTTTTTAATTAGCTTTGTTGACTTAATATTCAGATCTTTAATGCTAAAATTTCTTAATTCATCTTCAGTGGTTTTGAAAGCAAGTTTTTCGTCAAAGAGTTTATTTACTAGCTCCTCGTCTTCAGTATCGCCTTGTTCAAGGATGCCGAAAGGAATACCTAGAATCAGACATTCAGCTACCGAAGACCATCCCCCTTTAATCAATGCCAAAGAAGAAGCGGCGATATAATCTTGTGTATGTGAGACCCTTTGAGGCAATTTCAAGAGATATGTAGAACCGGTTATTTCGATTGCTCCGGTTGCAAATATCGTACCTTGTGGAAAATCAACTTCAAAGACTTCTTTTTTCTTCTCTACTTGTCCTATTGATAGGTATATAGCAGGCCAATATCTGTGTTTATAATCGCTGCTGCTCATCATATCAACTTCACGACAGACAAGACCTACGTCCTCAATTGGACAAGAAATACCCGTCATATCGTCTGGAAATTGAAATCTTAAGAGAATATCTAGCTTGTTATACCATTTCTGATAAAAATCTAGAATATCTTCATCAAGCCCTAGCGATTTGAAACGGTTGTACCAAGTGTAATTAGATATTCCGATAACTTTAGCACGAAGTTTTTTAGCAACCATAATGCCTAGAATACTTATGTCTGTCACAACGGTGGTGATATCCAATCCTTTGAGCAAATTGTAAGTATCCTCTATATAATCATCGAGATTTTCCATATACGTCCTTACAGCAGCCGTAGTTGATTCAACATCCACTTTTAGTGAGTTATTATAAAAAACTGAATTTGCATCTGTGTCAGCAATAGCAAAAGAAACCCTTTTTTCATAATCTAGGAGACCAATTCTGGCGTGGTTATCTTGATCCTTGTTAGAAATGATTAATACATTGTAATCGCTATTGGATAAAATATTAGCAATTATTGCTACTGAACGTGTAATGTGCCCGAAACCGCTATCTGTTACAAAATAAGCAATTGTTTTCATAATACAGCCTCCTAGTAAATATCTATTTAATAATATAAGTAATATAAACGTATAATAAAATTATAACATTAAGAATGATAAAAGCAAGGGGGACATAAACGAAAGTCAGAGAAATAATTATAATACTTGATTTACTTAATCCTGATTTAGATATATACTAGATGTAATTCTGGAAAAAACAGAACATTTTGAGAAACGACAAGGAGATAAAAACATAATGATTAAAAATATATTAGGTGGTGTTGCCATTGGCATTGCAAACATAATACCTGGCGTAAGTGGTGGAACAATAATGGTTATACTTGGATTTTTCGATGAAATAATTAAAGCTATATCCAATGTATTTAAATTTGAAAATGAAAATAGGCTTAAAGATATTGTATTCTTAGGACAGATTATTTTAGGAGCATTTATTGGTCTGGTCGCTTTTGCGAATGTTTTAGATTGGTTGTTTGCTCATTATGCTACACAAACACTTTTTTGGTTTGCTGGATTAATTGCGCTAAGTATCCCAACATTATTAAAAACCGAATTAAAAGGGAATAAGATATCCATAATACCCTTACTTATTGGAGCTGCGCTAGTCATTACGATTTTCTATTTAAGTCCTTCGAAGCAAGAGATTCAAATCGTTGAATTTCCGCTGTTAACAGTTAAACTAATGGTAGAACTGATCATTGCGGGTGCAGTCGCAGGTGGAACTATGTTAATGCCTGGAGTAAGTGGGTCGATGGTTTTATTAATCATCGGTGAGTATTATTTGATTAAATCCTATATAGCGAATGTCTTATCCTTTGATCTTCATGTATTGATTCCTCTTGGAATCATTGGAGTAGGAATAGTTGTTGGGATATTACTTAGTGCAAAAATAACGAGCTATTATCTAGAAAAATATCGAGGAAAAACAGTGAGTTTTATATTAGGACTAGTTGGTGCTTCAGCTATTGTATTGATACCTTTTGATGTGACTTATACTTTGAGTACTACCCTAGGTTCATTCATTGCGTTCATTATCGGAGCAGTTTTTATTGTGATGGTGGAAAAACTTGCTACACAGTAGCATATCATCAGGGACTATGCCATACGAAGTACAATCACCTATCAGATACTACAATCACCTATTAGAGGAACGAAACGAACTTGTTCCAAAGTATCAATGGTTAGATTTTCTTGATTATCTTTCTTAATTAATAGCAAGTCTTGTACATACGTTTCACCAACAGGAATTATCATTATTCCATCAACATTTAGCTGATCCAACAAGTCTCCCGGAATCTCATTAGCTGCAGCAGTTACAATGATTCTGTCAAAGGGTCCGTCATCTTCATCACCATAGGTACCGTCACCTAGAATATAATGTATATTATCAAACCCTAACTCAAGAAGCCTTTCTTTAGCTAATGCTAGTAGCGGTTCAATGCGTTCTATCGTATAGACTTCTTTTGCAAATTTTGCTAACAATGCTGTCTGGTACCCAGAACCGGTACCAACTTCCAAAACTTTATGATTTGAAGTTATATCCAAAGACTCTGTCATGAATAGGACAAGAGATGGTTGTGAAATTGTTTGACCATATCCTATCGGAAACGGCCTATCATAACGGGCAAAAGCACTATTAGCTCCCATAAAAAATCCTCGGTCCAACTCCTGATAATATAATCTAAGGGGTTCATTTGTTTTCATATTATCACTTCCTTCTACAATAATTATACTCTCGTAGATTATTGACTACAAGTTTAAGTATCCTTTCTTTGTTCTATTTAACTGAATAATGGTATATAATTAGAGAATGAAAAAGCAATCGCTAATGGATTGACAGGACTACATAGAAGCCGACATATAATTAATAAGTGGACTTCTGAGCGCATCAAACATCTATAGAATATACTATATAAAGCGCGGAGGAGTGCTATGCTTGTATTCAATGAAATTAAAAAGGACTATCAGATTTGGAAATTCTGCTTTTACGGTTTTTTTAAAAACCTAAAGTTTTTTGAACCATACTTATTAATCTATTTGATTGGTATGGGATTGGATTTGTTTCAGATTGGTATCCTTTATGCCATAAGGGAAGGCATTACGTATCTATTTGAAGTTCCAAGTGGAATTATTGCTGATCATTACGGCAAGAAGAAAGAACTTCTTATATGTTTTGTTTTTTATATTATTTCCTTTGTCTTGTTTTTTATAGGTTCCAATGTATTGGTAATTACGGTAGGAATGATTTTTTATGGTTTAGGTGAAGCGTTTAGATCAGGTACCCATAAAGCGATGATACTTAGTTATCTTGAACATAAAGGTTGGTATGAACATAAAGGTTATGTTTATGGCAGAACAAGATCTTACTCCTTGCTTGGATCATCATTATCTTCCTTTTTATCCATTCTCTTAGTTCTGAATATACCTGCACTTAGATGGATTTTTTTAGCCTGCATCATACCGTATATTTTGGATTTTCTTCTCATCCTAAGTTATCCGAATGAACTTGATGAGAAAAGAGAAACAGAAAAAAGTCTAAAAACGTTTATTAAATTGGGATTTGGTGAATTACGTGATGTTAAATCTAATTCTAATCTGATAAAGATCTTATTCAGTTCATCAACTTATGGAGGAGTCTTTAAGACGATTAAGGATTATATTCAACCGATATTAAGTAATATGATTCTTGTTGCAGGAATAGGAACGCTTATGAATCTTGATGCGAACCAAAGTGTCAAAGTCTATTTAGGACTTATTTACGGTTGCTTTTATATATTCAGTTCATTAGCTTCTAAAAATGTGCACCGACTAACATCAACATTTAGCTCAAATGTTGTTTTTGATAGAAGTTTTGATATTATGGGTGTTTTATTATTACTGTTATCATTTGCTGTTTATAATAGATTCATGGTTATTGCCGTTTCCATATATTTTGTTCTATATCTTTTGATGGATGCAAGACGCCCGGTTTTCTTTGATGTGTGCAGTGATAATATGAAAAAAGAACAGAGGGCGACCGTACTATCGGTAGAGAGTCAGATCAGAGCCGTTTTAATGATCATCATGGCTCCGTTTTTTGGATTGATAGCAGAAACCCTGTCCATAAGTTTTCTGTTTCTGCTTATAGGCATTTTGCTCCTATTTGTCAATCGATTGTTCAAGCGATAAGCTTTTCATATATTCGTTTTTGTAATAAAGATAATAGGAAGTTAGCCTATACATAAAGGTAAATTCATTGTATATAAATTGATAATTTGATATAATTATTCTATAGTTCTAGGGAAAAGTTTCAAGAGTATAATCAATTGTTTGTTAAGTATAGGAGGAGCTTATGAGTAAAGAGAATAACAATAAAAAGGGTTGTTTAAGAGGTTTTCTAATTGGATTGATTGGATTGGCTTTAGTCGTAGCTGCTGTTCTAGTTGGCGGGAATCTGTATTTCAAGGGAAATATACCAGAACAAGTGGCATTTGATGTAGAAGCTGAAAATAGTTTTTATGAAAAGGCAAATATTAAAAAAGAGAATTATTCTTTTGATATGATGGATTTATTTACAGGAAATATTGAGACAACGGGTTCAGTTGATGTTGATGCTATGTTTACTAGTCAGGAATTGACTGCCTTTTTCTATGGGCATAGTGATAAATTGATTGTGATGAACAATGAATCAAGAATGTTTAGTACAATGAATAATATGCTTTTATTACCAGTGCTTAACAATCAATCGTCAGGCAAAACTGAATATTCTGGGTCTAATCTTTTAGTTGATTTTAATGTTCGGATATTAGGAGAAGATAGATTGGAAGTTTTTGCAAATATATCAGAAGATATTAGTGGTATTTATGATTTGATACCAGGACTAAGCAGGTATTCGTTTATTGTTAACAGAGCCGCAGGTGCTAATCTTTATTTTGAGCTGAAAATGACCTACCAAAATGGTAGAGGATTAGAAGTTGGAATTACAAAATTGCGAGTTAATGGAATCCCTGTACCACAAGCTTTTGTGGATGATTATGAACCTCGATTAAATAATTTGTTAAATTCATCTTTAAACAATAATGGATCTTTTGTTATAGATGAGTTTAAGATTACAGCAGATAACATTATTTTTAAAGGCAAACTACCAGAGTATATTCAGTCGAAAGATTGATTTAATCAGTGCTTACTGAAAAGGGGAATAATATGAAAAAATTATCAAAAACCGGACAGTTGCTTGTGGATTCGCATATGAAAAAGAATGCAAGAGAACTAGAAAGAGCTTTGTATGATTACTATTTTCATCACGAAGACGTAAGTTGTATTATTGAACCGCTTAAATTTTATCAGAATGAAGATGGTGGTTTTGGTAAAGGGATAGAACCGGATTTTTGGCTCAGGGATTCATCACCGATGGCTACGTCCATTGGACTGAAGTATCTTAGATTAGTGGATCATCTGGTTGAAGGGAAAGAGATGATTAAGCGTGCGGTTAATTACCTTGAGAATTCATATGATGAAGAGCGAAAGGGTTGGTTATGTGTGCCTGAATCTGTTAATGATTACCCGCATGCACCATGGTGGACCTTCGATAAAGATAAGAATATGACCATTATAGATCAAAATTGGGGAAACCCTTCAGCTGAGTTGATTGGTTATTTGTACCTTTATAAAAAGTATGTTGAGAAACTCAATGTACAAGAAATGATTGACCAAGCAATCCATCATTATAATGATAGTTCTGATTATGAATCTGAACATGAAGTATACTGTTATATTCGTTTGTATAATAACATTGATAAACAAAACAAGATAAAGCTGGAAGCTCAATTGAAACATGCTATTAACAACCTAATAAATCCTAAGATGGAAGAGTGGGTGAGTTATGTACCAATGCCTTTGAATTTTGTAGAAGAAGATTCCGAAAATTTGTTTGATATGAAAATCAAAGATATAACTGCTAACTTGAATTTTTTTGTAGAATTACTAGAAGAAAAAGAACAGATTGAACCTGCATGGATGTGGAACGATTATCTCGAGTCTTGGCAAGAAGCCAAAAAACAATGGACAGGAATACTGACACTTGAAACTATGTTGAAGTTAAGAAAATTTGATCGTATATAGTTATAAGAATACATTATTACGCAATTAATTGATGGTGTTTGTTAAACTATTACATTTTTACCAGATGATTTAGCTTCATATAAATATTGATCAACTTTTTCGAGAATATCGTCAAGAGCGTCTTCAGAATTACGTTCATAGATTCCACCGCTAACAGTTACTGCTAAATCGGGGATAGACCAATTCAGTTCTGAAATGGTTTGACGTATGAAGTCAGCTCTTTTTCTTGCATATTCATCTTCAGTATCCATGAGCAATACCAAGAATTCTTCTCCTCCGATTCTTCCAACCACATCGACAGGTCGAATAAGGGATTCAAGAAGTTGACTGATCCTTCGGATGACTTCATCTCCATAGCTATGTCCCAAATGATCATTTATATGTTTGAAATTATCAATATCAAACATAATTATTGAAAAAGATTGGTGTTCGCTGTCGTCAAGTTGATCGGTAATCGCTTGAATTATATACCTTCTGTTAAAAATGCCGGTCATGTCGTCTGTTATTGATAGTTTGTGTAGTTTTCTTTGAACCTCGTTAAGATCAATTATTCGTGCGTTATATTCATACATTAACCTTTGGATGATCAATAGAGTGAAAAATCCAATTAGGATAGCTGAGATAGCAAGATCAAGAGATTGAGTTGAAGCATTGCTATAAACCATAATCCAAGAGGGGACAAAGATTTCTATTAAAAGCAAAAAGATTACGATGATTAACTTCTTCACCATCAGTCGAATTGTTTTTTTATTATCTAACATAATTGCAATAAGCATGGAATTGAAAATCAAAAAATAAGGAGTTGGTCCTGTACTGCCACCATTTGTTATCCATAAAGTTGGATAGACAAATAAGATGAGAATATGAAAAGTTACATATGAAGCTTTCACATAATTACTGGTTTTTAGGGCATATATAAAGAGAAAGATACATAAAGCAGATGTGGAAAAAGTAATTAGTACGGTAAATAAACTTAACCCTAGGAATATATTGAGCACACCATTAATAAGAGTAAATATACCACAAAGACTAACGAGTAAATAGAAGATTTTTCCTTGTAATGATATAGCTTTATATGCATCAACAATAGTACTGAATTTTTTCACAATCTCACCGCCTTATTGTATTATACTAGGTATATAGTCACATATCAAGGAAAACTTTAATAGGCCATAGGAACTATTTGTGAAAATTATATTTTTCACTCAAAATTTAAAATAGTTAATTTATCTTCCTATTATTACTCCAATGACTACCTGCTTATTATAATCATGAAACAGAAAACTCCCCCAATACATGGATAATGAAGTGTACCTCCAAAAATTAGTAGCTGGGCTAACTTTTTTGGTTCAGTTCATAAAGGTATCAGGGGAGTTGTTATTTATTTAGTGATGTCTACCTGGAAGCTGACGTGGTTTATGAGTAGCAGGATGATGATGTACATCAGTTTTTGGTTTCACGACCTTTTTGGAGTTAATGTCATTGTAGTGAGCGCTGTTGATTTCCTTCATTTTGAAAATATCTGGAAAGACAGTATTTTCATTTTTCTTTGTTACATTATCTGGGTGTATTTGCATCCACATCATTCCCTTCCGTTAAAACTGTTAATAGGTTTGTATACTTAATTTTATCACTTTGAGTGGATATTGACAAGTTAACATTCTATACTATTAAAGGTCATTTTTGATGGAAATAATAGTTTTAGTTACCCTAATTAAATAAATATGATACTATGAAATAAGAACGGATAAATCAAAGATCATAGGATTCTATCGAAATATAAATATTATAGCTTAATAAAGGAGAATACAATGGATTTTATTGATAATCAAAAGTATATGTTTGATGCATTAATTGATATTTATAATGAAGAGACCTATTTGAATAAGCTTAGTGGAAAGAGCGAGCAGATCATTCGGGTTTTTGAACAAATATTTGATGATGAAGCTGAGAATTTTCAGTTGGTGTATAATAACTCTATTCAACAAGGGAAGTACTATAAAATTGAATCTAGAATTAAAAAGTCAAATAGCCTCAGAGAAAAGTTTTATAGAAGGAACATTGGCCTGGAGCTTATTAGGGACTTAGATCTTAATATAGAAAATATTAAAGACAAAGTGAAAAGATGGAAGATCATGGAGCGATATAGTTTGTTGGATGATATCATTGGTATAAGAATTGTAACTGAGCTTAAAGCTGATTGCTTGAGTGTGTTAAGTCTGATTGAGAATAGAATCAGTCTTTTTAACCAAGGCGGTATATTCTTCCAGACCGATTTCAAGAGTCAACCAACAATCATGGAAAATGGTCTTGAGTTAATAAAGCTTAAAGGGATATTCGGTGGTAAGAATGCTTTTGAACTTCAAATAAAGAGTAAAATAGATGCTGCATGGGGGGATATTGACCACAAACTTTTCTATAAAGATTATAGTTTCACTCCTATGAAAGACAGCTTACAAGTATCAATGAATAATATTGGTGAACTATTGAATCATGTAGAGAAATTCCTTTATGATCTTAGAGAAACGAATAATGATAAAGGTGACAGCTACAACAATCAACGACTGGTAGATTATCTTTTTGAGGAGATCAGTCCTATTATTAATCATAAACTGAATATTAATTATGACCTAAAAAGAATTCTGGAACAAGTCATGTTTTTTAGTAAAGAACTTAACATAGGGGATACTATCAATGGATTGGATTTTAGTTGTTTTGATAAGTTGACTGATTTTAATGAATTCAAAGGATATGAAACAATAAGGAAATACAATTTTGATTATGTTCTTCTTGAGATTATATTTATAAATAGCGTCATGTTTGTCGAGAACAATGATGAAGATGACGTTGATTATAATCGTATGCTTAAATACTATTTTGTTATTATGAGTAAATATATGGAAAAAAAAATAAATGATTCGGGTGTAAAAATCGAAAAAAGATATTATAAGGCTATTTTTAAAAAGATAATGTTATTAATGGCTTATGTTGATGATCCGAATATACTGTTTGATTATAATATATACAGAAAACTAAGAATAATTGATAAGATCATTATCGATGTTATTGTTGAGGATGAGCTTGAAATCAATGAACAACACATATCCGAGTTATTTAGTGTGTTTGCTTTTGATCGCGGGACTAGAATTGCTCAATATGCTTATGATGAGGATGAAGACTATATAGATATTCTAACAAAAGTTAAACATCAAGTTGAATCTATGGAACAACCTGAGTTGCTTAACTTCTGTAATCAGATAATACTTGGAATTGCGAAAGACATAGAATCTAGGGAGGAAAGATAATGAACAAAAGAATACCAATACAAAGATATAAACAAAACAATCAAACATTCATTAATTTCATCATAGATTTCAAAACGCTTAGCAGAACAAGTAGAGTGCTTATATATGGTGAAACTAAATATGGTTATCAAAGAAAACCAGATAAAAAACATTATATTAAAATCAAAAAATATTTACTTAATGAATCAGATGCAATCCTTCCTTCATCAATAATTTTAGGTGTTGACACGGATAGAATAGACAAATACATCGTTGAGGAGAATGGAATAACCTATCTTGATTTAGAAGATGTAAATAAGAAAATCTTTAGAATTGTTGATGGACAACATCGACTAAAAGGTTTAGAAGAAGCGGTGAAAGTTAATCCGGAACTTGAAGATTTTATGTTCAATGTAGTTGCAATAGAGACGACTATTGCTGAAAGATCAAAGGAGCTTAGTATCTTTACAGATATCAATTCCAAAAGCAAACGTATCAGGGTCGATCTTGCACTTCTAGCTAAATACAATTATGAAATATATGAAGGTAAGATAGAAAAATTAGGAGAACATATAGCTGTCAAAACAGCATATAAATTGAATGAAAATAATGATGAACGTAATGTCTGGCGCAATGGAATAAAATTTGATGTGCATGAAGAAAAAGCCCTTGGTATTGCAAGCATTAATGCTTTTAAACATTCGATTAAGCCAATTTGTGATAAGTATTTAAGAGATGTGAATTTTGACATGAAGAAAGCAAGTGACGAAGAGAAATATACAATGGCGGAAAGCGCATCTGATTTCATATCTAAGCTACTCATAGAAGCGTGGACTATTGTATCTGAAAAGTGGGGAGGATGTTTCTCTCCTGCTATCGAAAATGATTATTTTTATGATATTAAGGAATGTTTTTACAATCGCAAATACTATATTCAGAAAACTTTAGGAGTAAAGGTTTTAAATGCAATTCTTTATGATTCGATACGTAATGAAAAACTTGCAGAGTATAACTTAGGTAAGTTCTATAGGACAATAATTGCCAGTAATGTGAATAGATCTAATTGGTCAGCAGGGGATATATTTGCAGGACTAAGTTCAGAGTCGGGATTTAAATTAGCTAAGAATTACGTTCTTAACAAGAAAGGAGATTAGACTGCAGGTTTCTTTGGTGACATAGTTATCCGCCTTCAGTTTGATTACACAGCATAAATGAATACTTCAATCAAGTAGTTGGTGGATTCTTACACTTCAAGAAAATAAATGATTGACACATTTTACTTTAATGGGTACTATTAATTTAACAAGCGAAATCTCACAAGAATGGGAGGGAATATGCAAAAAAACATATTAATCACTTTATTATTATCAATATTCATAGCGGTATTTGCAATTTTGAATGCAGCAGCCGTACCAGTTAATTTGGTGTTTACAACCATTAATATTTCAGCAGCTTTAGTTATTTTGATATCAGCAAGTTTAGGTGCAGCAATTGTCTATCTTATGGATACAATTACAAAAATGAAGAACAGAAAAATCATGAAAGAACAAGAAAAAACAGTTGTGAACTTAACAACAGAAAATCAA
>Ga0314774_1000085_pt1 | contig 85481 bp, 74 predicted proteins | sample MetaGCBIA2018_FD_204515 | JGI IMG/M metagenome (GOLD analysis project Ga0314774, IMG submission 204515) | Cryopeg brine microbial communities from Beaufort Sea near Barrow, Alaska, United States - CBIA 2018 | ecosystem: Environmental > Aquatic > Marine > Coastal | place: USA: Alaska | collected... | reverse complement strand
ATGTTCAAAACTATTTGGACGAATTCTGTTATAAATTCAACCGAAGATATTTTGGAGATAAATTATCTGATAGATTGCTTATTGCTGCTTTAGAAACAACTTGGTATTAGTAACGGATATGCATATTTAAAAATATTTCTCATTTGGATAAGCTTCAATTATTGCTAGCTCGCCCTTTTTCATAAATAAATTTCAAGATATCCTAGCTCCACTTTTCCCAACATGTCCAGAGGACCTGCATAGTCGAGTTTGAATGTATTTAGCTTGTTGCAACTTTGCATTTTCAAAAGTCAAATCTTGCATTCATCCTAAAACTAAAAAAGAGCCACAAGGGCTCCTTCTTATATAAAATCCATTCTTTTTATTCTTATTTATAGGGACATAACTTTACCCCCACCCGCTTCTTCTAAAGGCAGACATCCTATATATTCTCCTGGTATTGGATCGTACCAAAGTACATTTTCACCAACTGCCTCACTGTTTTTCCAAGCCCATACAGCCTTATCACGAACAGTGTTCAAATATCCATAAGAATTTGCTTCGGTGTCTATTTCTTCTTTATCTGGCTTCTCTGGGTCTTGTGTTGCCGATAATCGCTCATCATATTCCGCGCGTTTTTCTTTTTCAGCACCTAAATATTTGGCTACCATTTTTTCAAATTCATCTGGTTTGCCATCTACGATATCCTTATTAAATTCGCTTTTAAAATTAATGGCAAAGGCATTAGCCTGTGCTTTAAAGCTGTTACGCTCCTTATCCTTTGCCACTTTATCCATATAGCTATCTATAAACTGGGCGATGTTCAAATCGCTGGCGCCGGGAGTATCATCTTTAGGGATGATGATATCGAGAACATGCGTTAGGGCATATCCACTACTTGCAGTAAGAAATACTGGTTGCCAGTCTGGATCGTTTTTACAGCTTTGCAATAAACTGAAAACCGAAGGGGCTACTACTACATAACCAGCTCCAAGTCCCAGATTTTTTAATAAATCTCTTCTTTTCATCATTAAGAATTTTTCTCATTTTTAAAATGCTCAGCCGCATGTTTTGCTGCCCGCGCGGTCATCGCCATATAGGTAAGTGATGGATTTACACAACTTGCAGAAGTCATAAACGAACCATCGGTTACATATACATTTGGCACCGTGTGTACTTGATTGTTACCATTAAGCACAGAGGTTTTGGGATCGCGGCCCATTCTAGCGGTACCCATCTCGTGAATTCCCAATCCAGGAGCACCAGGATCATCCATGGGCTTCACATCTTTGAAACCTGCTTTCTTCAGCATTTCCGTAGCTTGCGTGACCATATCCTTACGCATTTCCCACTCGTTTTCTTTCCATTCTGCGTCAAATGTTATGGTAGGCAAACCCCATTTGTCGAGCTTACCGTAATCCAGTTCCATTTTATTGTCATGATAGGGAAGGCATTCGCCAAAGCCCATCAATCCCATTTGCCATTCACCTGGTTTAGAAATCGCCTTTTTAAAATCAGATCCATAACTGGCCTCTGCAACCGCTTCAGACCAGTCACCGCGACTGGCACCTCCTTGATAACCATAACCTCGTTTAAAGGAAGGTTGATCAGAGTCACCTCCCACATTTCTAAACCGTGGGATATACAGGCCATTTGCGCGGCGACCTTTGTAATATTTATCTTCAAAACCATCATAGCTTGCAGTTGCTCCAGCCTTGAAGTGATGATCCATAATGTTGTGACCTAACTCGCCACTATCATTCCCCATCCCATTAGGAAAACGATCTGATTTAGATTGCATTAAGATAGACGCGGAAGCGATGGACGAGGCACACAAGAAAATTACGTTAGCCTTAAATTCCATTTTTTCGTTAGTCTCGGCATCTATTACTTTCACGCCGGTCGCCTTCTTGGTTTTATCGTCATACATCACTTCGCTCACAATGCTGAAGGGTCTCAAAGTCATATTCCCTGTACGCTCTGCAGCGGGCAATGTAGAGGAATTACTACTGAAATAAGCTCCAAATGGACAGCCACGCATACAACGGTTTCTGTACTGGCAAGCAGACCTACCTTCATAGGTTTTATCGCCTGTAATGTGGGCGCATCTTCCTATTGTCAATAAACGGTCTTTATAGTTCTGGGCGATATTTTGTTTGAGGTGATCCTCTACGCAATTCAATTCCATAGGAGGACCAAAATGGCCATCGGGCAATTGTGGGAGCCCTAGGTTTTCACCACTCACTCCTATATATTCTTCTACTTTATCATACCACGGTGAAATATCACTATAGCGAATAGGCCAGTCTACGGCAACACCTTCTTTTTCATTGGCCTCAAAATCAAAATCACTTAGGCGATAACTTTGGCGGCCCCACATAAGCGATCTTCCACCCACATGATATCCACGCATCCAGTCAAAACGCTTGGTTTCATTATAAGGGTGTTCCAGGTCATTTACAAAAAAATGGTTGTGCGCGGCATTAGTGGTATAACCCGTACGCGCTTGCTTCAACTGCTTTTTTTCTTCCTCTCTGGGCAATTGTCCCTTAAATTCAAAATCCCATGGATCCATATTCATGGTGGGATAATCCTTTATGTGGCGCACCATACGGCCACGTTCTAACACAAGGGTCTTAAAACCTTGTTCACATAACTCTTTTGCGGCCCAGCCACCGCTGATTCCTGTTCCTACAACGATAGCGTCGTACATGTCTTCGGGTCTTGCTTTGCTCAAAATCTATTAGGTATTTGAAAATTTTTGATATTAATGGTACCAAATATATAAATTAAAGTTATTTTTTTACAGGATACGCAAAACTATAATTTAAAAAATGCATAGTTTTAACACCTACAACTATACTTTTGTCCATCAAATACTCATAAATCGATTTATGCCATGAAAAAATCAATATTCTTCCTCGCTATTTTTATGGCGTTTTTCAGCATTTCCTGTAAAGAAAAGCCAAATAAGTCCCAGACTACCACAACGGTCGATTCTACGGTTACTAAAAAACCCTTCTTTAAAATATCTTTAGCTGAATGGTCTTTACATGCCCCAATTATGGAAGGCACAATGAATCCACTGGATTTTGCGCAGAAAGCCAATGAAATGGGTTTTGAGGGCATAGAATACGTAAGCCAACTTTATACCAAAAAGCTGGAAAGCTATCCCGACCAGAAGACCGCCATGGATTCACTTGTGAAAACGTTAAAGGCAAAAAGTGAACAATACGATGTAAAAAACGTCCTTATAATGATCGATAATGAAGGAGATCTTGCCTCTTCAGATAATAATGTGAGAGATGAAGCGGTAGAAAAGCATAAAAAATGGGTAGATGCAGCCGCAACCTTAGGCTGCCACGCGGTGCGCGTAAACCTTCACGGTGCAGAAGACGAGCAAGGATGGAAAAAGGCTTCTGTAGATGGCCTGACCAAACTTGCTGATTATGCAGCTCAAAAAAACATTGAAGTTTTAGTAGAAAATCACGGTGGTTTTTCTTCAAACGCGGTCTTGCTTATGGATGTTATGAACACTGTTGATCGTGATAATTGTGGTACCTTACCTGATTTTGGTAACTTTTGTATTGAACGCAGCGATGATGGCTGTGCAGAAGAATATCCGCGCTATGAAGGCATTGAGCAAATGATGCCAAAAGCTATGGCCGTGAGCGCAAAGTCCTATGCTTTTAATGATGCCGGTGAAGAAACCACCATGGATTATACAAAGATCATGCAGACCGTTAAAGATGCCGGTTATACTGGTTTTATAGGGATAGAATATGAGGGCGATAAGCTTACTCCCGAAGAAGGCATAGACCGCACCAGAGAATTATTATTGAACACCGCTAAAAAACTAAACTAACGTATTTATGAAATTTCTTACACGCGCTCAACTCTCAATCATGTTCTTTCTGGAATTTTTTATCTGGGGAGGCTGGTTTGTAACATTAGGTACCTTTATGGGCCAGAACCTCAACGCTTCAGATGTGGAGATAGGAGCTGCTTTTTCAACACAATCCTGGGGTGCCATTGTCGCCCCTTTTATTATAGGTCTCATTGCAGACCGCTATTTTAATGCAGAACGCATCCTTGCCGTACTGCATCTTATAGGCGCGGTTCTTATGTATCAAATGGCCAATACTGAAGATGTTTCCGTATTTTATCCTTACGTGCTAGGTTATATGATTGTATTTATGCCCACGCTCGCCTTGGTAAATTCCATTGCTTTTAGACAACTTAAAGATCCTGCGAAAGAGTTCTCTTTTATCAGGGTTTTTGGAACTATTGGCTGGATTATCGCTGGTCTGTTTATAAGCCTCCTCTTTGCTTGGGACAGTAAGGTCGGCATCGCAGACGGAATGCTTAAAAACACCTTTATAATGTGTGCTATAGCTTCGGCGGTACTTGGAATTTTTAGTTTCACATTGCCTAAAACACCTCCCGTAGTCCTGAAAGGGGAGAAAGCGGGGATCAGGGAAATACTTGGCCTTGACGCGCTGGCTTTATTAAAAGACCGTAATTTTCTAGTGTTTTTCCTTGCCTCTGTCCTCATTTGTATCCCACTGGCGTTTTACTATCAGAATTTGAGTCCGTACCTTACTGAAATTGGCGTTGAAAATTCAACTGCAAAAGCCTCCATAGGTCAAGTTTCAGAAGTGCTTTTTATGCTTTTATTGCCATTGTTCTTTAAAAAATTTGGTGTTAAATATACTTTGATCATCGGTATGGCTGCATGGGCGGTGCGCTATTTACTTTTTGCCTACGGCGATGCAGATGAACTTGTTTTCATGATCTTAATAGGCATTGCACTGCACGGACTTTGCTATGATTTCTTTTTCGTCTCCGGTCAAATCTATACAGACAGTAAAGCAGGTCCAAAATTTAAAAGCTCTGCTCAGGGTCTTATCACACTGGCAACTTATGGTGTGGGGATGCTCATTGGCTTTCAGGTTGCCGGCGCAATTACCGAAAGCAACCTCATCAGTGACGGCGTGCACGACTGGAACAGTATTTGGACATTTCCTGTTCTTTTTGCTGCGGCGGTCATGGTTCTTTTTCTTATCTTTTTCAAAAATGAGCGTATCGAACCTAAAGAATTGGAAAAATTGTAACAGATACGCATTCAACTAGTAAAACATCAAAACTAAACCAAAGCATGAAAAAATTAAAAATGGGAATGATAGGCGGCGGCCAAGGTTCCTTTATAGGTGATGTACATAGAAAAGCAGCGAGTATAGACGGCATGATCGATCTCGTCTGCGGTGCCTTTAGCAGCAATGCTGAGCGTAGTATCGCTTCCGCGAAAGCGTTGGGAATACCAGAAAAACGCGCATATAAAAATTTTGAGGAAATGATAGAAAAAGAAGCGGCCATGCCCGAAGACGAGCGCATGGACATCGTTTCTATCGTAACCCCGAACCACATGCACTTTCCCCCCGCAAAACTGGCGCTGGAAAATGGTTTTCACGTGATCTGCGATAAACCCATGACCTTAACGTTAGAAGAAGCGGAAGAACTGCAGAAAATCGTTGAAAAAACAGGGCAGATTTTTGCACTTACACACACTTACACGGGATATCCCATGGTTAAACAAGCCCGCGAGATGGTGCGCAAAGGCGATCTTGGCGAAATACGCAAAGTCAATGTACATTACCTGCAGGGCTGGATGGCTACTGCGGTTGAAAACGGAGATAACAAACAAGCGTCATGGCGAGTAGACCCTAAAAAATCTGGTATAGGTGGGGCGCTGGGCGATATAGGTACGCATGCCGAAAATCTAGTGGAATATGTGACCAATATCGAGATCAGTGAGATTGCAGCAGACCTAAGTACTTTTGGTGAAGGCCGTGTACTTGATGATGATGGCAATATTTTACTCCGCCTTAAAAATGGCGCCAAGGGAACCATGAGCATTTCGCAGATCGCAGCAGGCGAAGAAAACGACCTCAGCATTCGCGTTTATGGGACAAAAGGGAGTTTTGAATGGCATCAGGAAAACCCCAATGAACTTACCGTGCGGATGCTCGACGAACCCAAAAAGATATATACGCCCGGAGGAAACGGAACATATCCTGCATCGGCAGATTATACACGTATCCCACCGGGACATCCCGAAGGATATCTTGAAGCTTTTGCCACGCTTTACCGCAGTTTTGCCAAAGAGGTAAATCAGGTGAAAAGTGGTCAAAAACGGTCAGAAGTGCTTGATTTTCCCACCGTTGCAGACGGCTTGCGCGGCATGCAGTTTATTTATGCGGCTGTTGACTCGGGTAAGAAAAATGCAGCTTGGGTATCTTTAAAATAGTTTTAAGAATATTTTAGCTCAAAAACCGTACTTTCAAAAATACAATCAATAAAAATATATATTCAGCATGAAAACTATTCAAGGCCCAGCGGTATTCCTCGCACAGTTTATGGATGAAAAACCGCCATTCAACTCACTAGAAGGTTTATGCAAATGGGCAAGCGATCTGGGCTATAAAGGCATCCAGATTCCCACTTGGGAAACCCGTCTTATAGACCTCAAAAAAGCGGCAGAAAGCAAAACTTACGCAGACGAACTTAAAGGTAAGGTACAGAGCTACGGCCTAGAGATTACAGAATTATGTTCGCATTTGCAAGGGCAGCTCGTCGCCGTACATCCCGCCTATGATTTGATGTTCGACAATTTTGCCCCAGACGATTGTAAAAACAATCCTAAAAAACGTACTGAATGGGCTGTAAATCAGCTTAAATATTCGGCAAAAGCAAGCCGGAATTTAGGTATTGATGTCCACGGTACTTTTAGTGGCGCACTTTTATGGCATACATGGCATCCTTGGCCACAGCGCCCACCGGGACTTGTGGAAATGGGTTTTAAAGAGCTCGCCAACCGCTGGAAACCCATTCTGGATGTTTTTGAAGACGAAGATGTAGACCTTTGTTATGAAGTACACCCTGGGGAAGATGTGCACGATGGCGTGACTTTTGAACGCTTTCGCGAAGCGACGGGAAACCACAAACGCGTTAATATTCTTTATGATCCCAGCCATTTTGTGCTGCAGCAACTTGATTATGTGCAGTATATAGACTATTATCATGAGTTTATAAAAATGTTCCACGTTAAGGATGCTGAATTTAACCCTACGGGGAAAAAGGGCGCTTTTGGCGGCTATGGCGACTGGCGTGACCGCGCAGGAAGGTATCGTAGCCTTGGGGACGGTCAAGTGGATTTCAAAACCATTTTCTCCAAATTAACGGAATACGGCTGCGATGTCTGGGCAGTAATGGAATGGGAATGCTGCATAAAATCCCCAGAGCAGGGCGCTCGTGAAGGAGCACCTTTTATCACTGATCATATTATCGAAGCTACCGAAAAAGCATTTGACGATTTCGCGGGAGCAGAAATAAACGAGGACCGACTTAAAAAAATATTAGGAATCTAACATAACCACAACCATGAAATACTCAGTAACAGTATGTGCACTGGCCGCAATGAGCCTTTTAAGCTGCAAAGACAACAAAAACAAGGAAAACAACGCACCCGTGAGCGAAACCACCGCTATGGAAGACGATGCAATGACAAGTGATCAAGGGGACTGGAAAGTTCTGTTTGATGGAAAAAACATGGATGGCTGGCATGCCTACAATGGCGATAAACCAACACAATGGAGCATTGAAGACAATGCGCTTGTACTTACCCCAGCCGAAAACCGTTCTGGCTCAGAAAATCTGATTACTGATAAAGAGTATACCGATTTTGAACTTTCCCTGGAATGGAAAATTTCAGAAGGTGGTAATAGTGGCGTGCTTTGGGCCGTGCAAGAAGACAAAAAATACAGCGAGCCTTACGCCACTGGTCCAGAAATACAGGTGCTCGATAATGAGCGTCATCCAGATGCAAAAGCTGGTACCACACATCAAGCCGGTGCCCTTTATGATATGATCCCACCCAGTAGTGAAAAAGTTGTAAAACCCGCTGGCCAGTGGAATGCTATGACCGTTACCATAGATCACAAGAACAACATAGGGGTGGTAACACTTAATGGAACTCAGATCGTGGAATTTCCAGTAGAAGGGGATAAGTGGAAGGAAATGATCTCTAAATCCAAATTTGCAGATTGGGAAAATTTTGGCGAAGCGAAAACTGGAAAAATCGCTCTTCAAGATCATGGACATGCTGTTTCTTACCGAAATATTAAGATCAAAGAACTATAAGCAATCAAACTACGGCATATAAAGAGAGTCGAAAAAGATTAAAAAACCCCGTTAATTCGGGGTTTTTTGATTCAGAAAATAGATAAATACGTTTAAAAATGCATTGCATATATTAAATAGCATCCATAACCGTAAATAGGCCTTAACAAGTTTCCTTATATTTGCCGCTTAATTAAGCTTATGATAAAGTCAATGACCGGCTACGGGAAATCCATTTCCCAACTGCCCTCAAAAAAAATAATCATTGAGGTAAAATCGCTCAACAGCAAAAACCTTGATCTCAATGCTCGCATCCCTTCGTATTACCGAGAAAAAGAGCTCGAAATGCGCAATATTGTCGCAAAATCGCTAGAACGGGGCAAAGTGGATTTCAGCCTTTATGTAGAATTAAATGGAGAAGAGACCAATGCATCTATAAATGAGGCCGTTGTTAAGCAATATATGAAACAACTCGCCAAAGTGGTCAACACCAATGAGGTCAATAACGTCGAATTCCTTAAAATGGCCATTCGCCTTCCCGACACACTCAATACAGAACGCGATGAGATCGATGAGGAAGAATATGATGCCATTTTGCATGGCCTTGACCAGGCGCTTGAACTCATCAACAGATATCGTATAGATGAAGGCCGCGCGCTTCGGGAAGATTTTGAACTTCGGATAAAAAACATAAGTGAATATCTTAAGGAAGTGGAAGCCATTGATCCTGAGCGCATGGAGGGCGTGAGAGAACGTCTCCTTAAGAGTGTAACCGATCTTAAAGCTGAAATTGACGAGAACCGTTTTGAACAGGAATTGACGTACTATCTTGAGAAATATGACATTACCGAAGAAAAGGTACGACTCGAAAATCACCTTGATTATTTCACCAAATCACTTAATGCCGGAGAATCCAACGGTAAAAAACTAGCTTTTATAGGCCAGGAAATAGGTCGTGAGATCAATACCATTGGGTCAAAATCCAACTACGCACCCATGCAGCAAATCGTTGTGCGCATGAAGGACGAACTAGAGAAGATAAAAGAGCAACTTTTAAACGTACTTTAATGCAACAAGAAGGAAAGCTCATTGTATTTTCGGCACCTTCCGGAAGTGGAAAAACTACCATTGTACGGCATTTATTGGCAAAAAAGGAGCTAAAACTAGACTTTAGTATTTCCGCGGCATCGCGCGAACCGCGGCCAGAAGAAAAAGATGGCGTTGATTATCACTTTCTGGACCTTAAAGAATTTAAGCGTCGCATTAAAGCCGAAGAATTTCTGGAATGGGAAGAAGTATACCGCGATAATTTCTACGGAACTTTAAAAAGTGAGGTAGAACGCATCTGGAAAAGTGGCAAAAACGTGATTTTTGACATAGACGTAGTGGGCGGGCTCGATATTAAAAAAATATACCCAGACCGTACCCTTGCCGTTTTTGTTAAGCCACCCAGCATAGAAGAATTGAAAATACGGCTGAAGAAGAGAAAGACCGAAAATGAGGAGCGCATCAATATGCGCGTAGCCAAGGCCAGTATAGAGCTCGCCACCGCACCCCAATTTGACCACATTATACTCAATAATAAACTAGAGGACGCCTTAAAAGAAGCCTATACTCTTGTGGCAGATTTTGTCAGCGCCACAACAGAACAAGAATAAAAAAGCCCGTTTACTATGAAAATCGGCCTTTATTTTGGCACTTTTAACCCTATTCACATTGGGCATTTGATCATCGCAAACCATATTGCAGAATACAGCGATCTTGATAAAGTGTGGCTCATTATCACCCCGCATAATCCTTTCAAGAAAAAAAGCAGCCTTTTGAAGGATCATCACCGGCATCAATTAGTGCTGGAAGCACTTGAGGATTACCCTAAACTTGAGGCCAGCACAATAGAATTTAACCTTCCGCAGCCCAACTTCACGGTAAATACACTTATACATTTACAGGAAAAATATCCTGATTACGAATTTTGCCCTATTATGGGTGAGGATAATCTTAAAAGCCTCCACAAATGGAAAAATTACGAGGTCATTTTAGAAAACCACGAGCTTTTAGTCTACCCGCGAATTTCTGACGGAACAGTGGAGCATCAGTTCATTAATCACGCAAAAATACAATTGATCGATGCCCCGATCGTTGAAATATCTTCCACCTTTATTAGAAAAGCGATCGCGGAAGGTAAAAATTGCAGGCCTTTGCTCCCGGAAAAAGTCTGGAAATACATTGATGAGATGCATTTTTATAGAACGTAACTGGATCAATCTTTCTCAAAAAAAAACAATTACAACGTTAGAAATTGGTAAAGAAAGATACTTTCAATGGACAAAGTAAAGGTGATTACTGGGATCAATCAAAAAATAAATTGAAAAGCCAAAATACAATCAAAAGAGACCAAAAAATGGATGAGCAGATCGGTTTTGATACAGATTGATGACGGCTTTTAAAAGCTTGACGTCACCTTAAACCTGTCTCGGGGTCACAGAGCAATGTGATGCAATACTAAAATAGATTCAGCGTGACGACATTTATTTTTCATGTTATCCTTATTAAATAAACTGATTGTTTACTCCGCCATTGGCATCACAATAATATTCCTAAACTCAATCAGTCCGTGATCGCCTTGTAACAAAAAGGGGCCTGGCTCTCCTTCGGCACTATCAAGTGCGCCACCGGTGATGCCGGGAATTACTTGGTCTGTAATTACTGGAATGCCATTGGCAACTATAGAAACGCGATTGCCTATAAGCGTAATATCATACGCCTGCCATTGTCCTGCGGGATTTGCAGCCATAACATTAGGCGGTAAAAAGCCATAAATAGCGCTGAATTCAATATCGGAAGGCTGTTTGCCGTAACTATCGGTTATCTGAAGCTCATAACGACCGCGAAGATAAACACCACTGTTGCTGCCTTCGGGGTAGCGAAATTCAATATGAAGTTTAAAATCTTTGAATGCTGCGTCAGTGACCAGATTTGATCCTGATTTTGGGCTTTTAAGAACGCCATTACTCACTTCCCACTGATTGTCACCCGTGGCATGCCATCCGTCCAGATTGTCCTTATTGAGTAAATTTTGCGGTTCGCCCCATTTAGGATTGGTATTGTAGGAAAGCATGGGAGCTCTCGTCCCCGCCCATGTGGCTTTACTACCATCTGTATAGATCATAGTTCCCTCCAATTTATCGTCGTTCAGGCTGCCTTCAAATTGCATATCCTGACCTTCCGGCTCCCATTGTGGCGGAATGGAAAAACTGAATTTTTCATTATCTAATTTGACCTCAGCAATAGGGCGTGCACTTCCAAAGGCATAGACAAAACGCCCAACTAGTGTGTTATTTCCTGAATGTTTTACTTCGAGCCAAGATGGCATTTCCTGTCCATCTTTAGTCATCACAAGATCCCATCTGCCTTCCAGCGGGTTCGATTCTTGTGCGCATAAAGTTGCTGCAGTCATTAAAAAACTAATAAAAAGGAGTGAAAACCGGGTATATATAGTCATTCTTTAGGGCTTATTGTTCTTTAGTAAATATAGTGTTTTCATTAACAACTAGAGAAAGTCACTAGATCAATGCTTTGTTCAATACGTGAAATAGCAAATGATTTTAAATTATTTTATAAAATTTTCCGTTATAAAATTAATTCTCAAAAATGCATAGAAGAGATATAAATAGAGTACTTCGCGGTTATTTAACTTAAATTAATGTAAATGTTTAATTTTTAAAGCTTCGATTTACTAATTTAGTAATCTAACCAAAAAATCATAATTATGAGAAGTATTCTATGGCTTGTAGCAGTTGTATGTATTGTAGTGTGGCTTTTGGGCCTTTTAGAGGTCATACCGGGAATGGGAACAAGTAGTCTAATACACGTTCTTCTGGTAATCGCTGTTATTATTATCCTCTATAACATTATTTCAGGAAGAGGCGCACTTTAAACATAAGCGGGACAATATTTCTGTTTATCATAGTAATATATTAACCCTAAAAAAAAGAAGTCGACAAAATTTAAGTCTTCAATATTTTTTTTAGGGTTATTTATTCTCTGTTTTTTTGCTTTCAAATATTTGCAGCACTTAATAAGAAGTTATCAAGTGAAATTTGATTACTTTTAATCTTTCATTTTCTCATGAAGGTAAAGTCCTTTTTTTCTTCTGCCACCCCTTTCAACTTTCTGTTTCGTATCACATTTATCTTAAGTCTGCTTGGGCTTATACTTTTGATTTATGATTTTGGTTATAACCAGACCCGGTTTTTACAGAATCTTATAAATGCTTTTTATTTTATCGTACTTGCTTCTGGCGTAGCGACTACCTTTTTACGTTACGCAATGCGACGCAAAAACATGCGCTTGCAGGTTATTGCATTTGATGGGTTGAGCATTTTGCTTACGATTAATGTGGTGCTCATCCATTTTTTCTCTCAAGAGGCAAACAGGCACCTCAGCTTTCTTTATAATGACAACTGGATAAAGTATGTGATTTTGCTTACGTTTATACGTGAATTTGCAGAGCAGCGCATCAATTATAGAAAGACCTTTTTAAATCCCGCGCAACTATTTATCGTTAGTTTTCTCGCCATTATCCTTATGGGAGCTTTTCTGCTCACCTTGCCCAAGGCTACTTATGAAGGAATATCTTTTTTAGATGCGCTGTTCACCTCTACCAGTGCAGTCTGTGTCACGGGGCTCATCGTGGTAGATACAGGAAGTTATTTTACGCAGTTTGGCCAAGTGATCATCACCATTTTAATACAACTGGGAGGTCTGGGCATTCTAACCTTCGCCAGCTATTTTAGCTATTTTTTTAAAGGCGGCGCCAGTTATGAAAATCAACTTGTGCTCAGTGATATGACCAATTCTCAAAAAATAGGTGATGTTTTTGAAACCTTAAAAAAGATTCTGATTATCACATTTTCCATAGAACTGCTGGGGGCGATGATCATATTTTCAACACTCAAAAGTTCGCTGTTCTCAAACTTTTTTGAGCGCGTCTTTTTTTCGGTATTCCATTCTGTTTCCGCTTTTTGCAATGCTGGGTTTTCAACCCTTCCCAGTAATTTATATCAGGAAGGTTTCCGTTTTAATTATGGCCTTCAACTTATCATAACCCTTCTTTTTGTGCTGGGCGGCCTGGGTTTTCCCATCATTGTCAACGTCTTAAAGTATTTAAAATATATTATTGTCAATAGGCTCAGAGCCACCTCCCACGAAGAACGCTTTTACACCCCATGGATACTCAATATAAATAGCCGTATCACACTGGTAACAACCCTGTCGCTTACTGCGGTGGGAACGGTATTGTTTTACATAAACGAATACAATAACACCTTGGCAGAGCATCATGGTTTTGGCAAGGTGGTCACCGCACTTTTTGGCGCGGCAACCCCTAGAACCGCCGGTTTTAATAATATTGATATGGGTGCGCTCAATTTTTCTACTATTATGCTTATCTTTTCCTTAATGTGGATTGGCGCTTCCCCTGCTTCCACGGGTGGTGGTATAAAAACCAGCACATTTGCCATTGCCACGCTTAATTTTTTAAGTTTGGCCAAAGGGAAGGATAAAATTGAAGTCTATAGAAGACAGATTGCCGACATCTCTGTAAAAAGAGCCTTTGCAACCATATCGCTTTCCCTCGCTGTCATAGGATTCGCGATCATACTTATATCCGTTTCTGACGAGGACAAAACACTGCTTAGCATCGCTTTTGAATGCTTTTCGGCTTATAGTACGGTAGGGTTGAGCGTGGGCATTACCGCAGATTTGAGCACTATGGGCAAGGCTGTGATCATTACAACCATGTTTATTGGAAGGGTAAGCATGCTTACAATTCTTATCGCCGTCTTTAAACAAGCAAAACATAAAAACTACCGCTACCCTACCGAAGAAATAACAATTAACTAAAGGAAAATATGAAAATCATCGTCGTTGGTCTAGGTACTTTTGGATCGTCAATTGCCACAAAATTAACCCTGAGGGGCAATGAGGTTATAGGTATTGACAATGATATCAATAAGGTTGAATATTACAAAGAAAAAATATCGCACACCATACGCATGGATGCCACCGATGAAATCACCGTGGCTGGGCTGCCCTTAAAAGATACAGACATCGTGATCGTGGCCATTGGTGAAAATCAAGGAGTTAATGTTATGGTCAGCGCGCTGTTTAAGAACTTTAAGGTAAAACGGCTCATCAGCCGGTCTATTAACCTGTTGCATGAAAAAGTGCTTACCGCCATAGGCGTAGATGACATTGCCCGTCCAGAGCAGGAAACTGCGGAAAGGTGGGCAAAAAAACTCTGTTTGCAGGGAGTCCTCGATTCTTTTGAGCTTACTAAAGATTTCAGTATCGTAGAGGCTGACGTTCCGCAGAAATATATCAATAGAACCATTGGTGAAATAAATCTTAGGGAAAAATACCAGCTCTTAATCTTAACGATCTTAAAAAAGGAAGAAGTAGAAACCGTGATAGGCCAGACCCAAACAGCCACCAAAGCCCAGGGAGTACCGTCCTCTAATTATGTATTAAAAAAAGAAGACATTTTGGTACTTTACGGCTCAAATTCAGATATACAGCAGTTTCTTAAAGTAAGATTGGGCTGAAAGCTTTCCGCAGAGCGGAAGTGAAAACAATATAATCAGTTGAAAAAATGGATCAAAATGGTCAAAAATCAGCCTTCTAGGTCATAAAACCACTCTTCGGCGCGGCTTATTGCCTCCTCCACCGCGTCCTTTATGGTATAATTTTCTTGCTTGATTAACTCTTCTGCTATGGCCACCGCTTTCTCTCTCACCCGCGGATTGAGTCGCTGCAATTTTTCCTGAAAGGCATCAAAAGAGGGATTTTCGCTGTTTTTCATAACCAGAAATATTTTTGTCTAAAGCAAGTTAATAATAGCGTACTGCATAATTTCCGCGTAGCGGAACGTTTGGCTTTTGGATATTAAATTACGATTTTTTTAGGATATTATCCGTGAGCAGCAAATTTCATTTTGAGCCTCAAAAACAGTCCAGAACAGCTATAATCCTCATAGTATAAAGAGGAATAAAATATTTAGGGGAATTGGAAAAATTCGGAAATCAAAGCAAAAAGAATTTTTGCTTTGATCAAGAACCTCGGGCAAGCCCACGAGGTATGAATCGGAAAATTCTTTATTTATTGAGGCAAGCCTCGGGGAATTAGACCCTCTGGAGGGATTAAATAAACAGTGCTTTAAGTTCGGTGGCTTCATGGGATTTCATTTTACCGGCAAGTACAAGGCTCAATTGCTTGCGGCGCAGGGCGGCATTATAACGTTCTTGTTCCTGTTCCGTTTCAGGCTCCAGTTGCGGTATGGCCACAGGTATCCCCGAGTCGTCTACGGCAACAAAAGTGTAGATCGCCTCGTTTGCCTTAGACTGCACCCCGCTCTCGCGGTCTTCTATCCATACATCAATAACCACTTCCATCGAGGTTTTAAAGGCACGAGAAAGTGCAGCCTCTACGCTCACAACGCTTCCCAATGGGATAGTTTTGTTAAAGGCGACATGATTAACTGCGGCGGTAACTACAATCCTTCTTGAATGGCGTCTGGCAGCGATACTGGCTACACGATCCATACGCGCGAGCAGCTCACCGCCAAACATATTTTCAAGTGGATTGGTCTCATTGGGAAGTACGAGATCTGTTTGTAGGGTCCTAGAATCCTTGGGGTGTTTGATGTTCATCTTCAAATGCAAATTTTAAAGATGCGAAGTTACGGGCTTGTAATGAAATAACTCATACATTTCGGCTTACTTCTCTTGCTCAAGTTCCTGCACGAGCATCCACGCACCACTATTGTCATTCTTGCGCACTTCGCGCAATGCAATAAGCGCTTCTTTGGGATCGCCATAGCTGCCGTATACTACTTGATACAGACCAAAACGGTTTTCACCTATCTGCCTGGCCTTATACCCTTTTTCCCGCAGCTGGTTTACCCGTGTCTCCGCGTTGTCTTCCTTGCGGAAAGCACCTGCAACAATATGGTATTTACCGTTCGGCTTGAAAGCATTGAGCGTTATCGTGGGCAGCGGATTGTTAATGGTAAAGGTTGCCTCCTGAATATGACTATTCAGTTTTGAAGCCGCATCTTGTTTGGCAGCGACGTTGTAATCTTCTATGTCTTTAAGATACATATAGCCCATGGTTCCCGAAAGGCCAATGGCCAGCATACCCACAGCGGCATATTTCATCCACACGCGGTTGAGGCGTGTTCTGTGATCAATGGAAAATATTTTTTCTTCGGAAATAACAACCTCTTTTTCAGATTCTCGTGAAACTGGGCTGGCTGCGAGCGAAGAAAGTCCAAAAGCTTCCGTAAGGTAATTCACTGCATTGTTTGGCTCAAAACGTATCGCGCCGTCTTCGTTTAAAGAAAGTGCACCTATCTTATCAATAGTAATCAGCTTTTTATGTTCGAGTTCGCTTTTTACAAAACGTACATAATCCTGTATGCGAAGCATAGAATCTTCATAGCTGATGTTTTCGCTATTACTGATGTATTTAGCCAGTAGGCCATCATTATCACGCACCTGAGTATTGAAGGAAATACGTTTTTTTGGCGGAAAAAAGCTGTGTTCTTCCCGGTTTAAGCGTGCAGGGTTCCGGTGGCTCAAAAAAGCACCAAGGCCCGGTACGGTCACGCATTCATATCTATAAAGCAGGTCGCTGATGTAGTTTTCCAATTGCATTATACAAAAGTATAAAAAAATCATAATGACAAAAGCCAGATCTGTTTAGTTTTATAAACAATTTGCAATATATTTATGCACAGACCACTGCTCATGACCGAAAATGAACTCCTTGCATTACTTACTTTACAGCGTATCCCCAACCTGGGCGACGCTTCTATTAAAAAATTAATCCGTCACACCGGAAGTGCCGAAGGGCTTTTCAACGAAAAAACGGTAAACCTTTTGCGCATAGACGGCATAGGTACCCATAAAATTAAGGAGTTGCATGAGACCGCACATAAACGGGCTGCAGAAGCGGAGTTAAAATTCATAAAAGATAATGCCATTAAGTACTGCTCCTACACCGATACCGATTATCCCGACCGACTGAGACATTGCATAGACGGTCCCATTCTGCTCTTTAAACGCGGAAACATAGATTTCTCAAACCGGCGGATGCTTTCTATCGTGGGCACGCGACAAGTTACTGCCCATGGCATTGCCCAGACACAAAAACTCATTGAAGAACTTGCGGTGCTCAACCCGGTCATAATTTCTGGTTTTGCCTACGGCGTAGATATTGCGGCACACCGCGCTGCCGTGCAGAATAACCTACAGACCATCGCGGTGGTGGCGCATGGCCTTAACCAAATCTATCCCAAAGCGCATAAAAAATACATGGAAGAGGTGGAAAAAAATGGCGGTTTCATCAGTGATTTTTGGAGCAGTGATCCTTTTGACCGGAAGAATTTTTTACGCCGAAACCGCATTATCGCAGGGATGAGCGAAGCGACCATTGTCATAGAAAGCGCCGCAAAAGGAGGCTCGCTGGTAACGGCAGACATCGCCAACTCGTACAACCGCGAGGTATTTGCTATGCCGGGCCGGCCAGGAGACAGCCAAAGCATAGGCTGCAACAACCTCATAAAACGGCAAAAGGCACATCTTATGACCAGTGTTGCAGATATCGTCTACATGCTCAACTGGAATCTTGACGAAGACCTGGCGCCCGTGCAGAAGCAACTTTTTGTAGACCTTAACCCGGAAGAAGAACGACTTTATGAATTTTTAAATAAAAACGGTAAAGAAGAGCTTGATTTTATCGCACTACACTGTGATTTTCCTACCTATAAAACAGCAGGCCTCTTGCTTAATATGGAAATTAAGGGCGTAGTGCGGCCGCTACCGGGAAAACGTTTTGAACTCACGTAAGGGTTTGTAACAAAATAACCAATACATTTTATTACAAGCCCTGAAAACCGCTTTTTTAGGCAAAAAACGGACTTAATATCCTAGTTTTTGACGTACTCTCGTCATTACTCCATTAGCTACTTTACTTGCTTTCTGAGCACCGTAGCTCAGCGCATCATCGATTTTCTCCAGATTGTTCATATAGTAGTCGTAGGTTTCCCTTTCCTTTTTAAAATGGGTGGTGATTTTCTCGTAAAGGTCTTTTTTGGCGTGGCCATAACCATAACCACCCTTTTCGTAATTGTTGCGCATTTCTTGGACCTCACTTGTCGAAGCGATCAATTTATAAATGGCAAAAACATTGCAGGTATCTGGATCTTTAGGATCTTCTAGCGGGGTACTGTCTGTTGCAATGGCCATAATTTCCTTCCGCAGTGCTTTATCAGATTGAAAAAGAGTAATGGTATTGCCTTTGCTCTTGCTCATTTTAGCCCCATCTGCACCGGGAATGTACATGGTTTCTTCGTGCAGGCGCAATTCGGGGATCACAAAGGTTTCGCCCATACGGGCATGAAAACGAGCGGCGACATCCCGGGTCATTTCCACATGTTGCGACTGGTCTTTGCCTACGGGAACGATCTCTGCGTCATAGAGCAGAATATCTGCCGCCATGAGCATGGGATAGGTAAAAAGACCGGAGTTTACATCTTCCAGTCGGTCTGCCTTGTCTTTAAAACTATGGGCCAGTGTCAGGCGCTGGTAAGGAAAAAAACAACTGAGATACCAGCTTAGTTCAGTGACCTGCGGGATATCGCTCTGCCTATAAAAAACAGTTTTTTCTATATCCAGACCACAGGCCAGCCAAGAGGCCGCAGTAGAATATGTATTTTGCCGTAAGATCTCGCGGTCTTTGATCTGTGTGAGCGAATGGAGGTCTGCAATAAAGAAAAAAGAATCGTTATCTGCTTCGTTAGCCATTTTTACAGCGGGAATGATCGCACCTAAAAGATTTCCTAAATGCGGCGTTCCCGTACTTTGTACCCCGGTTAATATCCTGGACATAATTTATTTATTTTTTGCATTGCAAAACTACGTATTTTAGGTAAAAAGTGGCATTTAAAAGGTATTATAAGACCTTAATCTTTGTAAGGTCCCAAAAATTTATCTCCATTGAAGTGAACCAAATGATCAGGATTATCAGCTATCCAAACTTCAGTCTCCCAAGCTATATTTGTCATGAACTGCCTGAATTTAGGTCTTGTTAAAAAAGCCGTAACATATACTATATCCGCCTGGCAGTTTTTCGTTAGTTTTTCCAACTGAATTAATCTTAATTCATTTATCGGCCCAGAAGAATGTACAGCTTCAATAAGGTAAAGCCAATTTTTCTTCTTCGAGTAAGCAATTACATCGGGTAGTTCTTCATGAGATATCTCAAAAAAGTCCAATTCTTCCAATCGCTCCTTTTCCAGATATAAGTATTTATCTGAAGTATCACCGACATAGAGAACTTCAGCGCCAAATCCATATCGAGGAAGGAACTCTTCAATTATAGCTTTTTGTAAATCGTTGTGTTTACCTACTGAAAATGAAAGCAAACCACCCGAGGGAAGAGTGACAGCTATCTTTGAAATTGCTCTATCTCTTTTTAATTTCAGATTAAGAGGTTCTATATTTTTTAACCTTTGAGAAACCAAATCCTCCCAATCTTTTGATCCAAAGTCACGAAGAAGCTCTCCATAGGTAGGATTAATTGAATAACCTCGGGTTGAATCATTAGTTGCAGAATTTGGACTTGATTGTAATACAACTTCCGCTACCGTAAGTAATTTCAAATCTTTTCTTCTTATATCATCGTAAGAACCAGAGCTTATATTTTCATTAAAATGGGTATTAACGTAATCAATAATGTCTCGCGTTTTAAGTGCATATCCCCTATTTAAATCTTTAGCTTTACTAAAATCAGAGAGTTTTTTAATGTCCCCAGTTGCCATAAAAACAATAGCCATTCTTTCTAATCTTCTAGGTGTTTTGTCGGTTGGTATTCCAAAGTTATTTAAAATATGAAGTGTGGTATTTATCAGATCCTGAATTTTTTTTGGTTTTTCTCTAAATGTTTTAGACTTCTCTGGACTGATATACTGCTTCATTTTCGAATAGTTTGAATTGTTCATTTTCTGTAACCAAATAACTTTGGTCATTACTTAAGTAATTTTTTATACTTGCTGCTAAATGATAACCAAAATATGGGGCGACAGCGTTACCTATTTGATTATACTGATTAGTTTCCGTTCCTATAAAATTAAACCAATCAGGAAAACTTTGAAGTCTTGCAGCTTCGCGAACTGTAATTCTTCTTCTTCTACCATCTTTCAATTTGACCCTGTGCATGTCTCCGGTAGCACCAGCAAGATTTCTGCAAGTTAATGTTCTAGCCGGTCTATCTAAATACAAATCCCTTGGGTTTACACATTTAGAGGCTTTCTCATATTTTGCCACATACGTATCCATTGACTTCGTGAAAAACTTTGAGTTTTCATTAAATTCAAAGGCCAATTCTCCCAAGGCATCCCCCGCTGTAACTTTCCTATTTATCTTTTTGGGAAGACGGTTTTTTCGTTTTGAACCAATAACAATTACTCTTTCTCTATTTTGTGGAACTTCGTAATTTTTTGCGTTCAGAAGTGAATAACTGATATAATAACCTAAGTTTTCAAGTGCTTCTATAACTTCTTTTAGGTACCATTTATTTTTATATAACATTCCCCTGACATTCTCAAAAAGTAAAACTTCTGGGTTAAGTCGCTTTATCGCAGAAAGAAATATAGGAAATCCATCCCTTGAATCCTTTAGGCCTAATTGTTTTCCACCTACGCTAAATGGTTGACAAGGCGGCCCTCCAATTACAATGTCTGCTTTTGGATATTCAGTTTCAATAGATAGTTTTTGATTGAAACATTCACCTAACAAATTTTCATTATAAGTTTTGGTAGCGTTCTCATCCATTTCATAGCCAATAGTTTTAAATCCATTAGCTTCAAAACCTAACGACAGTCCGCCACAACCGGCAAATAAGTCGACTACTGTTTTGTTTAAATCAGTATCAACCCAAGGCTTTAATTTTCTGTTAATCTCTTCCCAGTATTCCATTTGATAAAGTTACGGTTTTAAGACATCTTTTTTTACATATGTAAAACTGCTATATATGCGGCAATTATAAAAAATTCGCTAATTTTTACCTATCCATAAGAACAAAAAACGCCTATTTATAATTTTGCTACTTTTGAACCAAAGCAAAACGGTAATGCAACAAACCAATGAACGTACATTAAACCCATGAAATCATTACGAAAACTTGCCATTTTTCTTCATCGCATGTGGTTTTACCTGCTCGTGGTAATTCCCATTTTTGCAATGCTGCCGCTATTGCTGATTTCTGTAATGCGTAAAAGTTGGTATCCCATGTATTATCGTTTGGCACAGTTCTGGGCACGTTTTATTCTCTATGGTTCGGGGTTTTGGCCACAGGTAAAGCGATTGCAGAACACGGTAAACGGTAAAAGCTATATGTACATTGCAAACCATACGTCTATTGCAGACATCATGCTCATGCTGCATTGTGTGCGCCAGCCTTTTGTATTTGTGGGCAAACAAGAACTTGCACGCTTCCCGATTTTTGGTTTTCTGTATAAACGTACGTGCATCTTAGTAGACCGTAACGATGTAAAAAGCCGAATGGCCGTTTTTGAAAACGCCCAGAAAAAGTTAAATAGAGGCTATGGCATCTGCATTTTTCCAGAAGGTAGGGTGCCTGATGATTATAATCTTCTTCTTGACACTTTTAAAGACGGCGCCTTTAGACTCGCCATAGAACATCAAATACCTATTGTCCCACTGGTCTTTTATGACAACAAAAAGCGCTTTTCCTATAAAACCGAACTTACCTCGCCAGGCAAAATGCGAGTCAAAGTATTGCCTTTTGTAGAAACCCAGGGCATGGAACCCAACGCCCGCCGCGATCTGCGCGATCATTGTAATCAGCTTTTTACTGATGAGCTTAAAAAAGAGGCGCAGTTTTGATATTTTATTCCACAAAAAAAGCCGCCCTAACCAGGGGCGGCTTTTTCATCATTGCTAGTGCAATAATTCACCTAACCAACTAAAACCTAAAAGTTGCTCTTATTTATAGGTGTCTAAAATTTTATACTAAATCCCGTGTAAAGCCCCAGGTAATAGGGTTTAAAATCGCTCACGTTATTTTTATAGGCATTGAGCTGATATTTAAACATGGGTTGCAAATTAAATTTGATATCGTCTGTAAACTTATAATCCAAGCCCAGACCTACATTGGTCGAGAAACTCACATCGTTCAGATTGGGTGATTCTGGTAGGGATGTTTTAAAATAATTATCGCTAAAAGTTAGTGCGTTATCATTTAAAAAAAGAGTGCTCAGCCCTCCTATCAACTGCACACCTATCCTATTTTCAACTAAAGCGTATTCCACTTCCATAGGTATTTCAAAATAAGCGAGACGCTGATTTACGTAGCCTTCAGAAGAATTAATATCTGGGATTTCAGCAGAATTGTAAATCGGGCCATCGCTTGGCGCTCTTACCGCGCTTTCCACTTGTATCACATCCGCTTTGCTGTTAAAATTGGCGCTTTGCAAAGTGCCGGACTGCGCACCCGTATAAAGAATGGCATCGTTTGTATTGTAGCTCAGATCTATTTTACTGAGGCCAGAACGCAGGGTCAGTTTATCATTGAGCGCATAACTCACCAGCAAACCATAGCTTAAGTTTACGCGGCCTTCTTTAGAATTACCATCAAATTGCGGTGCGATGCCAGAACCTCCAAAACTGTCATAATACACTGGCGCGATATTGGGCGTAAGCGCCCAGCGTCTAGCAGCATTTTTTTCGTTTTCGGTTGCTTCAGCGTCAACATTTGCTGCCTGCTCTTGCTGTACGATCTGTGCTAAGGATTTTTCTTCTGAAAGTTCCTCATCTTCTTCAATTCTAGGTTCATTTGCGGCGACTGCTTTTTCGCTATTTGAAAGAACAATATCCTGATCGACATTCTTATTTTCTGCTGCTACAGCCTGATTTTCGGGATTATTTGCCGTTTTCTGAGCGTTTTCAACCGTTTTTTCGGTGGAAATTACCGCCACTGCTTCTTTGTGTGTTTCATTTTTTATCGGATTTTCTGCAAATTTGCTTTCGCCGGAGGCGGAATTTGAATCTGTAGTTAAAACAGCTTCTGAGGAAGAAACAGTCGATTTAGCGGTATTTTTGCCTGATTTTGAACCTTTTTCACCCGTTTTTTCAGATGAAGTTGCCGCTACTGCTTCCTTAAACGCTTCTGTATGATGAATCGGATTTGCTGCGGATTCGTTTTCGCCGTTGGCGGAATTTGAATCGGTAGTTGAAACCGTTTCGGAAGAAGAAACGCTCGATTTAGTGGTCTTTTCGCCTGATTTTGAACTGTTTTGGCTGTTTTTTTCCGCTTCTTGATCCATATTGGAACCCACTGCATCATTTACAGAATCCTGGTCACTGTTAGGCTGTGCGATGCGTTCTTCCTGTCGCGTTTCTGTACTATCGGTCGTTACAAATTGAGGATCATTTTTCTGCGGAAAATTGCTTGAAGGCGCAAAATAAAGGTTCCCAACAAAAAACAGGAGTGCAAGTAATGCCGCGGCACCGCCCAGCTTCCACCACAGTGGAATAACCTTTCTCTTCTTTTTCTGATCCAGGCGATCTTTTATTTTGGCCCATACCTCTGGTGAAGGATGTGCTTCAAAATCCTTAAATCGCTCTTGGAAGAGCCTGTCTATGTTTTTCTGTTCTTTCAAGGTGTTGACGATTGTCTATCGTTTTGCGCGTAATACGCTTCTATTTTATCTTTTAAAATGATCCTGGCACGCGCCAGGTTCGATTTTGAAGTACTGTCTGAAATTTGTAGCATCTCCCCCACTTCCTTATGGGAAAAACCATCTAATGCATATAGGTTAAATACTAACCTATATCGGTCTGGAAGCTGCTGTATGATCATTAACAAATACTGCAGTGACACCTGATCCTCACCTATTTCTACCTCAACATCTGGTATTTGAGCTTCATTAACGAGATCAAATACCGGCTGTTTTCTGTAGCACTGGAGGGCGGTGTTTATGACAATGCGTTTTAACCAGCCATCAAAGGAACCTTTAAAATTATATTGCCCTATTTTGGCAAATATGATTATGAAGGCGTCCTGCAAATTATCTTCGGCTTCCTCGCGGTTACGAGAATATTTAAGCGACACCGAATAAAGCATACTGGCATAACGCCTGTACAGCTCTTCCCGGGCGCTGGGCTTCTCTTTTTTGCAGTCTTTAATGAGCTGGTCTGGACTCACATCGTTTTTTGTTTTATTGACGTGCTTTTACCGGAACGGTTTTAGTCAAATAAATGGGTTCATCATCTGCATCTACTCCCTGCCAAAACTTAAAGGTATAGGAGTGATCGTAAAGCACCTCAAAGTTCAGATCTTTAGTAATTGTATCTGTGGCCGTACCACAATTTGCATCTTCCAGGACACGGTTCAACACACCTACATAACGTAGGCTATCCTGTGGATTAGGTTGTACTGGCCTGACATCAAAATTATAAAAGGTAGAGCAATCGCTTACCTCTGAGGTTACGGGAAAGGAATACGCATTTCCCAATATCAAGGTATCTGGCAGTTTCACATTAGTGATTTTGGCATACTCAAAGTTTACATTTTGCCCATCATCATCGTTAAGGGAGCAGCTTGTAACAAGGGCTACAATTCCTAAAATTAAAAAAACCTTTTTCATAATTGTGTTCTATTTCTATGTAGATGCACAATTATGAAAAAGGTTGCGTCAAAAAATAAAAATATTTTTCTAGCCGTTTGCGACCTTAATGGCCTCTTTTATTTTTGTTTCTAATTCTTCCATAAGATCGGGATTGTCTTTTAGCAATGCTTTTACAGCATCGCGACCCTGACCCAACTTGGTATCTTCATAACTAAACCAAGAACCGCTCTTTTTAATGATTTCATAATCAACGCCCACATCAACAATCTCGCCTACTTTAGAGATCCCCTCGCCGTACATAATGTCAAATTCCGCTTGGCGGAAAGGAGGCGCAACTTTGTTTTTCACCACTTTTACCCGGGTTTTATTCCCCATTACATTACCATTGCTGTCCTTGATCTGGGTAGAACGGCGTATATCAAGCCGCACCGAACAATAAAACTTAAGCGCATTACCACCGGTAGTAGTCTCAGGATTACCGAACATTACACCTATTTTCTCACGCAACTGGTTAATAAAGATAACCGTACATTTTGTCTTACTGATAGAACCGGTAAGTTTACGCAGCGCTTGGGACATTAAACGGGCGTGAAGTCCCATTTTAGAATCTCCCATCTCGCCTTCGATCTCACTTTTTGGCGTAAGTGCCGCAACGGAGTCAATTACAATAATATCAATAGCGCCAGAACGTATCAGGTTATCGGTAATTTCCAGAGCCTGTTCACCATTATCTGGTTGGGAAATGATCAGGTTTTCTATATCTACATTTAAATTTTGGGCATAAAGACGGTCAAAAGCGTGCTCAGCATCTATAAAAGCAGCGATCCCACCCGCTTTTTGTGCCTCAGCGATAGCATGTAAGGTAAGCGTGGTTTTACCAGAAGATTCTGGGCCGTAGATCTCGATCACCCTTCCGCGAGGCAATCCGCCAACACCCAGCGCAAGGTCAAGGCCCAAGGAACCGGTGGAGATCACTTCAACATCCTGAACTGCGGTATCCCCCATTTTCATAACTGTGCCCTTGCCGTAGGTTTTATCCATTTTATCCAGCGTAAGCTGTAAGGCCTTCAATTTTGCCTCTTTTTCCTTGCTAATCGTTTCCTTGCTCGTGGTTTCTTTACTCATAGTTGCATTTTCTCTTTATCCTGTAAGAACGCTAAATTACCACTTCTTTTTTAGGGCTGCAAAGGAAATATGTCCAAAAATTAGGAATTTTTCCATATTGTGAGTCATTTTTATCGATTTTCTGATCGATTTAAGTAAAATAAAGCTGTTTTTTAATAGTTGACAATGTGTGTTTTCCGCTACCGCGGATATTCTGTTTTGTGCGCCGACTTAAAAATCCTTAAATTTGCAGCCTTTTAACCTTAATACGCGTATAGCATGCAACTGTACAACACATTGAGCGCAAAAGAAAGGGCAGCACTCATTGATGCGGCGGGCGAAGAACGTCTTACACTTTCTTTTTATCAATATGCCAAAATAGGCAACCCAGAACTTTTTAGAAATCACCTTTTCATCCATTGGGATGCAATGGAAGTACTTGGCCGTATTTATGTGGCCCATGAAGGCATTAATGCGCAGCTTTCGGTTCCCGCGGCAAATTTTCTAGGATTTAAAGAATTTCTTGACGGGATTTTCTTTCTAGAAAACGTACGCCTTAATATCGCCATAGAACATAATGCCAAGTCCTTTCTAAAACTGAAGGTAAAAGTGCGCAAAAAGATCGTTGCAGACGGCCTTGAGGATGACACCTTTGATGTGACTGACAAAGGTGTGCACGTAGATGCAAAAACCTTTAATGACCTTATAGAAGACAAAGACACTGTCCTGGTAGATATGCGCAACCATTATGAGAGCGAGATTGGCCATTTTAAAAATGCGGTGACCCCAGATGTTGATACATTTAGGGATTCTCTAGATCTTATAGAGCAAGATCTTAAAGGACATAAAGAAGATAAAAAACTGGTCATGTACTGCACCGGTGGCATTCGCTGTGAGAAAGCAAGTGCGTATTACAAGCACAAGGGTTTTAAACAAGTTTACCAACTGGAAGGCGGTATCATTGAGTATGCGCGTCAAGTAGAGCAACAAAATCTGGAAAATAAATTCCGTGGGAAGAATTTTGTTTTTGATCACCGCCGCGGCGAAAGGATTACCGAAGAAGTGATCTCTAACTGCCACCAGTGCGGCAAACCTTGCGATACTCATGTTAATTGTGACAATGAGGCTTGCCACCTGTTGTTTATACAATGCGAAGATTGCGCCAAAGCGATGAATAATTGCTGCTCTGAAGAATGTATGGAAATTGTCGCGCTACCACAGGAAGATCAGAAAAAAATGCGCCAGGGAATCCCAAACAGCAATAAAATCTTTAAAAAGGGAAGGTCTGAAAAATTAAAGTTTAAACGGAACAATTAAGTCGAAAAAGACTGATTATGCTTATAAAACAGCTCGTTTTTGAGTGTTATTCGACTGTTTTAAGCTCTTTTAAATCTGTTTTTGACTAAAAAAAATGCGTTTAGAAAGAGACAATGCTCTTTCTTTTGAGAAACACTTCACCTAACTGAAGAATGACAAGAATATTTACTATATTTTTGAACCGCTTAATACATTAACTTTAAGCTGCACTTGGGTCGGAATTTTTTCGCCTTAAAGGCAAAAACAAAAGACCGCAACATACAGATATAGCGCTGATTGTTAGCGGTTTTACAAAATATATACTATCATGGCGTGTGGAAATTGTGGTACGACCGATAACGGGCAGCCACGTGGATGTAAGAATAATGGTACCTGCGGGACCGATGGATGTAATAAACTTACGGTCTTTGACTGGCTTTCAAATATGGATTTGCCTTTAGGGCAAAAACCCTTTGATTTTATGGAAGTCCGTTTTAAGAATAGCCGGAAAGAATTTTATAAAAATACCGAAGAGCTGCCCCTGCACATTGGCGACATTATTGCGGTAGAGGCTGCTTCTGGGCACGATATAGGCATTGTGAGCCTTACCGGTGAGCTCGTGCGTATACAGATGAAAAAAAAGCGGGAATCTTATACTAGCGATACTTTCAGTAAGATTTACCGAAAGGCTTCCCAGCGCGATATTGATGTATGGACAGAGGTTAAAGATCAGGAAGATGCTATGAAGGTGCGGGCGCGGCAGATCGCGATCAAGCTCAAACTGGAGATGAAAATTTCTGATATTGAATTTCAGGGAGATGGCTCTAAGGCTACTTTTTACTACACAGCAGAGGAACGTGTAGATTTTAGACAGCTTATTAAAGAATTTGCCCACGAGTTTCATACCCGTATAGAAATGCGGCAAATAGGTTTTCGGCAAGAAGCTTCCCGTCTGGGCGGAATCGGTTCTTGTGGACGCGAACTCTGTTGCTCCACGTGGCTTACTGATTTTAGATCAGTCACTACCGGGGCGGCGCGTTACCAGCAGCTTTCGCTTAATCCACAGAAACTGGCCGGCCAGTGCGGTAAATTGAAATGCTGCCTCAACTATGAGCTTGATTCCTACATGGATGCGCTCATGGATTTCCCCAGAACAGAACAAAAGCTGAAAACCGAAAAAGGAACCGCGGTATGTCAAAAAATAGATATTTTTCAGGGACATCTATGGTATGCTTACGAGGGCGAATGGATGAACTGGCACAAGCTTACCACGACGCAGGCTAATGAGATCATAGCCGCCAACAAGAATGCGATAGCAGTGGCAAGCCTTGAAGAATATGCCGCAGAACTCATTGATGATACTAAATCTGATTTTGGAAACGTTGTAGGGCAGGATAGCCTTACTCGTTTTGACCAACCCCAGAGAAGCCGCAAAAAAAGAAAAAAAAGCAGCAGCCAGCCCACTAGAGTAAAAAGCGATCCTAAAAAAGAAGCCAAAACCACTGGTGATGATGCGAAAAAAGGCAAGAATCCCAGAAGGCCTATACGGAAAAACAATCCCGTTGCTAAGAAGGAGCAGCCCAATAATAAGAATAAACAGAATAACGACAGGTTGAAATAAATGCGTAGTTTATTTTTAGTTTTGATGATAGCCCTATTCCTTTCTTCATGTGATAGGAACGCAGTATTTCATACCAATGAAGACCTGCCCAATTTTTGGCATAAAGATTCGGCGGTGGTTTTTAAGGTGAATGAACTGGACAGTGTACGATCCTATAATTTATTTATTACGCTACGCAACGACAATGATTACAAATACAATAATCTATTTTTAATTACCCAAATACAGTTTCCTAACGGTCGCACTCTTGTAGATACTTTAGAATACAATATGGCAAATCCTGACGGAAGTTGGTTAGGCACGGGTTTTGGTGACCTAAAGGAAAACAAGCTGTGGTACCGCGAGAATGTGCGCTTTAGCGAGCAGGGCACCTATACATTCTCAGTGCGGCAGGCAATGCGCCGAAATGGGGATGTGCAGCCCATTACCGCATTAGAGGGCATTCACGACGTGGGACTGCGCATAGAAAAAATCAAGTAATAAGAAACAATGGCCAAGAAAAAAACTTCAAAAAAAGGGAAAAGTTCTCAGAATAATTCAAAATACATCAAAATTTTCTGGGGAATTTTTGGTGGCGGACTTCTAGTTGTAGTCTTTCTTTTTCTTTTTGCCAGCTGGGGTCTTTTTGGCCCGCTACCTTCCTTTGAGGAACTGGAAAACCCAGAAAACAACCTTGCTACCGAAATATTATCTTCTGACGGTAAAACACTGGGGAAATTCTACAATGAGAACCGTACCCCGGTAAAATATGACGATCTCCCACAAAACCTTATCGATGCCGTGACCGCTACCGAAGATAGGCGTTTTTACGACCACTCTGGTATAGATGCGCGGGGCACACTTCGGGCTGTTGTTTATTTAGGTTCAGACGGCGGTGCGAGTACCATTACACAACAATTGGCCAAACTTTTATTTTCAGACACCCCCAGCAATAAAATAGAACGCATACTGCAAAAGTTTAGGGAATGGGTCATTGCAACACGCTTGGAACGGCAGTACACCAAGCAAGAGATCATCACCATGTACCTCAACAAAATGGGTTTTCTCTTTAATGCGATAGGGATCCGTTCCGCTTCGCGTATTTACTTTGATAAGGAGCCACGCGATCTGAAACCAGAAGAATCTGCAGTGATCGCTGGGATGCTTAAAAATCCAAGGCGCTACAATCCCTACCGGGAAATTTCAAAAGATAATTCCCTCAGGCGGCGCAACGTGGTTTTGGAATTGATGGAACAGACCGGAAAGCTCACCGCGCAGCAACGCGATAGTTTGATTGCGTTACCCATGAAAGTAACTTTTTCTCCAGAGGGTCATTCTGATGGTATAGCCACTTATTTTAGGGAATATCTGCGCGCATTTGTGACAGATTGGATCATGAAAAATCCCAGAGGTGTTGATAAAGACGGCAATGAAGATTATTACAACATTTACCGCGACGGTCTTGTGATCACTACCACAATAGATTCGCGGATGCAGCGCAATGCCGAAGATGCGGTTACCGCCCACATGGCTAATCTTCAGAAAGAATTTGACAAACAGAACATAAACAATAAAACAGCACCCTTTCGTGATATTTCAAAAGAGGATGAAAAGAATATTGTAGCACGTGCTATGCAGAACAGTGACCGCTGGAGCAAAATGGCCGCTAAGGATTTTACTGAAGAGGAAATTAAAAAATCCTTTGACATAAAAACAGATATGCGCATCTTTAGTTGGCAGGGTGATATAGACACCTTGATGACCCCTAGGGATTCCATATTGTATTATAAACGGTTTTTACGCGCTGGCTTGATGAGCATCACGCCACAGACCGGTGAGGTAAAGGCCTGGGTTGGGGGAATAAATTATAAGCATTTTCAGTATGATCACGTAAATATGGGTAAACGTCAGGTAGGATCGACATTTAAACCTTTTTTATACGCCACGGCCATAGATCAACTGCACCTTTCGCCCTGCGATACGTTGTCTAATGTACCTTACTGTATCCCTGCGGGGGAAATGGGTCTCACCGAAAACTGGTGCCCCGATAATTCTGGAGGTGAGTATGGTGGTATGGTAACCCTAAAAAGTGCCTTGGCTCGATCTATAAATACCGTTTCTGCAAAACTCATGCATAAAGTAGGGCCCAGACCGGTAATAGACCTAGTCGCTAAGCTGGGCGTAGATACGCGTAATATACAAGAAGTACCTTCTATAGCATTGGGTGCAGCAGACATAAGTCTGTTTGATATGGTTTCGGCCTATGCCACTTTTGCCAATCAAGGAGTGCACATAGAACCACAAATGGTAACAACGATCGTAGATAAAAATGGCACGATTCTTTATCAAAATGTTCCTAAAGCTGAAGACGTGCTCAGTAAAGAATCTGCTTATGTCATGCTTAACTTAATGGAAGGTGTTACCCAATATGGATCCGGTATACGCTTACGCACAGGGGCAAGCAATCGTTATGATCTTAAAAATGTGGTCACCGGGTATCCTTATGTATTCACAAACCCTATCGCCGGTAAAACAGGTACTACCCAAAATCAAAGTGATGGCTGGTTTATGGGCATCGTGCCAAACCTCACCACTGGTGTTTGGGTAGGCGGTGAAGACCGTTCTATACATTTTCCCACCATAACGATGGGTCAGGGTGCGGTCATGGCAATGCCCATCTGGGCGCTTTACATGAAAAAAAACTATGCCGATGATAGCTTGAAAATCTCCAAAGAAGATTTTGTACGCCCAGAAAATCTTTCTATTCGCGTAGATTGTGATTCTATCGCTAAAAAGCCCAAAAATCAAAGTTTTACTCCAGATGAACTTGATTTTTAATCTCCAGAAGGTTTAATTCCTGAGGCTTTCCCTCAAAGAAAAATCTTTTTTTCTGAAAACAACTAATGTAGAAGAGCGCTAAAAAGCGCTTTTTTGCATTTTTTTTTTAAAAAATTCACTTTCTTTTCAATCCCTTTTTAAATTGCAGAGGTCCCTACATCCCATTTTTGACCTTAAGATTTTGATAAATCCATGGCAAAACCCTGCCATTTTTGTATTTTTCTTAAATACAAAAATCCTTATGATAAAGAAGACCGTTGCATCAATTGAAGAAGCTCTTGCCGGAGTTGAAGATGGGATGACTATGTTACTGGGAGGTTTCGGTTTGAGCGGGATACCAGAAAATGCCATTGCCCAATTGGTCAACTTAAACGTAAAAGGACTCACTTGCATCTCAAACAATGCTGGCGTAGACGATTTTGGCCTTGGCCTACTCTTAAGAAAACATCAGATCAAAAAGATGGTTTCTTCATATGTAGGTGAAAATGGAGAGTTTGAACGCCAGATGCTAAGCGGTGAACTTGACGTAGAGCTTATTCCGCAGGGAACGCTTGCAGAACGCTGCCGTGCGGCGCAAGCGGGATTTCCGGCTTTTTATACTCCTGCCGGTTATGGCACAGAAGTAGCACTAGGAAAGGAAACCCGTGAGTTTAATGGAAAAATGTATGTGCTGGAAGAAGCGTTCAAAGCAGATTTTGCCTTTATAAAAGCTTGGAAAGGCGATGCCGCCGGCAACTTGATCTTTAAAGGTACCGCTCGCAATTTTAATCCAAATATGTGCGGCGCTGCAAAAATTACGGTTGCAGAGGTGGAAGAATTGCTTCCGGCAGGAGCATTAGATCCCAACCAGATCCATATTCCCGGCATTTTTGTACAGCGCATTGTTCAAGGTAAGAACTATGAGAAACGCATTGAGCAGCGCACGGTGAGAAAGGCCCTCCCCCTAGCCCCCGAAGGGGGGGACTTTTACTCGGGTGTTTAAGTCTGACGTAAAATGCTGATTTTGTATGGCTGGGAAGCTGATGTATTATAGCACTTAAAGAAGTGCAGGAATTAAGATTATCCAAGAATAAAAATAGCAATAATAATAAAAATTAGAATAAAATGGCACATTTGAGATTGGGCGATACAGCCCCAGATTTTACAGCAGAGACTTCCATGGGAACCGTTAAATTTCATGAATGGATGGGTGACAGCTGGTCTATACTTTTTTCACATCCCGCAGATTACACACCTGTATGTACTACAGAACTGGGCAGCGTGGCCAGCTATGCTGAAGAGTTTAAAAAGAGAAACGTAAAACCTATAGCACTGAGCGTAGACGGCCTCGTTTCCCATAAAGACTGGATCAAAGATATCAACGAGACCCAAAACACCACGGTGAATTATCCCTTGATCGCTGATGAAGATCATAAAGTGGCAGAACTATATGATATGATTCATCCCAATGCAGACAGTAAGGCCACGGTGCGTTCTGTATTTGTCATTGCCCCAGATAAGACTATTAAAATGATGCTCACCTATCCCGCTTCCACAGGAAGAAATTTTGACGAATTGTTACGGGTTATTGATTCGCTTCAGTTAACGGCATATCACAAAGTGGCAACACCGGCCAACTGGAAAGATGGTGATGATTGTGTGATCCTTCCTTCGGTAAAAGATGAGGAAATCAAAGAGCTTTTCCCCAAAGGGCATACGGAGATAAAGCCCTATTTGAGAATGACCCCGCAACCCAATAAATAGACCTATGCTTGACAAGACCGGAATCGCAAAACGCATCGCAAAAGAAGTTAAGGACGGCTATTATGTCAATCTCGGAATAGGCATTCCCACGCTTGTTGCAAACTACGTGCGGGATGATATAAATGTTGAATTTCAAAGCGAGAACGGAGTACTGGGCATGGGACCATTTCCGTTTGAAGGGGAAGAAGATGCAGATATCATAAATGCGGGCAAACAGACCATTACTACTTTAAAAGGTGCGTCCTTCTTTGATTCCGCATTGAGTTTTTCAATGATACGCGGCAAACATGTAGATCTCACCATTCTGGGCGCTATGGAAGTTGCCGAAAACGGCGATATTGCCAACTGGAAAATTCCCGGTAAAATGGTAAAAGGAATGGGAGGCGCGATGGATCTGGTCGCAAGCGCCGAAAACATTATTGTCGCCATGATGCACACGAATCGTGAAGGTGATTCTAAACTCCTGAAAAAGTGTTCGCTGCCACTTACCGGAGTGGGTTGTGTTACAAAAATAGTGACCAACCTTGCGGTTATTGAGGTCGTGGCTGAAGGATTTAAACTTTTGGAACGCGCTCCCGGCGTAAGCATAGAAGAAATTCAGAAAGCTACTGAAGGAAAGCTTATTGTGACCGGTGAGATACCGGAAATGGCAATTTAACCTCAAAAACGATCATTTTCGAGCAAATTTCAGGTGATTTATAGCATTAATCAGTCCTTATCTGAACAATAAGGACTGATTTTTATTTATACCTTTGGTGCCATTAATTCACTTCTGTAAGTAATCAATTGCATCGAGTGAAATAAAATTGACGCCTCAAATCCCTTTCGGAATCGCCTCTATCAATACTTTAGTATATTCATTTTGCGGCGCCCTATAAACCGCATCCGCCTCGCCAGATTCCACGATTTTACCTTCGCGCATAACCAGCAACTGGTCTGCCATAAACTTGACCACCGCAAGATCGTGGGAGATAAATAAATAGGTGAAACCAAATATCCCTTTAAGGTCATTCAGCAAATTGAGCACCTGCGCCTGTACCGAAATATCGAGCGCGCTCACCGACTCATCGCAGACGATAAATTTAGGTTTCAGGGCGATCGTTCTGGCAATCCCGATGCGCTGCCGCTGCCCACCACTGAATTCATGTGGATAGCGGTAATAATGTTCTGGCAACAGCCCAACTTCCTCGAGCAGTTTGATGGTTTCTTTATGGCGTTCTTTGCCATTGCTGTAAAGTCCATGAACCTGCATGGCTTCGGTGATCGCTCTACCTACCGTTAAGCGTGGGTTTAAAGAAGAATAGGGATCCTGAAAAATAATCTGAATATCCTTGCGCAGGGCACGCAATTCGGAGGTGCTGAGTTTGGCAATGTCCTTTCCCTGGTAAAAAATCTGCCCATGTGTGGCTTGATCCAGCTGCAGGATCACATTTCCCAAAGTAGATTTACCACAGCCTGATTCTCCCACCAGACCCAGCGTTTCGCCTTCATAAATTTTAAAACTAACGTCATCTACCGCGTGCACGGCTTCGACCTTTTTAAACAAACCGGCGTTACTGTAAAATGTTTTCTCCACATTTTTCACCTCGATAAGCGGTTTTTTAGCATAAATACGTTGATGTGTTTCCGTGCGTTCTTCTACGCTCACCACTTCGGTAGGTATATTCTCATTGAGAAAATCGGCTACGGTCGGCAATTTCCGCAGGCGCTCTTCCATCCTCGGTTTAGCGTATATGAGCGCTTTAGTATATTCTCGCTGCGGGTGCTTGAAAACGGCTTCAGCGGTGCCTTCTTCTACAATTTTACCTCTATACATGACCACCACACGGTTTGCGATCTCACTTATGAGCGCGAGATCATGCGAGATGAAGATAATGCTCATATGATTCTTTGCCTGCAACTCCTTTAAAAGTAGGATAATATCCTTCTGCACCGTAACATCAAGCGCAGTTGTGGGTTCATCTGCAATGAGGATCTCAGGCTCGCAGGCTATGGCCATCGCGATCATAACGCGCTGTTTTTGTCCACCACTTATCTCGTGTGGATATGCCTTAAAAACCGATGCTGGCCGAGGCAGTTTTACTTGCTCAAACAACTGTAAAACACGTGCTTTGGCTTCCTTTTTCCCCAGATCTGTATGTTGGCTCAAAACCTCTTGTACCTGAATGCCACAGCGCATAGAAGGATTTAGCGAACTCATAGGTTCCTGAAAAATCATGGAAATCGAATTACCTCGCAGCTTTTGAAACTCCTTTTCACTTTTACCCAGAAGTTCGTCGCCCTTAAAGCGAATGCTTCCAGAGGAAATCCTGGTGATTTTATGCGGTAAAAGGCCTAAAATCGCCAGGTTGGCCACCGATTTCCCCGAACCAGATTCACCTACGATGCCCAATATTTCATTGGTTTTTAGGTCAAAAGAAATATCTGTGAGCACGGGATTGATACGTTTATCACTTTCAAAACCCAGACTAAGATTTTTAACGGAAAGAAGTGGAAGTTCGTTTTGGCTCAAGTTAAAAGATTTACAATGTAAGTTCGGGACTCAGACCTGAAAGGTTTCAGAAACCTTTCAGGTCTTATGGTGTCAGCGTCCTTCAAAAATAGTATTTTCAAACCGAAACCACCTCATCCTCCATTAAAAGTGGCTCATTCCTGAAGCGTAAAATAATCTGGGCGATAGCTACCACATCGCGCTCACAATAGGCAATAATGCGCGCCACATCGTCTTCTTTATAAAATACATCGCGCACTTGGCTGCCGTCTATGTCAGTCTTTGGCGAAGGAACGCCAAGGATTTTGGTCAAAAGCTTCAGCGAGGTATAATGTTTATGATCGCCAAATTTCCACAATTCTAGCGTGTCGAGGTGCTTTACCTCCCAAGGCTTTTTTCCGAATAAATCCAGCTTAGAAGGAATCTGTATGCCATGCACTACCATTCTACGTGCGATAAACGGAAAGTCAAATTCTTTACCGTTATGGGCGCAAAGCAAGTGGTGTGTTTTGTTGAAATAGCTTTCCAGCAATTCCTTAAATTGGTTTAAAAGCTCTTCTTCGCTTCCGCTGAAAGTGGTCGTTCGGAACGTGCGCCCTTCCTCTTTCAGTTTAAAATATCCCACCGAAATACAGACAATCTTACCAAATTCTGCCCAAATTCCCGCTCGGTCGTAAAACTCGGCCGCGGTAAATTCTTCCTTCCGCTGATACTTGGTCTTATTACTAAAAAGCTGCTGATAATCAGCGTCCATCTCTTCATAAGACGCGTGTTGTGGCACGGTCTCAATATCAAGGAATAAGATATGTTCCAAGTTAATTTTATGAAGCATCGGTTTTGATTTTTTTGATTTTAAGGAGAATAAATAGTTGGCAATTCTTGAGTTCGCGTCTACCGTTCAATTGGTCAAAAGAAATATTTTTAAAAATAAGACCGATTTTAATATAGTTGTTTTCAGAGGTAATTCTCATATCCCCGTCCTCAATGGAAGTATAGTTATTATTTTCATGACTCTTCAATTTTTTTATCAAAGTGGTCAAGGGAATTTCTATTTGACTACGCCCATCTTTTTTTAGAATAAATTCTTGATTGGATAAATCATAGCTCAACACAAAACCATCATATATCTCAATTGGATTACTTTGGCCACTGCTTAAATAAACATCTTTCATAACATCATAGTCCTTAACACTGATGATATCTTTTTGCTCGGCGTAATAATTAAGATAACGAGTATGTGAATTTTCTGTTTCCTGTACTGTAATTCCCATGTTTTTTATGATGGAATCACTTATGCCATAGCCATTTTCCTTTTTAAATTTTAAAACCGGGTCATAGCCCAAAAATGCTTCTGCTTGAGAAAGCTTTCCGCGGTCAAATAAATAACGTGTGATCGATCCCAAACGAGATGCTTGTTCATGCGTGATATTTACTGTATCGGATACTTGTCGGTTTTGGTCTTGTTTCACTTTCGCGAAAGTGTTAACGAGACGTTCCATTTGTGCTAGTTGGCTGTTTTCTGAAACCGAAAATGCTCCCCATGGTCCCACAGACGTCAAAAAAATAAGTATTATAAGCGCAATGGGCAGATAGCGTAACTGTTTTTTTCGGCTAAATAAAAGATAAATTGCTGCGCCTGTTATAAAACAGGCCAAGACCATTAGAAAATAACGTTTTTCAGTAATACCATAATCAGCTACGCGCCTAAATATCGCGGTATACAAAAGGGGAAGTAGAGGTAGTAACAGCCAGTAACAAAACGGACTAAAGCCCTTTATGACGGCAGATTTATGCGTATGCCTTACTGGATGCACAATAAACTGAATGATAAAAAGCAATGCAGAAAGTGCCACTATAAGGTAACTTACCGCGCCCTCGGGCAGTTCCCAGCGTATGATAATCTTGACCGCGTAGGCATATAATATCAGGAGGTACAGAGCCGCCAACGGGATGAGGATAAACTTAACAAAAACACTGATGACGGTATCAAAATTGATCTTTAAGTCAAACTGTATGTTTTTTGGAAAATCCGAAAGATATACCCAAGTATTGACGATGCCCAAGCAGAATACAAAGAGCTGCACATATCGTTCTTCCCTAAAATCAATGTCAAAAAGAAACACCATAGCCAGCATCGCAAGTACCAAACCCACATAGAGCACACCAGAAAACAAAATGCTCCTAGCCAGGGCAATCAGAATATTCTTAAGGTAATTAAAATACGCGCCATCGTGCCATGTCATGATAAATGGGGCGCATAAAACTGCAATATGCCCAGCGAAAAAGTATAAAATGTATCGTATGTACGGCACTTCTTTGCCATAATCCTGATAATGTGGCGGAAGGCTGAAATATAAAAGGGCCAAAAGAGCAAGCATAAGCAGTTTCACCCACCACAGTTTTTCCGGTTTTTTGAACTGTTCTATAAAAAACTGGGCGCTGATCAACCAGCTGATTCCCAAGATTAAGGTGAGCAGCATGTTCAAATATTCTTTGAACAGTTTGGCGCCGTCGACATTTATAATGACCATAACAAAAAATGAACCTGCAATGGCCCAAGTGAGCGTTAATGGAAAACGTTTAAAGGCCGTTGTGGCCTTCACCGTAAATTCTGAAAATGAGGGGAATTTCATGAATTAAAATTTTTGCTCTTTACCGCTATTATTCATTTACCATGCGATATGCTTCGTCAAGATAAACATCCAGTTCTTTGGGAAAACCGTCCTCCCCGCGATCGCCTTGAGTATGCCCTAGCCGTACAACAATAAGATCGTCTTCCGGGATGACCATCACAAACTGGCCGAGGTGGCCGCGCATCATAAATAGGTCTTTTCCTTTATATTTTTTCAGCCAAAAACCATATCCATAAGATTCGCCTTTAAATCGTGGCTTTATCGATTTTGCAACAAATGTAGAATCTAGCAATTGCTTCCCGTTCCACTTTCCATAATCTTTATATAGCTTTCCGAAGCGAGCAAAGTCTCGGGCGTTTGACGCGATGCAACAATAAGCCTTGACCAGCTGGTGCTCTTCGCTATCTACTTGCCATAACGCATCAACTTCTGAACCCAGCGGTTTCCAGAAGGATTCAGACAGGTATTCTGCCATTTTTTTTCCGGTTGCTTTTTCGATTACCATAGCTAGCAATTCGGTATTTCCGCTAAGGTATTCAAAACCCTGCCCCGGCGAGCCATGCATTCCCCGTTTACGCATAACCGAAGCGAGATCGTCATCAAAATAAGCGCGCGTGGTCACGGAAAACGGACTGTAATAGGATTCGTCCCAGTTTAGACCGGAAGCCATTGAAGCGAGGTCGCCCACGGTCATTTTTGCAGCTGTGCCCTGGCTATATTCAGGAATAAAATCACCCACGGGTTGATCCAAACTTTTAATATGGCGCTGCATGATCGCTTTGCCCAGCAATCCCGTAACATAACTTTTTGCCATGGAAAAAGAGTTGCTTTTTGAAGTTTTACCAAAACCGTCATAATAGGCTTCATATAGCAAACTATCATTTTTGATCACCACATAGGCAACGCTACCAAATTTCTTATGCGTTCTCAGTAACGCCTCACTAGGTTTTGCCGTATTATACTTGCTATGCAGTGGCCACGGCTGTGGAGCGCCACTAGAAATCGTCATGTTATCAAATTTTTTGTAATCTTCAAGATAGGCAGTTGTATGACCCGTAAAATAAATGGTACGCACCGCTTTCAAAAGGTAATCGTAATTGAAGATATAAAGGATAAGGATGAGCAGCAAGCCCGTAAAGCCAATTAAGAAACGTTTGATGTATTTCATGTGTTGGATTTTATAGGTAATCTAGAGGCTTTTGGCTCCAAAATACCCTAAAAGGGTTTCTATTTATAAGGATCTCCCGACGCTGCAGATATAATGCAGATTAAATGAAGAATTAGACCTGGGATTATAAGCATAACATAGCCTACGGGAACAATTATTAGCCATAAAATCCCCTTTAAAATTTGCCCCTTGTAAATCTGACCAACCCCCGGGAAGAAGAAACTGAGAACGGCCGCAACGCCCGGACTCCATTTGCGCTGTGGAACGACAACCGTTGTATACTGCGCTGCGCGATGTTTTTCAGTCAGCATTTCCCCACAATATCTGCATTTTATGGCATCTATTTGAATGGTTTCAGCACAATAAGGACAGGACTTCATTCCGTAGTTCATTTTCTCATACGTATTTCAATGTGCTATAATTTGATAAATATAGATAAAATGGTTTTTATGGTCATTTTTAATGCTTTTTAACCGGTTTTTAATCAAAAAAGAGAGATTTGCCTAACTGGACTTTCATGTTCAAGCAGCCATTTTTTACGCCAGATACCGCCGGCATATCCGGTAAGCGAATGATCGCTGCCTATCACGCGGTGACAGGGAATTATAATACTTATGGGATTTTTACCATTTGCAGATGCCGCCGCCCGAATTACCTTAGGATCTCCCAATCGTCGAGCGATATCCATATAACTGCAGGTTTTTCCGAATGGAATTGCAGCCAATTGTTGCCATACTTTCTGCTGAAAAACGGTTCCTTGGAGATTCAATTTTAGGTCAAATTCCGTGATTTTCCCATCAAAATACTGCTTTAGCTGAAACACGGCCTGTTTCAGTTCGCTGGGGATTTCTTCCTTTTTAGTTTCAATTAAAAGTTCATCTCCAAAAATAACCGCTGCAAGGCCATTTTTATCCCCTTTTAGCTCGATTTTGCCTAAGGGAGAGTTTAAAACTGCCGTTTTCATAGATTTGATTTTTTATCAGCATCCGCGTTATTTTGTTGCTCCCCTTTATCGCTTTCTAAATTGATGCCCCGTCGTTTTGCGCGGCGCTTCCAGTTTTCGCGAGCCTGTTCCTGCATATCTTCAACGGTATCATTTTCATCCATAATCTCAAGTCCAAGGAGTGTTTCGATAATGTCTTCCATAGTAACAACACCTATAGTATTGCCAAATTCATCAGTAACCAGTGCGATATGTGTTCGCTGCTGTATGAAAGTTTCAAAAAGTTCGGGAATGGCTTTGTCAGCATGTACAATCTTGATATTTCGGCGCAAATCTGCCAAGGTTTTATCACCGTGTTCTTCAACGATTTCTTCCAGCAGGTCGTCTTTGAGTATAAAACCGGTAATGTTATTTGCGTTGTCCTTATAAACGGGGATCCTTGAAAATTTAAGATGCCGGTTCTTTTTATAAAAGTCACGCAGATTGGTAGATTCATCTTCGGTCACTACAACGGGAAATGGGGTCATCACGTCTTTGGCCTGTACTGATTTAAAAACCAGTAGGTTTTTAATTACCAGTGTTTCATTATCCTCAATCGCGCCCTCCTGCTCTGCCGCGTCTGTAAGCGCCATAAATTCTTCACGGCTCATGGTGCTTACGTGCGCAGATTTCCCCACCAGTTTTGTGATCTTTAATAAAAGCCACAATATACCTGTATACTTCAGCACAACAAGAATGATATTTAAGGCCTTTGCCGTAAAATTACCAAGGTTTTTCCAATAGGTCGCGCCTATTGTCTTTGGAATAATTTCAGAAATGACCAAAATCAAGATTGTCATTAAAGTGGAGATCAGAGCGACAAAACTGAGGCCAAAGAAAGAGACATCCCAACCATCTGCCGCGGCCATTTTACCCGCTTGGTCGCCCACAAGAATGGCACCTACTGTATGTGCGACCGTATTGAGCGTGAGAATGGCGATAAGGGGTTGGTCAATATCCTTTTTGAAATCTGATAACGTTTTTGCGTATTCCTTGCCTTCACTGCTTTTAATGCGTAAAAAACTGGGCGTTACGCTTAACAAAACGGCCTCTAATATGGAGCATAAGAAGGAAAAAAAGATTGAAATCAGCGCGTAGGCAAATAGTAGAAACATCGTGTTTTTTTGGTTTGAGCTAAAGATAATACAATTAGAAAAAGTAGTTTAAAATGTATTGAAAACCTTCAAAAACACTCCTAAAATGCGTTTATTTTTATAAAACGAAACATTTAAAATGAGTCAATATGGTTAGATTTACAGCTTAAAACAGCGGTTTTTGAGCAATAAATACCATTATTAATATTTCTGAATATGCTGGTTGAAATCTGTGCCAATTCATTTGAAAGCGCTCTGGCGGCGCAACAAGGCGGTGCAGACCGTATAGAATTATGCACAGAACTTTCGGTGGGCGGGTTGACTCCCAGCCACGGCCTCATAGAAAAAGTAGTCAGCGAGTTACAGATTCCCGTTCATGTTTTGATACGGCCGCGCAGCGGAAACTTCACCTACACCATGGCAGAACTGGATATTATGTTGCGCGATATTGACTTTTGTAAAATACTTGGTTGTGCCGGTATCGTGAGCGGCGCTTTACATGCTGATGGCAGTATTGCAGTAAAACCGCTGCAAATGCTGATTTCCCAAGCGCAAAATCTGTCCTTCACCTTTCACCGCGCCTTTGACTGGTGCCCAGATCCATATATTGCCCTAGATACGTTAAAACAACACGCTGTTAATAGGATTCTCACCTCTGGTCAACAATCTACGGCAGAAAAAGGATTGCCCCTTCTCCGCCAACTCCAAGAGCGTTCTGGTCAAAAAACTGAAATTATGCCCGGAAGCGGTATTAATATGAGTAATATTTCATTGTTTCAGGCCGAAAAATTTCAGAGTATTCATCTTTCCGCAGGCAAAACAGAACAGGTTCTGCGGCAAAAACCAGTGATTTCCATGCACAGTAAAAAACTTTTTGAAGAAGGAATTGTCACAACTTCAGATGTAATGTTAATCAACGAAATCGTTAGCGTTTGTAAGGGTTAAGAGTTTTTTCAAACGTATATTTTTCAGAATTATTAAATACCTTTTTATTTAACATTAATTTAAACTTCGATTGGTTCGTTTATTTCCGAACTGATTGTAGTTTTGCGGCTCAATTATTTAAGACGTTTGATACTTTGAAGAAGAAGGAAAATTTAATAGAACGACTTGGCGTGCATTTGGAATGTAAAGAACAGCTTGCCCCTCTTGCTGCACGCATACTATCAAATTTGGTCCTTACCGGCAAGAAGGGAGTGACCTTTGATGATATGGTTTGCGGCCTTGGAGCCAGCAAAAGCACCATTTTTACGCATTTGACCAATTTACAGGCGGCAAAAAAAATCTCGTATTACACCAAACCGGGCGATCGGAAGAAATATTTTGTGATCTCCCCAGATGCCATGTTGCAATCTATGACCGAAATGATCAAAAACTGGAACATAGAGCGTGAACTGCACCTTGAGATTATGGACTACAAACAAGAAATAAATAAAAATCTTGAGGAAAATAACAAGCCTGACGAAGCTTTTGACATGGAATTTCACAAAGACTATTTAAACTTTTTGGAACAGGCAACTTCCTCCATGCAAAAATTACGTGACAACCTTACCACCAAAATTAAAAACGATTAATTACTACAAAAAATGAAAAAGAGAACTCTAAGTTATATACTTCCGGCTTTTTTGGGAGTTTCTATCCTTATCACTGGTTGCGGTGGGGGGGGGGAGCAACAAGGGCAGGCACAGCAGCAGCAAATGCCTACTTTACCCGTTATAGAAATACCTACCAAAACGGTAACCGGTTATAATTCTTATCCTACAAGTATAGAAGGCATTGTAAATAGCGATGTACGTGCCAAAGTACAAGGGTATATTCAGGAAGTGCTGGTAGATGAGGGGGAAAAAGTAAAAAAAGGCCAGCCTCTTTTTAAGCTCGAAACCCTGTCGCTCACCCAGGATGCCAATGCTGCTGAGGCAAATGTAAATGCTGCTCAGGTAGAAGTTGATAAACTAGAGCCACTGGTTGAAAAAGATATTATTAGCAATGTGCAGCTGGAGACTGCAAAAGCGCAACTGCAACAGGCAAAAAGCAGTTATAGCAGTATAGCAGCCAATATAGATTATGCCACGATCAAAAGTCCGGTAGATGGTTATGTGGGCGCGATCCCTTACCGTCAGGGAAACCTAGTGGGTCCTACTGTCCAAATGCCACTTACCGTAGTAACAGATATTAGAAAAGTATATGCTTACTTCTCAATGAACGAATCTGATTATCTTACTTTTTTACAAGAAACTGAAGGAGAAACACGGCAAGAAAAAATAGACAATTTTCCTGAAATTTCCCTTGTGCTAACAAACGGGACCGTTTTTGAGCAAAAAGGGGAAATACAAACCGTTACGGGACAGATAAATCAAACTACGGGCACCGTAAGCTTTAGGGCGGTTTTTGATAACCCCAACCAGCTTATCACCAATGGAAATAGTGGTATCATTAAAATTCCTGTCACTTACGAAAATGTAGCTGTAGTTCCACAACAGTCTACCTACGAGCGGCAAGGTAGTATCCTTGCTTACAAAGTGAACGGTGAGGATAAAGTACAATCTACCATCTTGAAAACAAAAGCCACAGTGGGCAATTTATACGTAGTTGAATCTGGTGTGAAAGCAGGCGATATGATCGTTGCAAAAGGGGCAGGAAGCTTAAAGCCTAATGCTACCATAAAACCTCAGAAAACAAATTTTGACAGTATTGCAAAGCCAGTAGAAAAGCTATTCCAGTAAAAAAACAAAAAAACCATGCTAAAAACATTCATAGAAAGGCCTGTCCTCTCTACAGTAGTCTCAATTATTATTGTGATACTGGGCATCTTAGGCCTTACCGCCCTACCCATTACCCAATATCCAGATATTGCCCCTCCCACAGTAAAGGTCTCGGCCTCGTATAACGGAGCCAGTGCCGAAACTGTCCTGGAAAGTGTTATAATACCTATAGAAGAACAGATTAACGGAGTGGAAGGGATGACTTACATAACCTCTACCGCTACAAATAATGGTACAGCCTCAATTACAGTTTATTTTGAGCAAGGTACAGATCCAGATATTGATGCGGTAAACGTACAGAACAGGGTTGCACTTGCAAGTCCACTCTTGCCTCAAGAAGTTACCCAGGCCGGTGTAACTACACAAAAGCAACAAACAAGTTCTTTAATGTTCCTGTCATTTTACTCAAAAAATGAAGCCTATGATGGTACTTTTATTGCAAATTACCTAAACATCAATGTAGTACCTGAGTTTAAAAGGGTTAACGGAGTTGGTGATGTAAGAGTATTCTCCAGCCAGGATTATGCCATGCGTATTTGGTTAAAGCCGGATAAATTGGCAGCATACAATCTAGTTCCTGCAGACGTTACCGCCGCCCTAAACGAACAAAGCCTGGAAGCGGCTGCTGGTACCTTAGGGCAAAATAGTGCTGAAACTTTTTCCTATACCATAAAATATAGTGGTCGTTATAAAGAAGAAGGTCAGTACGAGGATATTATTATTAAAGCGCTCGACAATGGTCAACTTTTAAGGTTAAAAGATGTTGCCGAAATACAGCTTGACGCACAATCCTACCAGGTAAGTTCACAAACCAAAGGTTATCCCAGTGTGAGCATGGCTGTTTATCAGACAAAAGGATCCAACGCTCAAGAGATAATAGATGATATTAAGGCTAGGCTGGCTGAACTTGATGATGATTTTCCCGAAGGAATGGAGGTTTTTATCCCGTATGATACTAACGAATTTCTAAATGCGTCCATAGAAAAAGTTGTATATACCCTAATTGAGGCCTTTATCTTGGTCTTCATAGTGGTTTTTGTATTTCTTCAGGACTTTAGATCTACTTTAATCCCGGCCATTGCGGTTCCGGTTTCCATTATAGGTACCTTTTTCTTCCTCAACCTTTTTGGCTATTCCATTAATTTATTAACGCTTTTTGCACTGGTCCTGGCCATTGGTATTGTGGTAGATGATGCCATTGTGGTTGTGGAAGCTGTTCATGCTAAAATAGATGAAGGGGCACAAGATGTTAAAAAAGCAACCTTAGAGGCCATGCAGGAGATTGCCGGGGCTATTATTTCCATTACCCTGGTCATGGCGGCTGTATTTATTCCGGTAACATTTATAACCGGCCCCACAGGGGTATTTTATGAGCAATTTGGGATCACCCTTCTCGTGGCCATTGTAATTTCTGCGGTAAATGCCCTAACGTTGAGCCCGGCGCTGTGTGCTCTTTTCTTAAAACCCCATCATGAAAAAGAGGAGAAAAGTAAGAAGAAAAATATTTTGCAACGCTTTTATGCCGCGTTCAACCGCGGATTTAATGCTACCATACACCACTATGGCAAATCACTGAATTTCTTATATAGGAATAAATGGATCACCGCGGTAGTCCTAATTCTTTCTGGTGTAGGTATTTGGTGGGCCTCTACCACTATCCCTACAGGATTTGTTCCTAATGAGGATAAGGGTATTGTCTTTGCAAGTATAGAACTACCCCCTGGCTCTTCCCTGGATATGACCCACGCGGTGAGCCAAGAACTGTATAGCAAATTAAAAAACATACCTGGGATAAACGGTTTGAATATGGTAGACGGTTTTAGTCTCATTAATGGCCAGGGGAGTAATTACGGCTTGGGTTTCATCAAACTTGATGACTGGTCAAAAAGGGAAGAAGATTCCCTTTCTGTAGAAGCTATTACGGGCAAACTCTTTGGTGTAGCTTCTACTATACCTAATGCTAATATTATATTCTTTTCCCCACCCAGTGTACCAGGTTTTGGCGCATCATCTGGGGTAGAAGTTAACCTTCTGGATAGAGCTGGCGGCGATTTCACAGAGTTGGATAAGGTGAATCAGGATTTTATAAAAAGCTTAATGTCCCATCCAGAGATCCAGTATGCCCAGTCTGCCTTTAATACGAACTACCCTCAATATCAAATGGATATCAATGTACCCTTGGCCAAACAAAACGGGGTACCTATCAGTAATATATTCCAGACCATACAGGGTTATGTAGGAGGTATATATGCTGCAGACTTTTCCAGATTTGGTAAACAATATAGAGTGTACATCCAGGCCTTACCCCAAGATAGGGCAGACAAAGCCGATCTAAACCAAATGTTTGTACGTACTGCAAATGGAGAGATGTCGCCTTTAAGTGTGTACGTTAAGCTAGAAAGGGTTTTTGGGCCACAGGCCGTGACGCGTTTTAATTTATTTAACTCAACTAAACTCAATGTTGCTATGAACCCCGGTTTTAGTTCAGGTGACGGTATTGATATCGTAAATCAGGAAGCTGCCAAATTACCCAGTAATTACGAAACAGCTTATTCTGGTCTCACCCGTGAAGAAGTAAATGCAGGAAACCAGACCACATTGATCTTTATGTTGTGTATCGTATTTGTGTACTTCTTGCTAGCGGCACAATACGAAAGCTATCTTTTGCCTCTTTCTGTAATATTATCGCTTCCCTTAGGAGTGTTTGGCGCTTACCTGACCACAAAACTCACAGGGCTTGAGAACAACATCTTTTTCCAGATTGCCCTTATTATGCTCGTGGGGCTGCTGGCAAAAAACGCCATTCTTATCGTAGAATTTGCCATACAAAGAAGGAGACGGGGGGAAAGCATAGTAGAATCTGCCATAAACGGTGCCAAGGCACGTTTGCGGCCCATACTCATGACCTCCTTTGCATTTATCCTCGGCCTTATGCCATTGGTTTTGGCAAGCGGGGTAGGCGCTGCCGGTAACCGCTCCATAGGTACAGGTGCTGTAGGTGGCCTGCTTATAGGTACGGTCCTGGGTGTTTTTGTGATCCCCATTCTGTTTATTGCATTCCAGTGGTTGCAAGAAAAGATTACCGGTGCCCCCGATGCCGCAAGTGACAAATTAGAAATTTCAGAAGAAAACGCGTAATATGAAAACCAATAGAATTTATACCCTTTTGCTTCTTGTAAGCGTACCCATTATACTGAGTTCTTGCTTTGCGGCAAAAGACTATGAACAACCGAAAGTGATCAACGAAGCAAATTTTCGCACAGATCACATAGAAGATAGTCTTGTAAACAGTACAGACCAGGATTCTACAAGTATGGCAACCATGTCTTGGACCGACTTGTTTACAGACCCCGTTCTGGATGAGTACATAGAACGCGGCCTGGAAAATAATATTGACATCCGTGTGGCCTTACAACAGATCCTTGCCGCTCAAGCCTATTTTAGACAGGGGAAAGCAGGTTTTTTCCCTACCTTACAGGGCAACGCTACTTATACGCATCAGGAACTTTCTGGCAATAGTCAGTTTGGCAGTTTGTTCTCAGCCCTTGATCAATATGAAATGAACGGAATGCTTTCTTGGGAGGCAGATATATGGGGTAAAATACGCAGTAACAAACGCGCATACCAAGCTAGCTACTTACAATCTGTTGCTGCTCACAAGGCCGTAAAGACACAGCTTATTGCGAACATTGCCTCAACATATTATCAATTGCTGGCCGTAGATGAGCAAATACGCATTACCAAAGAAACGGTTACTAACAGGGAAAACAGTCTCGAGACTACAAAGGCGCTAAAGGATGCTGGTAATGTGACCGGTGCCGGTGTAAAACAGACCGAAGCTCAACTTTATACAGCGCAGGCAATTTTAGTTGACCTTCAAAATCAAGCGCGTTTACTGGAGAACACCCTTTCAATACTTATGGGCGAAGAGCCACATGAGATTGTTCGAACAAAGCTGGGTAGCCAAGTAATAAGCACAGATCTAACTATAGGTGTGCCTACATTGCTACTGCGCAACCGTCCCGATGTTATTGCGGCAGAATACAATCTCATTAATTCGTTTGAGCTTACCAATGTGGCACGCAGCAGTTTTTATCCCTCCATTACACTTTCGGCTACCGGGGGGTTGCAAAGTTTGGATATCGATAAGCTTTTCAGCAGTGGTTCTCTTTTTGCAACCATTGTGGGAGGTCTTGTACAGCCCATTTTTAATGGAAGACAGATACGCACGCAGTACGAAGTAGCACAGTCGCAACAGGAGCAGGCACGTTTAAATTTTAGGCAGGCCATACTCACCGCAAGCAGGGAAGTTTCCGATGCACTTTATACATACCAAGCTTCTACAAAAAGAATAGAAATAAAAAAGAAAGAGTATAGCGCTTATCAAACCGCGACAGATTATTCGGAAGAATTACTAAATAATGGACTTGTTAATTATCTGGAAGTGCTCACCGCGCGGGAAAACACACTTAATTCTCAGCTAGACCTTATTGATGCAGAATATGGCCAACTCAATGCTATGGTCAATTTGTACCAGGCGCTGGGTGGCGGCTGGCAATAGGCCCTTTTAAATGCTACTACCAAACCCCTTTTGAAAATATTCAAAAGGGGTTTGGTCTTATGTATGTGTTTAGCATCCATATATTTTTCTGAATATGAATGGACCGGAGCAATTTGAGTTTTTCTTCTGAAAGGTAAAAATTGCTTTGGGAGTCTAAAATCGATGCACTGGGCATCAAATGTTGTAATTAGATGAAAAAACTGCTTTTTCTGTTTTCTCTAATGCTCGCAGGCAGTCTCCAGTCACAGAATTTCCCTTCTCCTGATGAGCCCAAAACCAGCACATGGAACGATTTTACCTATGACCTGGGAAACATTTTCAAAGGTGTAGGTAATGCCTATACGCAACCCCTGCGGTGGCAGCGCGATGATTATCTTAAACTGGGAGGAGTTGCTGCTGGCACCTTGGGTTTTTATCTCGTAGATGGGGAAATCAACCGTGCCCTTACCAGAAATAAGGAGGAAACCCCACATGTTCTGCTCAATTATGGCTTTTATGCGGGAAAACCGCAAAATAACTACGCCATTACTGGGGCGGTATATCTGACGGGGCTGATTTCCAAAAATGAAAAGCTGCGCCGCACTGGCGTACTGCTCATCTCAAGCGCCACGGCTACCGGTTTGCTACAGCAATTCATAAAGTCTGGCCTTGGTAGGGCCAGACCTGCCACAAATTTAGGCAAGAACCATTTTAAGCCTTTTGATCCCAGTTCCTCCTACAGTTCCTTTCCTTCTGGGCATGGTATCCTTACTTTCACCACAGCGCACATTCTTGCCAAGCAATTTAAAAGTAAATGGGTGAAAGCGGGATTTTATACCTTGGGGACCATCCCGGGTATTTCTCGCATTGTTGAAGATGCGCACTGGGCAAGTGATGTGTTTTTAAGTTGGGCAATGAGTTATTTTATTGTAGAATCGATAGATCGTTATCTCGATAGTAAGTACGATGAAAAATACAATGACGGCAAGCCGAAAAAAACAGCTTTGAACCTTAGTTTTAGCGGAAATCGAATAGGCGTTCAATTTATCTTTTAATGACTTCCAGTTTAATATTCTTCCGAAGGATTAATAAAACGCAATTCATATCCTTAAAAACATCTGTTTTATGCTAAAAAATGACCAAAAACCGCTATAAATTAGTTGTTGAATCACTAAAACTGCTTAATTTAAGTTGACATTTGCAAGCATAAAGGCGCTATGCGCTATTTTGACTTTAAAACCAATATGATGAAATCCATTATCCCTATTTTTTGCACCACTTTAAGCCTTTTCCTACTTGCGGGCTGCAATGATAAAAAAAAAGAAGAAAAAATCTTTCCCGAAGCGGTTCAGACAAAGGCAAAGGTTGAGCAACCTTTGCCAAACCTTATGTACGTGATTGCGCCCAGCGGCCTCTTACTGCGCAAAGAGGATAATGTAGATAGTGAGCAGATGGGAAAAATGCCTTATGGGGCGAGTGTTAAAGTGTTATCCAGGCCTGATAATTCAAGTATTGAGGTGTCGGGAATAGAGGGTCATATGATACAAGTGCAGTATAATGATATTACCGGTTATGCTTACGATGGTTATCTCACCCGTTTTAAAGTCCCTCAGCGCAAGGAAACGCCAGAACGCTATGCAAGCCGCCTTAAAGAAGATTTTCCTAAGGTTAGCGCTGGTAGCGGGAATGGAGAAAAAGATAAGGCCTCTGCCACTTCTACCCAACTCGTCATTCCTGCCGGAAGCTGGAGTGAAGCTTTTTTAATAGCAAAACAACTGTACGATATTCCTGCGGAATACAATTTCCCCGGTCTTAAAGGGCCAGATAAAAGCAGTCTGCAATCGCGCCAAGAGCACGCATTCACTTCTACGCTGGAAGCAGAGCGTGCTAAAAATACCTTGACGAGCATTAAGTATACGGAAAGTGCACAAAGTCTTTCGAGAACGGTCAAAATTACCCAGGACGGTGATTTATACAAGTTGGCCCAAAATACAACAGCAGACTAAAAAATGGCTTTCTTACTCGAAAATTGGTCTATTTTAGCCGTAAAATAGAAAAGCCCAACCGAATTATCGGTTGGGCTTTTTTTAAATAACTAGATTTTGAGTGCTAGTTAATGACTATTTTCTTCACGATATTCCTGCTTCCGGAAGTAATTTTTACCAAATACATACCACTGCTTAAGTTACTGAGCGTTAGATTCTGCTTTCTATAACTTAGATCATAATTTTTAGAAAATACCTCTTTCCCGTTAATATTGAATACCTGAACAGCAGAGTCACCCAAGTCTATGGTAGATGCAAGTGTTATATTTCCATTAGAAATGGTGGGATACATACTTAACTGAGAAGCGAGCAATGGTTCATCTACAGATAATGTCTGCTTATTGATAGAACGTATCGCCCAGCCAAAACTGGTTACCGCAGCATCTGTAATAAGCCTAAAACGAAGCACTACATTATCACCTATCTCAAAAACATCTTCCTCATCTTCGGTTTGCTGTAAAAGATTTAATGACTGACTTTTAAAAAGGTCATCGCTGATTACGGGAGTTTGCCCATCTGCCACGTTGCTGTAGACTTCTAGCCACTCTGGAAAGCGCTCTGCGTCATACACATCAAGCGCTACCCAATTGCGAAGATCTTTAGATGCTTCAATGGTTACATAATCATAGATCCCGCCGGCATCACCAGGCTCTACAATCGCTACATCTTCATAGTTAACTGTCGCAGATGAGGCAGTGATTGTTATCGGTTTCTTTAAGATCGTTCTATACTCCCTGTTGTTAAAGTAGGGATGATCAACGTTGTTCAATACCGGCTGACTCAATGTACTGTCTACGGCATCTATTTTAAATTCACCTTCAAAATCAAATACATCTTCAGGCGCGAATTCATTGATGCTAACAAATTCTGCTGCAGCATCGTAATCAACGATCACTACCTCAACTTCTGCCGCGATGGATTTTTTTCCATCATGGGTAATCTGTACTCCGATGGTATGTATTCCTTCATCTAGGTCTTTTACGGTATACCTGTTTGTTGCTCCGGCAGAAAATTCGTTCTGAACTGAGGCATATAAACTGTCGTCAACAAAAATATTCACATCATCCACCAAGGGCTCTTCTACATTAAAGACCACGATAGCATTTGTGCTCTCAATGGATTCTTGATTGCCCTCAACAATGGTTGGTGGCGCAAAATAGGCTGGGGGCTCATATCCTGCAAGTTCATCTAGCGTTGCCGACCATACGCCACGACCATGTGTAGCAACAACCACCTGGTCGTTTACGATCTTAAATTCCCAGACAGAAACTGCAGGCAGACCGTCTACAATTGACCAATTCGCACCACCATCTTCCGTTTGAAAAACACCAAGATCAGTCCCTACCCAGAGCACATTTTCATCAAAAGGCATTTCAACCAGACAATGTATGGCGACGTCTGGGAAACCACGGTCTTCTCCTTGTGAAAATCCTGAAATATCTTCCCAATTTTGGCCAAGATCATTAGTTTTTAAAACCTTTGCACCTCCTTGTGAAGAGAACAATGCATAGGCGCGATCCGGATTAGTAGGTGACGTTTCCAAACCAGATATGTAAAGGTTGTGCGCCCTACCATCACGTGGGTCTATAAATGGCACAGTAGGCTGAAAAGACTTTCCATTATCCTGAGAAACATGTAACACGTAACTTCCTGTTTCAGTCATCGCGTTTCCTGCCCAGACCACATCTGGATTTGCCACAGACACGTTAACATCCAGCGCACTCGAAGCGCCAACCGAAAAATTATTGGGTATAGGTGTAAGTTTCCATTGTTCAGCAAAATTCATAGATCTCCATACTCCACTTATGGAAGGGCTAAAAACCACATCTGGATTATTATTTGCGTTGGATATTTTAGAATAAAAAGGGGACGTACCTGCTCCAGATTCACCATGAGTCGCATAAAAGCCATTGTTACCGTCAAAACGGGCAAAATTATTGTACTGTGATCCCACAATGTATTTGTTGGTGTCCTTGTAATTCCAGATTACTTCAAAACCATCCCCGCCCAGTGGCTTGAGATAATTTGTAGCTGCATTTGTGTTTTCTTCAAAAGAGATGTGGGAACCATTATCCTGCGCTCCAGCCACATAAGAATTGGAACCATTACGCTTATCAGCACCGTAATATTGGGTGCTATTGAGTCCTATAGCCATTGTAGACCAGTCTCCTTCCGTAGTAGCAGGGTCTGCGAGGTAATCTGTGGAATACACGCCGCCATCATTAGAGAGTACAAGTTTAAAATCTTCGGCTTCTTCTCCTTTGATCCAGGCTAAACCATGCTGATCAACATGCACGTAATCATTCAGTTCATCATTATAACCAGCAGCAATAGGTATGAATTCATAATTTAATGAATCGGTTATGGTAACCTTGTGCACCACAACACCCCCTGCATAAAATACATTTTCATCATAGGGATGCATTGTTATGATATTATCGTACCAACCCTGACCGGTGAGTAAATTGCCTGAAGCAGGAGTCCCATCATATCCTAAAAGCGTAAAGGTTTCGCCAGCATCTTTAGTCACATAAAAATCGGTATTCACGGCAGATGCGCCTGACGGGGAATAAACACCCAAAACCACTTCATCTGGATTTGCTGAAGAAATATCAAGCTCAAAACGCTCATTGTTAGGATTGTAATCATCCCTGTTGAAAACTACTTCCCATGTATAACCGCCATCTGTACTTTTTACTATACCTAGACTATTTACGCCTCCATACATCACATTATAGTTGCCAGGAGTTGCATTCAGGTCTTGAACATTTGTGCTGCTTATGCTATCTATAGGCTTAAAATTCTCTACCCCAAAGGTTTTTTTCCAATTAGCCCCGCCATCTGATGTTACATAGATACCCGTGGCACTTCCCACTGCAAGACTGTCAGCATCGTTGGGGTTTATGGCTAGACGCCCTATCCCTCCGAAATCTTTAGTGTTCTCTAAATATTCCCAGCTCGCACCGTCATCAACGGATTTTAAAAGACCTATTCCTCCAATCGCATCCAAATTGTTATAAGGTTCTCCCGTTCCTAGAAATATGGTCTGGGGAGCGCTCTCGCTGATTGCGACGGTAGAAGTTGCCAGATTAGGCACTTTATAATCAGTCACATTGCTCCAAGTGGCGCCAGCATCTTCGGTGATCCACAGACCGCCGCCCACTGTACCAGCATACCATTTATCTGGGTTGCTGGGGGATACGAACACCTTACGGGTTCGGCCCGGCACGTTTGCGGGACCGCGCTCCTGCCATGTGGCCGTGGGCGCCCTCTGAGAACTCATTGCTGCCGACTTTTGCTTGGCCTTTTGAAATTCCCGCATCAGATAACCTTCTTTATATGTAGATTCTTTTGCATCGATGGGTTTCATAATACTCGCAATATATTCTGCGATAAGCTCTATTCCCTTTTTGCCTCCCTCTTCCTCTTCTTCCTCTTCCTCTTCTGCATTTTCTTCTACCACCTTGCCTTTTTTGACAAGATTAAAGTCCTTGATTAAAGCGAGATCAGTTGTTTTTTCCTTTTTCTGCGTGTCCTCACAGGAGGAAACCATAAAAATCCCCATAAGGAGAATAAATAGTTGCAGCGTGTACTTGTGTTTCATAATGTGGTTTTTAGTTGGGTGATTGAATATTTAGGTTTGAGTAATATATGGAGTAAGTGATTTTTATAGGCTATCCTTTAGTTTTACGATAACAACTTTAGTTGGTGTGTTAGTTAACGGGATGTCGTCTGGGTTTTCAGAAATAGGTTTACGCTCCATCCCAATGTAAGGAATTAGTTTTAGCGAGTTATTATCGTTCCACTGCACATCTACGCCTTGGTAACTGTCTTCTTTAATGCACTTTTGTGTGGCTGATTCATAAACTGCATAATTTATGATTGCCATAGGACTTTTTGGTGAAACTATTTTTTCCACCTTTAACAAATACGTTTTTGATTGATTGAAAGTTTCTGTCTTTATCGTATCCTGCTGAATAGAGATCATCCTTTCATTTTTTGACAAATCGGAATCCATCTGCTCTTTATTTTCTTGCGTTTTACATTGTACTGAAGCATAACTTAATAACGTAAATAAAGCTAAACAGCCGAATTTAGGAATAGATAAATGGAAGAAATAAAAGTAATTTCCTTTCAATAGAAGTAAATTTTAAGGGTTTATACACGTTTAAACTCCTTAAATTTATTTAAAAAAATCTAAAAAACTCGTTATTTAACTTAAGTATTGGTTTTTTCTTGATAAAATGACTTTAATTAATAGTTATTTGTTTTTTCCTTGAATGTCCATTTTAAAAACGGTCTTATACCCAATTGCGAATTATAATACCTTTTCTCGCCAGTTACCTCCTGTCCTAGCCAGTTAGGCTTTTCAAAATTTTCGTCGGCTGCGTTAAGCTCTATTTCGGCGACGATAAGTCCTTCGTTTTGGTCAAAAAATTCATCGATTTCATAGGTTTTCTCTCCAGCTTTAACGTGATAGCGCACTTTATTGATACTTCCCGGTTGACAAAGTAACAAGAGTGCTTCCGCTTCTTGTAGGTCTATTTCCTTTTCCCATTCAAAACGGGTGGTTCCACCAGATTCTGAAAGTCCCTTAATGGTTAAAAAACCTTGTTCCCCAGCAATACGCACTCGAACGGTTCTAGCAGGATCACTGTTCAAATAGCCTTGGGTAATGCGCCTTTTAGCAAAAGATTCATCTTTAAAAGCATTGTTTTTAACTAAAAACTTTCGTTCTATTTCAAGCATTTTCATCGGCTATTTGTTGTATTTCGTTAGATTCAATTAGAGGCTTTATATAACCGTTTTTGGCCACAAAACGCATGGTTTTAGCGGTTTTCATCGGATTTATACTGCGGTATTTGCGCAATGGCCCCAGCAAAAGTGGGTTAATGATTTTAAAAATTCCGATGGCGAAATTTTCCGCGGTTCGACTTTCCTCACGGTCACCGGCCAGCAATGCCGGTTGCATAAAGTAACAGTTTTTTATGGAAAGTTGTAAGATATCGCGCTGCATTTCCCCTTTGGTGCGGTTGTAAAAAATACGGCTATCAGCGTCAGCGCCCAGTGCAGAAATCGCAATAAAAGTAGCAATACCATTAGCTTTGCAAAGTTGCGCTGCCTGCAGCGGAATTCCATAATCTATGGCCTTATAGGTTTTCTTATCCTCTGTTTTGGCCTTTGTGGTACCTATGCAGCTGAAAACCACATCGGCTTGAAATCGCGCTGCCTCCTTTTCCAGCTTAAATAGATCCACCACGTGCTCCGTAAGTTTAGGATGTTTTAAACCCGATTTTCTACGATGAAAACTAATGACTTCTGCATAATCATCGTCTTCAAAAAGTTGCTTTGCTAAAACGGTTCCTGTCAGACCGGTAATCCCTAAAATTATCGCTTTTTTTCCCATAGTTCCCGTAGTTTTTTTCATTTCTGCCCGTCGACAAGCTCAGGATAAATTACGCTGGAAATCTCATCGATAAAAGCCAATTTACGACAACCCAATCAACTTTCTAAAGTAAAAACCGCCTGAAAATTGGATAGCCCCTTTCAAAACTTGTTTAGACCATCCTGTCGGCAGGCAGGAGTTTCGAAACGACAGGAAACCATAAAAACCAACGGAAACAGTCGAAAACTGCCTTATTTTATCAAAAAACGGCAATTTCCGATGAAAAACGAATTGCGCGTTAGGGATTGAAGTGGAAATCCTTTTTGTGAGGCACGAGCAAAAAGATTGTAACGGAAAGCCCGACCCGCAGGGAAACGCCCAAAAACGGATCAAAACAGTCCAAAAACAGCATTATTTGGTCAAAAAACAGCATAATTTAATTTGAAAACGAATTTCGCGATAGGGATTAAAGTGAACCTGCCAGCCCCTCCGGGAGGAAGCCTTTTTGTGAGGTCCGAACAAAAAGATTGCAGCGAAAAGCCCGACCCAATTGGGGAACGCCCAAAAACCTTTTATAATGATAATCCAAACTGAATTCTTAGCGTAATTTTGTAACTGATGAATCCAGACGAACTTCCCGCACGCAAGATCATTCACGTCGATATGGATGCTTTCTACGCGTCGGTAGAACAGCTAGACAATCCAGAACTGCGTGATAAGCCAGTTGCCGTGGGCGGAAGTTCTGACCGTGGCGTCGTTGCCGCGGCAAGTTATGAAGCCAGAAAATTTGGAGTCCGCAGCGCTATGGCCGGTGGTCTTGCTCGCAAGTTATGCCCACAGCTTATTTTCGTAAAAGCCCGTTTTGACCGCTACCGCGAAATAAGCCAACAGATACGTGCCGTTTTTCTGGAATACACAGATCTGGTGGAACCGCTATCGCTAGATGAGGCGTACCTGGATGTTACCCAGAACAAAAAAGGCAATCCCAGCGCCACCCTTATCGCCAGGCAAATACGCAAGCAGATCAAAGAAAAGACCGGGCTGAATGCTTCGGCAGGTATTTCAATCAATAAATTCATCGCTAAAGTGGCCAGCGATATCAATAAACCCAATGGTCAGAAAACGATCAATCCAGAAGAAGTGATCCCGTTTTTAGAACAGCTGGAAATCAGAAAGTTTTATGGCGTAGGCAAGGTTACTGCAGACAAAATGTTCCAGTTGGGCATTTTTACCGGTGCCGACCTAAAAAAAAAGGATCTTGATTTTCTTACCGATCATTTTGGCAAGAGCGGTGGTTATTATTACAATGTGGTGCGCGGCGTGCATAACAGCGCCGTAAAACCTAACAGGATCAGGAAATCGCTGGGCGCTGAACGTACTTTTAGCGAAAATATCTCCTCCGAAATTTTTATGATGGAACGGCTTGAAAACATCGCCGAAGAAATAGAACGCCGACTCAAAAAATCTGATGTCGCCGGAAAAACGGTCACACTAAAGATAAAATACAGTGATTTTACCTTAAAAACGCGCAGCAAAACCCTTCATTATTTCATCAGGGACAAATCAATAATTCTGGAAACTGCAAAAGAACTGCTCTTTCAAGAAAAAATGGATAACAGCGTACGCCTTCTGGGCATTACCTTGGGCAACCTCAACACCGAACCTGAAAAAGAAACTTTAAAAAAACAAGAGATCGCGGTGCAGTTAAAGTTTGATTTCTAACAAAAACCTTGAAAATGGACCGAAAACTGGGTTTTTAAACCTAAAAACCCTTCAAAATCACCAATTTTGAAGGGTTTTGGGTAAAAATTAATCTGAACTTTATTAGTTTCCCATAATTTCGCGTACGCGTAAAGTGTTCACCATTCCTTTTTCGGTAATGGGCATGGCGGCAAGACTGATCACCATATCACCTTTTTTAAGGAAACCGCGCTCTTTTGCGATCGTGTTGATATCTTTTACGGTCTCATCTGTAGAAACAAACCTGTCGTAATGAAAGGCTTTCACGCCCCACAATAAACTAAGCTGGGCAACGATTCTTTTGTTAGATGTAAAAACCAAAATGTGTGCCATTGGCCTCCAGGCCGAAATCTGAAAAGCGGTATACCCGCTATTTGTCAATGTGGTAATGGCCGTTGCCGAAATCTCATTTGCCATAAGGGCCGCGTGGTAACAAATCGATTTTGTGATGTAACGCTTTGTACGAATGTGGGGCGGCTCTTGAGGAACGTGAATAAGCGGTGAATCCTCTACACTGCATATAATGGATGACATACGCTCTATAACCTGTACGGGATATTTACCCACAGAGGTCTCCCCGCTCAGCATGACTGCATCTGCGCCATCCATAACCGAGTTTGCCACGTCGTTCACCTCTGCCCTTGTGGGAGTGAGGCTTGAGATCATAGTTTCCATCATCTGGGTAGCGATAATTACCGGTATCCGAGCTTTTTTCGCTCTCAGAACCAGTTGCTTCTGGATAAGCGGAACTTCTTCGGCAGGGATTTCAACCCCTAGATCGCCACGCGCCACCATAAGACCATCACTATGAGAAATGATCTTATCGATGTTTTTTACAGCCTCTGGCTTTTCGATCTTGGAAATAATGGGGATTTTATGATCGGAATGTTCCTTGATCAATTCCTGTAATTGGATTAAATCTCCTTCATGCCGTACAAAGGAAAGTGCCAGCCAGTCTACGTTCTGTTGAATGGCAAATATGGCATCTTCTATGTCTTTTTCGGTAAGTGCCGGGAGCGATATATTAGTGTTTGGCAGGTTTACCCCTTTACGTGAGCGTAACGGACCGCCTTGTATCACAACAGCCTCCACCTCTGTCTCCATATCTGTCTTAAGCACTTCAAACATCAGCTTGCCATCATCAAGCAAAATTCTTTCGCCTGTATTGACATCTTTGGGAAACTGCGCGTAATTCATATAAACGCGCTCTTTTGTCCCTTCAAATTCTTCTTTGGTAGAAAAAGTGATGATATCACCGGGGTTTAAGATTACCTCTTCTTTCATTACCCCTACGCGAAGCTTGGGGCCTTGCAGGTCTGCAAGGATGGCCGTATTATAGCCAAATTCTTCACTAAGGTCCCGTATCATTTTTATGCGCTCCTTAACATCTTCATAATTTGCATGGGAAAAATTGATGCGAAATACATCTACCCCTGCCTTTATCATGTCCTGTAAGACGCTCTTTTCGCTTGTTGCTGGGCCCAGCGTGGCCACTATTTTAGTCTTTTTTTGATTCGGCATTATTCAAATATTAGGTTTCGTTTAGATTTTAATTTGTTTACATCCACCGTATAGGCGGTTATCACCTGCGGGATCTGATTAATCTTGGCCAGCATGGTTTTTGGAGTTGGAGTATCAGACTCTAGCTTTAAAAAAAAATCTGTTTTTTTTAATTCGGGGATTAGGTTGATCAATTTAAAACTTTCCTGCGTTGTAAAAAGGCTTGCGTTATCTTCTAGTCCCGGGTGTTCTACCTTACATCTATTGCCTACCAACGTATAGGAGCGATAATTTTTTGAATCTTCAAAAGTAAACAAAGAAAACAAAGCCTCATGCCCCTCTTTCGTAAAATCTACATCTTTGGTCCTTCGTTGTAGCTGTATGCCGAGATGCTTATTTAAAAAATAAGCAATTCTATAATCTTCGAGGGAGCAGTGTATGGCAATGAGTTTAAAATCATATTCAAGCGCATCGTTGAAAATTAACTTGAGTGTTGGCATAGATATACTGATAAACGTTAAAGATAAGAAAGTCTCAAATAAACAGAAAATCAGTTTTTAAGAAATGGCAAATAGCTGTATTTAATTGAATTCCTGCGGATTTATTTTGTCTTGAAATGCATAATAGGCCCTTTTTGCCGCTTTTTCTTCGGCTTTCTTTTTTGAAGTGCCCCTTGCTTTGGCCACCTGTTTTTTATCTATGGAAAGCTTTACCGAGAAATGCTTGATCGCATCATGCCCAGAGTCTTCATACGTGTCAAAATGGAACGCTTTTTTGTGTTTCTGGCACCATTCTATAACCAAGCTCTTATAGCTTATTACGCGCCCTTCCAGTTTCTCGATATCTACGTAAGGATCTATGACCCTTTTTTTTATGAAACGTTGCGCATCTGCATAGCCCCGGTCTCTATGTATGGCCCCTACAAGGGATTCAAAGAGATTGCCGTGTATGTTTACGCCAAAGTTTTCTTTAGGTATTGCAGCTCTAGCCAGGTCGAGTAAATTAAGGTCTCGCCCCAATTCATTAAGATGCTCACGGCTTACCACCTTAGAGCGCATCTTCGTAAGATAACCTTCATCGCCGCGGCCCACCTCGTTAAAAAGGTAGGAAGCGATCACCGCACCCAGTATGGCATCACCCAGAAATTCAAGCCGCTCATAGTTAAAATTATTTCCCTTTTCATCTTTAAGATTTAAGGATCTATGGGTAAAAGCCTCTTCATAGCACCTGAGGTTTTTTGGCGAAAAACCTATTATTTTTTTAATCTCGCCAAAAAAAATCCCGTCCTTTTCAGAACGGGAATTAAATATGTTGTGAATAGCACCCATACCGGTATTATTCAGTTATTTTTTTAAACAGCACGCAGGCATTATGCCCTCCAAAACCAAAGGTATTGCTCATCGCTACGTTTACCTCTTTTTTCTGCGCCTTGTTAAGCGTCAAATTGAGAGACGGATCAATATCGGGATCTACCGTCGTGTGGTTTATCGTAGGCGGTACAATGCCATGCTTCATCGCTAATATTGAAGCAATAGCTTCAATAGCTCCTGCCGCTCCCAGCAAATGGCCGGTCATCGACTTCGTTGAATTAATATTAATATCCTTCGCATGCTCGCCAAAAACTTTGGTTATTGCCTTTAACTCTGCTACATCTCCCAGCGATGTAGACGTGCCATGCGTATTGATGGCATCTACTTCCTCTGGTTTCATATTAGCATCGCGAAGGCAATTTTGCATTACGCGTTCTACGCCTATCCCGTCAGGATGTGGCGCGGTCATATGATATGCATCACTTGACATACCACCTCCCACAACTTCAGCATAGATTTTGGCTCCACGTGCCTTTGCATGCTCATACTCTTCAAGAATAAGCGCACCCGCACCCTCACCCAGCACAAAACCATCCCGGTTTGCATCAAATGGCCTAGAGGCCGTTTCCGGACTTTCATTGCGGGTGGAAAGGGCATGCATGGCATTAAAACCACCCATTCCCGCAATGGTTACTGCCGCTTCACTACCACCGCTTACAATGATATCACAATGCCCTAAACGTATATAGTTCAAAGCATCAATCATTGCATTGGCAGATGAAGCACAGGCCGAAACCGTGGTGTAATTGGGCCCCATAAAACCATGTTTGATAGAGATATTGCCCGGGGCAATATCTGCAATCATTTTTGGTATAAAGAAGGGATTGAAACGCGGGGTGCCGTCGCCTGCGGCAAAATTGAGAACTTCGTCTTGAAATGTCTCTAAGCCGCCAATACCTGCGCCCCAGATCACACCAATACGGAATTTATCAAGCGTGTCTAGGTTCATGCCAGCATCTAAAATGGCCTGGTCTGCAGACACCATAGCATACTGCGCAAACCTATCTAGCTTGCGTGCTTCCTTACGGTCAAAATGGTCTAGCGGATCAAAATTCTTAAGTTCGCAAGCGAATTTTGTCTTAAACTTTTCGGCGTCAAAATAGGTAATTGGGGCGCACCCGCTCTTACCAGAAAGCAACCCGTCCCAATATTCATCAATATTGTTACCGATGGGCGTCAACGCTCCAAGGCCTGTTACTACAACTCGCTTTAACTCCATAGAATGCTTGGTTGGCTATTTACTTAGCGTTTTCAATATAGGTAATTGCTTGACCTACCGTTGCAATGTTCTCAGCTTGGTCATCTGGGATCTGGATATCAAATTCCTTTTCAAATTCCATGATGAGTTCTACTGTATCTAGTGAGTCTGCTCCCAGATCGTTTGTGAAGCTTGCTTCTGCTACGACCTCGTTCTCATCAACTCCTAATTTGTCAACAATAATGGCTTTTACTCTTGATGCAATGTCTGACATAATCTTAAATTTTAAATTTTTATTTAGGTCGCAAAAATAGCAAACTTTACCTTACGACCATTCTAAAGGCTGAAAATGTGAAGTAATTTAAGTATTTTAATTTGACTTTTGTTAAAAACCTTTTTAAAAGAACAATAATAAACTGTTGCTTTGCACTGTAAAACCTACTTATGAGCACCTATAAACGTATTGTGATCTTCGCTTCGGGAAATGGCACCAATGCCGAGCACATTGTCAAGTATTTTAAAGGGAAAAACGTCAAAATAGCCCTTATTCTGTCTAACAAAGCCACCGCAAAGGTACTTGAAAGGGCAAATAGACTCGACATAAGTGCCATTTCTTTTAATAGAACAGCGCTTTATGAAACAGATCAAATCTTAGCAATTTTAGATAAAATAAATCCAAATTTGATCGTTTTAGCCGGTTTTTTATGGCTTTTCCCTGAAAATATATTAAAAGCATACCCCAATAAGGTCATTAATATTCATCCTGCCCTACTTCCAGATTTTGGCGGTAAGGGTATGTATGGCGACCACGTGCACAAAGCAATTATCGCTTCCGCGAAAAAAGAATCTGGCATTACCATACATTTTGTAACTCCCGAATATGATAAGGGAAACGTCATTTTTCAGGCAAAAACGCCGATTTCTGAAGGGGAAACACCGGAAACATTGGCCAAAAAAATACATGAATTGGAATATGAACATTTTCCCAAAATAATTGAAAAACTACTGGAAAAGGAGTGAAAACAGGTAAAAACTGCTTTAAAAGAGATAAAATTAGGCCTAATTCGTTAAAATCGATCGAAAAGTATTGAAGGTGAAAATTTAGTTTTTCATCTAAAATCATGTTTTAAAAGTTCCTCCCCTTTTTTCAAGGGGAGTGCCGATAGGAGGAGGGGTTTTTACACAAACTTGATTAAAACGTTTCCGCTAAATACCTAAAACTATAGGCAGGTTCACAAAGACTAATGAGATTTCCGCCGCAGTTTATCCTGAGCTTGTCGAAGGGCGGAAATGACATAAATTAATTCATGGCAAAACAGCAAAAATTCTACGTGGTCTGGCAAGGTAAAAAACCGGGCATTTATAATAAATGGACAGATTGTAAAGCAATGATCGCTGGCGTTAAAGGCGCACAGTACAAAAGTTTTTCCACTTTCGCGGAAGCGCAAAAGGCTTTTAATGGCAATTATGCCGACTATAAAGGAACGAAATCAGCAAAAACGGTAGATGCAGCTTTGCTGGCGAAAATAGGCCAACCTAATTATAATAGTATTTCCGTTGATGCTGCTTCAAGCGGCAATCCTGGCATTATGGAATATCAGGGCGTGGATACCAAGACAAAAAAAGAACTTTTCAAAATGGGGCCATTTCAACAGGGAACAAATAATATAGGTGAATTTCTAGCGCTTGTGCATGGCCTTGCTTTTTTAAAAAAACACAACAGTGACCGCATTATTTACACAGATTCCCGAACCGCAATGAGCTGGGTGCGCAAAAAAACCTGCCGCACCACGTTAAAGGAATCGGCTAAGAACAAGCCTGTTTTTGATTTGATACGCCGTGCAGAGATTTGGCTCAACACCCATGAGTATGACACGGTGATCGTAAAATGGGAAACCAAGGTCTGGGGAGAAATCCCAGCAGATTTTGGTAGGAAATAATCCCCCTTGCCCCCGAAGAGGAAATAAGTTCCTATCCTATTAAAAAACATCTGGCACGTCATGCTGAATTCAGTTCAGCATCGCATAAGCTTCTCTGAACGAAATTCAGGGTGACAGGAATCCCTTAATTAGGATTGAAATATTTCTAGTTTAAAAAACCTGTAGGAAGTTTTAAAACCTGTAAGGTCTGCTAAAAAAATCGTCCTAATATTCCAGTTACAATACCTTATCTTTGCAAAAAATTTCTGGATGAATAAATTAGTGATTGTGGGAACCTGCGCCTTTGATGAGATTGAATCTCCCTTTGGCAAAACAGGTCGCATTCTAGGTGGCGCGGCAACTTTTATAGGGCTTGCGGCATCTCAATTTGACGTTGACCCTGCCATAGTTTCTGTAGTGGGCGACGATTTTCCGCAGGAAAATATTGATCTCTTAAAAAGTAAGGGTATAAATATGGATGGGTTAGAAGTAGTAAAAGGCGGTAAAACCTTTTTCTGGAAGGGCAAGTACCATAACGACCTCAATACCCGTGACACCCTAGTTACCGAATTGAACACCCTAGAAAATTTTCAGCCTAAAGTACCCAAAGAATATAAGGATGCGGAGATTGTGGTACTGGGCAATTTGCACCCTCTAGTACAATTATCGGTTCTGCAGCAGATGGATGCCAGGCCAAAACTATCTATTTTAGACACGATGAACTTCTGGATGGACAGCGCCCTTGAGGATCTTAAAAAGGTCATCGCTGAGGTAGATGTTATAACCATCAACGATGAAGAGGCACGCCAGCTGAGCGGTGAATATTCCCTTGTTGCCGCTGCGCGAAAAATACAGGAAATGGGACCTCGTTTTGTAGTGATCAAAAAAGGGGAGCATGGCGCCCTGTTATTTGAAGACGATAATATTTTCTTTGCCCCTGCCCTTCCGCTGGAAGAGGTTTTTGATCCTACTGGAGCAGGAGATACCTTCGCCGGTGGTTTTGCCGGTTATCTTTGCCAGAGTAATGACCTAACTTTTGAAAGTATGAAAAGGGCAGTTATTCACGGTTCTAACCTAGCTTCTTTCTGCGTTGAGAAATTTGGCACAGAACGCATGCAGGACTTAACTGAAAAAGACCTTATCGAACGGCTGCTCCGCTTTAAAAAGCTCACGCAGTTTGACATAGAAGTATCATAAACGTTTTCGCCCCAGCTTTCTGGGGCGAATTTTATTTATTGCCTTATGAGTGATGCCATTAAACATGAATGCGGGATTTCAGTGATTCGCCTTTTAAAACCGCTTGAATATTATAAAGAAAAGTACGGGAGTGCCTTTTACGGTGTGAACAAAATGTACTTGATGATGGAAAAGCAGCACAACCGCGGGCAGGATGGAGCAGGCTTTGCCAGTATAAAACTGGACACTGCACCGGGCGAGCGCTACATAAGCCGCCAGCGCTCTGTCGCACAGCAGCCCATCCAGGATATCTTTGCGCAGATCAACTCGCGCATCAACGAGACCCTGGCAGAACATCCAGAATATGCAGATAATGTTGCGCTTCAAAAAAGGCACGTGCCCTATATAGGCGAACTCCTGCTGGGACATGTGCGCTACGGCACTTTTGGAAAAAACAGTGTGGAAAGTGTACACCCGTTTTTGCGCCAGAACAACTGGATGCACCGTAACCTTATTGTTGCGGGCAATTTTAACATGACCAACGTTTTTCAACTTTTTGACAAACTTGTCGAACTGGGCCAGCATCCCAAAGAAAAAGTTGATACCGTTACAGTGATGGAGAAAATAGGCCATTTTCTGGATGACGAGGTTTCAAAACTTTATAAAAAGCTTAAAAAAGAGGGATACTCAAAACAGCAAGCCACCCCACATATTGCAGAACGTCTGAATATTAAAAAAATATTGAGGAAAGCGTCTCGAGATTGGGATGGCGGTTATGCAATGGCCGGACTTTTAGGTCACGGTGATGCTTTTGTATTGCGCGATCCTGCCGGCATTCGCCCGGTGTACTATTATAAGGATGATGAAGTAGTGGTCGTTGCCAGTGAGCGACCGGTTATTCAGACTGTGTTCAATGCTCCTTTTGAAAGTGTGCAGGAACTGGATCCCGGTCATGCGCTTATCATTAAAAAAAGTGGAGAATTTAATATTAAAAAGATTCAGGAGCCGCTTGAGCGGAAAGCATGTTCTTTTGAACGTATTTATTTTTCCCGCGGTAGCGATGCCGAAATTTATCAAGAACGCAAGGAATTGGGTCGTTTGCTCATGCCAGAAGTGCTGAAGGAAATAGATTATGATACCCAAAATACCATATTTAGTTTTATACCCAATACGGCGGAAACTTCTTTTTATGGGATGGTAGAAGCGGCCCAAGTAGAACTTGACGAACAAAAAACAGCAGAAATACTCGCTAACCGCGACTCACTAGATAAAATCGGACTTCAAAAAATTCTCAACCTGAAGTTGCGTACCGAAAAAATCGCCATAAAAGATGTGAAACTGCGGACTTTTATTACTGAAGACAGTAGCCGCGATGATCTGGTTGCGCATGTTTATGACGTGACCTATGGTGTTGTAAAACCTGAGGATAATCTCGTAATTATTGACGATAGTATCGTAAGGGGAACTACCTTGAAAAAAAGCATCATTAAAATGCTTTCAAGGCTTAACCCTAAAAAGATTGTGGTAGTTTCATCTGCACCTCAAATACGTTATCCTGATTGCTACGGTATTGATATGGCCAGGCTACAGGATTTTATCGCTTTTAGGGCCGCTATAGACCTGCTAAAAGAAAATGGCAAAGAAGGAATTATTAAGCAGGTTTATGAGAAATGCCATTCACAAGTTGATTTTAAAGATAAGGACGTAAAAAATTATGTGCAGGAAATTTATGATCCCTTTACCGATGAGGAGATTTCTGCAAAAATTGCGTACTTACTTAAGGATGAAACGACCAAACCTGAGGTTAGCGTCATATACCAAAAAGTTGAAAATTTACATAAAGCCTGTCCTAAAAATCTTGGTGACTGGTATTTCACTGGCGATTATCCAACGCCTGGTGGAAATAGGGTCGTAAACAGAGCTTTTATGAATTTTTATGAAGGAAATGAAGATAGAGCGTATTAAAAAGCAGGATAATTAAGACTATTTGTGTAGTATATCTAAAAAATGGGCGTTTGGTCTAAAACATTTTACATTATACTATAAGCTTTTTTATATTAGCCTTGCCATAGCATAAGTAGGTTAAGTTCATGGTAGATTTGGGACAAAAAGGGTGGATTCTTTCCACCCTTTTTTTTATGCTTAAATGAAATTTAGAAAACGGATATTCTCTTCATTTTTGCCAACCTGAGTTCGATGCAATATTAAAGTCTACTGAAAATTGTCAATTTGAGTGATCCGGTAATTATCGGGATCGTTACTGATAATTATCGGGAGAAAGTGATTTGCAGATATTTTTTAGTTGCCAGATAGTTGCGTTAGTCTTTAATCTTTCAGCGAAGCGGTCTAAAATCTCAAGTCTTTAATCTTATCAGATATATCCATAAAAAAAGTCTGGTCAATGACCAGACTTTTTAATTCTAAATAAATAAGACTTACTTATTTGTTATTAGCGTACTTGATTGCAACTTCTTTCCAGTTTACAACATTCCAGAAAGCTTCAATATACTTAGGTCTTTCATTCTGATATTTTAAGTAGTATGCATGTTCCCATACATCAAGTCCTAAAATTGGCGTTCCGCCACAACCAGTGTCTGGCATTAGTGGGTTGTCTTGATTAGGCGTAGAACATACTTCTACTTTACCACCTTCATGAACACATAACCATGCCCATCCTGAGCCAAAACGCGTACCAGCAGCTTCTGTGAATTTAGACTTGAAATCTTCAAAAGATCCATAAGCCTTATCAATAGCCGTTGCCAGATCACCTTCGGGCTTTCCACCAGCGTCTGAACCTATAACTTCCCAGAATAAACTATGATTATAAAAACCCCCACCATTATTTCTAACCGCGTTGTTTTTCATATCTAAGTTGCCTAAGATATTTTCTATAGATTTTCCTTCAAGATCTGTTCCTTCAATAGCAGCATTTAATTTATTTGTATATCCTGCGTGATGCTTATCGTGATGTATTTCCATCGTTTTTGCATCTATATTAGGTTCTAAGGCATCAAATGCATATTTTAATTTCGGTAATTCAAAAGCCATTATATGATAATTTTCTGATTAATATTTAGTCGATTCCCAAAGTTAACAAAACCTAGGCACAGTAAACGGTCAAGAACTGTTATAAATGTCTTAAAGTTTGATTAAGACACCAAAACCCATTCACCGCACATCCGCCTCCATTTCCTTTTTTAGTATCTTCGGGCGATGCAAAAACAACATGCAATTTCAGTCTATAATGCTTCGGCAGGATCTGGTAAAACCTTCGCGCTTGCAAGTAATTACCTCAGCATACTGTTACGCAGCAGCAGCCCTTTTAAGTACCGCCAAATTCTCGCCATCACCTTTACAAATAAAGCCGTGGCCGAGATGAAGTCTCGTATTATTGAAAATCTTAAAGATTTCGCCTACGGCGAAAACCTGGAGCAATCTGCCATTTTTAGTTCCATACAGGAGAATACCGGGATGACTCTGGAAACCATACGCATCAAATCTGAACGTATCCTGCATAATATTATACAGGATTATGCCTCTTTTGATGTGGTTACCATAGATAATTTTACGCACCGCATCATTCGGTCGTTTGCGCGTGACCTGAAAATCCCACAGAATTTTGAAGTAGAACTCAATACCCGCGAGGTATTGGAACGTGCGGTTGATAATCTTATTGACCGCGCAGGAAGCGACGCCCTGCTCACTCCCGTGCTGCTTGATTATGCCATTGAGAAAATAGATGATGACAAAAGCTGGGACATTAGCCGCGACTTTTACGATATCGCCCGCCTGCTCCTTAGTGAGAATGACAGGCATTTTATAGACCTGCTCAATAAAAGGTCGCTGCAGGATTTTGCTGCGCTGAAAAAAGGCCTTAAAGGGAAACTTGCTCGCTGGGAAAAAGAAATCATTCAGCAAACTCAGGATCTACTGGATTTTATTGCTTCCAAAGAGCTGTTTCCCGAGCATTTTACCGGAAAATACCTTCCCAATGCGCTACAAAAGTTTTCCGAAGGTAATTTTACTTTTAACCCGGATTCTGGCTGGGTAAAAAACATGGGCGAACAACCTTTTTACAAAAAAAAGGAGCATCAAGGCATTAAAGATATTTTAGACACCCAAAGCGGTGAAATAACTTCCATTTTTGGTCAAATAACGGCCAAAATCGCCCAATTATCGCTTACCCAAGAGCTTTTAAAGAAGATAACGCCATTGTCCTTATTGCAGGCCATTAATAAAGAAGTACAACAGATCAAAGCCGATAAAAACTTATTACTTATTTCAGATTTTAATGAAGTCATTAATAAGAACATTGCAAACCAGCCCACTCCATTTATTTATGAACGCCTTGGAGAGCGTTACCAGCATTATTTTATAGACGAGTTTCAAGACACCTCCATTTTACAATGGGAAAATCTCATTCCTCTTATAGATAACGCCGTGAGTACCGGTGAGCGCACGGAGCCTTCCAACAGTTTAATGTTGGTGGGCGATCCCAAGCAGGCGATTTACCGCTGGCGTGGCGGTTATGCAGAGCAGTTTATAAAACTTTCTAACGGCTATAATCCCTTCCAGAACCCAGATATGGTTCAGGTGGACCTGGAATATAATTACCGGAGCCACGAGGAGATTATTGCCTTTAACAACCAATTTTTTACCGAAATCGCCCGATTTCTAGAGCATCCCGTTTATGAAGATATTTATTTAAAAGGGAACAAACAAGGTAAAAACCACCGCACCGGCGGCCATGTTTCCATTTCATTTATAGAGGCGCAAACGGTAGAAGAGGGCAAAGAACCCTACCTCGAGAAAACGCTCGAAATACTGCAACAAACCCTAGCGCGCGGTTATCAGAAAAAAGATATCTGCATTCTCGTGCGCAAAAACGCTGAGGGTATATTACTGGCGCAGTATTTACAAGAAAAGGAAATCCCCGTCATATCTAGCCAGAGCCTGCTCGTATCACAGTCGGCAGATGTTCGTTTTATAGCAAACCTACTGCGTTTTATACAGCATCCAGATGCGCAAGCCATAAGTATCCTATTGTTAGAACACTTGGCCAAAAACCATTTGAATCTCGACGATCCGCATCAGTTTTACGTAAACATGCTTCCAAAAAAAGGTCAGGAGCTGTTTGATGCCATTCCGCTAAAGGAGCAAACTTCAGAAGGCTCGGAAATCTTTAAACTGCAACGTTGCCAGCAGCTGCCCTTATATGAAGCGGTAGAATATGTGGTACAGTACTTTGACCTCAACAGAAACTCCGGTGCTTATCTGCAATCTTTTCTGGACGCTGTATTTGATTTTGGCCAAAAAAACGACAGCGGCATGCACGGTTTTCTGGACTGGTGGGAGAAAAATCAGGACGTTTTGAGCATAGGTACGCCGCCACATGCCGAAGCGGTACAGATCATGACCATACACAAGGCCAAAGGACTGGAGTTTCCCATAGTAATCTTTCCCTTTGCAGAAAGTGGCCTGTATCCTGGAAATGATACAACCAACTGGTACCCCACAGATCCCGCAGATTATGCAGGCTTTGAAGCACTTTTGATTTCGCAGAAAAAAGGATTATTAAACCTAGACGAAACTTCGGCCGCCTTATATCACGAAAAGCGGCAGCAGCAGCAATTGGACAGCCTTAATATGCTTTATGTGGCACTTACCCGCCCCGTCGAAGAACTGCATATCATTTCACGAATCACGGAAAAGACCAAACCCAACGAAGATCCCGCGACATTTGCAGATCTTTTTGTGAATTATCTGAATAGCACCCAGCACTGGGAGCAAGGGAAACTGCACTATACCTTTGGCCGCCCCGTAGACGCAAAAACTGTTGAAAAACCGAGTAAAGGCACAGCGCTTTCCCTGATCAGTAGCCCCAAAGAAAGCCATAACCTAGTAATCGTCACCCGTGCAGAACGCCTTTGGGATGAAAACAGGATGGAATCCATCAATAAGGGAAACCTTTTACACGATATTTTAGCAGGTATTCCCAATGTCGGCGATATACAAGCTGCGCTGAAAAGTGCCCAGAATACCGGCGCCATAAAACAGGAAGATTGGGCCAGTTTTGAAACGCAACTGCAAACATTAATTGCCCAACTCAAACTGGAGGGATTCTTTAACGAGAAGCACCGGGTCTTTAATGAACGGGAAATGGTTCATGAAGGCGAAATATTACGCCCAGACCGGGTAGAACTAGATGAACAGCAAAATGCCTACTTGCTAGATTATAAAACGGGCGCACCACAAGCCAGCCACCACAATCAAATCAACATCTATGCAAAAGCCCTGACCGCTGCAGGGATGAATGTTGTTAAAAAGATATTGGTTTACGTGAATGAAAAACAAACCATACATCCTGTTTAAAAACTTAGCGCTCGTTTAAAGTCAATTCAAACTGATTTTTAAGGGTTTGTGGTTCTGGCTAAATATAAAAATTGATGAATATCGAGATATTGAGCAAGTTTTATACGACGCCATGGTTCATAAAACATTATAAATTAGAAAGGAGTTAGTTTAAATAAGCTCTTAATTTACCTTTGTAAAAAACATACCCATGTACGGAAAAATAAAAGAACATTTACAAGAAGAAATCCAGAATATCAAAGAGGAAGGCCTTTACAAAAAAGAACGCATCATCACTTCACCTCAAGGTGCTACTATAAAGCTGGATTCCGGCAAAGAGGTCATAAATTTCTGCTCAAATAACTATCTGGGACTTTCCTCGCACCCCGAGGTCATACAGGCAGCAAAAGATACACTTGATTCGCATGGTTTTGGTATGAGTTCGGTACGTTTTATCTGTGGTACGCAGGATATTCACAAAAAACTTGAACACACCATAGCCGATTTTTACGGCACCGAGGACACTATTCTCTACGCGGCCGCTTTTGATGCCAATGGCGGTGTCTTTGAGCCCCTTCTTACCAAAGAGGATGCTATTATTTCAGACAGCCTCAACCACGCTTCTATTATTGACGGAGTGCGCCTGTGCAAGGCCATGCGCTACCGCTATGAAAATAGCAATATGGAAGATCTTGAAAAGCAACTTAAAAAAGCAAACGAAGATGGTGCACGCTTTAAAATTGTGGTCACCGATGGCGTTTTCTCTATGGATGGTCTCGTTGCTCCACTGGATAAAATCTGCGATCTGGCCGATAAATATGATGCCATGGTCATGATAGATGAGTGCCACGCCACTGGTTTTATTGGCAAAAAAGGCATAGGAACACTTGAAGAAAAAGGGGTTCTGGGAAGAATTGATATTATTACAGGTACCCTTGGAAAAGCACTAGGTGGTGCCATGGGTGGTTATACTACTGGTAAAAAAGAAATTATTGACCTATTGCGCCAGCGCTCGCGGCCCTATCTTTTTTCAAACTCTTTGGCACCAGCCATTGTTGGTGCATCTCTCAAAGTTTTTGAGATTTTGGGTAAAAGTACCGAACTGCGAGATACCCTTGAAGAAAACACAAATTACTTTAAAAAAGGCATTAAAGAAGCTGGTTTTGACATCATAGACGGCGATTCTGCAATCGTACCGGTTATGCTTTATGACGCACAGCTTTCTCAGAATATGGCAGATGCACTGCTTGAAGAGGGCATTTATGTTATAGGTTTCTTTTATCCAGTCGTGCCAAAAGAAAAAGCTCGAATAAGAGTTCAACTCTCTGCCGCTCATACTAAAATACAATTAGATCAAGCTATTGACGCTTTTAAAAAAGTGGGTAAGCGCCTGAACATCATCGATTAGGCAGCATTATCAAAAGCTTTGTTGTCTTAACGTTTTAATAAAACTTTATTACTTTAGGCTTTGTTCATAAATTTCAACAACTTACTTTTGCTTTAATTAACACTTAAAATTACAATTAAAATATGAAAAATCTTAGCAGATTACTGTTGTTCGCTGCCCTCGTTTTCTTCGGAACGAATGCTGTGAATGCACAAGACGAGAATAATCCGTGGGGAATATCCATAGGTGTCAATGCGATTGATACTTATCCAGTAGGCCTTGATCAAAATCAGGCGTTTGGAAACACAGGAAAATTTCTAGATGAATTTTACAACGTAGATGACCATTGGAATATCCTTCCTTCAGTTTCTACTATAGAAGTTAGCCGTTACATGGGTGATGGTTTCATCTTGGGTGTTCGTGGGTCTATCAACAAAATTGATCAATTAGGGGACCGTGGAGCTGATGATCTTGCGTACTACGCTGTAGATGGTATGATCTCTTATAGCTTCCGTGATGCCTTATTCGGTGAAGGTGGATGGTTTGATCCTTACCTAGGAATAGGTGGTGGTTATACATTCCTTGATGATGTTTCAAGTTTTGGAACTGCTAATGGTACTGTAGGTCTTCGTATTTGGTTGTCTGAAAACATCAACCTTAACTTAACCTCTACATACAAACATGCATTTGAAGATAGTTACGTAAAACATTTCCAACATACTGCTGGAATCGGTTTCGTATTTGGCGGTACTGACTCTGACGGAGATGGTATATATGATGATGAAGATGAGTGTCCAGAGACTCCAGGTTTAGCTGAATTTAATGGCTGTCCTGATACAGATGGTGATGGTATAAAAGATTCTGAAGATGCTTGTCCAACTGAGGCTGGTACTGTAGAAATGAATGGATGTCCTGATACAGATGGTGATGGCGTTGCTGATCCTGACGATCAATGTCCAGATGTAGCTGGTGTTGCAGCATTACAAGGATGTCCTGATGCTGACGGCGATGGCGTAAAAGACAGTGAAGATAATTGTCCTAATGAAGCTGGCCCTGCTGCTAATGATGGTTGTCCTTACGAAGATGCCGATAATGACGGTGTATTAGACAAGGATGATGATTGTCCAGAAGTTGCTGGTCCTGCATCTAACAATGGTTGTCCAGAAATTACCGTAGAAGTTCTTGAAGAATTAAATGTTCAAGTACGTACCGTTCTTTTTGATCTTGGTAAAGCAAGTGTCACTAAAGATTCTGAATCTACGTTGGATGATGTTGCGGAAACTATGAAGGAATATCCTAACACTCGTTTCTTAGTGGAAGGTCACACAGATAGTTCAGGTAGCGATAAGTTGAACATGAACCTTTCTACAGAACGTGCTGCTGCCGTTAAAGATTACTTGGTAAGTCAAGGTATCCCTGTAACTCGTCTTTCTTCTCAAGGATTTGGTGAAGAGCAACCAGTTGCTACAAACGCCACTCGTGCTGGAAGAGCTAAAAACAGACGTGTTGAATTATCTCTTATTGACGATAACAACTAAGAGCTTTTAAATATAATTTGTAAAAATGCCCTGATTTCTCAGGGCATTTTTTATTTTTAACATATGGTCACATTTATAGATGAACTTGTAGAACATGTGCTTGCAAGTACGCACAACTTAGCATCAATTCAACTTATATTCCCTTCAAAAAGGGCGGGAACACTTTTCAAAAAAAAAATATCCCAGCGGCTAGACGGTATATCAACTTTTTTACCCCGTGTGAGAAGTATCGAAGAGCTTACCGTAGAAATGTCTGGTTTAGCCACCGTGCCCCAAACCCATTTACAATTTGAAATGTATAGGGCATATTTAAAAACTAACCAAAAGGATCCGGATTCATTTGTTGAGTTTTTGGCTTGGGCACCTGGCGTTTTGGGCGATTTTAATGAGATAGATCGCTATTTAATATCCACAGTTTCCTTTTTCGATTATCTTGGAGCTATAAAAGATTTGGAGCATTGGTCGGCAGATCCTGATCCCACTCCAATGGTCAGGCAGTATATCAAGTTCTGGAAAGAAATTGAGCTTTTCTACGAAACATTCAACACCTTACTAAAAAAACAGGGGCTCGGTTATCAAGGGATGCAATACCGCCAAGCGGCAACGGCAGCGCAGACCTACACTTTAGCAAGCCAAGATCATTTTATCTTTGCCGGCTTTAATGCCCTCAACAATGCCGAGCAATTTATTATTGAGTGCTTTTTAGAGAATAATAAAGCTGAGATTATATGGGATATAGACAGTCACTTTCTTTCGGACGCATCCTACAATGCTGGCCGTTTTATTAAAAGCTATTTAAATGAATGGAAACATTTTGAACAAAATACCATTCACAAAGGCAGCGATTATTACAGCCACAGAAAAGATATACATTCTATCGCAATTGCGGGAAATATAGGTCAGGCAAAATACATAGGTCAATTAATCAACACATTTTCACAGGAAGAACTTGAGAATACAGCAATCGTACTGGGTGACGAAGCACTTCTCTTGCCCCTGCTTACTTCCCTACCGGCAAATGTGAAGAATATAAACATCACGATGGGCCTTCCGTTAGATCAAGTCCCTGATGCATCCTTTTTTGACGCTTGGCTTACATTGCACGAACAGGTCCGCAAAGATGCTTTTATATGTAAAGACTTATTATCCTTTTTAACGCAGGGACACAGCGAGCGCCTACTTGGAGCTGACACAGCTTTGATCCGGAAAAAAATAGAGCAGGAAAACCTGATTTACATCAAGCCACAAACACTTATAGCTACCTGTAAGAATTCTACAAAAGCAGCACACGCTTTATTTAATCTATGGAATGACAACGCCACAACGGCAATAAAAGCTATTCTTGAAGTAATCAAACGTTTAAAAAATCAGCTAATTCCTTCAAAAAACTGGCTCCAATTAGAGTATCTGTTCTCTTTTCAGGAGATTTTCAGTCAATTGGAAGGTTTAAGCCGTGACTATCATTATCTCGAAAATCTGAAGAGTCTCCACTATTTTTACAGGGAACTATTATCTAAAGAAACACTGGATTTCCGTGGCGATCCCTATGCGGGATTACAGATCATGGGCGTGCTAGAATCACGCGTTCTCGATTTTAAAAATGTTATCGTGACCGGACTCAATGAAGGGACGCTTCCTTCAGGCAAAAGTCAGGGCAGTTTTATTCCCTTTGACCTTAAAATGGAATACAAGCTCCCCACCTACCGTGAGAAAGATGCTATTTACGCCTATCACTTTTTCCGCCTTATGCAGCGTGCGGAACATATTTATTTACTTTATAACAACGAATCTTCCGGGATAAACAGCGCAGAAAAGAGCCGCTTTCTCCTGCAACTGGAAATAGAACGGCAACCAGATCATACATTTACCGAAATTTCGGCAAATGCCCCTGTGAGTATTACCACAAAAACGATCAAAACCATTCAGAAAACGCCTGCCATGATCGAAAAACTCAAAGCACAGGCAGCTTATGGGTTTTCGCCATCGGCACTTACCACATATATTAGAAACCCTATAGATTTTTACTACCGCTACGTGCTGGGAATCCCGGAGTTAGACAGTATCGAAGATGTGGTAGCCCACAACACGTTGGGCACGATTGTGCATGAGGCCCTTGAGCAACTCTATTTGCCCTATCTGCATCAACAACTTACTTCGGAAATCTTAAAAGCCATGAAAGCCAGTATTCCGCAAGCAGTAGAAAATCAGTTTGAAAGGCTATATAATCTGAACAATGTAAAAACCGGTAAAAATCTAATCATTTATAACGTTGCACTCCAGTTCGTTGAAAACCTGATCAACAAAGAAAAGGATCTATTAAAGGCTGGCAATACGTTAACTGTCATGAGTTGTGAGCAAAAATTTACTGCACCATTACAACAAGAACCTTTCGCCATTAACCTGCGCGGCACCGTTGACCGTATGGATATTATTAATGAAACCCACCGCATTATAGATTATAAAACTGGCAATGTGACCGCGACAGAACTGAAACTGAACGACTGGGAGTTACTTATCACAGATTACAAAAAACACTCCAAAGCGTTTCAAGTTCTCTGTTATTCTCTGATGCTGTATAAAACAGATGGACTTCCAGAAAATCTGGAAGCCGGTATTATTTCGTTTAAAAACCTCAATAGTGGTTTCTTACGTTTTCAAGAAAATAAAAACACGGAGATCAATGAGGTTTTAATGAAGAAATTTGAAGCATTTGTCCTTCAACTAATCTATGAGATTTTAGATATTAAATCGCCTTTTGTAGAAAAAGAGATTATTTAAACAGAAGTGTTAAATGTTTTTAACACCAATCTCAAATAAAAATGGTGTCAAATTTGATACCTTGCCCCGTAAGGTTAAAAACCAATTGAGTTAGGGTGAAAACAATAGTCATTTCGGTTAAAACTAACTAATTTGCATCGCATATGAAACACTCAGAAATAGAGGAAAGACTTCAATTTTATGCCACAAATTGTATAAGCAGTGATGCCCAGCAATGGCTCGAGGATAAAACAAAAAAAATACTGACCGAAGAATCGGCACGTGAATTTTTTCTCACCTATACACTTCTATCCGAAAAAGTAAATGTAGCACCAGTAACTATTGAAGGGGAAACCGAAACAGAACACTATCTCAAAAAGCAAAAGGTCAACACGCTCGAAATCGCGCGCATTTATTTCTTAAATTCTATTTTATCTGCTAAACAAGCGGTTTTTACCCCACAAGTGTCAAAAATCATACAGATCGCAGATACTGAAGAACTGGAGACTTTTTTAAAATACCTGTTGTTTTTGCCCCAGCCAGAAGCCTTTAAAATGGTCGCCGTAGATGCGCTGCGTACCAATATTGCTTCGGTTTTTGACGCACTGGCGCTTTATAACCCTTATCCCGCACAGTATTTTGAAGATAAACAGTGGAACCAAATGTTCCTTAAAGCTGCTTTTATGCAACGCCCCCTGCAGCACATTGTAGCTGTAGATGAACGCGCCAATGCAGATCTGGCCCGAATTATTTCAGATTATGCTCATGAACGCTGGGCCGCAGGCCGAGATATTGATCCGTATTTTTGGCGACCAGTTACTGGTTTTATTAATGAAACTTTACTGCAGGATATGCAGCATCTTTTTACCAGCGATAATTCCGCAGCGCGGAAAGCAGCAGCACTCTCTTGCCACAATTCTGAAAATGAAGAGGCCAAAAAGTTACTTGCAAATTACCCAGAACTGTATCAGCTGGTCGAAAGTGATAAATTAAACTGGAACACGATATATAATTAATTATGGAAGATAGATTAAGATTTATAGACCCGCATGTGCACATGACCTCACGCACAACAGATGATTATGAGGCCATGGCAGCGGCAGGAATTGTAGCGCTTATAGAACCTTCGTTCTGGCTCGGCCAGCCACGCACCCAGTTAGGATCTTTTCAAGATTATTACAGCAGCCTGGTGGGCTGGGAACCTTTTCGCGCGAGCCAGTTCGGGATCAAGCATTACTGCACTATAGGCCTCAATTCTAAAGAAGCGAACAATGAGGCCCTCGCCGAGCAGGTTATGGAATTGTTACCGCTTTATGTACACAAACAAAATGTGGTCGCCATTGGCGAAATAGGCTACGATGACCAGACGGAGGCAGAAGATAAATATTTCAGGATCCAACTTGAACTGGCTAAAGAACTCGGTATGACCGTGCAGATTCACACCCCGCACCGCGATAAAAAAGCCGGCACCCTTAAAAGTATGGAAGTCTGCCTAGAACACGGTCTTGACCCCGGCAACGTGATAATAGACCACAACAACGAAGAAACGGTAAAGGACGTGCTAGACCGTGGTTTTCTTGCCGCATTTACTATTTATCCCAATACAAAAATGGGCAATGAGCGAATGGTGGAAGTCGTTAAACAATACGGCAGTCATCACATCATTGTTGACAGTTCTGCAGACTGGGGCGTGAGCGACCCGCTGGCAGTGCCAAAAACCGCCGCATTGATGCTTAAAAAAGGTATTTCCCGTGAAGATGTGATAAAAACCTGTTACCAAAATGCCCTTGATGCCTACGGAAAAAACGGCAAGATGAAGGAAGCCGACTGGATGGATAAAAAAGGCGTAAACCAGACCGAACTTTTTAATGATAACAGTGTGCTACGTGGTCAAAAACCCAAGGTAGACGATGATAAAATCGTTTAATGAACCCAACTTTACAAGGATACTTAAAACTGACGCGACCGGCTAATTTACCTACGGCAGCGGCAGACATAATAACTGGTGCCGCCGTTGCAGGTCTTTTTTCCGGTTTGCCGTTAGAGGAGCATATTTGGTCAGATTTTATCGCACTTGTTTTTGCTTCGGTATTTTTGTACGCTGGCGGGGTGGTGTTCAATGATTTTTTTGACTATAAAATTGATCAGATAGAACGACCAGAGCGACCTATTCCCAGTGGGATCGTGAGTCTAAAAGCAGCGGCACTTTTTGGTACGGTATTGATGGTTTTGGGTATCGGCCTCGCATTTTTTGCAGACCCGATCTCCGGAAGCATTGCCCTCGTACTTACCTTGTCTATTCTGACTTATGATGCTTTTTCAAAAAACCATGCTTTTATAGGTCCATTTAATATGGGACTTTGTAGAAGTTTAAATCTATTACTGGGCATGTCACTGCTCATTCAGTTTGACTACTGGCTCATTGCGCTTACGCCACTGGTGTACATCGGTGCGATAACCATGATCAGTCAAGGGGAAGTGCATGGCAACAACAAAAAAAATATCGCCTTTGCGGCTTTGCTATATTTTATAGTATTACTTGGTATTGTTGGAGCAACTATTTTTTGGGATTTACAGATCCTCCAGGCTTTACCTTTTTTACTGGTATTTGCCTTTTTGATCTTTAAACCATTAATTAAAGCTTATCGCCAAAATTCGCCTGAAAACATTAAAAAAGCGGTAAAAGCAGGTGTAATTTCGCTTATTGTTATGGATGCTTGCATCGCGGTTGCCTTTTCATCTTGGTGGGTGGGACTTTTAATAGTATTGTTATTACCGCTCTCAATACTATTATCCAGGGCATTTGCGGTAACCTAAAATGGTTTCCGTTTTATATTATATACTTTTTTGAACCCCAAAAATTATAATTTTTAAATCATGCGCTTACCTCAAAACAGGCATCTTACTTTTTGCACAAATATTTACGCGGGAGAAGACTGGAAAACCACGTTTTCTGAACTTCAAAAATATGTGCCCGATATCAAAAAAAAATTGGCCCCAGAAGAATGGTTCGGCCTTGGTTTGCGCCTGTCGCATACCGCAAGTGAAGAACTTGGTCTGGGCGAAACTCTTACCAGTTTTAAAAAATGGCTTGACGAAAACAAGATCTATGTCTTTACAATGAATGGTTTTCCCTACGGAAACTTTCATCAGGAACCGGTAAAAGATAGTGTGCACACGCCAGACTGGACCACGACAAAGCGTTTGGAGTATTCTAAAAAACTGGGACGCCAACTTGCATTTTTACTTCCGGAAGGTGCTTCCGGTGGGATCTCCACTTCGCCAATCAGTTATAAGCATTGGCATAAAACGGATGAAAAGAAGCATGAAGTACTTCAAAAAGGAACCGAAAACCTCATAGAATTGGCCGTTTTTCTTGAAAAACTGGAAGAAGAAACTGGGCATCACATCCACATCGATATAGAACCCGAGCCCGACGGACTTTTAGAAAACAGCGACGAGGTAATCGCTTTTTATAATAATTATCTCTTTCCGCAAGCGGGGAAATATTTTGCTGGAAAATCGGGTGAAAACACTGAAAATCCGGAAGATTTTGTCAAAAAATATCTCCAGATCTGTTATGATATCTGCCATTTTTCACTCGCTTTTGAAGAGCCCGAAAAAACCTTCGCTAAGTTTACTGAAAACGACATTTTAATTGGTAAAATCCAGATCAGTTCGGCCTTAAAAATCATTTTTGATCCCGAGAACAAAGACCAGATCTGGGAATCGCTCGAGCGCTTTGATGAAGCCACGTACTTGCACCAGGTCACCGAAAATCGCGACGGTAAAGTGATTACCTATCCCGATCTACCCGCAATTCTTTCAGAAAAGGACGATTTTGAGGAGTTGCGTGCGCATTTTCATGTTCCGGTATTTTTAGAGGAATTTCAGGGATTATTTTCCACTCAGGATTACATCATTAAAACGCTCGATTATCTGGAAGAACATCAAGTTACGGAGCATTTGGAAGTAGAAACCTACACTTGGGAAGTACTTCCCGAAAGTTTAAAAATAGATTTATCAAGTTCAATCATCCGCGAGTTGCAATGGGTGCTTGAGCGCGTAAAACAACATGTATGAAAAAGACGGTCGTCATCAATATTGTAGGGCTCACGCAGCGCCTCATTGGCAAGCATACGCCCTTTATAAAGTCCTTTCAGGAAAAAGCGGCCAGCGCGACCGTTGATCCCGTTCTCCCTGCGGTAACCTGTAGCGTGCAGTCAACCTATCTTACTGGTAAATGGCCCTCCGAACACGGTATTGTGGGCAACGGCTGGTACACTAAGGAACAGGCCGAGATTAATTTCTGGAAACAGTCCAATAAAAATGTGCAAGGTGAAAAAATCTGGGACCTTTTAAAAAAAGAAGATCCTAACTTTACGTGTGCCAATATGTTCTGGTGGTACAATATGTACTCTAATGCAGATTATAGCGTGACCCCACGCCCCAATTATCTCGCCGATGGCCGGAAAATACCCGATTGTTATTCGCATCCTTCCGAACTTCGCGATACGTTGCAAAAGGAGCTGGGCATGTTTCCATTGTTCAACTATTGGGGACCAAAAACGTCCATAAAATGCAGTAAATGGATCGCCGATGCTTCCATGCGTACCGATGCGCTTCATGATCCCACGCTCACGCTCATTTACCTGCCGCACATGGATTATAATACACAGCGCCACGGTATCGATTTTGATAAAATAGGTAACGATCTGGAAGAAATTGACGCCGTGGTAAAAGATCTGGTTGAGTATTACTCTAAAAAAGATGCAAACATCATTTTGCTTTCGGAATATGGGATCACCAATGTAGACCAGCCTGTTCACCTTAACCGTATCCTTCGGAAGGAAGGTTATCTGGGAATTCGTATGGAACGCGGACTAGAACTGCTTGACGCTGGTGCGAGCAAGGTTTTTGCGGTTTCAGATCATCAGGTGGGCCATATTTACCTCAATGACCTTTCGCTTAAAGACGCTGTGGTTAAACTTATGGAAAACACGCCTGGCATCGAGCAGGTGCTTACTGGTGAAAGCAGAGCCGCCGCGCATTTAGATCATGAGCGCGCCGGTGATATTGTGGTGGTGGCCGATAAAAATTCATGGTTTACCTATTATTTTTGGGATGATGACACCAAAGCGCCCGATTATGCCCGAATGGTTGATATTCACAAAAAACCCGGTTACGATCCCGTAGAAATGCTCACCGATCCGGCTGATAAATTGGTCATGCCCAAAGTGGCGTGGAAACTGCTTCGGAAGAAAATGGGTTTCCGCCAAGTATTGGATATTATTCCGCTCAAGGCAGAATTGATCAAAGGTTCGCACGGCCGCATTCCCGAAGATCCCGCAGATCATCCCATTTTTATAACCAACCGGAAAAACTTACTGGATCGCGATAGGATTCAGGCTATTGACGTTTTTGATCTGATGCGAAAACACGTAGTAGACTGAGGATTTGTGGATTTGTTTCAGTTGACATGAAAGCGGCAGGTGCTATGCTGAAATAAATTCAGCATGACGTAAAAGTAGGACGTAAAGAAAAAAACGCGCGTCAACCTGAACTTGTTTCAGGTTCACATCAGTGGAGCCACGAGTGCGATGCTGAAACGATCCCGAAAGCTTTCGGGAAAGCAGCGCGATCATTTTTCAAAATAATAGTTTTGACCGAAAAAACCACCAGTAATCAAGCGTTCGACCCAAAAAACCTCTCTAAAAAGAAGCGTTTCTTCTTTAAAATAGGCGCTGTTTTACTGGTTTTAGCCCTTATCGCTCTTGTGGAAATAGCCCTGTGCGTGGGAGGTTATGGTACCAGCTATCCACTTTTTATTGACGCGGAATCACGAAATGGAAAAGTAGTGATGAACCCCAATGTGGGTGAGAAATATTTTTTCCTTACCGGCAATGCTACTTCAGGTTTTCAGGAGGCTTTTGTTAAGGAAAAACCGGCCAATACCTACCGTATTTTTGTGTTGGGCGCTTCCACAGGCATCGGTTATCCGTATCGCAATAATGGGTCTTTTCACCGCTGGCTACAAAATGGACTCAACCTGACTTTTCCAGATAAAAACATTGAGGTTATCAATCTTTCGCTTACAGCCATAAACTCATACACGCTGCTCGATTTTGCTCGGCAACTCTCTGATTATAATCCTGATGCAGTACTTATATATGCAGGTCATAACGTATTATGGCGCTCTGGGTGTGGGCGCCAGCAATGCGCTGAGTGATTCACCAGGCTTTGTCAATTTTGTACTGGCTTTGCGTGAATACCGTCTCTTCCAACTTATAGCGCGTGGGATTTCCAGCGCTAAAAAAGCAATTGCTCCTGCCACAAAAGACCGCGAAAGCCTCATGCAGCAAATGGTCGCGCAGCAGTCAATACCGCTAAATTCTGAAAATTATTATGCTGGAATTCACCAATTTGATTATAATCTGAAGCATATTCTAAAAACACTGAATGCTGCGGAGATACCCACATTTATTAGTACATTGGCCAGCAATGAGCGCGGTCTGAAACCTTTTATAAGTGATTCCACAACTAGGGAAAACGCCGATTATTACTTCCATTTAGGCAAAAAAGCGTACAACTTCGGAAATTTCGGCGCAGCCAAAGAACTTGACGAATTACGTTTCCGGGCACCGCAAAAAATGAATAAAATCATCCGTTCACAAACCAGCATTTTTGAAAATGCACATCTTGTAGATTCTTATACCAATTTTGAAAATGCCAGTCCGCACGGGATTCTGGGCAACGAACTTTTACTGGAGCACGTGCACCCAAATCTGGACGGTTATGCGCTGCTGGGATATTCTTTTTACAATGCCTTGCAAGAGCATGGAGAAATCGCCAAAAACTGGCCAAAATCGCTCTCTAAAACAGATTTTCAGCGTCAAATGCCAATTACTGAAGTAGATTCGCTGGCGGGACTTTATGAAATCATGATGTTAAAGGAAGGTTGGCCATTTTATGAACCTATAGATAAAGACCAGTTGAAAACCAATACCACGCCGCAAATTATCAGCGGGCAGTTGGCCATCAAAAAGTTTACTTGGGAAAACGCGATGCAACAGCTTTATGGTCATCACCTGCAAAATGGACAGGATGCCAAAGCCCTGCGCGTTCTGCAAGCCCTGATTTTAAACCAGCCTCAACAGAAAAATTTGTATCTTGAAGCAGGAAAACTGGCCGTAACAATAGATTCAATAGCTGTCGCTGACCGTATATTTGGAAAGCTTTATCGCCTGAATGATTCAATAAAAAATACGCAGATTATCGCACGAAGTTTTATAGATGCCGGTGCGTTGCTGGAAGCGCTTTCCTATGTTGAAAAAATTAAGGAAGCCAATCCTTCAAATGTGCAGGCAATGCGTTATTTAACGGCGATAAAAGGTATTTTAAATATGGAGGCAAAAACTGGTACCGAGCAGGATACAACGATTTTACTAGACTTGGCCGAATATTATAGGCAGCTTGATCAGCCAGAAAATAGTTTTCCACTGGTAGAAAAAGTGCTGGCAAATGAACCTAAAAATATACGGGGGGTTGCAATTAAAGAACGAACTGGAACACTGATAACCATGGAAACATTTAAAGAATTCTTCCTGTTTTTGCGCAGCCGGAAAAAATACTGGCTCATCCCGCTCATCGTGATGCTCATATTAATCAGCGCGATCGTGGTGCTGACTGCAAGCTCTGCCCTTGCGCCGTTTATTTACAGCTTGTTCTAATGCTATTTCACAATTCTCCTACCAGTCGTCAGCAAATGGAAGTTGGCATACTTGTCGCATTGACATTGCTGCTTTTTGCCTACCGAGGAGCAGATTGGGATTTTGTGATCTATAGTGTTATTATCTTGCTGTTAATATCATTGAGCCTTTGAATTTACTTTAATAAGTTGTATATTGTAGGATGCCAAAAAAGATATCAATTTCCGTTAAAGAGAGCGTTGGTTTTTTGAATAGGTCTTATTCAAACACAACGAGCCGTTTGCAG